>Ga0209174_10000198_pt1 | contig 46498 bp, 44 predicted proteins | sample JI91814BDNA_FD_187505 | JGI IMG/M metagenome (GOLD analysis project Ga0209174, IMG submission 187505) | Wastewater effluent complex algal communities from Wisconsin, to seasonally profile nutrient transformation and Carbon sequestration -... | ecosystem: Engineered > WWTP > Effluent > Algae...
TTTACTATACTTGAGATCGGGCTGCATTGTTAATCATGTATGGATGAAGTTGGTTATGAAAATATCTTACATTGGAATACTGTTATCGTATTTCACTTACTCATTAAATAACTCATTAGTTACAGCACAAGATAGCTCTGGATGCGTTGCATGGCAGGCACCATATGACACTGACGGGATGCAATTTTGTCCATCATTTTCAAAACTTGCTGGTCCATGGTCGATCATGAAAAAATGTTGGGCACAAACAACTTTATATACTTCACCAACCCCTCACGACGTTGCTCTTACGATGAATTTAACCAATGCTTTGGTAAAGTACAATGTGTCAGGAATTTCAGCATATTCGCAACAGTTAAATTTAAGATTTTGTAAGGTTGTTGTTAAAAACCTTGAGCAAACAACAGATCAATATTTAATTGGAATTAAAGTTCCAGCTACCAGTCAAGAAACTATTAATTATAGTGGTCCGTTTTATCTAGCTAGGTGGTCTATACCAAAACTTCCGCCAATACTCCCAGTTTTGCTTGAATTACCACACGTAGGGACGGATGCTACAAATTTGTGGGATACCTTTTTAAAAACTAAGATTTCTTTCACTTTAATTAATGGTCAGGCGCGAGTGCCAGCTCTAGAAGAAGGCGTACCTTGCCAAGGAGATCGGAAAAAATCTGATGCGACGCATAATGCAGATAATTTATTTATGAAGGCGCATATAGGATTAAGCGAAGCAATGCAACGATCAGGGAAAAAATTATTTGTATTCCAAGTACATGGTTTTAGTTCTCAGGATCTAAAAGCAATAATTACCAATGGCTTGTCTCGCAAAGTAAGCAATGACTCATTTATGTACGCATTTACTAATAGTACATACTATGAATACCCTAACGCCACCAGTTTTGTTTCTTGCTCAGAAGGCACTTTATTACCATATCGAGAAGGTTGCGGCATTAATCAAGCATGGATGCAGGTGCGATATGAAACCTGCTCTCAAGATCCGCAATGTGAATTTGGATCTAAAAATCGCGATACCGTTATAGGGATGGAATTATCCTCATTAGTTAATAAAGATAATTTTATGATAAACCGAATTAAGAGCTTGACGCCATACTTTAACTCGCATGTTAATTATACTAGTTGTCCTACTCCTACTGCGGCCCCTACTAAAAAACCTACTAGTAAACCCACTAAGTCGCCTACTGAAAAACCAACACTTAAACCAACAAAGTCACCTACTAAAAGACCGACTAGCAAGCCTACTGAAAAACCAACACGTAAGCCAACAAAGTCGCCTACTGAAAAACCAACACTTAGACCAACAAAGCCACCTACTAAAAGGCCGACTAATAAGCCTTCTGGAAAACCAACACGTAAACCAAGATTAGCAGTTTAAAACAAACCCCACCAGCTATATCTGCAGAGCCACGGATCATTCAACTTATATTCTTGGGCATAATCTAGGTTTACTCATGCTCGAAATATGAATAGTCTTTTCTTTAGCATCGTTATTCAAATTTTCGCTATAAAATGATCCATAATATCCGCTTAGATTATCATATTTAATTTTTGTACACCCATCATATACAACTATATTTGATAAGTCTTTGCTTGATTTAACGTTTGCTTTATTGCCTTCAAACTCCACACCGGCTTGTGTTATGATTTGCCCTAAGTTACCATCCTTGGTACCCTAATGTTGTCAAAGATTTAAGTAGAGGTCATAACTATTATGAGTGAAAAAATGAAACAGGCTGCGCTCGACTACCACGAGTTTCCTCGCCCTGGTAAAATAAGTACTAAAATAACTAAACCAACTGAAACTCAGCAAGATTTATGCTTAGCCTATACTCCAGGGGTGGCAGAGCCAGTTAGAGCTATTGCGCGTGATCCTGAAGCTGCTTATCGTTATACTTCAAAGGGTAATTTGGTTGCAGTTATATCCGACGGCACTGCCGTATTGGGTCTAGGTAATGTCGGAGCCTTGGCTGGTAAGCCAGTAATGGAAGGTAAGGGTGTATTATTCAAACGCTTTGCGGATGTCGATGTATTTGACATAGAAGTTACAGCAACTAACCCGCAAGATTTTATAAATACCGTGACTAATATTTCGCCTACTTTTGGCGGCATTAATTTAGAAGATATTAAAGCTCCAGAATGTTTTGAGATCGAAGAAGCTTTGATAAAAAGATTAAATATTCCAGTGTTTCATGACGATCAACATGGAACTGCGATTATAATAGCTGCTGGATTATTAAATGCATTGCAAATACAAGGTAAAAAATTAACAGAAGTAAAAATTGTCTGCTTAGGCGCTGGTGCCGCAGGTATTGCTTCTATGCGTTTGTTGGTTGCGCTTGGAGTGCCTAAGACTAATATTTATATGGTTGATCGCAATGGCGTGCTTCATACAAAACGTACGGATTTAAATAAATATAAAGCAAATTTTGCGATAGAAACTGACAAATTAGATCTCGCGGCTGCATTACAAGACAGTGATGTATTTATAGGTGTGTCTGGTCCTAACTTAGTGACTGCTGATATGTTACGTAGCATGGCACCGAAGCCAATTGTATTTGCAATGTCTAATCCAGATCCGGAAATTCGTCCAGAAATTGCGTTAGCTACGCGTGATGATATGATCTTAGCTACTGGCCGTGGTGATTATCCCAATCAGGTTAATAATGTACTGTGTTTCCCATATATTTTTCGTGGCGCATTAGATGTTAGAGCTACCTGTATTAATCAAGAAATGCTAATAGCTGCGGTACACGCTATTAAAGATTTGGCGCATGAGCCGGTACCTAAATCTGTAATGGACAAGTGTAGTACTGTCACCAAGTTAAGTTTTGGGGCGCAGTATATAATACCGCTAGCGCATGATCATCGTTTAATGGAGCGGGTTCCGGCTGCTGTGGCTAAGGCTGCAATTGCCACTAAAGTCGCTAAGCTTGGCTACCCAGAGCATTATGCGAGCACTGAAATTGAGATGATTGATGCTGAACTAGCTACTGCATGACGAAATCGTTATTGAGTTTACAAGCAAAAATTTGCTCAGCAGTGGAAACCGGCAAGCTGCGGATAATTTTAGCTTCAGCTTCGCCACGGCGTTCTGCAGCGCTGGCCACTATGCTCGGTAATAAACAGCTATTTGAAATTATAGTTTCTGATTTTGCCGAGGATTTACCCCACAGTGAATTTGCTTCAGCCGTAGAATACAATATGGCTACTGCCAAGAAAAAAGCTGAGCAGGTGGGCGTCAAGCTTAAATCGGCAGTGCCAAAGACCTTAATAATAGCTGCTGATACCGTAGTAGCATTGCACGATCACATTTTAGAAAAGCCAAGTTCAGCTGCAGATGCGACGCGCATGTTGTGCTTGTTAAGTGATACTGAGCATCAAATTCATACCAGTGTAGTGTTGCGCGAGCTACCAGAAAATATCGAGTCTTTCGCATTTACCAACACTATTCAAGTTAAATTTGCCAAACTTACTGAAGAAGAAATTGCAGCATATGTGGCTACCGGTGAAGCATTTGATAAGGCTGGAGCTTACGAAATTCAAGGGCAGGGGCGAATGCTAGTTGAGCATATAGCTGGCGATTTTTTTAGCGCCGTTGGCTTTCCGGCGCGTGAATTTGCATTACATTTTGCCAGGTTAGTTGCCACGCTTTAGTTTTAATGCTATAGGTCTTATAATAGAGGCATGTCAAATAACATAACAGTGGGCTTAATGAAGCAAAACTATAAGCTTTGGATCGAGATTTGTAACACATTACAAGAAATTAAGACTAGTCTTGCTTTGACGTTAAATTCTGAATTAGGCCCGCAGGCTGCTTATGCTTATTTTTTTGCTTACGTGCCAGAATTAGCGCAAGCGGAGCTGAGCAATATATCTATTACTGATTTTATTTCAGATGCTTACCCAATTTTAGAATATGCTGCAGATGGCAACCCAATTGATAATCGTAAACCTGCGAATATCAATGCGGTGGTTGCGTTTAATGCAAATTATGAAAATAGTGAGCAAACGGTTAGAAATGGGTTGAGTGCAGTATATGTTGCGATTGGGGTGATTGGGGCTATGAACTCGGCAATAAACATGTTTCAACGAACTGCAAAACTATATAATGATGAATTAGCGTTTGATGTAGAATTCGACAATGTAACTGAAGATGCGTTACTAAACATGCAAGTCACGTGTTGGGATTATCTGCATGAGGCTTTTATAATATTGGAAAAGTATGACAGTATTGAAATACGCGTACTTTGCAAAAAGTTCCTCCCATATTTAGAAGCTAATCAAGCTATGCGTAAGGCGTTTGTTAAGTCAAAAGTCGAATATTTTAGTAACCAATTTGATGAGCGGACAATGGGTGCGCTAGTTGTTGGCGGTGAAAAATTGTTGCAGTTGGTTTACGGTGACGGAGTAAATTTGCATCCGCCTGAATGCAATCTGTATCTGGAAAGTAAATTATACAAATTACGCGAAGAATTTCAGCAGTCATGGTTAGTAGCAGGGTTTACTAGCATACTTAACTTTACCAGTATCTTAAAAGCTTTTAAACGCGCAGTTGATCCAAATATTGAACATTCAATGTATAGAAAAAATTATTTAACTGCGATTGCTAGCATTGTATGGGCGTTATATGTGAAAGCCTTGGCAAATAAAAATAATAATGGCAAGATTAAAGATATAAAAATTATTGATCCAGAGAGTCGGCTATATACTTTTTTAAGTGGTTATCAAGAGTTGACTGGTATTTGGAGCGATTTTACTTTTCCATTAGATGGTGGCTTTGGCATAAACATGCGATTCAAGGGTGGTGACTATGCTCTGCCAGCTTTGCCAAATCAAATGTCAAGGCTCATAATCAAACAATCGATAATTAATGGTTATAGTTGTGTGAATATTAACTTGTCAGATGCGTTGGCAATTAGTTTTGCTGAAATTTATGAAACAGCCAACAGTTATATTTATGATGATACGGTTGAAGCTTGGAATGGAGCAGGTAAGCTTGAGGTGATGTATTTATGTTTTTGCTTAAATATGAACATAAGCACGAGTGAAGATCGGTTACCAGTTCATCAGATGTGGAAAATAATGGACATTGACATTGGCGATAACTATGTTGCAGGCAATAATCGCCAGGAATTTTTAAATACTTTAAAAATTTGTGGATATGAACAAAAGTATTTAATGGTACAAGAGTATGGCGAGATAATAGTTGATATGAGCGAATACCCAGCTTTATATAATAGTTCTGTATTTTCTGAAAATGATCTGTTATCAATTGCAGAATATTCGACGGCAAAAGAAAATGCTGAGCCGCAACGTTTTGGTTTAGCGGTGTTGAAATCAGCTTATCATTTATTAGTAGATGCAACTTCGGATTTATGCTTAAAAAATGTGATGCTTGCCGAAAGTTTTTCTGGTAATGATGTTTGGGTGCAGCTATTTAGTTGCAAAACAACTGACTGCAAAATAGTTTTGTTTGAGCCGGTAGTTTTGAAGGCATCGGATAATCCTGATACTAAATTATTAAGCGAAGCGTTGGAGTTTTATGTTGCCAATATACATAATCTACAATCCGCTAACATTAAGCGTATTGTGGTGCCGATTGGTGAAGTTAATTATAACCCAATGCTAGGTTACAAGCGATCACATTTGGTTACTTTAGTAATTGATATTGCATTAGAGAATGGAGAGATAGGTTATAAGGCGCATGTAGTTGATCCAGTAGGTTATTCTATTTTAGATCGCAATCAAGAGATCACGTACAATTTGCAAAAATATCTTGGTTACCAATGTGTAGTATCGGGTCGAGAAATGCTTGGGCACGAAGGATTCTTTGATACATTACCTTGCGGATACTTTAATTTAAAAATTATCAGCTTCTTGCTTGATAATTATCAAATTAATAAGATATCCCTTAATATCCCCAAACCAGATTCATGGTTCGGTACATCATATAATTGGCTTTCTGAAAAACAAACTTTACAGATATTTTCTGGAGCAATGCAAAGTTATTGCAAATATCGTAGCAATACATTAATGGAAAGCTACATGCTTAAAGATACCGCGGTACGAAAAATTCAACAAGCGTATACTAAGCGTTCGAAGCATTTGTCTTTAAAAAAACTTTCCAATGATTATTTATAATTTAGCCTGGACTTTATTATATACTGCAGTGTAGCCTATCTAGCAATAATTCGTGCCATGTTTGCTCAGATACTGCTGATGATATTCTTCTGCTGGGTAGAATTCGGTAACTGCAATTATTTCCGTAACGATAGGTTGATCATAAATTTTTGCTGCTATAAGCTCGCCTTTAGTCATTATCGCCAATTGCTGCTGTTCAGTATTGTGATAAAAAATTACCGATCTATATTGCGAGCCTATGTCTGGTCCTTGGCGATTAAGCCAAGTTGGATTATGTAGTCCCCAAAAAACATCTAGTAAATCTAGATAGCGGATCTTTTGAGGGTCAAATATTATTTCAACGGCTTCTGCGTGCCCGGTATTATCTCGACAAACTTGTTCGTAACTTGGATTAATTGTGTGCCCACCGCAATAGCCAACGCGAGTGCCAATTACCCCGGGGATTTGTGCAAACTTATGCTCTACGCCCCAGAAACAACCTGCGGCAAAAGTAGCTTTATTGGTAAGCAATATTTAGATCTCTATGTATGGCCAGCTGCAATTGCTCACAGCTGGTGTGGAAGTTTTTACGTCATCGCTAAAGCAGGAGTTGCTGCTGTTGTTTGTGCGGTATCTGTGATAGCCGGTACATTTGACAATACCACCCAGGCTTTTTGCATGGATGCTAATTTATTTAAACTGGCATCAACAGCGCTAAATTGCTCTTTAGTTACACCAAAATTAACACCTGCTTCACGGAACATAGCCATGTAGGATTGTATGGTTAAGCTAGTTTTTTGCATGGTTGTAATCGTATCGCCCATTTGATTCACATCAGATGGGATCTTCACACTTTTTACATCTTGCGCTACGCTGTTAGCTGCTGCGGTAGATAATTGGAAGATCTCTAATACTTTGATTGCTGCTTCGATCGAACTAACTGCTGTAGGATCAGCGCCAAAGATTATTTTTGCGGCATTCAAAAAGCTGATTAATTTGTTAACTTTGCCATTGAATTCGCTAATGTATTGGCCCGCAACTGCGGTTCCAACTGCCAGATGCGCTTCAAGCATGCTTGCAGCAGTTTCTAAATCATTAATATCTACTTTACCATCTTTATTTAAATCGGCGTGTTTTTTGCAACTAGCAGAAGAGGAAAAACAGGACGAAAAACAGGACAAAGGAAAACAACTTTTTGTCATAGTGGTGGCCTCCTTGGCGCTTTGATAATACTTAAAGTCTGTAATTGATATCCTGTCATATGTTGATAAAACTAGCAAATATTTGACTATCTGGCGTATATGCCATTTAATATAAGTTATATAGACAACAATGTGTTGATATAGCAAAATAATTATATAACGTGCTAGTTCGAGGGTGATTGTATATGGATATAGTGGGGAATAGTGCAGGGATACAAACTGTAAAAAATTTAATTCTTCAAGTAGCAAATACGCATGCAAGTGTATTAATCCATGGCGAGTCTGGCACTGGTAAAGAACTAGTTGCTAGAAATATCCATCAAGCTTCCACGCGCGCGGAGCAGCCATTTATTGCCATTAATTGTGGTGCAATCCCCGCAGATCTTTTAGAAAGCGAATTATTTGGTCATGAAAAAGGTGCGTTTACTGGTGCTGCTACTGCTAGGCAGGGTCGATTTGAGCTGGCAAATAACGGTACTATATTCTTGGATGAAATTGGTGATATGCCATTATTAATGCAAGTAAAATTATTACGTGTATTGCAAGAGCAAACTTTTGAGCGGGTGGGCGGTAATAAAACTATTAAAACAGACGTGCGTATAATAGCTGCAACTAATCAGAATCTAGAGTTACAGATTGCAGAAAATAAATTTCGTGAAGATTTGTTTTACCGATTGAATGTTTTTCCAATCATGTTGCCAGCTCTTAGAGATCGACCTGATGATATTGAAATATTAATAGAATTTTTCTTAGCTAAGCTAAAAACTCAAATGAAAGTATGCAGATTTACTGAGCCAGTACTAGAGCGACTCGTAAATTATACTTGGCCAGGAAATATCAGGGAATTGACTAATATTATTGAGCGCGTTTGCATTATGTATCCAGACAAAGATATAACAGTTGAACAATTACCAGAGCAAATTAGAAATCAAGACACTATAAAAACCAAGATCTATGATCTAAACGAAATGGTAATGGTCAAGCAAGAATTGTTGATCACTGACTTTGACCTAAAACAACATTTAGTGGATATAGAGATCGGCTTAATTAATTCTGCTTTGCTTAAAGCCAATTCTAATGTTACACAAGCGGCAAGATTGTTGGGAGTGAGACGCACGACATTGATCGAAAAAATGAAGAAATATCAACTAGTTAAAAATGATATAGCTTAGCGTGTAAAAAATGCTTGCAAATAGTATGGAATAATTAGACAATAGGTTCTTAGCAGATGTATTCATCATAACTATCCGTACTGCCAGCAAACACCGCCTTGATTAAGGCAGGTGATTTTCTCACTAAACAGATAGCTAAACAGCTACACGTTTGTTGGTTAAATATCCTTGAACTCGACCCCTGAAATTGGCATGATTTAAAAACACAATAAGTAAATTTAGGGGAATGAAAGTGGCCAACAAACTCAATACTGCAGAGCAAAATAATGTTTTTTCATCAATGATGTTGCAATTGCATACACAAACTGCACAGCAAGCATTAATGCAGAAAGAATTACAAAATATAAAATATAAATTAGAACAAACCAGTAAAACTTTAGCGCAAAAAGACATGATTATCGGCAGCTTAGAAGATGATATCGATCATATGATTAGCTTATTGTCAAAAAATCAGCATTCTATGCAAAGCCGAGAAGTAAATAATCAATGGATAAATCGCTCAGTTCCCGGTTTAAACCATGATATTAACTTGCAGGCAACAGCTTAAGTTTGTTACTTGTTATAATCTCACTATGGGTTGGCAATGTGTCGACCCATCACATGCTGGTTAATATTGTTTAATATTTGGGTTATAATTAACTAAATATATGTTTGTTCATCTAATACCTTAGGGAGATTATTATGCGTAGTCCAAAGCTAACTTATAGTTGTTTAGTAGCTGGTTTATTATTTGGCTTGTCGCCAGTAGTTTTTGCCGATGATGCTGCTACTGCTGCTGAACCAGCTCATAAAGCTGGCAAAGAAATGCATGAAAAAAAACAACACATGAAAAAAGAAATGCACGAAAAGAAAAAAGAAATGCATGACAAAAAACAAGACATGAAACAAGAAATGCATGAAAAGAAAAAAGAAATGCATGACAAAAAACAAGACATGAAACAAGAAATGCATGAAAAGAAAAAAGAAATGCATGACAAAAAACAAGACATGAAACAAAAAATGCATGAAAAGAAAAAAAAAATGCATGACAAAAAACAAGACATGAAACAAGAAATGCATAAAAACATGAAAGGCAAAATGAAAAAAGAGTCCATGAATACCTATAATCCAGACAGCACGGATACTACCGAGGATTAATTATTTTTTATGCACCTAGAGCTATGGCCCGTTATTATTGCCTGAGGTATACTAGCGACCGTTAAGGTTGGTGGTGAACTTATTATGGCGGGTCATATACGTTGGGTTACTTTAATCAGAGACTGTGAAGCTTTAATTATTCCAAATGGCATGCCGTTTATGGTTCCGGCTGGGACTGCGGTAGAAATTACGCAAGCCAAGGGCGGCGCAGTAACGGTTAGTATTAATGGCCAGTTAGCTAGAATCGACGCTAAAGATGCAGATGCACTAGGTGAGGAATTTGCTAAGTTTAATCGCCAAGAATTAAAGCAAGATCCATCCCAGACTGCTGATGGTCCAGTAGATTTAGACCAAGTTTGGCAGCAACTAAAAACCTGTTATGATCCAGAGATACCAGTTGACATAGTCGAGCTGGGCTTAATCTACGACTGTCGTGTAGTAGCCAATTTAGAGCAAAAGCAAAATCAAGTTTATATAACTATGACGTTAACTGCACCTGGTTGTGGTATGGGGCCGGTTATTGTACAAGACGTAGAGAATGCGGTACGTCGCGTAAAAAATGTTACAGGAGTAACAGTCGAGATTGTATTTGATCCAGTTTGGAGTCGCGATATGATTTCGGAAGCGGCAAAATTAGAGCTAGGCTTGTTTTGAAGTTCAAACCCTAGCCAGAATTAATATTCTACGGTATCATTTAAGTTGGTTAAGCTATACATTCAAGGTGCGCGACGAGTATGAGTATTAATCTCAAACAAATAAAGCTGGCTGGCTTTAAGTCTTTTGTAGATCCAACTGTTCTTGATTTGCGCAGTAATTTAGTAAGTGTGGTTGGGCCCAATGGTTGTGGTAAATCTAATGTGATTGATGCTGTACGCTGGGTGATGGGTGAAAGCTCAGCAAAAACTTTGCGTGGTGAATCTATTACTGATGTTATTTTTAATGGCTCAAATACTCGTAAGCCAATTGGCCAAGCTTCAATAGAATTAATATTTGATAACTCGGATGGCAGTCTTGGGGGTGAATACGCCTCTTATGCAGAAATCGTCATTCGTCGCGAGGTAAATCGTGATGCAGTGTCAAATTATTATTTGAACGGTACGCGTTGTCGACGTCGTGATATTCAAGATGTATTTTTAGGTACCGGTTTAGGTGCGCGTAGCTATTCTATTATTGAACAAGGTATGATTTCACGCATCATCGAATCTAAACCTGAAGACTTACGTGGTTTTATTGAAGAAGCGGCTGGGATCTCGGTGTATAAAAAACGTCGGCATGATACGGAATTACGTATGCGGCATACGACAGAAAACATCGCGCGCCTAGAAGATCTACGTCAAGAACAAATAAAGTTACTGGAACGCTTAAAACGCCAGTCAGAGTCAGCACAGAAATATCGCGTATTCAGTACAGAAAAAGACTTATTAGAATCACAATTGTTAGCTTTACGTTGGCAAGATTATGATGAAAAACTAGCAACCCATGCAGAAACTATTAGAAATTTATCAATCAATTTAGAGGAAAAATTAGCCGAGCGTGCCAGCATTGGCGCAGCTCTAGAAGCAATTCGTTTTGAGCATGAAGAAAAGTCTGATAAGTTTAACAGTATTCAAAGTAAATATTATGAATTGGGCTCGAGCGTAGCCCGTAGTGAACAAACTTTACAACATCATAAAGAGCGTAAATTGCAGCTCGAGACAGATATTGAACAATTAAAACAGTCGCTTAATGATATAAGCTCACAAAAAACTACTGATAGCGATGCGTTATTTGCATGCGAAGAGAGTCTGGTCACAATAACTCCAGAGTATGAACAAGCAAGTATAACTCTAGAACAAGCAGAAGAGCTGTATCAAGATGCTAGGTTAGAGTTAGATAATTGGACCCAAGCATGGGAAGATTTCCAACAGCAAGCACAAGCGCCGCAACAACAAGCGGAAGTGCAAAAAATTCGTATCGAGCAGCTAGACCGTCAAACACGTGATCTGCAAGTTAGAATTGATCGCTTACAACAAGAAGCAGCAAGTTTGGATACTGTCAGCATTGAATTAATCGTGCAAGATTTAACTGCGCAATTAATTGAGCTAGAGCAGAAAACTACCCAGTTAAGAACTGAAATTGCCGAAATCCAAGCTGCAATTAGTGAACAGCGGGCGCAATTACAGCAACAACAGGACCAGTTAAACCAAGTGCGTAATGACGTACAACAAGCTAAAGGCCGTGAGGCATCTTTATTGGCACTGCAACAGGCAGCGTTAGGTAAAGATGATAGATTAATGCGGGAATGGCTAACTAAAAACAACATAGCCGATCTTCCAAGATTAGCAGAAACTTTGACAGTAGAGTCTGGGTGGGAGCAAGCGGTAGAAACAGTTTTGGCCGATTATTTAGAAGCAGTGTGCGTGCCAGATAATTGGGACGAGGTAGTTGCAGCAATTAACGACTTGACTGATGGTCGTGTGACTATAATTGCAGCTGGGCAGCAAGATCATGCTGGCAGTGTAATAACAGCGTCTTTAGCTAGCAAAGTAAAAACTAATTTGCCAGTTAACGAGTTACTCTGTCACGTGTTGACTGCGGATAATTTGCAAGCAGCGCTGAATATGCGTTCGCAACTAAACCAGCAGCAATCTATTGTCACCAAAGATGGTATTTGGTTGGGGAAATCATGGCTACGTGTAACTCGTGAGCGTGATGGCCATCGTGGGGTAATACAACGCGAACAAGAAATCCAAACTCTAAAACAACATTTAGAACAACAGGCTGCTATAGCGTCTGAGCTAGAAACGGCGATTCATGATGCGAACACAAATTTATACAACCTAGAAACTGCATTAACTAATAAGCAGCAAATCGCACAACAAGATGCCGCGGTATTGCGCGATATTAGTAGTAAGTCCAGTGCCGCGCAGCAAAAACTGGAAAATATGTTAAATCGTAAGCAACGTATTAGTATAGAAATTGCAGATCATCAGCAGCAATTAACGATCAACTCCGCAGATTCTTCCGCGGTTCGTACTGAGCTAGAAGTTGCGATTGAAGCAATGGCAAGTTTAGCGGTGCGTAAAGAACAATTAAGCGAGGATAGAGAAAAACTGCAAGCGCGTGAGCGGACTGCCAAACAACAAGCCAAAGAATGCCAAGAACAAATGCATGAGCTTGAGCTGGCTAAGCAAAACTTAACAACTAAGTTGCAGGGCTTGCAGCATACGATTAGTCGAGTTGATCAGCAATTAGCTAATCTGCACACACGCTATCAACAATTACAGCAAACTTTAATTGACGAAGAAGTGCCGAATCAGCAAGTGCAAGTTGAGCTAGAAATTTTATTAGCTGAACGGGTAGTAGTTGAAGAAGCGCTACAAGAGGCAAGATTAGAGTTAGAAGCCTATGAACAACAAATGAAAATGTACGAGAAACAACGTACTGAACTAGAACGTGCTGCACAGCAGATTAAAGATATATTAGATCAGTCACGCTTGGAACGACAGTCTCTAGAGGTACGTAGAGAGACTATAAACGAGCAGTTAGTTATTCATAATATTGATGTACAAGCTGTGATTATGGCCTTGCCGGAAGACGCAGAAGAGTCAGCTTGGGCAGAACGCATTGATGGTCTAAATAAAAAGATAATTAATTTAGGCGCGATTAATATGGCTGCCATCGAGGAGTTCGATGCGGAAACCCAGCGGCAGCAATATCTCGAAGCGCAATATTTGGATCTAAAAGATGCGTTAATGACTTTAGATAATGCGATCAAGAAAATTGACCGTGAAACCCGTACTAAATTTAAAGAAACTTTTGATAAAATTAACGGTAATTTTTCAGCTTTGTTTCCTAAATTATTTGGTGGTGGTAAAGCTTACTTGGAAATAATAGGCGATGATTTATTAAATGCTGGTGTTACGGTAATGGCTATGCCACCTGGCAAAAAGAATTCCACAATTCACTTATTATCTGGTGGAGAAAAAGCGTTAACTGCTGTATCGTTAGTGTTTTCTATATTCCAGTTGAACCCAGCACCGTTTTGTATGCTAGATGAAGTAGATGCGCCGCTCGATGAGTCCAACGTAGTTAGATTTAGCAATCTAATTAAAGAGATGTCAGCAAGCGTGCAATTTATTATCATCACGCATAACAAGACTACCATGGAAATAGCCAACCAATTAGTTGGCGTAACTATGAAAGAACCTGGGGTCTCTAGGCTGGTTAGTGTGGATATTAATGAGGCTGTAGAATTGGCAATAGCGTAGTATCTTAAGGGTAAGAGATGGAAATTCAATTGCGCATAGTGTTGTTAATTATAGGTTTGCTTATATTAACTGGAGTGGCTATAGATTTGTTTAGACGCCGTAAGACGAATCTAAACAGACAGCATCGAGAAATTGAACCAGTATTGGAAATTGTGCGAGATCCAGATTTAGACCTAGATTTAGATCTAGGCTTGGGTTTAGATTTAGATCTAGATCAAGATTTAAATCTAGATCAAGAGCTATATTCAGAACCAGAATTTGCGCCCAAACCAACACCTGAGCCGATCGATATTAGACACATATTGCCGATATTTATCATGGCTATCAATCCAGATGGATTCTATGGCGCGGATTTGTATAAAGCCTTAAATGGTGCGTATTTATATATTGGCAAGAATAATTTATTTTATTGTTATGCTAATGATAATGGCACTGGTGAACAACTGTTTAGTGTAGCTAAAGCCGTAGAACCAGGCTATTTTAATTTAGAAACACTCAAAGATGAGCGCGTGCCAGGAATAACTTTAATTTTGCTACCAAATAAAGTGCAAGATGCAGCTTTGGCACTAGATAAATTAATTCGTGTAGCCAAACAACTTGCATTTGTCCTAAATGGCGAGCTATTAGATCACAACCGCGATTTTCTGACGTTAACTACTATTGATAGTTATAGAGAGCAATTGTGCAGTCTCGAACTCCAGACATAGATAGAATAAACGAATTACAACAGCTGCTTGATAAGTATAATTATCAATATTACGTATTAGATGATCCTACAGTGCCTGATGTTGAATACGATAGGCTGTTTAAAGAGCTGTGTGAGCTGGAAAAAAAACACCCGTTTTTTTATGGTAACTCCCCGACTAGACGTAGAGGCGCTGCGCCACTAGCTGCTTTTAAACAAATTACCCATAAAATACCGATGCTGTCTTTAGATAATGCGTTTACTCCTGAAGATATAGAAAATTTTGTACGCAAAATACAAGAACGCTTAAATAGTAAACAAACAGTAAATTTTATAGCTGAGCCAAAATTAGATGGGCTGGCAGTAAGTTTAGTATACGAAAACGGTGAGTTAAAATACGCCGCTACCAGGGGTGATGGTGATACTGGTGAAGATATTACCCAAAACTGCCTAACGATCCAAGATATTCCGTTACAGCTTAAAACTGCTAACCCTCCAGCCTGGACCGAAGTTCGCGGCGAAGTTTATATGTCAAAAAATAAATTTCAGGCGTTAAATCAGCAGGCTATACAAGACGGTAGCAAAACTTTTGCTAACCCGCGCAATGCTGCAGCTGGTAGTTTAAGACAATTAGATCCAAAAATTACCCGCAAACGCGGCTTGAGTTTTTATGCTTACAGTTTGCCACAAACCGATTTGCCCACACAGCAGGCCTGTTTAGAGCAATTAAAGTCTTGGGGCTTTGCCGTAGCCCAAGAGATCAAACCAGTTTTAGGTGTAAATGGCTGTAAAGAATACTATCAATATTTGGGCGAAAAACGTAATAGTTTACCGTTTGAAATTGACGGCATAGTGTTTAAAGTCAATGACTTAAATTTGCAGCAACAGTTAGGTTTTATCTCCCGTTCTCCGCGTTGGGCAATAGCTTATAAATTCCCGGCGCAAGAAGAATTAACTGAGCTATTAGCGGTAGAATTTCAGGTTGGACGCACCGGTATTCTTACTCCAGTTGCGCGTTTACAGCCGGTATTTGTTGGTGGAGTTACGGTCAGTAATGCGACGTTACATAATATGGACGAGATTGCACGTAAAGACGTGCGCGTAGGTGATACCGTAATCGTGCGCCGTGCTGGTGATGTAATTCCAGAAGTTGCTAGCGTAGTATTAGACAAGCGTCCGGCCAATACCAAACCAATTTTGCCACCAGCTAATTGCCCAGTTTGTAATTCAGTAGCTGTGCAAATAGCCGATGAAGCTGCGATCCGCTGTATGGGTGAATTATCTTGCCCAGCGCAGCTAAAAGAATCTATAGCACATTTTGCAGCTCTACGAGCTATAGATATAGATGGCCTAGGTGATAAAATAGTCGATCAATTAGTCGAAGCTAAATTGCTTAATAACGTGGCAGATTTATATAGTTTAACTTATGCAGAATTAATTAAATTAGAACGCATGGGTGAAAAATCAGTGCATAATTTACTCGCGGCTATAGAGCAGAGTAAAAATAGCAAATTTGATCGTTTTATTTTTGCGCTGGGTATTCGTGAAGTTGGTGCTACTACTGCGCGTACTTTAGCGCTAGAATTTGCTAGTTTGAATAAATTAATGAGCGCTAGTGTAGAACAGCTAATGGCAATCAAAGATATTGGTCCAGTAGTAGCAGAAAATATTTATATTTTTTTTCAACAAGCGCATAACTTACAAGTCATACAGCGTTTAATTGCCGCAGGCATTACTTGGTCAGAAACAAAAATACAAGATAATTTACCTTTGGCTGGTAAGACTTTTGTCTTAACTGGAGTGCTAGTTAATTTCACGCGTGATCTGGCTAGAGAGCAATTGCAACAATTAGGGGCTGTAGTTGCTAGCAGCGTGTCTAAAAATACTAGTTTCGTGGTTGCAGGTAGTGAGGCTGGTTCAAAATTAGACAAAGCTCAGCAGCTGGGTGTTAAAATATTAGACGAAGCAGCATTGATAAAATTACTTGAGGAATACACTAAATAATGGCTAAGTTATATTTTTATTATTCGACCATGAATGCCGGTAAAAGCACAATATTGCTACAGTCAAATTATAATTATCAAGAACGTGGCATGGACACTTTATTATATGCGCCAAGCATTGATGATCGTTATGGCATAGGTAAAATTACTTCTAGAATTGGCTTAAGCGCTGATGCCAGAATAGTAGAGCAAGGTTTTGATCTTTTCGCTGATGTTGCCAAGCAATATGCTAATAATAAAAAAATTGCCTGTATTTTAATAGATGAGGCACAGTTTTTGACTAAATTACAAGTGCAACAATTATGTAAAATCGTCGATGAATTAAACTTGCCAGTGCTAGCTTATGGCTTGCGGACTGATTTTAAAGCTGAGCCATTTGAGGGCAGCTTATATTTATTGGCTTTGGCGGATAATATAGTTGAAATTAAAACAGTTTGTCATTGTGGGCGTAAGGCCACCATGATTATGCGCTTAGATGAGCAGGGCAACAGAGTATTAGATGGCCCGCAAATTCAAATTGGCGGTAATGATATGTATGTGGCAACTTGTAGACAGCACTATAATTCTGGGGTAATTAAATAATGATCCAGTTCCACCGGGATGGGGGTATGTTAAGCCATAGGCTGCAGGAAAACACGTAACGCTTGTTCCCATTCCCTGGCGCGTATACGCCAAGTGTGATTTTTATTAACAAAAATTAATTGTTTAAAGCAGTAATCATAGAAAGCTTCAGGATTGTGAATTTGCGTTTGGCAAATTGCTAATGTTTGACCAACAAAACCATCCAGGGTTTCATTATGTAGTTTTTTCTCGACTATGCATTTGCCATGCTCAAAACAATATTCTGGTATACAACCACTGTCAGAAGTAATTACGTATAAGCCAGCAGCCATGGCGTTAAGAATATCAGTATTGTAAGCTTCTTCAACTAAGCTAGGAAAAACCAGCATATTATGTGCGCGAATGAGACCGGCTAATTTAATGGTTGATAAATTAGCAATTAAATTAATGCCCTTATTGGCTTTGATCTGTTTATAAATTCTTTGCGCTTCTTCTGTTTGCTCGTCCCTAGCATAGACGTCTAAGACTGCGTTTGGATAGCTATTGCGCACATCGCCAAAAGCTTCTAAAAAAATTTCTAAGCCTGACAAAGCGCTGCCAGTATAAGCTAATAACGGAATTTTGCTTTTTAAGCTAATAAATTCTTTTGCATCAACAAACAGATTTTCGAACTCTGGTGTCACTGCATGATGTAGAGTAATAATTTTTTGTGGCATAATTTGAAATCTGGTTACTAAGCGCGCACGCTGCCAATTAGAAGCACAGATGATTCCAGTAATTTCGCTTTGCTTGGCTAAGTCATGCAAGCCTTGGTTTATTGGTTCAAGATAATCATATTCAGTCCATAGAAACAGTTTGTTAGCTGTTGGCAATGAATTTTTGATACTGATGAGAAACTCGGCAGAATCGTTTTTTATGATTAAAGCATCATAGTTTGGTTCTAAAATTGCTTCGTCTAGATTTAATATTTGGTTGCTGATATTTATTCTACAGCCACGAACTCCAAACGCAGAAATATTTTGTTCTGTTTGGCTGAATATGGTTACATCATGTCCTAACTTCGCAAGCTCGATTGCTAAATGAGTAATGGCGATAATTGAGTTGCTGACTGGTTCTTGAAATGTTGAAAGTATATTGAACCTGGCATTATAGATAAAACCAATTTTCATAACCTGTTCCTAACCGCCAATTTGTATCTATTCAATATATTTGTTAATATTTTACATTGCAACACAAGTAACGGACGGAGCTGAGTTAAAATGACTGCTACACTTCGTGTAATGAATCTTACTAAAAATTTTGGTAAGTTAATAGCTGTGGATAACATCTCATTTACTGCCGCGCAAGGAGAGGTGGTTGGTTTTTTGGGACCCAATGGCGCTGGTAAATCTACGACCATGAAAATGATTACCGGATTTCTAACTCCTAGTTCTGGTACTGCCTATATTGGCGGTTACGATATTATAGAGCAACCAATAGCGGCTAAAAAATTATTTGGCTATTTGCCTGAGGGCGCACCATCTTATCCCGATATGACGGTTAAGAGTTTTATAAGTTTTATAGCTGATATTCGTGGCATCGATGCAGAGCAAAAAGAATTTAAAATTGCTCAAGTAATTAATAAAGTCAATCTACAGTCAGTATTGCATCAAAGAATCGATACTCTTTCCAAAGGCTTCAAGCGTCGTTTAGGTTTGGCGCAGGCGTTAATTCATGATCCTAGCGTGCTAATTCTTGATGAGCCAACGGATGGACTTGATCCTAATCAAAAACGCGAAGTGCGTAATTTGATTACCGAAATGGCAAAAGATAAAGTTATTATTTTATCTACGCATATCTTAGAAGAAGTCGAAGCAGTTTGCGATCGTGTAATCGTTGTGGCTGCAGGTAAAATTATCCTCGACAGCACTCCTGATGAATTAGTCAGTAAATCTACGACGCAAAGTACGGTCGTGGCATTAGAAGAAGTATTTATCAGGATAGCTAAACAACATCAGACTGTCAGTTAAAGGACGATTATGAAAAATACATGGATATTGTGTAAACGTGAATTAAGCAGCTACTTTGCTACCCCTATAGCCTACGTGTTTATCGTAGTATTTTTGCTGTTAAACGGGGTTGTAACTTTTTACTTTGGCAATTTTCTAGGTCGTGGCCAAGCAGACTTAGTGCCGTTTTTTAGTTTTCATCCGTGGATTTATATGTTGTTCGTGCCAGCGATCACTATGCGTCTGTGGGCTGAAGAGCGTAAAAGTGGCACTGTCGAATTGTTGTTTACTCTGCCAATTTCGACTTGGCAAGCAGTAAGTGGTAAGTTTTGGGCAGCGTTTATGTTTACTGCGATTGCCTTGGCATTAACCTTCCCATTATGGATAGCTGTTAACTATTTGGGCAATCCAGATAACGGGGTGATTTTTGCTAGCTATTTAGGCAGTTTATTTATGGCGGGTGGATTTTTGGCGTTGGGCGCTTGTGTTTCAGCATTAACTAAAAACCAAGTGGTAGCGTTCATTTTGACTTTATTGTTGTGCTTGATGGTGAATATGTTAGGCTATCCGCTAGTAATAGATCAAATTCGTACTTGGTTGCCAAGTTTAGTGGTTGATACCGTGCGTTCTTTTAGTTTTTTAACAAATTTTGATGCCGTGAGTCGTGGAATTTTAGACTTTAGGAGCATAATTTATTTTGCGACGCTAATTACCTTTAGCTTGTTTGCCAATGCAGTGGCGATTGAAATTAAAAGGGCAGATTAATTATGAAAAATCCAACTAAAATTAAATTTATGACCGGTTCAATTCTAGCAATAGCCGCGGTGCTGTTTTTAATAGTTAACATCAGCGCTGGCAGCTTATTAAAAGGCTTACGTTTTGATTTAACGAATAATAAACTTTATACCCTGTCGCCTGGTACTAAAGAAATCGTTACTAAACTGTCTGAGCCGATTGTATTACGTATGTATTTTTCAAAAAAACTGGCTAACTCTAATCCGTATTTAATTAGCTTTGCGTCGCGAGTACAAGATTTACTTACTCAATATCAGCGTGCTAGCAAAGGCAAGATAATTCTGGAAATAATTGATCCTGAGCCGTTTTCTGCCGAGGAAGATAATGCAGTGAATTATGGTTTACAGGGGCTGGCAGTCGATAACACTGGTACTGATTTATATCTGGGCTTGGTCGCGACTAGCTCTGTGGAACTTAAACGGGTCATACCATTTTTACAACCAGCAAGAGAAGCAAACTTAGAATATGACATAAGCCAATTAATCTATAACTTGGTACATCCGCAGCGTAAAGCGGTCGGGGTTATAAGTGCTTTGCCATTACAAGGTCGTGAATCTAGTCCTTGGGTGGTGTGGCAACAAATGGCGCAATCGTTTGATCTGCGATCATTTAAATTAGATGTAGCAACTATACCTAATGATATCGATGTATTAATGCTGGTTAATCCAGCAGCGTTTACCAGTGACGCTTTAAAAGCCGTCGACAAATTTGTTATGCGCGGTGGCCATGTGTTGGCTTTTGTTGATCCATACTCAGAAGTTACTGATGCACAAACCGCAAAAGCTAATAAAGCATATAAAGACGGCACTGCTGACTTTAGTGCCTTGTTAAGAACTTGGGGAGTAAATTTTGCCGAAGATAAAGTTGTTGCTGATCGGACGTTAGCTAAACCTGTACGAGTACAAAGTGAAGGCCGTGATGTTACTGTGCGCTATCCGTTATGGATGGATTTTTTGCCAAAAAATATGGATAAAAACGATGTCTTAACTTCTACGTTAGACCGTATTACTATGGCAACACCAGGCGCTTTAAGTAAAATTGAAGGCGTTGATACTACGTTCACGCCATTGATCTTAACCAGCGCCGATGCGACTTTAGTTGAGAGTAAGAATATCCCTGATTACCAGCAGAATCTAGGTAATTTTATGCGAGAATATCAGGCAACTGGCCCGTATATCGTTGCTGGTAGAGTTTCCGGGCCGATAAAAAGTGCCTATGGTACCGGTGAGGTTGCTGATTCCAATATTATTATTATTGCTGATGCAGATATGCTGTATAATCACTTTTGGTTGCAAATCCAAAATGTTTCTGGCCAAGAGTTTGGGGTGCCGAATTCAGGTAACGCTAATTTCTTGTTAAGTGCTTTAGATAATTTGGCGGGTAGTAATGCGTTAATTAGTGTGCGTAATCGTGGTTCGTTCACGCGTCCATTTGATAAAATTCAGGCGTTGGAATTAAAATCGCAAGCTAAGTACCGTGAATCTGAACTTGGTCTACAGCAGCAACTAGAGCTGACTAAACAAAAGCTGGTAGATCTAGAAAAGCAGAAAAAAGATGGCAATAGCATGTTATTAAGCGTGCAACAGAAGAAAGAAGAAGAGGCCTTTAGAAAAGAGCTGATCGAAACGCGGCGTGAGCTGCGAGACGTACGACGTAAGTTAAATCATGATATAGAAGTGGTGCAAACTGGGGTTAAATTCTTTACCATCGGCTTTATCCCATTAATGATAGTACTTGGCGGCTTAGCTTTTTGGGGGCTACAAATTCAAGGTGAAATAAGAAGTAGGAGAGCGTTGTGCTCAACACCAAGACCTTAGCTAAGTTAATTTTAGTAACATTGGTTTGCGCTATACCAGTTGCATATTTAGCCACTCGACAACCAGAATCTGCTATTAAGGGCAATGGTACTTTATTTTTGCCGAATTTGCTTAAAGATCCAGATCATATTAAGACTTTGGTTATTCAAGATCATACGCAAACTTTAACTGTGCAACGCAATGCTGCAGCTTGGCAAATCCTGGAAAAAAATAATTTCCCGGTGTTACATGATAAAGTTGAGGAACTGTTGTTTGGGCTGGCGGATATGCGCATAGTAGAACCAAAAACGGCAAATCCTAATTTATTAGCGCAGCTAGACCTAAATGATTCTACTGAGCCAGCGTCCAAGGCCATTACTATTACAGTGCTAGATGCAGCTGAACAAGAGCTGGCAAAAGTGGTGGTTGGTAAACGGGAGAGCTTGCGTTTAGGCGAAGAATTTGCGGAACATATATTCATTCGTAATGCCAGCGAACAGCAAGCCTGGTTAGTGCAGGGTATGTTACCAATCAGTAATGATTTTCATGATTGGGTTGAACAGCCGCTATTGTCGCTAGTAGATGTTGAGCAAATTAAAAGTGTGCACATCAGTCAAGCAAATGGACAAAAAGTGGCAATTACTAAAAATAGTGCGGAGCAAGAAGATTTTATCTTAGAAAACGTACAGCCCAAATTAGGTATGGCATTAGATATTGAGTCGATTAATACTTTGCCATTTAAAGTAGCAGAGTTAGAGTTCAATGATGTTACGCCAGCAAAACAAATCGACTTAGACTGGGCGCAGAGCACCGTAGCTGAGCTGCAAACTTTTGCTGGAGTAACAGTGGCGCTGAATGTGCTACAGCAGGACGATCATGTGTATGGCAAAGTGCATGCAACTGTTGCTGATACAGCAGATGATGATTTAAAACAGCAAGTGGCAAAATATAATGCTAACAGCCAAACTTGGTATTACAGCTTACCGGCAGAATTTTACCAAGCGATATCAGTTAGCAATGATGATCTGCTAAAAGTCGAAGAACCGGTTATTCAAGACCAAGCAGTTGTGCAAAAATAATTTTTACATTTAACGCTCGCTGAACTCGCTACGCTCAGACATGCAGCTCGCTAAAATATAAAAGTTATTTTTGCACAACTGCTAACGAAATTCCTGATTTTAACCTGTTTATTTAGCTTGTATCCTGAATGGATAAATTTAACCATTCAGGAGTCAGTATGGATTTCTTCGAACAACTATGCCAAGAGATGGCAAAAAATCCACATGTTTTAACCTTTAGTGATATAGGTGTTGCCTTAGGTCGCGGGGCGCTGGTTGGTCAACAACTAAAAATTCCCGGTGGCATAGTGCTGGGAGCTGTTGCTGGATTATCGTTAGAAGCTTTGCAACGCGTAGAAAAGATCACTGAAGATTTAATTAAAGAACAAGCTAAAAATAAGCCTCGACCTACCATGTGATTTTATTCTAAGTAGCTTGATCAATTTTGACATAATAGTTTAATGGTTTATAGTTAATATATATTTTTCCTAACCAATGGGTATATGACTATGAAAAACGCGTTGCCAAGAGGCTTCTCTTTAATAGAGTTAATGGTAGTGATTGCGATTGTGGCTTTGTTAGCTGCAGTAGCTGTTCCAACTTACAAAAGTTATGTGCAAAAGTCCAAGCTAGCTGAAGTTTATAGTTTAGTTTCAGCAGCACAAACTAAAGCTCAACAAGCTATTGATACTAGCGGTACTGTAGCAGAAACTATTACTGCTCCAGGCAGCTATTTGTCAACATTAGTAACTGATAGCTCAGGTAACATTACTGCAAACTTTAAAGCTATATCCGTTACAGGCTTAACATTTACTGGAGCTCTAACATATACAAGAACTGCTGGTAATGGTGGTACATATTACTGGGTATGCAGTGTTGCGAATGGTAATACTGCGGCGGCCACTGCAACTGGTTGTACTGAAGACGCACCTCCAGCTACCTAAAGATTGTATTAATATAGGAAATAGCTCAATTGCCTCAATTGGGCTATTTTTTACGGTTTTTTTATCTGTATAAGTTAAGTCAAGATATGCCAATGTTAAAGATTTTTGCGTGTTTAATAGTGGTGATTTTAGTGCTTGAATTAGCTTTTAAACAGGCAAAACAACAACAAATTGATTGGGCATCTAAAAATTTTGTGATTATGTTAACTATGACTATAGATCCACAAGGAACCTATGGTGCTGTTAGAGCAAAAATTGCAGATAGAATTAACGATTATAGAAAAAGTTTAGCGCGCTGGGCTGAGTTACCGTACAAAGTAGTAATCGTTGAAAGTTCTGGTTACGGCAATCCATTTGTCGATATATTAAAAGATGCCAAGCACATCACCTATGTTTCAGTAAAGACCCCGCATATTCCAGAGAAAGGTAAAGGTTACGGTGAGTCGCATTTAATGCGCTATGCGCTCAATAATTTAATATTAGATAATAATATTTATATTATGAAGTTCACTGGCCGTTACGCGCCAAAAAAAGACTTGTCAGACATGCTAACGTTGTTGCAATTATTAGCGCCAAACATAGTGTATAGATTTGGTGGTACCGAGTGGTTTGTTGGTAGACGCGCTTTTTTCTTAGAGCTATCGGATAGATGCATTGCCACCTGTCGTCCAATACATGAACAAACCATGTGGTTTGAGCGGCTATTTGGAAGAATGGTGAGTGAAAAATATGCCATGCGTCATACCAAAAATATCGAGGTATTACAGACATTTAATGGTAGAAATTTACCTGTGACTGTTATATAAATATAATTGTACAACAAATCCAGGCAGTGGCAAGGATTACGGCGAATCACATATTATGAAAAAAAGATTTGTCAGGGATTATCAGCATACTACTCCAAATGATTGCTACTATTAATGGGCGCAATAAAGAAGCAGTGGAGATTTAAAGTCATGAGTGTGCGTTGGTTAGCTATAAGCATATTAATGAGCTTGGTTTTTTTAGGCATGGTTTTTCAAAGTTATAACCAATTTTACACCCCACGTAGACAATGGGCTAATAATAACTTGATTGTACTGCTTACCATGACTATTGATCCTAAAAGTACTAGGTATGCGCGGCGTACTGATATTGCCCAGAGAATACAAGACTATAGAAAAAGCCTCAAGCGTTGGGCTAAATTACCCTATAAAGTTATTGCCATAGAAAGCTCCGGTTATGGTAATCCGTTTGCAGATATTTTAACTAATGCCAAGAATATAATTTATATCTCGGAAAAAACGCCACATAACCCGGCACGAGGTAAGGGTTACGGTGAATCGCATCTAATAAAATATGCGATGCGCGATATAATTTATGATAATAATATTTATATTATGAAAGTAACTGGACGTTACGCGCCAATTGATGATATGACTGAATTAATGGACGTGTTACGCCTGCAAGCGCCGAATGTTTTATATAGGCCAAATTATAGTGAGTGGTTTGTCGCCAAACGGCAGTTTTATATTGATTTAGCTGAAAGTTGCATTGAAAAATGTGATGATCCAGCTAACGATATTATCGGGTTTGAAAGTAACTTATTAGAATTTGCTCAGGCAAATAATGCTATGCCGTATAATACTAGAATTCAGGTTATCGAAACCATCAATGGCTCAAATACAGAAATTGAGCAAATATAGTACAACCCCATAGGGCAATCGCACTGCATTTCTATTCGCTATGTAGGTAATTTCTCACAATCTTTGTTATCATCCTGATTATATGCACCCATCAAAGTATCAAATAAATATTCTTCACTCCAGCAAGCCATTTTACGCTTGCATTTAATTCCAACTTTATATTTTAAATTTTTCTTTAAATAAGCCATTGAAATTTTACGCAATAATGAAAATGTTAAAGCAGAATTTTTAATTCTCGAACGACTTTGATCTTCATGGAATGAGATATCCAATTGCCAATGCAAACGGTTTTCAATATGCCAGTGATTCCGTATCGCTTCAGCAATCTTATCAGAAGTATATTCATGCGTAGAAATGTAATACCAAATAGCTTCGCTTGTTTCACCATCAACCGTTCTGCTACGTATAACTTTAGTAATAGATTGAATGCCATCCAAGTCATCTTTAAGATACGGGGTATATGTTAATGGTAAACTTAAATATCTTCTGGATTCAATTCGGCCATGACTTTTTTCAGTGCGCTCCCCGGTGTCACTATATTCTTTAAATGGCCTTTGCTCGGTAACTTTAAACGCGGTTTCAATAGCAGACTTAACCTCCTTTTGGTTGTCTTTTACGCATAAAACATAGTTTCCACCGCGTTCCACAATTGCTCTGGCTATTTCTTTTTGACATCCAATGGCATCAATTGTAACTGTACATTTACTAATATCTAAAAGCGTTAATATTTTTTTGATGGCGGTTATATCATTAGTTTTGTCTTCAACCTTTACAGAAGCTAAAGTCAACTTATTATAACAAGCCCAAGCACTAACCAAATGTACACCTTTCTTCTTACCTTTGGCCCGTGCTGCGCGAATTGTTTTGCCATCTAAGGCAATTATTTCACCGTTTGTTTTATGAAAAATTTCCTGCATCCAATTTGCAAATATTTCTTCAAAATGTTCAGCATCAATTATTGAAAATACGCGACTAAACGTATCATGCGATGGTACGCCATTTGGTAATTCAAGCAATTCCTTAAATAGTTTTTCGCGTACTTCACAAAATCCAGCAACCTCAACCCAGTCATCACAGCCGCATAAAACCGCTATAAAAGCCATGACAATGATATCAATAAATTTGTGACGACTGTTGTGATTTACTACACGCGGATCTTCTAACTTAGAAAAATGGATCAAAAAGCCTTCAGTTAGCATGTTTGCATATCCTCATAAAAATATATTTACAAGTCTATTGTCCTATAAGCAAACAGCTTTGTTTGTGATCTTTTCGCCCGCAACCATTTGATCTTTAGCTGATATTTATCGATTCTTGTGATCTTTGGCCTACAGTCTTTTCTAAAAACAGTGCAATTCCTCTAGCTACAGAGGAACTTTTTGCATAATACATGTGTCTATCAAGTTAGAGACTTACAATAAAACAAGGTGGATGATAATGTCAGTAGCATTATTTACAAGCGTAGATGAGGCGATTAATAAAGTGTTACAAAATTTCGGCATGGTTCAAAAAATGGCTGCTTAAATAGGGTAAATCTGATTGCGTTAATTGTTCAAACAATAATGTGATAGAAAGGTGAAATATGAGTGGTTTATTGATAGCTTTAAAAGCCAAGCAAGATCTTAAAACATTTTTAGAAAATGGATATATAATCACGCCTGAAGATGCCACATCAACTGACGACAAAGAAGGTAAAACCGCATTATGGTATGCTGTAGATAATGTGATTACAGGAAGCAATAAAACAATAAAAGAATACGCACTTTTATCGGAGACTTTAATAAATAAAGGAGCAGATGTAAACTTAATTGTAGCTGATACGTCAATCTTGAAGAATATTTTTAATCAAATTGAAGATGAAAATTTTAATTTCAAATCGTTTAAATTCCCGATACAATTACACGTTATAAGAGCTTTAATAGATGCAGGAGCGGCTCTGGATGCTAACTTAATAAAGTCGTTGTTGTGTTTTTTAAATGTAAGCCAAAATAACCCCGATGTTTTTGAAGATAAAATAGCGCTAATAAATAAATTACTACAAAATGAAGACTTTCCAATAAACAAGGAATATTCTCACAAAAAAACAGTTTTATCGGAAACGCTGCAATTATTAGCCGAAAACAGCGATTCTGATATTAAGGCCCAATTGTTAAATTTAATATCTGATATTCTAGATAAAGATGTGAACATTCATATGGTTGATAAATCTGAATCCATATTATCCTCGGTTGCATTCAAGTTACGTGGTGAAGAAAATGAAGAAAACTCTTTAAAATATTTAGAAATTATAGAAAAATTAATAGAGAAAGACGCTGACTTAAATGCTAGTGCTATTTCAGTCTTTACACATATATATTGTACCTATGAAGTGACGGAAAATGAAGATATTAAAGATAGATGCAATAGTGTAATGCTTAATTTACTAGAAAAAAAGCTGCTTTCAATCCTCGTATATCAACAGGGTTTTTATCTTTTGATGAGTTTAAAAAATTATTCAATGAAAAAGTTGATATAGTATACATAGAGAAAAAATACAAAGAATTAATACTCAGTTCGGTTGATTATAGAGCTGCAGACCCATTCATGCGCAATGAAAATATTCAATTTTTATTGAATAAGATCTTTAAAGCTGTGCCATCTGATAAAAATAATTCTTATGACATATATGAAAATTTGATAAATGATTTGTTGAAAGAATTTATTTTAAACTTAAATGGTATAGATCCATCTCTTCGTAACAAACAAATTACAGACGCTTTAGCGTATTTAGAAAGATTAGCATCTAATGGTGAGATATACAATAACTTAATGCGCGGTTTATTTGAGGAGTTAACTTTTACCTTGGAAAGCATTGACGATTTTTTGTCATCAAAAATTAATGTATTAGTAAAATTTACTCAGGAATTATTTGGTGCTGGAATGAAGTCTGTGAAAGACTATAGCTTTAGCGATCAAGTTGGCAATAAGTTTCTTACAGATGCGATGATTGCAAAGCTTATTTTTGAAAAAGAGCATGCACAAGCAAATGATGTGCCCCTAGTTGCGTAGACACCTAATTTGATATAATTATCAATAAAAGGTGTCAATATGAGTAAGTACGATAAGTCATTTAAAGATGAGGCTGTAAGATTAGCCTTAACCTCCGCCCAAAGCACATCCAAAACAGCTCGAGATCTAGGTATCAAAGAAAACACGCTTTATAACTGGATAAGCAAAGCTAAAAATAGTTCTCCTGAAACATCCGGACCAATTGGCAGTAATATTAATTGGGCTGAAGAAGTAAATCGTTTGCGTAAAGAAGTCGCTCGCTTGAAGGAGGAGCGCGAAATTCTAAAAAAGTTCGCCACATTCTGTGTGAAAGAAGCGAAGTAAAATTTAGCTTCATTCTTGAACATAGAAAGCAATTTAGTATTCAATCGATGTGCAAAGTGCTAACTGTTTCCAGAGCTGGTTATTACGCATGGTGTGCGAGGCCAGAGAGCAAGCGTAAAATTGATGATAAGCGCATCCTAGCGCATATTAAGACGATATTCGCTGATAGCCGTAATACTTATGGTTATCGGCGTGTTCAAGCAGCATTACTGGATTTGAACGAGGCATACAGTTTGCACAAAGTATTACGTTTAATGCGCGAAAATAATATTCGCCCGAAAACAAGGAAAAAATTTAAAGTGACGACTGATTCGAAACATAACAAACCGATCCATGATAATATTTTAGCTAGGAATTTTGCACCTGCTGAACCTAACCAGAGCTGGGTATCTGATCTGACGTATATCCACACTAATGAGGGGTGGTTGTACTTGGCGGTTATCATTGATTTATATTCACGTAAAGTTATTGGTTGGGCGATGTCTGATCGTATGAAAGATCAGTTAGTTACTGATGCCTTAAAAATGGCGTTATTTCGCCGCAAAGTTCGTTCTAACTTGTTACTGCATTCCGATCGCGGCAGCCAATATGCCTAGGATAACACGCAGGAATTGCTTCGCCAAAATAACATTATGTGCAGCATGAGCCGCAAGGGCAATTGCTGGGATAATGCGGTTGCTCGATATTAGACCACAAGGCCCTTTGTCTTGGAGCTTAGTTATTAACCTGCGCACCTGGCGCTCAGAAAGACCCAAAGTGGCCGCTGCCTTAACCTTACTTAACCCACCATCCAGTACATTCCTCAGTACTAGCGCTCTATCCAGTTCTTTTTCACTCATTGTTGTAAGCTCCATAACAAATATCCTTCCTTGAATGTTCTATGTCATTCATAAAATAGGACATTTCTAACTTGCTGGAGCCGGACATCTCTATCTTGCCGCTACACAACCCCAGTAAAACTGAACTTTCTATCCAGCTCTCCGGTCCAAGCTTATATATGGCGCAATTTGGGGATTGTTGGTATGTCTGGGGCAGAAATTGGCAAATTAGTACAGCAAATTAATAGGCTTAAAGCTGCAGCAGAGACTGCAGATTCCCAAAAGCTTTTGGCCAGTTATGAGCAAGAATTAGAAGAATTATTAAGCAAAAACGAAGTTTTAAACAATCTAAAAACCCTGGCCTTAGTTGCTGATCAAGACGAACGCATAATATTTCAGACGCTACATGACGCATTAAGAGAACAATATAAACGTGGCAAACTGGATGACTATACAGTTAATAATCTTCGCGATACAGTGCAGGAAAAAATTAGTGACTTTATTATCTACCCAGACCTAAGGAATGATCCGAAATTAAAAACCCGCCTGCTTGCCTTAGAAAATTTAGCCAACGCGAAAATTGTGCATCTTACGTTACCTTCCAGATATTTAGCTGCATTAACCTATGGCAAAATTACCAGTGATATATATGGATTTTGGTATAAAAGCTTTGGTTTGCGAGATAATGAGTTCAAGAGTGTTATTAACAGCATAGCCGAGGCGTTAATTGAAAATAAATTGGCGGCTAAAGGTGCTGATGTCTATGATATGTTTCATGAAAAAATAAAATTATTATTTACTAGTACCGGCTACAATTATCTAGCTAAAATTTTTGCTGCAGATAATATTTTTAGTCGCAGATTTATTGCTTTATGCCTGGACAATCCTGCAGATGCTTTGTTTGAGATTGCTCATTATAATAAATTTAGATTTGCTTATTTGATGAAAAATAAACAAGAACCAAAAATTGCCGCTTTTATATTATACGAATATGACAAAATAATAAAACGTATTGAATTGTATAACAAAGAGTATGATATAGAATATGAAAAACAACTAGCTGCTTATGCTGTTAAGCATAACGTAAGTCTAACAGATGCTGCGATAAAAGATTTCAGTCTAACTTTGAAAACTGTTTCAACTACCCCGGCTACGCTTGCAACACCAGTTAATCAGCGTAGCAAGCGTAGCTAAGCTCAAGCTACAACCTAATAGTGATTTTATTTGCTGATTCGAGCTATAATGTTTGCTTTACAGGCTATTTAGGTTGAAAATAGGCTAATGCGAATATCTATATCAAAACTAGCTGATATCGAGACTGTCGGCGATTATTTGGACTGGGCAACGGACTTTTTTAATCAAAGCAAATTGTTTTATGGCCATGGCACGGACAATGCTTGGGATGAGGCCGTGATGTTAGTACTGTTTGTCTTGCAGTTACCAGCAGAAGCCAATCAGTCCATGTTGATTAGTAAACTGAATCTTGAGCAAAAAAATAAATTAATTGATATCGCCCGTCAGCGCGTGGCAACCCGTTCCCCAGTACCTTATCTTACTAACGAAGCATGGTTTGCCGGTGAGCGGTATATTGTTAATAAGGATGTGTTAATTCCACGTTCGCCGTTGGCCGAGACTATTGGCAATCATTTTCAGCCTTGGTTAGGCACGGTACAACCACAGCGGATTTTAGATTTATGCACTGGTAGTGGTTGTTTGGCTGTTTATTGCGCCAAAAAATTCCCCGGTTGTCAAATAGACGCAGTAGATATTTCTGCGGCAGCGCTTGCTGTCGCGCAGCAAAATATCGCACTACATCATTGTGCAGAGCAAGTACATATAATCCAGTCGGATTTATTTGCCGGAGTTGCTGGCAATACTTACGATATTATAATCAGCAATCCACCGTACGTAAGTGCGCAAGATATGGCCAATTTGCCTCCAGAGTATACACATGAGCCATCTTTAGCCTTAGCCAGCGGTGTAGATGGTCTTGATCTCACTTTAAAAATTATACGTACAGCAAAAGAACATTTAACGCCTAAAGGTTTGTTGATTGTCGAAGTAGGAAATAGCTGGCCAACATTAGTTGCTCGTCTACCAACAGCGCCATTTGTTTGGTTAGAGTTTAATCGTGGCGGTGAGGGCGTGTTCTTATTAACAGCAGCTGATCTTAAAGACATAAAACTATGAGCCTGCAAAACTTATATTCTTTATCGCAACAGTTAACCGGTAAAAGCCTAAATGAAAAATTGCAGGCGTTTTGTGAATATTTTTTGGGTATTAGCTATGGACCCTGGTTAGACGGCACTAGTGTTTTGAGTCTGGATGATTTTAATTACGATCTGGAAATATTGGATTGCGTGACATATGTCGAGGTAGTTCTAGCTTTAGCAACAATAGGTCCGCAGCCAGATCTTGATAATTTTAAAGCAGCGTTTGAGAATTTATTACAAAACTTACATTATGCGAATGGTGAGCCAAGTTTTATGGCGCGTAATCATTTTATGTGCATAGATTGGATCAAAAATAATAAATATATTATTACTGATATAACTAATAAAATATCTAGCGATTATAAAACTGCAATTGCGATGATAGATAAACAAAATTTTATTAAACAACATGCAATTGCTGGTGATAAACAGCTTGTCATAGCACCGATAGAGTCGCGACTGAAGTATATTGCAATTAACAAATTTCTGGATAGTTATCGTGAATATTACAATAAATTTCCAGAATTCAGTATTATAAATATAGTTCGGCCTAATTGGGATCTAACCGAACAAATTGGCTCACACTTGAATATTTCGCATTTAGGTTTTGTATTCAAATATGACCAAGAATTAAGATTTTATCATTCGACCGTAATACAAAAAAAAGTTGTGCATGAACCATTGTTTGATTATATCGCTAGATATCAGCAAAGTCCGACTATTAAGGGCCTTAATGTTCTTGCTATCAAGCCAGATTATCATGCCAGGTAATACAATCGGTAAAATGTTTACGGTCACTACTTATGGCGAAAGCCATGGTCCGGCCATAGGCTGCATTATTGATGGCTGTCCACCAAACTTACAAATTTCGCCACAAGATATTCAGCTGGACTTAGATCGCCGTAAGCCAGGTCAAAACCAATTTGCTAGCCAGCGCCGCGAAACAGATCAAGTGCAAATTTTATCTGGTATATTTGAAGGTTGTACTACTGGTACACCGATACACTTACAAATTTTAAATACTGATGCGCGCGAAACAGATTATCAGGATATTAAAGATAAATTTCGCCCGGGCCATGGCGATTACAGCTATAAAGCGAAGTACGGTATACGGGATTATCGTGGTGGTGGGCGAGCTTCAGCACGCGAGACTGCAGCGCGCGTAGCGGCAGGAGCAATTGCCAAAAAATATTTATACAAGTGTTGTGATATAAATATTCTTGCCTATGTGAGCCAAGTAGGCAGCATAAAGGCCGAAGCATTAGATTTATCAGAAATTAATAACAATCCATTTTATTTTCCTGATATAGCTAAAATTAACTTAATTGAAGATTTAATTGCTAGTTTGCGGCGTGCTGGTGATTCAATTGGTGCGCAAGTTGAAGTTATTATTCGCAATATGCCGGCGGGCTTGGGCGAGCCGGTATTTGATCGTTTGGATGCAGATTTAGCGCATGCGTTAATGAGTATCAACGCAGTAAAAGCTATTGAAATAGGCGCTGGTTTTAACTGTGTAACTGCGCAAGGCTCGGAGTTTAGAGACGAAATATTTGTCGATCATTTTGGCAGTAATAATGCCGGTGGCATTCTAGCTGGAATATCTACAGGCCAGGACATATTGTTAAAAATCGCCTTTAAGCCGCCGGCTAGTATTCGTATACCGGGTAAAACAATTGATATTAATGGCCAAGCTGCTGAGATAGTTACTACTGGGCGACATGATCCTTGCGTTGGATTTAGGGCAGTGCCTATAGTCGAAGCGATGATAGCAATAGTATTATGTGATCATTTATTACGTCAAAGAGGGCAGAATGGCCAGCTCACTCCATTGACAATGGAGTAATTATTAGCTATCATTCCATTACCAATGGAGATAATAATGCCAATAGCAGAATCTGTATTAAAAAAAGTGGTGCTAGACCAGCAAGCTGGCGAATTGCTGCCAACCGTGTATATGCAGCGTGATCTTGAACCTAAAATCATCTCATTGGGATTGAATAGAGAAATAATTGTGCTCACTGGGATAAGACGTTGTGGAAAATCAGTTTTGCAACAATTTGTCCGTTCTAGAGCAACGGAACGAGATTACTATTTAAATTTCGAAGACGAAAGATTAGTAAATTTTACGCTAGAAGACTTTCAATCTTTGCAAGAGTTATTTATTAGCCTATTTGGTGAGCAAAAACATTATTATTTTGATGAAATTCAAAATATCGTTGGCTGGGAAATATTTGTACGTCGTTTATATAACGAGGGTAATAAAATTTATATTACCGGCTCAAACGCTAATTTATTTAGTGAAGAATTGGGGACGCGCTTAACTGGTCGTTATATTGGGGTTCAAGTCTATACAATTTCTTTTTTTGAGTTTATATCACATGTTGAACCAGAAATATCTGAATCGATAGATAGGTTAACTACTGTAAAAACCGGACGGATTAAACAGCTGTTTGAAGAATATTTATCTGTGGGAGGAATTCCAGAATATATAAAAAACCGGCAGGTGGATTATTTGCATTTTTTATATGAAAGTATATTATTTCGCGATATTGTGACCAGATATAAAATAATTGATGTTGTGTCGATAAAAAAACTAATATATTTCCTTGCTAGTAATTGTAGTAAAGAGATTACTTATACGTCTTTACGCAAAATGCTGGGGGTTAAAAGTGCTACGACTGTTTCTGATTATTGTGGATATATAGAAAACAGCTATTTGTGCTATTTCGTTAATATATATAGTGACTCAGTCAAAGCACAACAAGTAAATCCTAAAAAAATATATTTTGCTGATCATGTTCTTGCCAGATTATTAGGTTTTAGAACTGGGGGTGATGACGGCTTTACTCTGGAAAACATAGTGTTTTTGGAGTTAAAACGTCGAGGATTTTCGTTATTCTACTTTAAAGATAAATATGGTTGTGATTTTGTAGTGCGTTCCGAGCAACATACAGTGCAAGTAATACAAGTATGCCATGAATTGCAAGAGCCTAAAACTAAACAGCGCGAATATAATGGGTTAATTGAAGCAATAGAAAGATTTAACTTAAGCTCCGGGACTATTATTACATTAAACGAAGACCGTAAAGATATAATTACTGTAGGTGAAAAAGAATATCAGATTACCATTGCCCCTATATGGCTATGGTTGTTAAGCTAAGACATAGATTATTTATTATTCAAAGGGGGCAAAATGGACATGTTATCTAAAGTTGCGGCAATTTTATTTGGGGCGTTTTTGGCTTGGATGTTATTTCGATATATTCGCTCAAACCCAGAAGCTTTATCCAAAGAAAACTTAAGTAAAAGTTTTTATTCAATGGGAGTTTTAGGCATAGCCCTAATTGCTTTTATTTGGCTAGTTATAACCTTGTTGCGCAGAACCTGAATTACCAGGCTCCAGCGCTATTGAAACGGCCTTGGAGCTGAATAATTGCATTTTCTAAATCTTGCTCAAGACCTGCAGCGAATTCGGTCTTTTCTTCTAAAGCCTGGTTTGTACAGCGTAATTCTTCTTCTAACAGCTCGATTCTTGAGGCTTGCTTGTCCAATTTATTGCGTAACTCGTATTGCATTTTTTTTATCCTTTTGTAGTCAATGTTTCATTTATCATGCCGTAAATATGCGGATCTGAATATGGTTATTTGCCCTGCTCTAATGTAAGTAATTAGCTATTCCAAGGTGACAAAAGATCAATTCTGTGCGACTATTTCGGGTTATGTCTGAAATTTCTGGGTAGCATGGTGATTTTAGCGATTCTCGAGCACTGGTTGTTAGTATATAACTAAATATAATTATAGTTGGAAGATCATATGACAAACAAAATATCTGTTGCGGTTCTAGGGGCTACGGGAGTAGTAGGTGAGATGATGTTAGATATCTTATCAACTAGAAAGTTTCCTGTGAATCAAGTTTATGCCTTGGCCAGTGAAAAGTCAGTCGGTGAAACTGTGGTGTTTGGTAATAAAATGTTAGATGTGTTAGATGTTGCAACATTTGATTTTTCTAAAGTACAAATAGCCCTATTTTCAGCAGGTGCCAGCGTGTCAGCTATTTATGCCCCCAAAGCGGCAGCAGCTGGCTGTGTGGTTATTGATAATACCTCTTGTTTTCGCGAGCAAGCAGATATTCCACTGGTAATACCAGAAATAAATCCGGAGCGAATTGCTGATTATAAACATAGAAATATTATCGCCAATCCTAATTGTTCAACGATTCAAATGTTAGTGGCCCTAAAACCGCTGTATTCTGCAGTTGGCATAAAAAAGATCACGGTAGCTACTTATCAGTCAGTTGCTGGCACTGGTAAAGCTGGGATTTCAGAGCTAATCTCGCAATCTGCGGAGTTATTGAATGGCAAGTCAGTAACAGCTGAGGTATATCCTTGTCAAATAGCTTTTAATGTGATTCCACATATTGATGATTTTTTAGACAATGGCTATACCAAAGAAGAAATGAAAATGGTTACAGAAACTAAAAAAATTCTACAGGATCAACAGATAATTGTTAATGCCACTGCTGTTAGGGTGCCGGTTATATATGGCCATTCTGAAGCGGTAACTATCGAGACGACAAAGCCTATTACTGCTGACGCCGCACGTGCGCTATTACGCGCTGCTCCTGGCGTTAAATTGCTTGATAATCCAGGTAAGTTGGAGTATCCAACACCGATTAAAGGCGTAGTCGGTGAAGATTGGGTATGTGTAGGCCGGGTGCGTAATGGCCTGGAAGATAATAATACGCTCAATTTATGGATTGTTTGCGACAATGTGCGTAAAGGTGCGGCTCTCAACAGCGTGCAAATTGCCGAGTTGCTGGTAAGTGAATACCTTAATTAAGCAACCAGGGTTGTATATTCGTCTATAATATTCAAGATAGTCCATTGAGGGGAGCCATACGTGCTTATAAACAGAAGTTGGTTGAATCACATCCTGATTGTCTTAGGGTTAGTGTTTGCTTCTATCTGCCATGCCGTAGGCCTTGGTGAATTAAAAGTATATTCGTTTTTAGATGAACCTTTAGTTGCTGAGATTGAAGTATTAAATTTAGAGCGAATTGATCCAAATCAGTTAGTAGTGGCGTTGGCAAGCCAAGAGGACTTTACGCGAGCCAAAGTCTCACGTCCGTACTTTTTAAGTAATTTATCGTTTGAGGTGGTTACTTATCAAGAAAAAGTATTAATACTTATTCGTAGCTCTAAAGTAATTGTTGATCCATATATACAATTTTTACTCGATTTGTCGTGGCCAGATGGTAGCATAGTTAAAGATTACACGGTTTTGATTGATCCACCGCCTAAAGATTTTAATTATGCAACTCGCGCGCTACCTTTAAGTCAATTAGCAGCGAAAGAAGCAGAGATAAAAGCTTTTGCTGATCCGGCTTTAAAAGAAGCTGCAACTATTAAACCCGTTGGTAATAAGACGCAAACGAGTTTTAGAGATCAATCAATAAACACCGAACCAAAAGCGGCTGATCCAAATCAAAGTGTACAACCTACCGATTTAGTACCAGGTGTAGTTCCAGAAGTGTCTACAGCTGCGCCGTTGGCGGTTAGCCTCGAATATCAAAAACAATTAGAAGAATTTAAACAACGTAAAGCACGAGAACAGGAAGATAAGAAAAAAACTGTAACCAAGACTTCGTTAGATGCAGCAATAGAATCGTTGAAAGAAACTGAAAATGAAATTACTCCAACGGTTGATGTTAAACATTTGTCGGAAGAAGCAAAAAAAACGGTAAGTATTTATAAAGATGAAAAGCCTGCTGAAACTGATAAAATTGATTTTGGCAATGTGATTAAGCCCTCAACTGGAGCAGTAGCGCCTGCGTCTACTACGGCAACACCACCTATAGTTACAGCTGCACCGTTAACGCCAACTGCAGGAGTTCCTGCTGAGATGCCAGCAGTTAAAAACATTAAAGATACTAAAGCTCCTAAAACTGGTGGTTTTCCGTTCATGCTGCTTGCTTTTATGTTTGTACTGCTTGTCAGCTCTATCTTTGTTGTTAAGAAGGGCTTATATCGTAAATGGATTAAAAAAGATGCTACTGAAGAAGATTATACAGAACTAGCAGATGATGCTGAAGATACTGATGAGTTTAAAGAAGATTCGAATATTGAAGAAATAGAATTAGATAGCGTAGCAATTGCTGCACCTGCTATTAAAGAAGCTACAGATTTAACAGCAGATATGGATCTAGATGAGTTTGAAGATAAATTAGCTAAATTAGATTTAGATGAATTTGTTAAATCTGAGCCACAAAAAACAGTTACTGAGTTCTTTCATTTAGATCCAATTCCTGAAGTAAAACCTGCGGAAATAAAATCCGAGGAACCAAAACTCGAGGAGCCAAAACCAGCTGAAGTTGTTGAGCCAATGACCACAGGATCAGGTCTACGTTTGGTACCAGAAGGAGGGGTTTCAACACATGCGCAAGAAGACACAATTAATGCGCAAATTAAAACAGCTAAACAATACCTCGATGCTGGTGATCAGGAGACCGCCAAACACTTATTAAAGCAAGCATTAGAAACTGCAAACGCAGCGCAAAAAGTAGATATAGAAACGATATTGAACAACCTAATGTAAAAATGGTACAATAACTAACTTTAAATAACTAGTTTCATAACTAAAAGAAGCCTAATGTACAAATTAGCCTTGGGTATAGAATATGTTGGCACTAATTATAGTGGCTGGCAACGCCAGGTACAAAAATCCCAAATATTGTCGGTGCAAGCTGAAATTGAACGAGCCATTAGTTACGTAGCGAACCATAAAGTGTCAACTATATGTGCAGGCCGTACCGACGCTGGGGTGCACGCATATGGGCAGGTGGTGCATTGCGAGGTTATGGCAGATAGAAGCATGCACGGTTGGGTATTTGGTTGCAATTCTGTGTTGCCGCGTGATATCAGAGTGCTGTGGGCAAAGATTGTGCCTGAAGATTTTGACGCCCGTCGTTCTGCTATTGCCAGGCAATATAAATATATTGTGTACAATAGTAAAATGCGGCCGGGGTTGTTGTATGAGTATTTAGCATGGCATTACCGTGCTCTGGATGCTGAGAAAATGCATGTCGCAGCGCAGGATTGGTTAGGGGTGCATGACTTTTCTAGTTTTAGAAGTGCGGGGTGTCAGAGTCTTTCCCCGGTGCGTGATATGTTAAGTATTCAGGTTTGTCGTAGCGGGGAATTTATTACGTTTGATATAACGGCCAATGCTTTTCTGTATCATATGATACGTAATATGGTTGGGGTGTTATTTGAGATTGGCGGAGGCAAAAAGCCTGTTGCCTGGGCTAAGGAAGTGCTGGCAGTTAAAAATAGAAGCAAGGCGAGTATAACAGCGCCAGCGCAGGGCTTGTATCTAGCTGGGGTGCGTTACCCAGAGCGGTTTCAGATCGTTGAGTGTAAATCTGGATTGTGGTTTTTTAATCAAGGTTAAATGTTATGAGTTGGCTGACAAAGTTTATACCGTCGAGAATTATTCCTTCCGAGTCGCAAAAGAAGAAGGGAGTACCAGAGGGGCTGTGGTCTAAATGTCCAGAATGTAATTCATTTTTATTTGTAAGTGAATTGGAAAGAAACCTAAGTGTTTGTCCCAAATGTAACTTTCATAATCGAATTACTGCTAGGAAACGCATTGAAGCATTTCTTGATCCAATTTTACAAATGGAAATTGCACCTGATCTAGAGCCGGTAGATAGATTGAAGTTTAAAGACAGCAAGCGTTATAAAGATCGATTAGCCGCTGCACAAAAGGCTACTAATGAGCGAGATGCGTTGATTGCGATCAGAGGCCAACTTAAGAGCAAACCTATTGTAGTTTGTGCCTTTGAGTTTAGTTTTATTGGCGGCTCGATGGGCGCAGTAGTTGGTGAAAAGTTTGTACAGGCGGTTAACGCTGCGATTGCCAATAAATGCCCACTAGTTTGTTTTGCTTGTAGTGGTGGGGTTCGTATGCAAGAATCGCTAATTGGTTTAATGCAAATGGTTAAAACCAGTGCCGCGCTAGCAAAACTTAGTAAAATGCGCTTACCTTATATATCTGTTATGGTAGACCCATGTACTGGGGGTGTTTCTGCGAGTTTAGCTATGTTGGGAGATATAAATATTGCCGAACCTAAAGCGCTAATTGGTTTTGCAGGAGCACGAGTTATTGAGCAGACGGTACGTGAAACCTTACCGGAAGGATTTCAGCGTAGTGAATTTTTACTAGAAAAGGGTTTTGTTGATCTGATTGTAGATCGTAGGCAAATGCGCGATACTATTAGCAGATTACTTGATAAGTTAAGTTAATAGGATGGAAAATAATTATGGATTTTAATGCATTAGACATTGGCATTATGGCGATAATCGGATTATCAACGATAATAGGGATTTATCGGGGTATCTTCCGTGAGCTGATAACAATCACGGTATGGGCTATAGGTGCATTTCTAGCATTTGCACATGGCAAAAATTTAGGGCAAAGCTTAACTTTCGTTTCTTCAGAGTATGCAAAACAGGCGTTTGCTCAATCCATAATCTTTATTGCGGTTGTGATTATCGGCATGATATTAAGAATGTTTTTATTTAAAGCCATGAATATTGGCGGACCATCTGCTCTAGATAGGATATTAGGTACTTTGTTTGGTGCAGCGCGTGGTGTAGCAATAATTGTCATAACCATGGTTGTTGCCGTAGCCACACCGATTATTGATCAAAAATGGTATGATGCATCAAAACTAGTCGATATATTTCAAGGTATGGCCGATGATCTTTCTGGGGTGGTTCCTGGAAAATGGAAAGCTAGTGCTACACAAGCTGGGGAAGCAGTAGCAGCACCGGTTGACACTGTAGCACCGGTTGACACTGCAACACCGGTCGAAACTACAGAAGAGCCACCGGCAACTGCTGCTCCGCAAGATGAAACACAAACTACACCGCCTGCACCTACAGAGACAGTAGATCCAGAGCAATTGATGAAAGAATTACCTAAATTATTGGAAGAAGTGCAAAAAAATAATAACGGTAAATAAATCTGTAGGGGGGAAGGATAGGGTGCGGCATGAGATTAGCTAATGCATTGAATAGAATCTTAAGCAATCAAATGGTGCCAGGCATCATTTTAATTAGCGCCGCACTATTAGCTATGATAATTAGCAATTCTTCCTTATCCCCAGTATATTTTTCAATCATAAATTCTAAGACGCCAGTTAACGTATTGTTTATAGTTAATGACGTATTAATGACAATATTTTTTCTAGATATTGGCCTAGAAATAAAGCACCAGATGATAACCGGGCATTTGTCGAAACCAAAACAAATATTTCTACCCATAGCTGCGGCAATGGGCGGTGTCATTATGCCAGCACTGATTTTTATATGCTTAAATAGGCATGATATTTTAGCCTTGCATGGATGGGCCATTCCAACTGCCACTGATATAGCCTTTGCGCTCGGGGTTATTACGCTATTAAGTGGGCGCATTTCATTAGAGCTAAAGATATTATTAATGGCTATTGCGGTTATAGATGATTTGATTGCAATTTTGATTATTGCAATATTCTATACAACAAATATATCTATATTATTTTGTATACTATCATCGCTCACGATAGCCATGCTGTGTTTGATGAATATTTATAACGTAAAAAAAATTATTCACTATTTGATGGTGGGTGCTTTATTGTGGTTTTTTATGTTTCATTCTGGTGTTCATGTAACTATTTGCGGCGTCATAGTAGCTTTAGCTATTCCAATGTCTACACGGCAAGTTATCCACAAACAACTATATATTTGGGTAGCATATTTTGTATTGCCGATCTTTGCTATAACAAATGCAGGTATTTCTCTAGAGGGCATAACGTTATCACAACTCTACCAACCTGTACCGTTAGGTATTGCTCTTGGGTTAATATGCGGTAAACAACTTGGGGTATTTAGTTTTGCATGGATAAGTGTAAAATTGAAAATAGCTTTGTTACCAAAAGAAATACCATGGAATCATTTATATGGCATGGCCATTTTATGTGGTATAGGCTTTACCATGAGTATATTCATAGGGAATCTATCCTATAGCAATATGAGCACAGCATACATGGCTGGCAATAAACTGGGAGTATTAATAGGTTCGACTTTTTCAGCTATTTCGGGCTATTTATTTTTACGTTATGTGAGCCGTTACAATGTATATTTAAAATTAAAATAAAATGAACTGTTGGTATAACGATCCCTAAATTCTCGATCCACGTTAAGCTTTAATTCTAACCTATCGATAGTCGCCATAGTAAATCCACAGCCAACTTTTAGTCCGGCTCTGGCTAAATTCATGCGTGCTAACATTTGGCCGCCACCATCAACAAAACTAGAAACTGAATTTTGTTTGCCATTTATAACATTATATAAAAACATCGCGTGAATTTCTGGTGAAAATATTGCAGGATCGAGATTTAATGGAATGGAGAGCTTGCCACCTAAACCAACTTGCACAGTATTAGAGTTCTCTCTAACAATAGTTTGATTGGCGCCACCACCATCAGTTTCAGAATAGGTATATTGTTTTGCATAAGTATATTGCAATGATGCCATGGGAGTGATTTGTGAAAAATCAGACATAGCATAGTCCTTGCCCCAGATCCCTTTGGTAGAAAACTGTTGGCTAGAATATTTGGCTTTTGGAATAAAATTGACGCCGTTAATATTTATATAATGCGTAGAGCGGTAATTATTCGCCGCCATATTTATGACCCAATCCAAATACCTAGTCTTGGTGAAATTATAAGTACCATACAGCATTGCTTGGTAACTTTTAATCAGGGTTAAAGAGCTTGGATTTATTTTTTCTTTTACATGTGATAAAGAATAGCTAGTGGCAGCACCTAGGGTAAATTTAGTATCCAGCACGCGATCTAAACCAACTGCCAGCCCACCGCTTACAGCATAGTAGCCAGCACTGTCTTCCTTTTCTTTTTGATTAGCCATATTTCCATACGGCCGTACCCAAAATGAGTTATCCCGCTCTGCGCTGCCTGCCATATAGCCACTACCATCGTGTACCGAGGCCAAGCGCAAAGCAACTTGTTCCATGGCTTCGTTTTGTATTTCAAATCCATGTAACGGCGCCGATATCAAAGGAGTTAATTGTTTTAGCGCTGAAATTAAAGCGCCGCTAGTAGTTGATTTTTCAATTGCATTTAACAAGCTTAGCATGTTGGTAGTGGGGCTGCTTGCACCAATATTTTCTAGATTAGTGGCTATACTTTTTAGTAAATCATTATTTGTAAATGTCTGATATCCAGTACGTGTAACAGTTGTCGACAGTGAGGTTGCATCGGCAGTAATAGTGCTAAACGTAGAAAATAAAGTATTTGCGGCGCTCACGTTAGTATTGCCGGCTGTCGGCGCCGTGCCAATACTAGGGGCTGAAACTAAAACATACGTTCCAGCTTTGACAAAACCTTTATTCGGGTTATCAATAACAAATAAATTAAACGAAGGTGAAGCAGCGGATAAAGTTAATTTTCCATAATTATCCGTGTCAGTGAATACCACAGTGTGCGTACCAAGATTATTATAGCCAGCAGAACTGGCGCCAGCGGTGGTGACAGTTACAGCCGAAAGAATTTTGGTATTGCCGTTAATAGAGGTGGTAAAAGTGCTGGTTTTACTGATATTAGCATTGATAACCAAAGTGCCGTTATTGGTAATGGCACCATCAGTGTTTGCGCCAGACATAGCAGCGTTAACGGTTAATGTATTCGTGCTGCCAATAGTTATTGCTTTAATCGAACTACTGGTATGATTAAGCGTCATGCTCGAGGCACCGTGTGCATTGCTTAAAGTCAATAAGCCGATATTACTAAAAGATCCACCAGAAGTATAATTACAAGCACTAGTGCCGTTTAGCCCCACATTAACGGAACTGTCGCCAGCAGTGGTGGCTAAATTTACTAGGCCGCTTATAGATGCGGATTCACTTAAATCTAAGATTGCAGTTTTAATCCCAGACGTTACTACGCTGCCTAAGATAGAACCATAGTTGTCAATCAGAGCAATGTTATTTGCGCCTGCATTGCTATTCTGCAAGTAGATTGCATAGGTGCCAGGACCATTATTTATGGTGCCGCGGTTAGTGATAGTGTCAGTAGGTGCTGTTGCTGGTGCTGAGTTGCGATTTCCAAAAATCACTTTACCCAAAGTATCAGTGCCAGCATACGATAGAGTTGCGCCCGCGTTGACCGTAACTTGGCAACCATTAGCGCCGTCAGGTAGCAATACGGTATAAGCCGTAGCATTAGTAGTGCGCATAGTGTCACTTGATACCGTTAGGCTATCGGCATTTGCTGGAGTGCCTGGAGTAGGATCGAGAAGACTTAGCGGGCCGCCTGGTGGTGTAGGATTAGTTGGGAAATTATATGCTGTACCAACTCCAACAACTAAAGCAGGAGTTAGCAAGCAGCATAAGCCAACTAAGCGTAGTGAGTATTTTTTAAGTGACACACCCATGTAATCAGCCTAACTATAACCAATAACTCAAATACTAATTTCAACTATTAGTAACAGTTTAAGTATTAGCCGAGTTTGCTAATATGGCAATGTTTAGCAGACGCCAACAGGACAAGTACAGTCTGGGAACACGTTCCTAATTATACTCAATGTTACTGCTGGATCTCCTGAAAAATCATTAAATGTACACGACCAGGATACAGTCTGAGTAGCAGGATCTTTAGTAGCTAGTAACCTAATTTCTGCGGTAGTATTTCCTAAAAATCTAAAGCCGCCGGAGGATTTTGGAACTAAGCTTATGAACACCCCGGTACCATCTGAAAATTGAATGCTACTAATTTCTGGCAGAGGGTTTGTAATGTTTGGCGCAGGTTCAAAGCCATCGGCTAATAATTGATATCTATGCTGCAAATCTGGGAATAGATCTATTACTTTCTGTGCCTGCATGCTATCAACATAACGCTGGTATGTTGGGGCTGCTACAGCCATTAATAAAGCGATAATAGAGACTGTAATTATTAATTCAATTAACGAAAAAGCTCTGGCTTGATTAAATTGCATGTAAAGCCTCTAGGGTTTGATAAAATCTTAGTCTAAGTATAGAAATGTTTGTACTTATTTCAAATTTCAACTTTTACAGCCGGCATCTAAATTAAATTTGAAGCCAAGACGCCATATCAGATTTTTTGTTAGTGGTGTTCCTGGCAAATATCCTGAAGTTTTAAAACCAATTTCAGCAATTGAATATACTGACCTATTTACTCTATATGCAGCGCCGAAAAATTCAGCAAAACCGAATTTATTGCTATTGGTCGCTGCAGTCGTAGCTTTTAGGATATGTGGCTGGTACCAAACGGCCAGTTTATTGTTAAATGACAAATTTTCAAATTCCGCAATCGGGTTAATATGTAAATCTACCCCATGTGACATGGTGCCACCAGTGCGACCGGTGCGCAGATGTACGCCTAAATATTTATTATCTACAGTGCGAAAATGATTAAGTAATTGTAGTTCTGGACCCCAGGGCGTTAATAACGTACGCGTAGTGGGCATAAAGCTGGCGCTGCCCATGCTGAGAGTAGAAAAGCTAGTTTTAGATTCACCTTGCCAGATATAGTTATAGAGCGACAAAATTGAATAGTAGAGCATAGGATCAAGCAAGTCCCAAACTATCTTACGCCGGAGATTAATTGTATTTAATACATGACTACCGTGCCAGCTATTCACATGATTCATATACGAAACTACGTCGTTATCTGCGCTAAAGCTATTGCGGCTGGTGCCAAATACATAGCGACTTTGATCTAAAGAGTTTACTAAATACATACTGGCTTCGCGGCTATCTATGGTATTGTTACCATTCATCCAGCTAGTTTGTAGTTGCTTAGCTAAAATTGAAGTACCTTCCATACCACCAGCTGCAAGCGCAGCTTTTTGATTTATATGTAGTTGACTATTGCCAGCTCGAGAAAAGTAAGTGGCACCGTGCCAAAAATCTACATGGTAACTTACATTCGCTAGATCAAATTCCCTAGCTCTTGCACCATGACCGAATACTTCATGTTGTGTAACCATTGCTAAATTAGCCAATACCCACTCTAAGCTAAATTTGCCCATGCGAGCCAAAACCATAGGTGCGCAACTATTACCTTCAGTGCTGGATAACCAAATATCATCTGCAGTTTGATAAACGCGTAAGCCGCTAAGCAACAAATCAGATCCGGTGTATGGTGAATAGTACTTGTCGATGCTCAGATTAATTTCTTCAGCATTTATCCGCTGGCTTAAACAACTAAGGCTGGTTAGCAGCAACATATAGTGTAAAAACTTGTGCATATTATTCCCTATTAACCATTAAGCTGTTTTTTATACGCTTCCGCGTTGCGCTGTAAACCTTTAGGCATTTTGCTTATAAAACTAGTATTATAAGTTATTGTACCAGCAGTTAATTCGCTTGGGTAAATTGTAGCTAACCAGTGCGCTTGATTTTTACTGGTTGCATAAAAATATTGTGTTTGTAAATCAATTAACGCTTGTGGATCATAGCCGGCGCGAAATAGAGTAACAGCTCAGGGTGGTGCCCAATTTTTGCACGGCCGTAACAGCCTCTTTGATTATGTGCATTAAAAATTTGCAAAATGAAGTGGAGTTGGCGTAGAGTTGGGATGGTGTAGTGATAAATGGTTGC
>Ga0209174_10000199_pt1 | contig 46351 bp, 60 predicted proteins | sample JI91814BDNA_FD_187505 | JGI IMG/M metagenome (GOLD analysis project Ga0209174, IMG submission 187505) | Wastewater effluent complex algal communities from Wisconsin, to seasonally profile nutrient transformation and Carbon sequestration -... | ecosystem: Engineered > WWTP > Effluent > Algae...
CCGCCTGCTCCGGTCTGTGCTCCGGCGATGTTGTTTACACCTCCCGGATTTCCGGCAAAGATTTCTCCAACAATTCCTGTTACTGTTCCAGTTCCGCCTTCACCGCTTGAACCGCCTCCGGTTCCTCCGACGCCTCCGGTTCCTCCGGTTGCAGAGAGAACAGATCCGAAAGAAGTAGTTCCTCCGGTTCCGCCCGTTGACGGAGATGTTGAGGAAGAAGTTCCTGCCCCAAGTGCTCCCACGGTGTATGTGTAAGTTGTTGCGGGGTAAACAATCCCGGCACGGGCACAGCCCCCGCCTCCGCCACCAGACCCAGAGTACACGTTATCCGTGTCGGCACCTGCTCCACCGCCGCCACCGCCCTGAACAGTAACTTTCAAAAATACTGCTCCGGGGGGGACTGTATACGTTGCACCAGTTCCAGAAGTTAAACGAGTGAATGTCGGAGCTTTTTGTTGGGGTGCGCTTACTGCCGAAGAGTCCGCGTTTGGATAATGCCAAACTTCAATTTCAAGCCCATTGATGGAGCTGCCACCAAAATTCAGTGACTGACTTCCAGATATTACGGCGGCAGCGGCACTAGCAGTCGAAGATATTTTGGACTGGATGTCGATGGTTGTAGAGCCCTGGGGAGAACTATAGCGAAAAGATCCTGAGATTTCTCCGACACCAATAGCTTGGCCCGATCCGGTAGACTGGTCTGCTGCTATCTGTTCACTGAAGGTATTTGTCCCATCGTTAAATCTAAACGCCACACCTGCATTTGTTGTGGTTACTGTCTTAGAGAAAAATCCTCTAGAAACAATATAAATGTCCCCTTCAGGGATACTTGCGAATCTAATTGCTGGGAGTTGGGTAGCCGGGGCCAGAGCCTGACCAGTCAAAGTATAGCTACAGCCAGCGGACGCAGTTTGAGATCCGTAAGAGGTATTAGACCTCGACCAATCAGAACAGCCTGACATTCTGATTTTACCGAGAAGGCTTCCGCCTTTATTAACAGATCCAATATTTGTGGCAAGGCCTAAGCTAACCCTGGATAGTTGGAACTGTGCTGCCGAACTTGAAGTGGCCTCGATGACCAATTTCGTTGCCAGGGGTTGGGCTCCGCAAGGAAAGTTTATTGACTGAGACCTTGTGAGTCCGGTGGGAGAAGTCTGAAGTTGAACGTCCAAACTAGCTTTGACAGAGTTTACAGTGACGTATGCTTTGTAGAGAGAGGCATCCCCCTGATAGATAAATTTCGCTTCGCAGTTTTGTCCTGCGGTAACTTTATCTAAAGTGAAAGTGTCCCAAGTATAGGTTTGGCCCGAGGTTGTGGCATCAATGCCGCAAGATGCCCCATTCTCTAGGGCATTGGTTTTATCCTGGGAAATAGATCCGCCACTGCCAGTAATGTCCCTGGCATTTTCGTAGCAGCCTACGTTCTTGATAAAATTTGTACTAGAAAATAAATTCCTCGGGTACTTGCCCTCAACAACCTTTACTTGCGCAAAGGCCCCTGAAGAAAATAGTAAGACAAAAATTAAGCCAGCGTAGCGAGCCAGCGAAGTGCGGATTGTTTCCATATAAGCCTCATTCCTTTATTGTTCGTTAAGCTGTAAATATCAAAGTTTCCGACAACGCCATAGTTGGCATCGTTGTAAGTGATGTCAAGGAAGTCAGTATCTGACTCTCCGTAAATAATAACTTCGGTGCCGTCTGTCCAACCGCCCGTGCCGAATGGAGTGGTGCTTGCTGCTACTCCCCCAGTGTCACCTTTGACATATCTCAACTGTCTAGAGCTTGCATCTGTGGTGATTGTCCCGGCAGATGTTACTGTTTGAACCGCAGTTACAGACAGGGCTCCACCACCGACTTGCACCCAAGCAGTGCCTGTGTCCCCTAAGAAAGATTTTGTGTCCGTGAGCCAGATCACTCGGCCAGCATTACCAAATGCGGGCTTGCCAGCATCTGTGTAATTTTCTTGTCTTGCTGAGATCTGATTTAGTGCTGTTGAAAGAGTTCCTTCAGCAGTGACGTCAGCCCCAGAAACAAGCTGAACAACTCCCGCCGCACCTCTGTGAATTCTGGTATTCTCAGCAGCAGTGCCTGAGTTTCCTAAAATAAGTTTTTGATCGTTCCTAAGGAGAGCTCTCCAAAGGGTGCCATCATCCAGGAAGGGTCTTCCTAGAACTGTGTCCCAGTAAATGCGACCGGCGATGCCCACGGTGGGAGCTGATGCGAGATTTTCTAGCTGTGCTCTTTCGAGCTGACCTGAGACTTTCAATTTGAACTCCTATTCCACGCATAGGCTGCGCAGTTTTATTCTATCCTTTATTCAATTCCGATCAATCTGTAAGAGCCAGCGTCCAGTGCAGGGGCCACGGTTACCCGGACCTGTGTCGCGCTGATCGCTTCGATCTTACAGAATATTCTTTCAAAGTTGTTCGTGTTGTCGTGCAAGGCCCAGATCGCGTTTCTTGCATCTACGATGCTCGCAGATACGGTGAAGGTCTGTTGCACTTGAGCTCCATTCCAAACAGTATCAGAGAGAAATTTACCACTCCCTGCTATCTGCCAAGAGCCACCAACGTCCACATATATTTTATTGACGTCTGTGGCCCAGACAGCTCTACCAACATTTTGGCCGGAAGCCGCAGGGAGAGTTCCAGTGGTGTAGTTTTCAAAACGGAAGCCTTTGAACTCCCCCTTTGTGAAAACATTATTAAAGTTTAAAGACGTAGAGCCTAGATCAATTCCGCTCCATCCACCAGAGTAGGAAGAATCAGTGAACGGTACAAAGTTGTCTTTTGTTTTAACGAGACCTTTTGTGGCATTCGAAGTGCTCTCTAAGTTCAAATGCTCAGAGGGAGCTGTTCCACCTTGAATTGTTTGACCGCCCACGCGACCGGCAAGCATCACAAATTGCGTGTGTCCCGCATCCCCTGTGGTGAGACCACCGATGTCTGCATGAGTGATTTCAGTATCCGGTGCAGAGGCTGCCCACTTTGCTCCATCCCAGAAGATAGACATCCCGACAGCGACTCCCGCATTGATGTCCCGGAGTGATTGCAGTGTTGCTTGAGAAATCGCAGTCGTTCCATCAGAGATTTCCCCAGACAGGAAAAGATCTTGGTATCTCTTGGCTGCTCTACCCAAGTCATGGGCATCATCAGTTGTAGGCTCAAGCTGAGAGGCCGTTTGTATTCTTCCAGTCCCATTAGCTCCGAGGTATAGGTCTGAGTTTGTCTGAGTCGCTTGAATTGCATTTGTACTGATAATGAGCGATCCATTATCAATCTGTCCGGCGATAGTAATGTTTCCAGTTACTCCGAGTCCGAGAGTCGTTGCTGCACTCTGCAGATCGATGACTCCAGTGCCGTTCGCCGCAAGATTCAAATTTCCATTGGTATTAGTGCTAGAGATCGTATTGCCATCAAGACGCAAGTTATCTGCATCAACTCTTGTGAAAGTAGAGTCCCCTGCACCAAGCGTTCCTGTAGTGATTAAATTATTTGAGCCAAAGCTAATCGCAGGGGAAGCTGAGGTAATAGCGCCAGTGCCGAGAGTAATGTCACCGAAGACAGAGTTCGCGGCTCCTGTGACTGTTCCCGTAGTTGTTAGATTCTCATTTCCAAATGAAATCGCCCCTGAAGAATCAGTGATGCTCCCACCAGTGATGGTCATCGTTCCAGTGACTAGAGAAGTGGAGCCTGTAACTATGGCACCTGAAATATTTCCTGTGGTTATCAGGTTCTCATCTCCAAAAGAAATCGTGCCAGAGGAATCTGTAATGCTCCCGGTAGCGATTGTCATCGTTGAGATCAGAGCAGAGCCAGAGAGATAAAGGTCTTTGAATCGAATTCCTGTAGTACCTAAATCATAGGTTCCAGTGACAGTGGCTCTGAAGTTATCATCTACTTGCACAAAGCCAGTGTGAGCACCAACACCATCCCCTGAGTTAGCTCTTAGGGTGAGGTTTTGATTTGCAGCGTTTCCACCGTTGATAGTTTGGCCTGCGTAGATGCCAGTGATCGGAACTCCAGTGTCGTCCAGGTCTGTTCTTCCGGCTTTCCACACGTACATATCTTGAGTGACATCTAAGAAAGCAGCCAAGATAGAATCAGTAGACCAATCAAAATCATAAATTTTGTACCATTTAGCAGCGACATCGCCCTCTCTCTGCTCCCATCGATAGCCCGCTTGCTTTCCATCTCCATCATCAAGCACCACTCGATAATCATTGAGCGTGTTTCCTACTGAGGGTAGAGCTGCCGGGTTCGCTACAGAGGGCTGAGTTCTTGGGTATAAAACTTTGAACACCCAGTTAAGGGCTGAATCTACAGTTGTAACTCCAGGGAGAGCCGGGTTCGTGTAGGCGAAATCTGACAGCGTGTGCTTAAGCGGGTGCTGCGCTGGCGTCCAAATTTCAAATCTATGTTTGTCGAACATTCTTCCCCCTAGTAACTAACTGTGAAAGAAGAATCCGGAACCCAGGAACTGTCCCAGGCTGCGTATGATTCTTTTTTCCCTTTAAAAGTTGTTGAAGTCCCGTTCTGGTAAATATACTCAGTCACGAGACAAGGCGTCCCAGTCACAGCAATCACTGAAGCTTCATAAATTCTCACAGGGCGGTCTTCACTATCGAGTTCTTGATATTGTTTTGTGAGCTCTTTACCGTTGGTCAGGATCTGCTGAGTTTTAGAGATCTTCACGGTAGCAACAGTAAAATCAGTGTCTGGAATCCAGGACTCACTCCAAACGGAGTACCCCTCTTTTTTTCCTCTAGACACGCTTGAAACATTATCTACGTAGAGAAATTCTGTGACGAGACAGGGGTCCCCTGTTTTTGCATTCGCAGCAGCAGTGTACAGGAATTCCGGACGACCGAAAGTATCTAGCTCGTGATATTGTTTTATCAGCTCTTTTTCTACTGTGAGCAAAAGCTCAGTACGAGTCGTCGGTGTTCCCAATTTAATATCTCCTAAAATACATTTATTCCGCCAACTAGATCCGGATCAGTCAGCAATGGTGTTTCTAAAAGATTTCCTTGTATATCGTGGGTAATCTCAGTCGCAGCCCTCGCTAGGATTTTTCCATAGATAAAAGCGACTGCGTTTGGGGCGGCTAAAAACTCAGACATGACTAGCGGGAATCTAAGAACCTTTGAAGCTCCGAGGGGAGGGCTTCCAGAGGTACTTGCCGCTGCATCTTTAAACAGTGCAATGGTGCCAGTAATTTTCAGATTCTGCCTATCGATGTTGATCGATGTAATTCTCCAATAATCTCCCACCGCGCCGTTTGGTAAAGTTTTAGATTTTTGAATCGCCATTTTTTACTCCTAGCTTAGTAAGCCGTACGCTCTTAGCGCATTATACATTTCTTGGATCATCGTCTGCTCTGTTGCTGTGTAAAGGGCCCCCGCTGTTTGAGGTCCAGACGAAGCCTGTTGAGTAACTGGCGTTGCTCCGAAAAGCCCCAGGCCGCTGTCAGAAATATCTAGAAGCGAGCTTGATCCGATAACTTTAAATCCAGCCCCTTCAACGTGCAAGCCATAGCCTGAATCAGCAATGTCCCCGCCAGATCCGATTTTTAAATCACCACCAAAGAAATTGTGGTTTGTCGTTCTGGCATAAAATCCCCATGTGTTTGTTCCTGGATCACCAAAAGGAAGATCGAACAAAAATCCATAGAGGTTGTTCACAGTTGTCGTGCCATTTGGAATCGCAACCGCTCTGCACAAGCCAACCTCATCAACCGTTCCACCAGCAGCAGCGCCGTCCAATGACAAGGCAAACAAAGCACCATAGACGCGATCAAGTGTTGATCCTGCACCCATTGTCAGAACCGCTGGCAGACCCAATGCGGCCACACCAATGAATGATGTCGCCACAGATGAGTTCGTTCCGATGTTGATCAATGCTGCTGTGTTCACTGCGATCGTGTCAGCACTTGTCAGAGTGATGTTGTCGCCCACAGTTGGATTTGAAATCAAACCATGCACTGATGCTGGACTTCCGCCGCCATCAACCATCGCCTGAGATGCAAATGCATTCAGTTTTGCAATTGAAAGAGCACCACCGAATGAAAGAGCACCTGTGATCTCGACGTCGCCATCTAGAAATGCTGCCAACACTCTGCCAGCGTTTTCACCGCCAGAAAAATTGGTTGGACCTTCAGCGACCTGAGCATCACCAGCAGTTCCTGAAATCGTGGATGTGACCGCACCGACAAAAGAAATATTTCCATCGCAAGCCGCTTTGACTTGTGTCGCGGTTGAAACACCAGCCTCAATGTGAATCTCAATTGCCTGACCGACTATGACAACATTTTCACTGCCAGCGGTCACATCATCAATGAACTCCACCGTGTAGTTGTTATTGAAAGAGCTTGGTTGGATGAACTCAAAAGTTAAGTCCTGAATTGTGACAGCTGCCTGCACGCCTGCATAAGGTGTCACGTTGTCCATGCTGATTTGCAGTCCTGCAGCATATCTTGCAAGGTCAATGTTCGGGTTGACGTTCACCCCGTGGAAATAGCCATTGACCCCAAAGGTGCCAAGATTTCCAGAGACATTCACACCAATCATTCCAGCGTTGCCGTTGAAAGTGTCGATGGTCGGATTGATGTTCACGCCATTATAATTGTTGTTGTTGGCAATGGCCTCAATCGTAGGTGATCCATTGAAAGAAGTGTAACCAGGTGCCTCACACCCAACTGTTGCTGCATCATAGAATGCCTGCGTGTATGCGGTACTGTCCAAGATCGCAGCTGGATTGATGTTTGGCTGGTACCCGTAACCTTGCATCGGTCCACTGATGGTCACGTTTGCATTCACGGTTCCAAAGCCGAAAGAATAGCCAAAGCCATTCACATCAATTGGATCGGTGCCGTTTCCTAAACCAAAATTAAGGTTTAAGAAATCAATGCCTCCCATATCGCTCTGACCGTTATGAACAACATTCATTGTGAAAAATCTGAAGCCTTGGCCGTTTGTTCCTAGAGAAAACCCGTCAGTGCCAGTGTCGATACCAATTTGGTAGTTGAACAAATTAACTGTTCTATCCGGAGAGTTAGCAATGGGATCAACCGAAATATTTGCGCGATTAAGGTCAATACCGCCTGATTCTCCGTTTGGTGAATTCACCAGCTCTTGAATCAGACCGCCGGAAGTATTATCAATACCTAGAGAGTTTAAACTCTCAACAACCCCCGAGTTGTTTTTCCAAAGCAGCTTGTTGTTTGAGCCGGAAATAGTTCCTTGCTTTGCATTCAGAGCATTTTGCAAATCTGTTTGTGCAGATAGGGTGCCGGTGATGCTACCCCAGGCCGCAGCCCCTATTACTGGTGGAATGATATGCCAGTCAGCCGCGCTCGCAGTACCGACTGAGATGTATGCCCTCTTTGCCACAGTATCTATGTAATGATGTCCAGAGTCCGAAGGGGCTCCACCTGGAACTCCCGCGCCTTTAAATATGTGCTGAACATCTGCCATACTATAACTCCGTCAGGTAATTACCCATATCATCTGTCAATCTGTTCGAAAGTGCATCATTCAAGTTATCCAGTGCAGGAGCCAGGTCCCACGTCCCGTCCCACACTGCGTATCCCTCTGCTCTTCCCTTCACGGTATTAGTCAAACCATGATACAAAAACTCTTTCACAATCACTGGATCACCATCCACTGCATCGTCAAATGCTACATACATTTTCGAAATGCGACCAAACCCATCGTACTCGATGTGCTCTTTGGTGATCTCATTTTGAAAAGATAGTAATAGTTCTGTCTTAGACCTGGCCAAGAATCCCCCCTAAAAAGTGGCGGGGGTTTTTACACCCCCACCGCGTTTCAAACTTAGTAGTTTGGAATTCCGTACATGATCGCGTTCTTCCAAGGAGAGACGCAAGCGACATCTCCGAAGAAGCAATGATCAAGGACGTATGAGTACCCAGAAGTGGCTCGCACTTCAAAGTATTGCTTGCCGTCCGGAGCTGTTCTGCGTTTGAACATTCCGTTCGAGTATACTTTGATCGTTGACCAATCAAGGAACATGATCACATCGTCATCCAACTCTTGGATTCCGACCAGTTTCAACATCTGACCAGTGACAGATCCGATTTCCACGGTGTCATAGCCATACTGAGAAACTTTTCGTGAGTTAGGAACGATGTTGAAAGCACCCTTTTGAACTTCGATCACTTTTAGCACAGAGCCGAAGTGTTTGAAGCTCATCAGAACCTCAGGGGCCGCTCCACCTTTACCCAAGATCTGGCGCTTTGTGTATCCGTCGAAAATCTTTTGCAAGATGTTCGTTGCAGATACTGCAGTACCATCGATCTGCACAGCTTGCAGATACGGGTAAGAAAGCTTGGTTTGACCGAACAAAGATGCCGTCCCGCCGTTAGCGAGTGACAACAATTGGCCTTTCAAGCTGGTGAAAGAAGCTGTCTGGGCTCCTGGGTGATAACATTTTGCTGCCTGAGCAACAGTGTAAGCAGAAACGTCAACCGCTGCTCCACCACGAGTCGCTGACACAGTGACTGCACCTTTTGCCAAAGTACCACCATTGATGTCGATTGCGATCACGTACACTGTCAGAGGCGCGGAGTTGTTGTCGTCCAATGATAATTTCTGATCAAGGGCGAAACGATCCACACGGTCTACTTCAAGAACACCGCCTGCAGTACCATCCACAGTCACTGTTGCGAAGTGTGAACCATTCATCATGTTCACAGCCGTTGCCATCTTAACGTAAGTCAAGAAGTCATCGATTTGACCTGGCAAGATTTTCAGGAACGTAGTTTCAGGAATTTTCCCGTCATGTTCCATGATGTCTCTGTGTTCGAAGCGCATAGTGCCCCAAACTTCAGGCTGGCTCGTGATTTGACCACGAACGTATTTGTATTTCGCGACATCAGACGTGTCAGCAAGCTGACCGAATTCCACAGAAGTGGCGTGTTGGCCTTCAAATGGAACATTCAACGCTCCACCTTTCCAACCGTCATCAATATCTGCTTTTTGAAGCAAATAATCTCTCTTCTGCATTTCTGATTTCAATAACTCCAGTGGCAAATACTCATTGAGCATCGACTGGAAATCTCTAGCTGTAGCCATTTTTTAAACCCTTTCTAAAGGTTAAGTTTATAAAGTTTTAGCGTGGGCTTTCAAATCATCGAGTGACTTGAAGGCTTTCTTGACGGGTGATTTTCCACTCCCGCCTACGTGGGGAATAATAGGGGCTGCGTTTCCTGTTGGCTGCTGGCCTGATTGAGCCGCAGCAGGAGTCTGCATAGGGGGAGCCACTTGGTTTGGTGAACCCAAAAACTTTCCGTACTTTTGCAGCGTGACCTGAACAGCTTGGTCGGCTGATAAATCTTGCTGTGTACGTAAGTAATGTGTGTGCGCTTCCTCAACTACGAGCTTCCGGAATGCTCCTATCTCTCCATAAACCTGATCAATCTTCTCTGCCTGAGCAGAAACGTCTTGACGAGCCAGTACGTTTTCAAGCTGCATGGTTCTGGTTTGAACAGCAAGCGCCTGCATTTCCGTCTGACTACTTTCTAACTGTTGCTCATAAGCATAATTTTGCTGACGGACTTGGTTCGCCCGTTCAATCGCTTCCCTCTGGTCGGGTGGTAGCTTCATGAGATCCAATTTTTTGCTAACCCAGTCGAAGATTTCTTGATCCGGAACCTGTAGGCCCGAAAAGAAATTGTCCCAGTCTTTGTTTTTCAAGAGATGATTAAAATGATTCATCGCTCGAAGATCTGGCTCGACTTTGGCACGAAATCCGTCGTACTCCGTTTTGTATTTCTTCTCCCCTTCTTGAAATTTCTCCATCGCGTAAGCTTTCTCGTGAAGCTTTCGGACTTTCTCCTCTGTTTCTTTATCTTTTATTAAACCGCGATAAATCTCCTCAATCTCTTGTTCCTTGCCGAAGGCCTTGAACTTGTAATTGGGGGAGTACACAGGAGCGGCTGGGGAGCCCTCAGCATTCATCGCCGGTGCTGCTGCCGGATTGGAATTGCTCGCTGCTGGTGTTGCTGCGGGCTGGGAACTTGCGGGAGCTGGTGTGCTCGCGGCTGGGGTTGAGTCACTGACCGGTGCACTTGATGGTGCGCTAGACTGTGACGAATTTTCTGTCGTCATTGCATTCTCCTACCCGTCATGCCCTGACTAGGTATCGGGGGGGCTTGTGCTCTAGGAATAGGAGCAGGAGGCATTTGTGGAGCCTGCTGTCCCATTTGAGCATTCGCACCTTGTTGTTGATTAAACTTGGTGGCCATCTCAGCGACGACCCCTTGGTTCATTTGTGTGAGGATCTCTTGCGAAGATCCCTGGTCCCCTAAGCGTTTGATCAGCCAATCAATGCTTTCTGCCGGTAAGGTGGCGCGAACAGTTCGATCTGGAGCCTCGGGGCTCGGAATATAGTAATCGACCTTAATTCTCGCCCCTCCAGAGGGGATAAATTGCGAATTTGCTGCTAAAATCTCTCTTTGTTTGAGCATTTCTTGCTGCTCGTAAACATCGATCACTTGCTCATATCTCTGCTGAATTCCCTGCTCTAAAGACTTAAAATCACTCCCACGAGTCCGATTCACGAGTCTTCTGATCATATACGGACCATCATCGTACTTGTTGGGCATCACTTGCTCGCCACGATCAAGAGCCAGGATCATATTTGTGGCCGAATCGTAGTCGAGAGTCATATCTGAGAAGGATTCTTCGAAATTTCCAAAGGGCATGGCCCGCATAAGCTTGCCGATGTCCTCTTTTGGCATCTGTGGGCCCACATACTGAAGCGCGTGATTGATAGAAAGCTGTCTTCCCATCATTGTTGTCACGTCATCGGTCAAAGGCTCAGTTTTTATGCTGTAGCAGTGCTCGTCTGTGTTCTTAAACTCAGAAATATTGATCGCTTCGGACCTTCCGATCATCGGAATGATCATGTCCTCTGGGAAATAGTGTCTACCCAGATCCAAGTACGTGCTGCATACCCTGCAAAGGAAGCCTTCGAACTTATCTGTGTAAATTGTGAACTTCTTTTTGTCGTGAACGCTTTGGAAGAGCTGCGCGAAAGGATCTGCAGTCTTCTGCTCCTTCATCATAGAGTCATCAGCGATGTTAGCGACCTGATACATCTCTTGGATCTGTGAGTTCATATAAGAGACGTACTGCTCGCCCGCTCTGCCCTGCAGAACTGTTGGAGCCATCCCAGAAAACTGAATAGAGCGCACACCAGGCAATTGCACACCGGTCGTGATCTTCGTTCCACTCTGAATAAGAATTTTATCATCCCCGAGAGTCACCTGATGCTCAGCAATCTTGGAAGCCGCGCGATTTAGCTCTGCTTGATACGGACGGAGCTGTTTGATGATTGATCGGTGACGAGGAGATGTCTGGATCTCATCAAAACCTTCATAAATGATAGGGAAAATGCCAAAAGGGAGCTCCCCTTCAAAGAGAACTCCCCCTTCGACCGTGATATAGTAGTATCCGAGAGGATAATTCACGCAAGGCTTGAAGTAATACTCTCTGAGCATCGTTTGATTGTCGGTTTTCTGATAATTTTGCTGATTTCCATCAAAAATAAGGAAGGTGTCGTCCTTTGTGGCTTGAACCATCTTCATTTTGTCTTCATCGCCAGCGACCATGGCCTGAAGCTCTTTAGTATCCACCATTTTTCTGAAAATAAAGAAGCCAGACTCTGACATTGATTTTGCAGAGGGGTCTCTTAAGAGATTGAATGAAAACAGTCGCTCGATTTGTAGTTCACCAGAAAAGGCCGGAGTTTTTGAAGCCACCATTTGGCCCGACTCATCCATGACCGGATTACCGGCCTCATCCATCTCCGCATTATATCCTAAGAACTTACCGGCTGAGGGGTTCCAAAAAATCTTACAGGCGACTTCGCCAAGATCAATGAAATCCTTCGCGAACTGCATAGTCTTAAGCTTCATGTTCTGTTTATGTCGTCCAAATTGCCAAACAGAATCATTTAACTGTGCAGCTTTCTGGTCTTTCAGCTCTTTTTCATTCTGCGGAACTACTTTTACAGATGGTGCTTGAGAAATTATGTTGTTAATATACGTTTTCGAAATTTTCTGAATGTGATTCTTGGTGAGTCTTAACTTTTGATCAGAGGCTAAGTCTTTTGCATCTCTGATTCGATTCCAATATTTAGAATTCTTTTTTGTGTAATGTTCGCCAGCCACCAACAGCACATTACTGCGTTGTTCTGAAAATATTTCCTGATCTGCTTGATCAGCTTGCGTGTAGAGTTGATTGAGTTCCGCAATACTATGTGGTTTCGATTCCGGTGATTGCGGCTGCTGGCTTTGCATCCTCTAATTCCCTTTCAATCATCAGTCGTTCATACAGAGCGGGGTTCTCGATCTGCATGGTAGCGATCTCGTCTTCATCATCGTTAAACGATTCTTTTTCGAGAGCTTCTTTTTCAACGGCTTGTGTTTGAGTTTCATTCGCCTTGGTTTGGCGAGCTGAAGGAGTTAGAGGCTTCTCCTTGGTTTGGGAGCCAAAAACGATCCGCAATTTATCATCCTCATAACTGAGGACATTGTGCTTACGGCAAACTTTAAGAATTTCTTCTAAAGATGGGCCGACACTCTCATTGTCTTGGTTTTTCTTCACAAATCAAGACTCAAATTGGTCATTCCAGAAGTCAAGCTCATCTTCGAGCGTGTATTCGGTCTTTTCCCCACCGCCCATGAACCAATCCCTACGTTCCTCTGGTCCAGTTTTTTTCCGAGGGCTAGGTCGGTCTTTCGTGGAAGTCTCTTCATCCTCACCATCGATGTCGGAAAAATCCCACGGGATCTCCATGCAAGGGTAACGAGTCGCATCACAGAAATCGTCTTTAGCTTTTCGTTTGTCACCAGTAGAGCTCAATGTTCTAATTTCTGTAATGAGCTTTTCTAGCTCAGGATCTCCCCGAAAAATCTTAAGCATCCCTGACTTAAACAAAGTGTTGAGCCTTGCGTACCCGTTGATGTGATCTTTATCACTCGCGGTGAATGCTTCCCCCTTAGGGGAGACGTGCAAGAAAAACTCCTTCGCCGCTTGGTCGTACTTCTGTGCGGTCATGTTGAGTCCACTGCGGAGCTCTTTGTACTTGGCATAAATATCCGGCGAAGCTGTGACGATGCCATCACCTCTCCATCCTCTCCAAATACGTCCATGTTTATAATCCGGAGAGACAGCGATGAAACAAATCGCAGCCGGATGGCCCGTGGACCCCCCACTACCAATATCGACGCCTGAGAAGTGGTTCCAGTGCTTGGGGATCGGATGCACATCGCACGTGTTTCGATCATAATCAAAACTCGGGAACATCAGCCCCTCAGTCTTGACGAACTTCCCATAAATCCTGCGCTGCACTTCCATAGGGGTGGGGCACTTAGCAATCGCTCTTTTTATCTTCGCATCCGTCCAGTGAGAGGGCGTTCCGTCCTCATACTCTTGGCACTCGTAAAGAGAGACCGTCTGCTTAAGAGCGTCCGGATACTTCTCATCGTTCTTAGAAGCTGGACACATGGTCTGCTCCCAGTAGAGCTGGCCGAGTGTGGCCGTGAACACCATGTGAAAATATCCGTCCGAAGAATTCAGCCTGGCTTGGAGCTCCGGCACCAGATCCACTGGCATCTCCTCATCAGCGAATATAGCATACACCGTCCCTGACTGGAGATCCTTCACCTTCTGAGAGTAAGTCTTAAAATAAATAGTCACACCAGACTTGAACTCTAACTTCTTGATCAGCCCCTTATCGTAAACATCGTTCCACCCAAAAACAGGATCGTCCTTGAACTTTCCCTTAGGGAGAAAAATCGGAGCCCACTTTGTCTCAAACTCCGTCTGTGCAACATCAGCAGTCGGATAAAAATACCAAAATTGATTCGGCGTCTGCCCTGGCTGAAGACTCGGCCACAGCTTGGACCAAAGCTCCGGGGCCGTGGCCCAATGAATCGCTTTTCTAATCTGCGTGGAACTTTTAGAAATCTGGTTCGCAGCACACAGGAAGTTCTCCCTGTTTGTACTCTCGAAAAACCGCCTCGCCCACTTGTACCACTTAAATCCATACAGATGCGGCAAGCCCTCCACGAGCTCAAGCTGCATCTTCATCAACTCTAACTGCTTTTTCTTTAACTCAAAAATCTCAGCCTCAGAAAGCTGAGACTCACTCTTCTTCTTGGATTTCACTCGCCACCCTCTCGTTGAGCTGAGGTGTCTGGTGCATGTTCAACTTTCGCTGAATCTCTTCTAACTGCTCAGATAAATTATCCTTGGTAACCGGCGCATGGCCCTCGTGCCGGTGCACATGCAAACTCTGCTGCTGGACCCGCTGCAAAGGAGAACCCTTCGCTCTCGCATCCAAAAACTTCGCAGCAGTCAAAACAGTCCCAGCCACGTAATTATCAAACTTCCCCTTCGCATCAAAAAGCGGAGCTGTCAGAATCTCAGCGCGAATGCGCTCAATCGCAAAGTCCAACGCCTCCTCGACCTTTGTCTCATAATCCGTCACAGGAGAAAGCAGCCATCCGAAAACATTCTCGTTGCCAACAATGCGCTCATAAAAATACTGCTTCGAGCACAAATCTTGGTAAATTGTCACCGGCGAAATCGAAGGGCTTCCATTAGAAATTACCTTCTGATACTCCTGCCAAAATCTCAGCTTGAGACGCCTCATTAAAACTGTCGGCTGCGCTTTTTCCTCGAGATCCGCAGGCCCCAATTGAAAAATATCAGGCGAGATCTGCTCAGCCTTTCGCCGCAAACCTTCGGTCAGCACTTCAAACTGCGTTCGCTTGCCGGATTCCTCTTCGATAACTTCGGGAATGCTTAGTTCTTTTTTGCCCATGGCCCATGGTGCGTGAATTTCAGAGGGTGAGTCAACTGGACTGACTAAATTATCCTAAGACAGCAGGCTTTTCGAGCGCGGCTTTTTTCTCGGCAGGGCCGAATCGCTGAACAAGAGCCCAGTCCAAGACTTTTTGCTGATCGTCTGCGGTCCAGGCTTGAACCTGTTCCATTTTGAGCTTCTTGGTCATGCCAATATTGTAGAGGGAATCATACGTTTTTGAGACTAAATTCACTCTCGCGTCCCGCTCTTCTGCAGTCTCCTCTTTTGGTTTCTGAGGGATGGCTTTTGGAGCTGCTTTTTTGGCTGGCGGTGCGGGCTGCTCGATGGCGACTTCTGGAGATTTTTCTTTCGAGGATTTTGAAGAGCTGAAGAGTGATTTTTTCGCCATGGTCTGAGGCTCGCAGTCGGTGTTTTTTTTGTCAAATTTTTTTTTAAAATCAGAGGCGGCGGCACCTACATCAACACCAGACTAGGGGGGCCACCCTCCCCTTGTTCAGTCCCGGAACCTGGAATTCCTGGATCTCGAAATGAGAATTCCTGTGAGTTTGAGATGAGATAGGCTCACGCATCACGCATCACGCTCAGCCGATCACGCCTCTATATATAAGATGCGTCGCACCGAAGCATTTCGAGTCGCGTCGAGGGGGCCATGGATCTTGGGCCATGGATCTTGGGCCATGGATCTTGCTTCTCATTTCGAGATGAGTCGGACTTGGGTGCGCGGTCTTCGGTGCTTCGGATTATGAAATGAGAGTCGCGGGCGAGGTGCCCCGTTCTGAGACAGTGAATTTTAATGCTTGCAGAATACTTGTATTATGCTATTCTAAGTATGTTCTCGAGAATAGACTCGAGACTTACCAAAGAGGTATACATGAATTCAATCACTCTCAGTCCTAAGCAACTAGCCATTATCAGTCGCGCCATCTATGAATATAATCTGAAGCCCGCCACGATTAAGAAATATCTTAGTGGTGGCTCTCTCTCTGAGGAGATTCGAGAATGCATTCGCAGATCACGCAAGTATGTACACACCGATTCTGCACACACAGGACCTAAGCTAAATTTCGAATTCGTGGCCGGTCGTCACTTAGCTAAAATGCAGAGCATGAGAAAGTTAAGTAGAAGACACAGACTTATCTATTCAAAAATGAGTCCGCATGCGAAAGAAGCGTATCTTCAGAGCTTCACCACTGCGAAGAGACCGGTTTTTAATTCAGACTTCAATTATGCCCGGTCTCGCGCCGGATTCAAAAGACTGAGCGACTTCAAGACTCCAGTCTCAAAAGTAAAACAATATTTAGATGTTATCTATAACCCATCAGTGAAGAAGAGCCCTATGGCAGTCGATCTCGGCCAGTGGTGCGGAGTCGAGATTGAATGCTTAATGCCAGTCTATGAAAGCACAGAACAAGACTGTGATAACTGTGATGGTGTGGGGTGCTCAGAGTGTGACGACACAGGGATTATGAATTCTCGCGCTGATAATTTCGCTGAGCTCAAGACTGAAATACAGAATGCGAAACTGAAATACGTATCACTTCACAGTGATGGCTCTATCAATGCACAGTCTGGCTATTTCGGTGCAGAATTTACAGTATTTTACAAAATCACTGATAATACGCCATTAAAACGACTCGTGGCTTTCCTGAATTCAAAAGGCGCGAAAGTGAATGCTTCTTGCGGTCTTCACGTGCATCTCGACTGCAGAGACATTAAGGACTCTGAGCTCAAAGTCTCGACTCGTGCTCGACGCATTGGAAATACGCTTCCAGTCTTGAGTCAGTTAGTGCCTAAGTCACGACTCACGAATTCATACTGTAAAATCGGTGTGTCTCGTTTCAATGGTGACCGCTATTTCGCGGTAAATAAGACTGCATTTAAGAAATATAGCACAGTGGAAGTCCGACTTCACAGTGGGACGACCGATTTTAATAAAATCAATTCGTGGGTAAATTTACTTTTCAAAGCATCTCGAGAAAAGTCTTTAAGTAAAAACACAGTAACACAAGTCGAAGATCTTTGTGCACTGCTAGGCATGACCGATGCTGAGACTCTGCATTTTATCAGCAGAGCTCAACTATTCACTAACACTAACACTCAAGAGGCTGCATAATTATGTGTAAAATTTTTACTCTCACTAACACTTCTAAAATCAAAAGTCTTAACAAATTCATAAATACAGTCGCGGCTGAGCTCAGTTCATATGAGAGGGATGGCTTCGGATATGCTATTCAAGGGGATAAGGGACTCTTCGGAGAGCGCTCTCTGAGAGCTCAGACTTTCAAGACTGCATTCAAGCGACCGATGCTCTCACTTCCATTCGTTACCGCTCAATATAATCGTTTCGGGAAGCATGGCAAGCCAGTCGGCGCGGGGATCTTCCATGGCCGCACTTCCACGAATCAGAAGACTCTTATCAATACGCATCCAATCCAGCGAGATAACTGGACTCTTATCCACAATGGCGTGGTGACCGATCACGGACCGAAGTATGAAATGCTAACCACTAACGACACAGAGCACTTAGTGAAGCATCTCTCGACCGGTGGCATCGATGCAGTGGCCGAGCACTTAACGGGCTATTATGCAGTCTCTGCTTTCAGTCCTGAGGGAAGTTTGATTATCTTCCGAGACTCGACCGCATCTCTCTTCGTGGCCGAAATCACTTCAATTGATTCTTTTGTATTCTGCACGAGTGAAGCCATTATCAGAGATGTCTGCACCGCCATGAAATGGAAGTATTCTACAATTGAGCCCATGCAGGCAAATACGTATTTAGTTCTGCAAGGAAATGCTTTGCTCGAGCAGAAGACTTTCACACCAAGAGGCTTCGGTGAAAGTGAAAGCAAGTACGCAAGCGCTTCCTTAGGGCGAAGCATCTCGACTGCATATGATAATGAGGGGTGGCCGGATGCGACCGCGTGGGAGTCCCACAGTCCTGTGACTGTATTGAAGCCAGTCACTGAGATAGAATCTTCAGTCCCAAACACAGACGATACTGAGACGTATTCTCAAGAACAATTCTTAGCAGAGATTTCACTGCACTTCGACTCTTCCTATGAGGTCCGGGATTATCGGGGAGAGCCAGTCGATCACGAATACTTCTTAGCATTGGGAGACGATGAGAAGCTTGAATACACAGTGATTCGAAGTGATGGCACCATAGTGGACCCGGTAAATTATGCAGAAGAGAGAATTTACCAAGGTGCCGTATGAAGCGACCGGCAAGACTCGTTGACCGCATCTTTCAGTGGCTTGACCAGAATATATTCTAACAAAGGAAGTAGATTATGAGTTCAATTTATAAAAAGTCGAACGTGTTTTTAGAGAATCACACTTATAAGATTATGAGAGCACACCCCTATGATGGCGAGAGCGGGCTCTCTGTGGGAAGTCTCGTGGTGACGACCGGGAAGACTCTCGACTTAGACGGTGACGGGAAATCTCTCGTTGAAGTGCGTGGGCATTTAATCGGACTCCCTCCTGAGAGTCTGGGAAAGCCTAAACACAGTGAAATTATTTTTCCTATAGGCTCAAAAGTTCTCGTTCTCTCTGATTATCAGAGCATGGGAGGGGCACACAGAGCCACAGTCGCCACAGTGATCGGTCACCAAGTGAATCCGGGAAGTGACTTTGAAATGGACCCTTTCACAGATAATTTACTTCAGTTTGAGAACGGTGAAGTCGAGCCTTTTGGAAATTGGGAGATTAAAAATGCCTAAAATAACATCGGAGAATTTTTTGGATTATGCAGAAGCTATTCACACTTATTGTTTAGACTGGCATGGTGGGCAGGACTCAGAGCTCTATTCTATATTGAGCCGGTCTGAATTTAAGCCCGCACCGCTTTGGTGCCCATCATTCGTTGAGAATGAGAATCCAGTATACCACGAGATCAATGAGGATAATGTTTCGGACCTATTTGCAGAGCTCACAGAATTTTTAAAAACACGAAGGGGGGGCGTGTGAATCATCCACACCCGCAGCGACTTTCGAAATTATATTTCAAACATATTCACCGGACCGAGCTCGAAACGAGAGGTGTGACCATCGATGATCTTGCCAAAAATTTGGCAGAGCATGGGCTTATTGAAATATTGGGAGAGGGTTTTTTTAGGTATCTACCGAATCCGAAGGGAAAGGCATTTTATTTTAAGACTGTGTGGGGGACTCAAGCGGCTAACCGCCCTCCATCCCACGCCGTAAAGCTTCCGCTTTTCCTTTGTCTATTGATCGTGACAGGCCTTCTCCAATTTTGGCTTTATCCTCTTTACCAATTTCAGAGAACCAATTCCCAACAGCATCGGCCTTCTCAGCAACAGCCTTTTGAACGCCTTCCCATATTGATGGCTTTAGTTTCTTTTGACTCATACTTTGGAGGATCACATGAATAGCTTGAAACGCGCAAGTCTTGTATTGATGGCACTAGGCCTGACCGCATTGGTGTCTTTCAACCTGGGGCTCAACACCCAGTACAACACGCATTTGTGGAGCATGATTACTCGGCAGCAAGACCCACCGACTTTCACGCCGGAAGAATACGAGCTCTATTTCGAGAATGGCAAAAAACAATTTGCTTTACCCACCACCACCACTAACAAAGGACTTTCTAAATGAGAATCATTATCATATTGGCTTTAGCTTTATCACTTTCGGCCTGTGCATCGAAGCCTCAGAAGGGGTTTGAGATTCCTCCCGCATTGAGTGAAGTTCTCAGAAACGGTCAACTGGCCCCTTTGCAGGCTGCTGACAGCGAAATCTTAGGGATGCCCACACAGAACGACAGAATCGCGAAAGTTTGCCGGTCACAGCCGATCTACACACTCGAGGGTTATTACCTCAGAACGGATGTCACATGCTTCTAAGACTTAAAAACCTAGCGCACCACACCATACTTTTCGTGCTCACTTTCCTAGTGATGGCAGTCACGGTCTACTTACTGGGGCTCACAGGAAACAAGCGCCTAACGTCCCAGCCGCCCATCCCTGGCATGACCGCACTCCAAACCGACTCACACTACATCTGGAAGGCGATCACGCGCTGACGGGCCTATTGTTGGGTTTATTAGTTTTTGCCTGAGATTCGGTCCCGATCAAAGGGGGCCGGTCCAGGTCAAACCAAGATTCCTAGATTATTTCTTCGCACTGAAGTCCGTAAATTTCACAGAATCATCGTAAAGCGAAATATCTGGATGTCCCTTTAGCCACTCATTGATGGAAATAGTAACTAGTTTTCCTGCGCACCAAAGCTCTGGGTTTGGCCCGCTTACAAGCCTTTGACGCTCACCATCACTAAGAACATATCTTTCAATCAACCTACCAAGATCATCGGTCGCTATACTTATCAAAATAACGCTTCGTTTCTTCATAACGCTCCACACAGTGCAAACATAGGGCAAAAATCGCCTATAGGGGTTTCATACTATAAAAACACTATTTTCATAAGGAATATACCTTCTACACACATTAATTTAATTAAAACTTTGCACTATTGCACTGCGCACCGCAAACCGCATAGAATAACTCATGATTTTAAAAATGAACTTTGCACTTACTGTGAAAAAACTTTGCACTACCCTGTGAACTTTGCACTGGTTTTTTGTATAACACCATCAGTCACACTTAGACCAGAAAAGCAACGCACTCCATCAGGAGTAACAACTTCAAACTTTGCACTGGAAGCTTTGCACTTGAGAAGCGCGTCATAAAACTTGATTTTCCCTATTTTAGGCTTTCTATTATAGGCCGAATCATACCAAAAAACGAAAGCCTGCCAGACCCCGGACCGTGGAGCGCGGCCCTTCGGATCAAGTTTCAATGAAGCGACTTCCCCCTGCTCAATTTCATCAACAAACAGGGCCACCGGATCGTGTTCCATTTGCCACTTTTTCATCTTTTGCCTTCCTGTTTCCGGGGTAAAATAGTGACCGTTGGAATCTAAAACTTCCTGTAAACCGTCCAAAGCGAAGTTCAAAACTCCCTGTGGGCAGAGCTCGAAGACCTCATTTGCGAAGCTTTTAGAGTAATTACCATCGGCCTTAAAACCCGCCACCTCAAGAAAGGTCCAGCGTCTTTCATGGGCCCCGGACCCCTTTTCATAAGTCGCAGGAATATCGTTTCCTCCGAACACGTGGACCGCAGGCAGTGGAGCCATCACCGCAGTCTTAAATTTTCTGTCGATGCGAATTGGGATGCGGTCTTCGATCTTTTTGATGTGATCATCTTTGATGGGTTCCATGAGATTGATGTCAGTGACTACATTGACGAGTTTTCCGGCCATTGATTCCATGGAGAAGCCTTGAAATTCGTGAGGGGCCACCATGGAGATATTGGCTTTATTGACGAGATTCATGGCTCCCAGAATGAGGGAGGTCTTCCCTGAGCCGCCAGGTCCGTGGAGCATGAATAGGTGTGGGAAGATGGGGGCAACGCAAGCGCCGTACATTTGCCTGACAGCTTTGAGCTTCTCCTCTGGATCGGTGGATGGTGCTAGGATTCTTGCTAGCATCGCCTCGAACTCTGGGTTTCTAACCTTGCGGGTGGTATCGAACTCTATAGGGATGAGCGAGATACAGTAATCTTCTTTGGCGTGGGGCTTAAACTCCATGGTCCACGCATCGTTTTTCTTCAACACATGAAGAGTGCCGTTAGAGAAGTTGATGCGGTAAGGGTTAGGCGAGAACATAGGTCTTCCTGCCGGAGGTACTAAGTCGCAGAAAGTGGTGAAGGATGATGAGACTTTCTTAGAGGAGGCTTTGCCGTTGTAGAGGACATGGAGCTGGCGTCTTAGAGATTTCTCGCCCTCTAGATCCACGAGCTTCCAGTGCTTGCCATCATAGATAAATAAGTCCTTCTCATCAGAGACGATCTTTCCCTCGTAGTAGTCGTACAAAGCTTTGGCGATTTTGAACTCAGGCGGCTCTCTGAGCTTTCCATCCTTGTCGATCTCTAGAGGCATGGGCGCTATACCGTTTACGTAGGGCTTTATCGTTGGTGAGGTTTGGATCTGCATTTCGAACTTTGGCTGTATGGGCTTTGCGAGCTGCTCTACCACCACCTCTAAGCCGCGAGCCGTGTGCAAGTCGTTCCAGTCAGTGAAGCCTTTCTCGCGCTTCTCACCAAAGTTAGGTACACACAGTTTTCCGGAGACCTTTGAGGCCGCAAGATCCGCTTTCGTGCGACCGGGATTCCCCTTTACCTTCCAATCATCATCAGCGCAGAGGATGATTTCAGCAGTCGGATATTGAGCACGTGTCTTTTCAGCAACAGCCTGCAGATTCTCTGCATAAAAAGCACAGATCACTGCATAATTATTCACAGCCATCTTGATCGAGCAGGCAGTAGCAAACCCCTCTGTGATAAAGATTTTTGAGTGATCCACTGGATCGTGGGCCGCGAGCTCAAAGCATAAGCCATCGACCATGGCCCCTGGAACGAAGGACTTGAAGCCATCTTCTTGGATGCGCTGATAATTCCAGATCTCACCAACAGGTGTGAGCTCATGGATCGGGATGATCACATCATAGCCCATGGAGAGAGAAGGGACTGCGAGAGCTCCGAACAAGTTGTCGATGGATTTTTTTTCTAGATATTTGGTGAGTGATTTTTTGTGAGGGGAGGCTTGGAATTTGAGCCAGTCGTTCTGTGCAAATTTCTTTTTAAGTAAGTGAAGTTCGTCTTTGGCGGCTTGGAATTCTTTTTGTTGCTCTTGAATTTGCGCGCGAATTTGCGGATCATTGTGATCAAAGCCTTCGGAGATCGTGTGACGGTCCTTGGTTCTCCAGTCTTCGATGGTGATTCTTTTTTTCCCATCACCTAGATCGTTACCGATGTACCAGCCTTTAAAATTTGGCAGTGTCAGCGATTTGATCTGTCCGTCTAATATAATGTCAGTTTCCGGAATGCCTTTTTGCGATAAGAATTCTTTGATTGTCTCCAACCGATGCCCCTCGTGTAGAAATTTGTTTTGGATTTTCAGGCCCTGATCATCAAAGCTGCTTGAAAAAAGGTAAGGACGTCAAGTGGGTGCAAAATAATTCTTGTGACCAGTCGTGACTAACTATCTGTAGTGATGAAGGGTTGTAGGGAACACTGGGCCATGGGCCAAAGATTTTTATTTTTGTTGCTTGCAAAATGTAAGTACACAACTTATCAAAGCATGACCTTATTTACTTTTGGGAGAAAATAAAATGAATATGAATGAAGCCTCGCGCGTTGGTATTCCTGATGATGTTCAGGGGTTTGTTATGGAAGATATGACAAAACAAATTCAGGAGATGAACAACGCTCTTGTGATAAAAGATAATCGGATAAGGAATCTCGTGGACGACATTGCTCGGTTTGAGCAAAAAATAAAAGAACTTACGGAGCAGAAGAGCTTACTAAGTAAGCGAGAGCTTGAGTCGCGTTCCAAGCTTGATGTGATGGAAGATTTCCTCGACAAGGTTTTAGATAAAATAGTTTCTCGGATTAGCTAGTGATGAAAAATCTAGGAGCAGGAATTATCTGCGCAGTATTAACATTGGTAGCCTTCGCGGCCCTGCTCCTTTTTTGCCAAATAATTTATGTGATGACGGGGTAAATGATGAATAGACCAGCGTTAGACTATTTCGGGGGAAAATGGAAACACGCCAAACAAATAATAGGCTTATTTCCAGAACACAAAACCTTCGTGGACGTATTTTGTGGTGCCGCATCTATAACTTTAAAAAAACCAAGAAGTAAAAACGAAATAATTAACGACATAAATGACGAGTTAGTAAATTTTTTTAGCATACTTCGTGATAGAAACTTAGAGTTAAGGTTAGCGCTTGAGAAAACCCCATACTCTAGAACGGAATACTACTCTTGCAGAGAGTACAGCGAGGACACAATTGAGCGGGCTAGGCGCACAGTGGTTAAATCTTGGTTTGGCATTGGTGACTCTCTAGACAATGAAACAGGATTTCGCGTGAGCTTGAGTCAGGGTGGATCAACGACAGCGCCATGGCTCACCTATGTGGATTATTTACACCTGTATTCATCCAGGCTTCGTGGGGTGATTATTGAAAATATAGATTTCGCTGAATGTATTAAAAGATACGACAAGCCTGATACGCTTTTTTATTTCGATCCTCCCTATGTCAAAGAAACCAGGTCTAAAAAACACGCATACAAACACGATTGGGATGATGCCGATCATAAGAGATTGTTGGAAATTCTCCCGACGATTCAGGGGCGGTTTATTCTCTCGGGCTACAATCATGAATCATACGCAGCGCTCCCTTACGATAAAAAAGAGTTTCTCGCTACTTCTCAAAAAGGAGAACGGAAAGAAGTCTTGTGGATAAAATAGCCATAAACCTAACCGCCGAAGAAATCCGCATTTTGATAAGTTGGTATGTGTTCATAGACGCCATGACCAGTAATTATTTTAAACAGAATGACAATGACTTACTCGAAAAACTTAGAGCAGAGCTTAGGAGGGTTGAAAATGAGCAAGAAGAGAGCAAGACCATTGCTTAGATGGCATGGGGGAAAATGGATTTTGGCTCCGTGGATAATATCACACTTCCCGCAACATCGAGTCTATTGCGAACCATTTGCGGGAGCGGCATCAGTTTTACTTAGAAAAGAGCGCAGCTACTCCGAGGTTATAAACGACATAAACGACGATCTTTTTAATCTTTTTGAAGTCGTGAGGGATCGTCCGAAAGAAATACTGACTGCCCTTAGTCTTACGCCATTCTCGCGGCGCGAATTTGAAAGGGCATATTCCCATCACCCATGCCCTATAGAAAAAGCCAGGCGGTTTATGATCCGTTCATTCCAAGGATTCGGAAGCGTGGGGGCATCAGGAACTGAGGCAACTGGCTGGAGGTCAAACTCACATCGCTCAGGAACTACTCCGGCAAAAGACTGGAGCAATATGCCAGAAGCGATGCTTCATGCCGTAGATAGATTGAAGGGGGTTATTATAGAAAACAGAGACTGGAAATCCGTAGTTTCACAGCATGACTCAGAGACCACGCTATTTTATTTTGATCCGCCATATTTAGAAGAAACAAGAACAAGATATGGAGTTTATTCCCACGAATTGACTGACAACGACCACGAAGAGTTTTTAAGCGTCGTGCTTTCAATAAAGGGACACGCCATTATTTCCGGCTACAAAAGCAATCTTTACGAAAACAAGCTGAAGGGTTGGAAGATGGTTACTAAGCAAACAAACGCCGACGGCGCAAAAAAGCGCACTGAAGTCCTTTGGATTAAGGATACCGAATGAACCCATCCCAAGCGCTTAAACAAAAAATCGAAGCGATGGCAGAGACTATGGAAATGCAATGGCGGGCGTTTAGCACCGATGACAGTGGGGCCTGTATAGAAAAGCCTTCCGATGTTTTTATCGAGGCTTACGAGTGTGGAGCCCAATCGCTTGTCCCGCTGGTCGAGAGTTTGGCGGAGGCTTTAGAATATTGTCATAGATGTGAAAAAGTTAACGAAGCCCTAACCAACTACCGTAAATTTATTGGAGGATGAGATGAGCGCAAAATTAGAGACATTTTTTGAATTGAAGAAAGTCGTAGACCACGACTGCGGAAATTATCAAATTGGGGAAATAGATTTTGTCCCCTATAACAAGCTCACAGAGTACGTTAATCAATACGGGGAAGACGGATATAGAAACCTAGTCGATGTATGTATTCAAATGATGGAATATGCACGAAATCAAATGATTATGGACAGAATGAACAAGCAATCTGCTGGAGTAGCGAAAGATTCACAATGACTTTAAACTCCCGCTTAACAGAAATTTTAGAACTGGCTGAGAAGCTAGAGCGCCAGGAAATTAGTCGGATTGATTATGCTGCTTTTAGCTTGCGTCTCATCCCCCAACTTGTCGAGGCGCTGAAGCTTGCGATTGAGCAGAGGGATAACTGTATCAAGTATCTAAATCCAGCCACAGGCATAGACGATAGCGTGCAAATAAATTTAATGAACGAGAGACTCGAACCAATCTTGAGGCGGGTATGAGTTTAGAAAACGTGTGCCCTTTCTGCGCAAAGACTTGGGATAACTTTCATCAATGTGCCCCCACCAAAACACCCTTAAGCCTGGATGAGTTTGAAACAGTAACAGCCGATGGCTTTAGAATGAAAATCTCGCTAATTGATAAGCCCATCTTCGATGCCCATGAATGGACGACTTTGGCTGGTCGTACTGAGCACAGATACGCAGTCAGGAGAACAAAAGAAAATGGGCAGAAAATTCTAGTGAGGTTCCACAGGCTGATTCTAAATGCTCCGGTGGGTTCTGTTGTTGACCACATAAACGGAGATACTTTAGATAATCGCCGCGCCAACCTAAGGATATGCACTCATTCTAAAAACATGATTAATAAAGGCGCTATATTAAAGCAGAGCGCACTACCAAAAAACATTGCTCACCATAAAAGTAAATTTAAGGTTCAATTTAAGTCCGACGGGAAAAGTCTTTTAAGTAAGCTGTTCGATACACTAAGCGAAGCCGTTATTTTTAGAGATGAGTGGATGCGGGCGAATAACTGGCTTAGTGATGAGCACTCAAAAGACAAGGCTGTGATTCAAGAGCTTCGGGCTGAGTTAACAAAAGCGCAAATGGAAATTGCTTGCTTGAAAGACCCGTACAATTTCCCGCAGTTCTTAAGAGATTTTCAAAGTCTGAGCGATGAGAATAAAGAGAAAATAAACCAACTAGCGGAGGCGCTTATGGCGTGTAAGAAATGAGCTGTTGTTGGACGTACTGTGAAGACTGCGGGAATTGGATGAACCACGTACTTTTAAAAAAATGTTCGAAGTGTGGATCGACAAACCTACAGCACGATTGGGATGAGGGATGAAAAATATTTTAACAAAGGGGAATTTATGATAGGACTTTTGCAGCTTGTAATTATGATCGCGGTCTGTGGGTTAATTGTGTGGGCAGTCACGGAGCTCATTCCGATGCCACCACAATTTAAGAAAGCAATCTATGTGATCAGCATAGTGGTTCTCGCAATCTACGTACTACAGAGCTTTGGCTTCCTAACCGGAATGCCCGCAGTTAGAATGAGATAAGAGGGGACATGAAGAAGAATTTTATTCACGCAGGTAATGTTTTAAAAGGTCTAAGGCTTGATCGAAAGATGACTCAGAGACAAATCGCTGATGGATCGGGGCTGCACGTGCAGTACGTGTCCAACTGGGAACGCGGTCTTTGTATGCCCCCAACGCACAGCTTGAAGAGAGTGGCTCGTGTGCTCAAGATCTCCCCTGAGGAGAAGCTTCTTTTAAAAGAAGCGATTCACCGGGACTGCATCGAGAGAGCAAACCAAAATTTTAAGGGATTGATTATAAAAATTGGCGCAGAGAACGTAACTCCCAAAAGGTAATGTTTCTGAACTTCCGCTCGCTGGGTAGCGGGCCATGAACCCAGCAATTTTTCTTGTCTGTGAAAAGAAACGAGCCTTTAATTGAGGGATGAAACCAAAGCAAATTAGAGATGATAGAGCGAAGAGATCTGCACAAATTTGGTGGAAGCTCTTAGTTACCGGAGAAGTGGCTACGATAAAAGAGTTGGTTTATAGAATCAACGAAGATGGTGGTAAGACAGCGTGGGGGAATCCTTGGACCCCAAGCGCCTTGCACTCTTTCTTAAACCGAGTTTTAAAGTACGACATGGGTGATTTAAAAAAACAACAAAGAGCCTATATTTTAGAGCTAAGAAAAAAAGCGGGGGACAGTGAATAGAAAAACAAGACGTGCACTTGAGCAGGGAAAGTTTAAAGACATCGGTAAAAAAAGTATGCCCTCCCCTGAGAAGGCCCTAGAGAATGGTGCGATTAAGCGTATCGTGAAAGTAACAATCCCTAGAATCATTCAAGATAATCCGCAGTGCTCGATCTCTACCCGCGATGGGAAGTTCGTGGAGAGCTTGCCGATCAATACTCAGATCGTTCGATGGATGCGTGGAAAGAATGAAGCTTACTTTGAGCTTATCATGACTTCGACAAAAATTATTTCCATGAAGCCAGTGGAAGAAAAAGAATATTTTGCAACACCAGATCAGAACGGAGAAATTTGTGGACCACCAAGCAGCCTCCTCATCAACTGAGGCCCAAGCCCCCCTATTTGATATAGGGCCTGAGCAGTACCGTGGATCGGAGCTCGAGCTTCACGAAGAAAAAATCTATAAAGCAGCCGTGGATTCGATGTCCACGTTTCACCTACAGAAGCTTGCTGAAATTATTTCCAGAGAGCTCGAAGCCAGGGGTGTGTTTTGATTTTTCTTGATTACAATAATTTCCCGCTGAACGAGACGGGAGATGGTATGGACTCAGCAGTGAGAGCTGGTATCTTAGCTGTGTGTGAGCATCGCTTTGGAAACGACAGGAGGGTCTACACTCCTGCATACGTGTTACCAAGTGGAAATATGATTCGGCACCCGGACCAGTATCCGGCAACAAATGATCGTAATTTTACCAGGGATCAAATGTCGTGCTTGATTGCAGGATTACATCACCAGGGATATGTCGCTTTTCTGAGAGATATTTTTGTGAAGACCAAGAGCCGTTGGTTCTTTGCTCAGAACATTGACCGAGATATTTTGAATTCCAATAAAATACTTTGGCCTCATGAGTTCTATAAGGATTCTAATCCATACAGAAACACCTATCCGATGAAATGGAGCTGGAAAGAGTGGAAGTTTAAGTCTACAATTCCACAGCTCCCTGGAGTTGAGATAGAGAAAAGAATCGTGGACGGAAGAGACCCGCTCACACCCTCTGTGGTAGGAGCATTGATCAAGGCCTGTGATTTCTGGTGGGGGAAACCTTTTGTGTTATTTGGCAGAGCCTGGTTAGAGCTTGAGCTTTTCCAAGCGCAGAGAAAAGATCAGTCGAGCATAGAGCTTAATCAGCTCTTCTGTATCTGTACGATTTACGGGGCCACGGCACTTAGGCAGTTCAAGCAGATTCCTGGAATGGAAGCTTCATTTAGAAATTACTGGGGCTCTAAGAACGAGCTGGAGTATTCAGACATGATCTTAAAATATCTTGAGAAGGTAGGTTAGATGTTCAAGTCACAGGCTCAGCGCGAGAGATGCAGACAACTTGTGTCTGAGGGGAAGATGACTCAGCAAGAATTTGATCGTCACGAGAAGGACTCAGAGGCCGTAAAGCTTCCGGAGCGCGTTCGCATCAAGCAGATCAAAATTCCCAAGGTGCGTGTGATCAAGTGACCGAGAACCCACCCCTCTGGCAACACCAGAAGCAAGCCATCGAGAATGCTAAGGACTATACTTGCTATGGTCTTTTCTTCGAGGCTGGCACTGGCAAGACACGAACAATGATCGAGATTCTAAGGTCTAAGTGCATAGCCAACGGAAGACTGCTGAAGACCTTGGTCCTCTGTCCTCCGGTGGTGATGTCGAACTGGAAGAACGAGATCGGAAGATTTTCCAAGATCAGCACAGATGATGTGATTCTTTTAAAAGGAACTGGCAGCGAGCGGTATGATTTAATCATGGAGCACGCACAGGTTGAGAAGCGACCAAAGATCTTTGTCGTGAACTACGAGTCGCTTTTGATCGAGAAGGTGCTAAAAGCTTTTCATTGGTACGGATTTGACTGCATCATCGCTGATGAGTCTCACCGAATAAAGTCACACGACTCCAAGCGAACTAAGTGTTTACTGGAGCTCGCCAAAAAAGTTAAGTACAAATATATTCTCACCGGGACCCCTGTGCTGCAGGGACCGCTAGATCTTTTCACTCAGTTCCAATTCATGGATGGTGGCAAAACTTTCGAGCCCGTGGGGAATAGTTTCTTTGTTTTCAGAAGGACATACTTCTACAACAAAAACGCAGAAGCGCCATCTCATGTGACTTGGCCAGATTGGACCATCAGACCGGGAGCCTTGGAAGAGATCCAGCAAAAAATATCTAAGCTTTCAATGAGCGTGGTTAAGTCCCAATGTCTCGACCTCCCAGAGTTAGTGAAAAAAACCATCCCTGTGGAGCTCTCGAAAGAACAGAAAAAACATTACGAGAGTATGAAGAATTCCTTCATCACTTTCTTAGGAGACAAGGCTTGTACCGCACAGCTTGCGGTGACTAAGGCTCTGAGGCTGCAGCAGATCGTGAGTGGTTACATCACTCTGGAAGATGGTACAAATATCCACATGAAAGAGAACCCACGGCTGGATGCTCTTCAAGAAATCCTAGAAGATCTAGTCGTAGAGAACGGTAAGAAGGTTATCATTTGGGCTTGTTGGAAAGAGAATTATAAGCAGATCAAGAGCGTACTAGAAAAGCTCAATATCATTTACAGAGAGGCTCACGGCGATGTTCCAGCGAAAGACCGACAAGAAGCAATCGATTCCTTTTGTAACTTTGAGAACATTAAGGTGTTCCTTGGAAATCAAGGAGCTGCCGGAATCGGAATCAATCTTGTGCAAGCAAGTTACTCAATTTATTACTCGAGAAATTTCTCGCTTGAACATGACATCCAGTCGGAGGCCAGAAACTATCGAGGTGGAAGTGAAATTCATGACAAGGTAACGCGCATTGACCTCGTGGCACAAGGCACAATCGATGAGTGTATTTTGCAAGCACTTGCCAACAAAATGGAAATGTCGGATAAATTACTTCGAGTGGTAGCAGAGACACTGTGAGTGACGCCCCAACGGTAGAAACACGCATTCTGCAGATTCGTGGCAATACAGTAAGAGTCTTGACAGCGAGGACCGTGGACCATAAAAAGTTCGAGGTTTTGATCGAGGCCATGGGACCAATGACTGAGATAGATGTCTCTTGGCTTTTACAGGCCGTGATAATTGAGATCTACAAAAGGCACCCCCCGGTTAGAAGCCGAGATGCCAAGGAGATGATGTGACTGAAGAAATAACTCTGACTAAAGATAGTTCTGTGGAAGAGCTCAACAGGTTTTGTGAACTGATCTTGAGTGAAAGAAAAGAAACAGAAGCTGCAAAGAAGATCTATTCTGAGAAGAACGAGAAGCTCGATAAATTAGAAGAGACACTCGTGAACTTCTTAAATGAGAAGAAGATGAAGAACTACAACACTGCAGGATTTAACTTCATCTCGACCGAGAGAAAATCAATCGCCACCCCTAAGGGTGATGACAGAGATGCGTTCTTCAAATACCTTCAAGAGACCGGACACTACGATGCACTGGTGACAGTGAATTCTAGAAGTCTTATGTCTTGGTACAAAGAAGAAGATGAGAAGGCGAAGTCGCGTGGTGAGCCATACGCTATGATCCCAGGTCTTGCGATGCCAACATCACAGGCCACGCTATCAATTAGAAAAGCAACATAACCTCACAGCCGAGAAATCCGCAGTGAGAGAATCTAAGAAAAGAGGAAACATGGAAACAAGTAAGGAACTTACAAAGAAGAATACGGCTCAGCCACCGGTTATCAATAAACCCAGGCCTTCCGTTGTCGATTCGGCAGACATTGTTGTACCACGATTATTACTGGCTCAGGGTTTGTCTCAGTCTGTCGCGGATCAGAAGGCGAAGATGGGGGACATCACAAACTCTCTCACGGGAGCAGTCATCGGAGGGCCCACCACTCCAGTAGTTTTCATCCCTGTGACTATCAAAAAATATTGGAAGAACTTTGAGAAAGTAGGGAACAAAAAACAATTCCGTGGCGTTGAAGCTTACACTCAAGAGAACGCAGGAAGACCGCTGACCGAGATGCTTCCATCTCAAGCCAATCCCCAGAGCTCAACTACTTGGGAGCACGACTTGGTATTGGACGTTTTTGGTTTTACTGAAGATGATGTTAAAGATCCAATCGCATTGCCTACGGCGATCAGCTTCTCGCGCACAAGCTACAAAGCAGGTCAGAAAGTGATGACTCACTTCGCAGCTCTTGAAGGAGCTCAGCCCGCGCCCCTCCCATATCATCAGTACATGCTTGAGCTTTCCTGCACGAAGAAGCAAAACGACAAAGGGATTTTCTACACCTTTGATGTGAAGCCTAAAATGGAAGGACCAAAAGCAACACTGACACCGAAAGATTATTACACCAAGATCGAACGCTGGTCCCAGATCCTCAACGACTCAAGCAAGCGCATTGTTGCTGATGATGTAGAGGATGAAGTTGTAGGACCTGTCACAGTCGATGATTCACGTTTCTAAGGAGATGAAATGGCAGCGAGAGTAGTGAAGGAAGGGTGTGTAGAATTTTATGTCTACATACCCAAGGAACAAAAAGAAGAGCTTAAAAAAGAAGCCAAGGAAGATGATCTGTCGATGTCTTCTCTCGCTCGCCGTATTTTCTCAGCCCACCTGAAGAAAAGAATTAAAAAGAAATGATCTTAGTTAATCGAGAAGAGTTCTCTCGTGTGGTTGAACTTCTCAATAAAAGTAAACATCTTTCTGTTGATACGGAAACTACCGGACTGTATCCATGGAAGCATGACAGGCTCTTCTCGATTCAACTATCTGACGCCACTGAGGATTATTATTTTAATTTCCACGAGTACGGAGTGGGAGAAGCTGTTCTCCCCTTTGATCGTATAAAAGAGCTACAGCCACTATTCGAAAACAAAACGCAGTTCATCCAGAACGCTAAGTTCGATATGGCCTTTCTCTGGAAGGAAGGAATCAGGTTTGATCTGTGTGATGTGCATGATACCGAAGTGGTCGGACGTTTGATCAGAAATGATTTCGAATCCTACTCTCTGGCCAATCAAGCTGAGCGGGAGCTCGGGGAGTCTAAAGATGATTCGGTCATGGAGTATCTCAAGAAGAACAAATGCTTCACCCCGATCTCAGTCCCCGGAAAAGATACGATCTACAAAGCCTTTCACTTCGAGCAAGCCCCCTATGAGATGATCACCAAGTACGGGTGCAAGGACACCAGGCTGACTTACGACTTAGGGATGAAACAGCTTAAGTTCTTAAAGGAAACTAGAGATGCAGCTCAAGATGTAAGGGTTACCATCTGGCCAGTTTACGAGATGGAAAAAAAACTCACCCATGCTATTTTTGAAATGGAGCGCATAGGGACAAAAATTGATAGGAGTTTTTGTGAGGAAGTCATCCAATTTGAAACCGAGCGTATTTCGAAAGCAGAAGCCGCTTTCACAGCCCACACGAAAATCGAACTCACAGACTCAGGTCAATGTTTGGGTCCGATCTTCCAAGGACTCGGATTTGAGCCCGAGAGAACAGAAAGCGGGGAGTTTGAAATCACCGATTCATTTCTTTCCGACGTATCGCATCCCCTCGCAGAAATAGTTCAAGAGTACAGAGATGCGAGGAAGAGAGCGAATACTTACTTTAAATCTTACCTTCACTTCACAGATGATAATGATGTGATCCACGCTAACATGAAACAGAGCGGAACGAAGACTGGGCGATTTTCGTGCATGGACCCGAATCTCCAGAACATACCCACGAGGGGCGAGGAAAATTCCAAATACCCTGTTCGCCGAGCCTTCGTTCCGCGCGAAGGATTCTTCTTTTTCTCTGTAGACTACAGACAAATGGAATTTCGAATGATGCTTGATGAGGCCGGACAGCATGATCTGATCCACAAGATCCACGTGGAGGGACATGATCCGCATGACGCCACCGCTGAGCTCACGGGCCTAGAGCGGGGGCCTGCAAAGAATCTAAACTTCGGCCTTCTCTACGGTATGGGAATCGTGAAGCTTGCATTCTCGATCATGAAGATGGCAAAGGATGAGAAGAAGCTTTTGAAGAAGTACGACAAGCTCCCCTTTGAGCAGAGAAAAATGCTGCAGCTTTATTTCAGTCCAGAAGAGATCGCAGTGATCACTAGCATCTTAGATAAAATGAAATCTTTTAAAGCTAAATACTTCCAAGCCCTCCCAATGGTAGAGAACTTTATTCTTCAATGCACAGGGGCCGTGAAGCAAAGATCTCAGATGGACCCCGGCAATGGGTGGATCAAGACTTGGTTTGGCAGACGCTCTTATTTCAATGATTCCAAGTGGGCCTATAAAGCCGCGAACGCGAAGATTCAAGGTGGATGCGCTGATGTGGTAAAGATCGCCATGATAAATCTGCACCAGTTTTTAGAAGACAAGAAGTCCAGAATGTGTGCACAGATCCACGATGAGATCTTGTTTGAGCTTTCCTTGGATGAGCTGCATTTGATCGATGAGCTTTTAAAAATCATGTCCACTGCTTATCCGCACAGATTTATTCCGTTGACTTGCTCTATGGCCTACAGCCTAAAATCTTTCCATGACCTAATCGAGAAAGACCCGAGGGAAGATCTTGGCCAAGAAGCCGGAAACGAAGTTCAAGGAAAAGATAGCACCGCTGCTGAAAGCGTTGCCAAACTCGTGGTGTGAGAAGATCCAGCAGAGAACGATCCATGGAACCCCGGATTTTTTATGCTGTATCAATGGGACTTTTGTGGCCCTGGAACTGAAGAAGAGCAACAGGGATGAGGCTGATCCTCTGCAGAGCCACAAGCTGAGCTTAATAGAAAAGGCCGGAGGAGTAGGGATCACAGTGTCCCCTCAAACATGGCCCATGGTTTACGAGAGATTAAAACGAATTTCCTTAAGGAGGAACGATGATCACGATCAGTCTGGGGCAGCTTAGAGCTCCCGCATTTGCAGCCGCTTTCCAAAAAATTATGAAGACTTCGGGCCTTGATGCCAAGGTCTCTTACCACTGCGCTCGTATGAGTAAGATCTTGGACTCTGAGTTGACTACAGCGAACGTGACCTTTGATAAAATGGTCAAGGAACACGCTGAGTTTAAGAACGAAAAGGGAGAGTCTTTCTGGAAGATCCCAGAAGAAAAGATCCCTACGTGGAATAAAATGATCGAGGACTTCCACGCAGAAACTGTGAAAATTGATAAGCATAAAATCAAGCTTTCTGACATCGAGAAAGCTCAACTAACTCCTGCAGACTTCTTGGCTCTAGAGCCGGTCCTCGCAGGCTTTGAAATCCTTGAAGGAGGTACTAATGGGCAGCAAGAAAAAAGCTAAAAAAGTGGTTAAAAAAGCCAATAAAAAAGCTAAAAAAGTATCAACTAAGAAGAAGTAGACCACCATCCCGGTATACTGATTCTGGAACCCCGGAGAAATCTGGGGTTTTTTATTCTTCTTTGTCTTTTTGCTTAGAGATCTTCTTCAGATCATCAATAGATGTTGGCACTGAATTGATGGCTTTCTTCTTTTTGGTGATCTCTTCCATGGCCATATCATGGAGCTCTTTGTTCTGACGAATTTCTTCAGCCCGAATGAGCGTATCAGCAGCACATTGAACTTCCCACTTGTCTGGGCTTTTTTTCTCACTGCTTGATTCGATTGGTTCTCCGTAAACTGCGACTTTCATAAAAGCTCCTTTTTAATCTCTTAACATGCTCGACCAAATTGATAATGCTGCGGGGTTCGCTATCGGTGCGGCCTTACCCACTGCTTGAGAAGATCGGATCGCGGCCTTCATTGCCTTAGGCCCACCTAAGAAATACGCCAGTGCGTGGGCCGTGATCTGCCCTGGAGGACCACCCATTTTGTATCCGGCTGAACTTGCAAGGGCTGCAGTGTTCATCGTGCGAGAGGTGGAAGTCGTTCCCCCTGAGGAGATCGGCGTCCAGCTTGGGTTCTCAAAATGTCTGTAGGCTTGAAGCTGAGCTGATAAATCATCAAGATTAGTCGCCCCTTTTGTGGCCCCATCAAAATCCTTCATTGTGTTTCTGAGCCACTTCTTACTCTCACCGGAATAGTTGGTGAGCGTGTTGTAAGTCTTCTCAGGATCGGCGAAGTATTTATCGATCTTAGGCTCAATACTTTTCAAGTTTGCGTACTGGCTCTTAAGATCACCGCTCGCGGCTTCTGTGGCAGTATCAAGACCTTCGTTGATCGCGTCCCATGATTTTCTTGCAGAGCCTGCGACGGACATATTTTCTGGAGTCATGTCCTTCTGCCAAGCGGCTGCTTGTCGTAGCTTCTGCTGCAGATCAAACGCTCGGCTCACAGGGATCTGGTCTTCTATCTCAGTGCGGATCTCTGGGGTGTTGATTTCTTTAAGCCTTGCAAGCAGAGAGGACTGTCGCTCTTCCTTCTGAGATCTTACGATGTCAGCAAGAGTTTGGTTCGCCTCACGTGTAGCCCCCCTAAGATTCTCAGAAGCCGGAGCTCCCTTGTAGTAGGAGGCAAGATCTTGGGTATAATCACTTTCTGGTTTCAAATCAAAAGCCTTATCCACTCGCGCCGGATACCGTGGCTCAACAGCATCTGCTAAGTTCTCTGGAAGCTGTGGAGCGATTGGATCTATTTTATTAACCTGATCGAGCTGCGAGAAGACCCTTGCCTCCTCAGCGAGCATTTCAGGAGTTTTGTTCAGGACTTCCTTAGGGGAAGCCAGGTTGAAATACTTCTCGTACGCAGCCTGAAGAGACTGGATCTCTGCTTGTTCTGCATTGGTAATATCCGGCTTTGATCTTAAGTAATTAAGACGCTCTTGAAAAGCTCCCTTGATCGGAGACGTTTCAACCGAAGCCCCCGAAGACTCATAAAGACGCTGCATATCTCCACCAATTTGCTGGCGAGCTGCTGCAGTTCCTTCTGTGACTTGTCGGTGTGCAGCCTCTGCCAAATCGTTGGCTCCACCATTAGCTAGTCGTTTTAAAACATCAGGATCTTCGATAAGTTTTCTAGTGGCCTCTTTCGGAACGCCAGTAAACATCTCACCAATTGATGGTGTGATTTTCTCTAAGCCTCGAGTGACGAGAGATCTGGAGTTTGTACCGGCTCGCTTAAGAGCTTCGCCTGAAAGACCCTTGCCTGCTAATTGCTTAGCCGTGATCCCCGCTCCGAAGACCGCAGGAGCTACAGCGCCTACCGCCCCTTGAATACCAACATCTCCAATATCTACTTCTTGAGGAATACCATAATACTGGCCAAGCTTTTGTCTGAGAGCTTCAAGCCCCGCACCAGTGACTCCACTTGTGGCCATAGCTGCAGGAAGAGATGCTACACCTCCGGTCGCAGGAGCTGCGGCTAATCCGGCAGCAGTCGCGGCCACGCCCTGACCGATACCAGCCCCAACATTGTAGATATTGTCGGTGATGTCTTTTGCTTCAGGCCCCTTGTAAGCAAGTTTTTGCCAAGTTCTTTCTCCGGGTTTTTTTACAAGAACTTCTCCACCAGAGACTTCTGTTTCAAAGCCTTGGTTTTTAAGATAAGCGGCCTTCGCCTCAGGAGAATTTCCTAAATTCTGCAGCATAGTTCTGGTCATAAAACTTATGCCTGGATGCTGCTCATTGATAGCACCACCATCCACAGGAACGTCATCATCAGGAGAATTCCACGGGCCTGCAGATTTCTCTTCCCAAGGCTTACCCATTACTGAGCCTCCCAATTATTTTGGTCTTTCCAATCGCCACCCATGAATTTGTAGCCATCAACAACCTGGCCAGGTTTATATTTTTCTGTGCGATCCGTTGTTGGCTGATAACCTTTTAAGGTGCCCCTTGTTTTTTCAAAGTATTTGGCACTCTCTTCTTTTTGCTTTCCTTTGGTGGCAAGCTCTAAGATTGCAGCATTAAGTTTTTCAATATTTTTTGCTGCGGGCAAGTTGTCATCGTATGATCTTGCCATGAACGACTCGCCTTCTTTTTCAGTGAACTGCGTTCCCATCACAGCTTTTAGGCTTGCTTGTACTGCTTGATAGACTTGTTGCTTAAGAGCCATGCGCTCTGGAGCAAGTTTGGCTTTAATTCCCAAGGTCTCAGGAAGTAGACTTCCAGCCCCACCGGTAAGAGAGGGATCTTTATTCAAAATATCAACAGCACCCCTAAGAGCATTCAAATTTTTATCGAATGTGGCATAACCACCACCCGCTGACCAGTCGGCAAGATCTTCACCCACTTTAGAGTCCATACGTTTTTGACCAGGCAGGAGTGAGTCCATTTCTCCACGCTTGTAAGCATCAATTTTAGCAAGCTTCAGATAATCATCGAGAGGATTTTTTTCTTTCTTACGAGCAGCGAGCTCATTTTTCAAATTCTCATACTGCTGCTTAGTCAGATCATTCTTTCGCTGCTGAAGTCTGTCTTGCAACATGAGGAGTTTCTCAGCTTTCTGAGCGGGAGTCTCGGGCCGCATTGCTTGAGCCACAGGAGTAAGTCTTGATCCTTCGACAATTGAGTCAATATAGGCTGCTGCTGGAGACCAATCCACACCCGTGGGCATTCTTCGCATCTGATTGACGTTTTCTTCTAACTGTCCAATCCCCTGCTGCTCTTGGTTTATTAACTCAGAGCCCTTCATCCGAAGATTGTTGATCAGATCATCTTCTAGCATTTCACGAGAGACCGCTTCCTGAGATGCGGGGCCCATTCTCTTGGTCCTTTGGGTTCGCTCCATAGACTGTGAAGATTGGACTTGAGAAGCTGGCATAGGGGAGCCCATGATCGTGCCGTTCTCATCCACTTGCACCATCATCTCATCCATGTCTTGTGGAGGCTGAGCCTCTGTACGCGGAGGAATATTCTGTGCTTGGCTGATCAATTGTTCCCAAGGTGAAGCCATGCGTACTCCTTAAGCCTGACCGAACATTGGTCGTCGAGGGCCTTGCTGATTTAATTGTTCCCAAGGAGACATCTGCTGATTCATCTCTTGAGCCCCCATACCACCACCGCCAGCCATTGGAGCCGCTGCAGCACCACCCATACCCCCACCACCGAACTGTGAGCCCATCATTGCACCGGATAAAGCGCCTTGTGCAACATCCCCAAACATAGAACCAGATCTGCGAATCTGACCTGGAGCCATACCGGTCCAAGGAGAATATCTTGCAGTCTCAGCCGCAAGATTTCTGTCAGATTTTTCGATCTCGTTCGCTCTGTCATTTTTTGCTTTACCGGCCATCGCTCCTGCTGCGGCCATCGCAAGTGGTATCCAAAACATAAATCCCCCTTAAAAAGTTAGTTTCAATTTCTGTGGAAGACTCCCGTGTGTGGAATGCTCCCGTTTCTTTTTTATCTTCGTTCTCTCATTTAGCATATTCCCATAATCGCGCTTCGTTCCTGACTCACTCGGAGCCGGATCTTGCGGAGTCATCTTTGACCAGGGAGTAAATTCAGCCATTTGCCTGTCCCGCATCCAGATAAGTCTGTCTTAATTGAAGAACCATTCTTTTGTATAACTCTTTGGCCTCAATATTTTTTCCTTTATTGATAAGAGCTACAGCAGGAACTAGGTAGTCTTTAAGTAAGCCTAAAAGAATCTCTGGTTTATTTTCGATGTGTGGAACAATGAGTGGAGCCATAGTATAATACTGCTTAAGATCTTCAGATGATTTTCCACCCATCTCGGAATCCCGAAACTTTCTTAAGGTATTTAAAATATCATTATCATCTGGGAAACCGAGTCCAACACACACCGCAGTGGTAATAAAGCAGCCACCACCGCCGCCACCAGAATTAGCAGTGGCTTGGGCTTGCTTGTCTGCTGCCCATTTCTTCATCTGCTCTTGGTAAGTCATGTCGTCGTAACCACGCTTGCCTTGTTGCTCTTGGATGAGGTTATTGATGTTGTACTCTTTAACTTTTCCTTCAAGAGTTTTATTGTACTGACCGATTGATTGCTCAGAGCTTGCAAGATTTGCAAGCTGTCCAATTCTGTTCCCCTCATCAGTGGATGCGATATTTAGCTTCGCGCCCGTTGCGGCTCTGGCAGTCTGTTGACGAGCATTTAGAAGATCTCTAGAAGAAGATCTCGAAGCTAGTTGACGAGCACCCGCAGAGACTCCTCCGCGCATAGCTAGAGCTTGAATTCCTTGATTCATTCCACTCATGGCCTGACGAGCCGCCGCTTCTTTTGTGGCTTGAGCCGCGAAGTCTTGCTCTTGATTCTGCATCTGAGCCCATGCACTAGGGCCCGTTCGCATGGCTTCATTTTTATACTTCGAGTACCCACTCCACTGAGTTGGATCAAGCTGAGAAATATCTAAGTTGTAACCGTCCTTGAGCTTCCCTGTGGTCGGATCAAGAAGTGACTGCCAGTCTTTTCTAATAGGGGAGCCATCTGGATTTAGTCCTTGAGCCAACATCTCAGCAGCGTGTTTTTTTGCCTCTGCATCTGCTTGAGCTCTGGTGCGCTCTTCCTGCACGTACATATTATAACTGCTTTGAGTCATCGACTCACCAGTGGCAGTATTTATGTACTGGTTTTTATTCGGATCAAACTGCCAGCCATTGGAGTAAGTTACTGGCTGCGGGTTTTGGTTTTGTGTAAAATAATCAGTGGCCATAATACCTCACGACATATCTTCGTAGTGGGAGAGATCTTTTATAACTTCAGTATCATCATCTTGAACCATTTGTTCTAAAGTCTGAATCATCAAGGACTGAAGTTCTTTTAAATCAGCCTTTGCATCAGCAGCATTTGGGTGCCCCTCTTTTTCATAACAGCGATATTTCACGTACTGATACAGAAATTCCATCGCTATTTCTGGAAGGTCACAGAGTTCATTATCATTCGCAAGCACAGTCCATTTGTTCGCCTTGCGAATGAACCAAAGCTTCACGTTCTGAGTAGAAGTCTCACGAGACGGAGGAGTGAGCTCCATCACGACACCTGCGTTTGCGGAGTCGTTTCGCAACAAGTATGAATACCAGTCCGAAGCGTTGCTCTGCAGGTTACTCTCTTCTAGGTCTGCGAATTTATCCTTAGCCCGAAGTCTTCGGATGGGATAAATCGTGGTCCCGTTTCTGTAGATCACGGCTCTGATTTTGTTGGAGTAGATGTTTGTAGGAAGAGCCACATCTTCTTGGCCCGTTGTCAGTGGAAGGTAAGCTTTGGTAAGAAAGTATTCATCTTCAAGCCCAAGCTTGTGGATCGCAGCTTCGGCCACAGCAATCCCTGCGTTCACATACTTTCTGAACTCATCAGGCTGAATGAACTCCTCGACTTCAATGTCGAGCTCCACTTCCACCTTTGTCTTGATGTCGGCAAATGTCTGATAATCCATTAAGATCCCTCTCTATAAGCTCCGATAAAAGCTCGTACTTTGCAAGCACCACTCGTTGAGACCACCAGGAACTTATCGTCAAAACTCGCATATTCCCAAGTCAAGGAACCAGCCCCTATGAGAGACGTCTGAATCACGTCTGTAGGCTTAAAACCCAGACCATGTGGTATCTTCTGTGACGTCACGGCCCCTGCAAACGAGAGCTCAAAAAACCTCACCTCTGTCCGAAACAGAGGGAATTTTTGGAAGAACTTAGTGATCCGAAAGAAGTTCTCCCTTACGTACTGGTCCGTGATGTCCTTTAAGATGATGTCAGGCAGTGAAATCATGAGTTCTCACCACCCTGACCAAGTTCAAAGGTACTCTGTGTTTTCGATAAATTCGCCCAGTGCAGATTATAAGAAAGAAGATTCAAGATCTCACCATTCTTGTATCCCTTGATCACCCACTTCAAAGACCCTTGAGGAAGCTGGTTACCAGGATCTAGGACCGTGAGCGTGTCTGCAGCCCGAGCAGTGATCTTAAATTGTGCGACATACCCATCGACTTCAGTAGAGATGAAATACCCGAGCGCGTCCTCTGGCCAATCGGCCATAGCTGCCGTATCGAGCACTATCTGTTTAGTGGTCGAATTGAAAGAGGCCGTTCCAATCGTGTCAGAGTTCGTGATGATGGTGTATGCATTGGTGATGTCGATCTGCAGGTACGAGAACCGCAAGCCATTAGCTGGCAATCTTCTCCACTGCTCGATCAAACCCTCTGCATTCCAAATGCAGTCCGGGTCACCCCAAGTAAACTCAGGATCTCCCCAGATAAAATTTCTTCTCCATCTGATCTCTTTCAGACTCCTGCTAATCTTTCCTTCATCGTTGATCGCTGTGATCTGAATAGAAACATTCGTTTTGTTCTTCGCAGTGAGAAGAATTTTTGTAGCGATCTTTCGCATATACGTAGATCCAAAATTCATCGCGGTACTTCTGTAATGCCAGATGATCGTCTTTTTGTTCCAATCCTCAGGGTTCGCTAAAATGTCTACCAGGGGATCTGTGACATGAGCTTCATTGTGAATAAATACATATCCTCTGGTGTCAGCACGATAAAGATCCCCATCAAAGAACTCAAAAGCAGTTGGCCTAAAAGAATCCTCATTCGACCAGGATGAGAAGACCATCTTGGAAGAGATACCGAATCTGAGGTCCAGAACCCAAGCAGTATCATTATCCAAAGAACCAGAGTCAGTTTGAAGTCCCCATACGATCCTTCGATTAAGCTCATCAAATTTGCCGTAAATTCTAAGTTTGTTTGTACTCTGCTCCAGCATCAATTTGTAAGCGTCATTTCTGTGATCAGAGATCTTTAAAACTTTGTAACCATCAGAGTAATAAAAGCCATCGTTACCGGCCCAGAAAAGACCGTTCTCGGCCTGCACAATCGAAGAGTTAGAAATACAGCCAGCGTTGTCGGAGATTCGCACGTGGCTCATCCCCCCTCTGCCGTACTGATCAAAAAATCCTTCCACCCTATAGATGTGGCGTTTACAAAGAACAATAGGGATGCTCTGGACTGATGAGAGACCTGTGATTTCATCCTCTACAGAGTCTTCGAAATCCTCGGGGCAAGAATCAGGATCAAAAGGGGAGCTTGCTCGGTACTTGAACGGGAACTCTTCGGTGCCAACTTTGATGAAGGCATAGTATCCGATGTTGTTCACCACATGCACAAATTTAGAAAGTGGAGGGGGATCGTTGTCTAAAGTACCGTCAGCCAAATAGATAAGCTCGTTGTCAGAAACAACAGCATCAGAGAAATTATCATTAAATATTGTGGTTCCATTAGTCACCTGTCCGATAAAGAATTGATCAGTGCCACCATCGGTTGTTCTAAAAATAGAGACTTTAATAGTGGCTGTGTCCCAGTTATCAGTCACACCGTTGGCAAGCACTGGAATACCAGAGATCGCATTTGGACTCACTGAAGGATCTGCAGAATTGTTGAGTTCAACAAATGTCACAGGCCCCGCATCGATGAACTTCTGACTACCCACCATGTACTCATAGTAGTAGTGAAAAGCATAAAGATAATTTCTCGCCCCCGCTGCCCCTGCGGTAACCACAGGAGAGCTCGCTAGTGGTGGAAGCCCGGAGGTTCTCACTTGCATGGTGCCCGTGTCGTCCTTAAAAATCTTCATAGGGCGAGGGAAAGAATCAGAAGTGACAAAGACATGCTTTGCCCACTCTGACTTGGACATGATCGAACTCGTAGATCCTACAGAGAAAACATCGTTCCCTGTGGGCCCTGTAAGCGTTGCGTATGCAGAGGGATTTCGGTAATAGATTTTTCTAGAACTCTGAACAAGTAGTTTGTCAGAATTTGCGTAGTTGATGAACGCACCGATTCTTTGGTTTCCAGCCGGAATTTTGCCATTGCCTGGCGCTACGTCATCGACTACTGATCCTGGTCTTGTCATTATCGATTCATTAAACAGCACATGGAAGTTATCCAAGATGTTAGCCGAAGCAAGATCATTGGAGAACAGAAAGTCTGTGAGTCCTCCAGAGAATTTATTTACTTCTAAGGGCTGTACCTGAATCATTTAAACTCCGTAATAAATATCCATGTTGATCGTGTTGTCATTTGTATAGATGTAGGCGGTGGTGTCACTCACTCGCTCAACTGAGGGGTGAATATAAGAACCGCTGGGATCTCTAAAAGACATCACACAAGTATCAAAATCAAAGCCTGGCGCTAGGTTTATAAGCTGGCGATAATTTCCACCACCCAAAGAAACCCATGCAGCCGCAAGAATCGTTTGTTTTGTAGACTCAATAGAAGCGGTCGTAATCTTGGAAGAATTCGATCCATCGTGAGTGTGATCGTTGAGCTTTTGAATGTTGTCTTCCATTGCTGGAAAAACAACAGGCCCCTTATCAGGTGCTTGAGGTTTTTTAAATCCAAAACTAAGTGTAATCATTTTCTTCCTCCAATTAGTAAGCCACCGATAAGCCCAAGACCCACGCCATACAAAAAGTGACGACCATCAAAAGAGTTCTCTTCATAACCAGCTTCCAATCGCTGAGACTTAAGAAGATCCTTCTCGATAATATCAATCGACATTTGTCGATATTGTTCCTCAGGAACGAGCACGCCACCATAGGGGACATACTCACCCTCCTTTAGGACCAGGCTTCCCTGAGCCATAGCGTTTGTTGTTGTCAGCAACAAGATCAGCCAAAGACTTATCAGCCACTTTATTTTTTGCATCATCGTGAGCACCTTTCACTTCAAGATCGACTAATTTTTTTTCTTTCTTTTTATTCGAGAAGCTCGCTGCCCCTCCGAATAATAGGGCAATGAGCCCCATTAGAACCACACCGATTAAAGAGTCAAATTGCGGGTCCATTAAGCCACCTCTCTAGGATCACGTTCGACAATTTTCACAAACCCGGAGGCAAGCAAGTTCTTCCAAGCTCGAACTTCCACGTGAGGAAGCTCCTTAAACTTTGATCCGGGCTCTCCATACCAGACAAGAAAAGGGGGGAGTTTTCCAAGCAAGGTGTCATTAAATATTCGGGAGTTGTACAGGTCCACGTTAGGTAGCTGAATAAATAAATCGAGAGCACAATTATAATTATGCGCAGACTCTCCGTAGTTCGCACGAGATGCTCCTGTCTTTTTTGCCATCTGTTGAGCTTCGAAACCACGGCCCGCGCAGCTCACATGAAAGTGCGGGTGCAGCCGTTGAAGGACCTCGAACCAGTCCCTTAGGGCTACATTTATCCCTGGAAAACGATCTATAATCTCAGCACACTTCTGGCATTCGCCATCGTTACTGTGCTTGATCTTCGCTACCGCCACTTACAAGCTCCTTAGCTTTTTTTTGAATCTCAAGTTTTGCATCTTTCACATTTATGAAACCGTAAGCCGCGCCTACTGCTGCGAGAATCGCAAGAACCGTCATAGTGATCGTGTCACCGACTTCGTTGGTCTTGTAGGTAATAGGGAGAACGCTGACTAGGAGCACCACGACAACAGTCATTATGAATTTTCGAGAAATGAATTTTTCCACCAAACCCCCTAGTTAATAAGAATTTTTGCCAAAGCTCCAGCTAGTCCAATTCCAAGAGTCGCTACCAAGATCCAAGCGGCCCGCGAGCCACTCTGTGTGTGCATGTTCTGCAGTAGAACTTTCACGTCCACAGAGATGGCTTTTAGTTCCGTCTTTATATCCGCATCGAGTTTATCAATGCGAGAGTGAGAGGCATTCGCGGTCTGAGCCACAGCGCCTAGACGCTCTGATAAAGTCGCAATCTGCACTCGCACTTCTTCGTTTGTCATCTAGGCCCCGTACAAGCTGCCGTAAATCCAGTTAATCCATGGGCGGTTCCAGATACTGATCTAGTGATGTAGGAAACAGCGGTCGAATTCACAGATGCAAGTTGTACTTGAATATCAAAATTAGAGCCCAAAGTTGCCGTACAGTTCGGAGTAGCAGAAAAGAGAGTGGTTTGGAAATTACATTGATATGTATTGGTAGAAAAAGAACAGTCGCCATTTACGGGGTTTCCTGTTTCTCCTGTTACCGCTCCCGTACCGCCCGAGTTGGCCGCTACCTGCCAGCTTTCTTTTCGGATACACGAATCATTTAATCCTACCCAGTTTGTTCCATCCGATTGAATTGTCATAGAGTCGGGTACGGTAGCAGATCCATCCAGTTTAACAGTCGTCTGTCCGCAAATTGTTTCAGACCCGTTTGGATCTATTGTCGCTATGTGGGCTCCGTTTGTTACAACTTCGTATTTCTTTCCTTTTACCGATGCGGCTGCAGGAAGACTCCACGTTAGGGTGGCAGCACTAATCAAAGTTTCTTCTTGTTCCGTTGCAGTGTAGTTAGATGATTTTGATACCGCAGTATTTACAGAAGTATTCCCATTCACATTATCCCTAGAAACTACACCACCTATAAACAAAGGAACAGAGCCCATTGAATAGTATTCTTCGATGAAAATTACCCCGGTCGCCCCGTTTCCACCATTGCCCGAGGTGGCAGTTCCTCCGCCTCCCCCGCCGCCAGTATTTGCGATACCTGCAGATCCGTTTCCATTCGTGGATTTACTTGCTCCGCCTGCTCCGCCGTAACAACCTCCGCCGCCACCAACTCCTGTTTGTGCCCCGGCAATATTGTTAACTCCACCTGGATTTCCAGCAAATATTTCTCCGGTGTATCCGGTGACTGTTGCTGTTCCGCCCTCTCCGCTCGATCCGCCACCTGTTCCGCCCACGCCACCTGTTCCACCAATAGCAGAAAGGATAGATCCGAAGGTAGTTGTTCCTCCAGTTCCGCCAGTTGACGGGGATGTAGCTGCGGCAGTACCTGATCCTGCGGAACCAATTGTGTATAAATACGAAGCTGCAGGAAATGGAATCCCCGCCCTGGCACAGCCCCCGCCTCCGCCACCAGACCCAGAGTACACGTTATCCGTGTCGGCACCCGCTCCG
>Ga0209174_10000200_pt1 | contig 46324 bp, 41 predicted proteins | sample JI91814BDNA_FD_187505 | JGI IMG/M metagenome (GOLD analysis project Ga0209174, IMG submission 187505) | Wastewater effluent complex algal communities from Wisconsin, to seasonally profile nutrient transformation and Carbon sequestration -... | ecosystem: Engineered > WWTP > Effluent > Algae...
TACGCGGTCCTGCGCGTGATCGGTCGGCTCTGCGGAGCGAGATGGCCAGTATGTGGTGACGGTGCGGGGGGTGCCCCAGTCGATCGCGACTTGCCGAGCGGTCACGCTCACAGACCGCTGCCGCAGCGGGTCCCAGATCTGGGTCTCCCGCCACACCAGCAGGAGGTACCGGCCGGCGGGGCCCCGCACTGCGACAGAGCGGACGTCCTCAGGGCCAGTCACTCTCCGGGCGAGAGAGGTCACGCTGCCCGTGCCCGACCCAGCCGTCGCGATGATCTTGTTGAAGTTGGCGATCGCGGCGAAGTGGTCCTTGGGTCTCAGCGTGTAATCCAAGAGTCCGAAGTTGTCCTCCCGATCGCTGTCATTGAGGCCGGCGTCAGCGAGCTGATAGAACGCCAGCCGCGGCACCCCGAGGCGCAAGTACTCGGCATAGGTCCGTGGCGCATACACCCGCGCCACGGACGCGGGCGTGGGGTGATGGCTACCCGTCCACTTAGATGCGGTGTGCCAGCCCGTCTCGGTCACGATGACTGGGAGTTCTCCACAGTTGAGGCGGGGCCCCATCACGGACTTCTCGGACTTCAGTTCCGGGGTGTTGCCTCCCGAGTAGATGTGGGTATTCCCGCACGTCATCAGCTCCGCGCGGAACCCCCACAAATCGTAATCCTTGACCATGCCCAACGCCGGTCCGATCACTGCGCAGTGACGGGTGGTTGGATCACCTTTGACGGCGCGATATAGCTCACTCTGGTGCAGCAAAAGCTCCTGCACCCACGCCTCACGCTCTTTCAAGTTCCACTCGTTGGCCCCCTCGAATCCGAGGACATACGGGACCAGGCCGCCGTCAATGACGGACTGAACATGATCGGCCGGCCGGACCGAGTCCATGGGGTCTCCGGCGATCAGCTGCAACTGGATCCCGTTAGATCCATAGAGCACGAGTACGTCAAGGGCTGAGGATGTGTACCGGGTGCGCAGCCAAGTGAACCCAGCCTCCTTCATCGCCTGAAGGAGATCGCCGATGCGCTCCCATGGATGCCCGCTGGTCTTCAGACACACTCCGGGCATGGCCGCAGCTAGCTCCCACGGGATAGCACGCGTCTCGGGGGCCGGGGGGGAGGCCGCCAGGGAGCCGGTGGTCAGCATCGACGCGGTCACCACGCCGGCGCCGGTGAGGACGTTCCGGCGGGTGGGTAGGCCGGTCACGATGCGACCTTCTCGTAGGTGAGGACCTTCCACCCGTCGAGGGGGTCATAGATCAGCATGATCTGGAGCTGTAACCCCGACCTATACCAGGCGCGGGCGTGCGCGATCGGCTCGGAGGGATCGGTCACAGTGACCCGGTCAAGGGCTCCCGCGGGAACGTTAGCGACGTCCACGGTGGCGAGACGGTCAGTCAGGGAAGCCACGCACCACTGCCCGACCCGGGCAGACCAGCCCGGGCCCGTCTCTGCAAAGTCCGTGGCGAACCCGCGGGCGGCGGCGTTGAGTGCCCTCTCATCAGTGACGGTGCCGTACTGCTCCCCGGCGCCCACTTCGTCGGTGCCGGTGTCGCTCATGCTGGCCGAGGCGGTGGCCTGGATGGAGGCCGGCGTCGACGAGGCTGACGCCGCAGCAGGCGACGTCTGCGAGGGTTGCGGGTCGCGGGTCCACATCGTCACGATGATCGTCAACACCACCGCGCTAAGGAGTACTGCACGAATCTTCATGACGTGCCTCTCTGATCGGGTACCAGGTCATAGCGAGACGCCATGGGCACTCAGAACCGGGACGGGATCTTCGGGTGCCCCGTCCTGGCGGAACTCCAGGTGCAGATGGTTGCCGGTGGAGCCCACATTGCCGATCACAGATCCGGCGGTGACGCTCTCCCCTGCCGCGGCAGCAACCACCGACAGGTGGCCGTAATACATGACCAATCCGTCGCCGACATCAATGGTCACGAGGTTTCCGTAGCCACACCCGCAGTCCCCAGCGAACGTGATCGTGCCCCCGGCTACCGCACCGATCGGGGGTGTCGCCGAGCCCGTGGGCAAGTCCTGGCCAGCGTGGAATTTCGTCTCGCCAGTGAATGGGTCGGTCCTCGGGCCGAACGCTGACCCGATGCTGTAGCTCCCGGCAGGCAATGGGTTGACCCAATCCCCGCCTTGGGCCGCCGGCGTCGCCCCGCAGCTTGTGGCGATAGTCGCCTCGGTGGCGGTGATGTGGACCGAGTCCAGGTGCTCGTCAGCCTCAGCGCTGCCTGCTAGCGGCGTCCAGACCCCGACCGGGTCATCAATGTGCCACAGCTGGTTGCGCCACACGATGTAGGTGATCTTCAGCGTGGCCGCGTTCGTCATCGCGTAGAGCGCGATCTCGTCACCGAGAGCGGTGTCGGACCCCACCGTGAAATCGACGGCGATACCGCCCGGGTGCTCCGGGTAGTCGTCGGTAGCAAGGCGACCGACCATGTCTTCGCTGTCAAGGTCGAACTCCTGACCGATGGTGTCTGCGATGTGCTGCGTCAAGGGCTGCACCTCACCGATATCGAAAACAGGGTCACCGTAAGTGGGGGCGTTAGTTTTCAGAGTGGTGATGTGGACGTGGTCTTTATGGTTAGCGGTATCACCGCCGCGGTCCTCCATCGGTTTCCACTGACCAACCGGGTCACCCGCCGTCCATGACCGCTGGAACCACAGAATGTAATCAATCTGAAGATCCGCAGCGTGCTCCATCGCGTACTGCGCTAACGCATCGCCCGTAGCACGATCCTTGTAAACCATAAAATCAGCCGCGAGACCAGACGGATGATCAGGGTACGGATCCGATGCCCGCCACCCATAAATATCCTCAATCCCAAACATGTGACCCAAGGTGTCAGCAAGAACCTGCGTCTGTGGCTGAACAGGGCCAATATCGTAATGCTCACCCCCCGGTGGAGTAGACGTTGTTGTCGCACCACCGCCGGCGATGATGAAGTCGACGATAATCCGCGCGTCCGGTTCCCACTTGTCGTAAGCGTCAGGAAACGCTGACCCCTGCACCGCCTGAGCGACAGCCCCCGGCGGCATAGTCATCCAGTTCGCGACATCGACCACGCCCGGGTTCGTCGTGTGGCTCGCGACCCCATAGAAAGCGGACGAGGACTTGACCGGATCCATAATTTCTTCGGCCGTCCCCCACCCCTGCGACGGCCGCTGCTGGAACAAGCCCAGACTGTCTAAGTCACCATGGTCCAGATTCCGTAGGCTCGACTCCTGCAGCGCAGCCATCACAGCAATCACCTCGCCCTGGTCGGCGATGCCCAGGGCCTTACCGGTCTGAACGATGACGACCGCGCTTCCCATCTGCTCGTCATCAATCTCGAAGCTCAACCCCGGAGGGGTGCCGCCCGTCCACGTTCCCGGACTGCTCGTCGAGCACGAATCCGAAGACTGGCTACTCGAAAAGAGCACGAGGAGTAGCAACATCGGGACAGCCATCAGCGCCACCAACGGGACGAGGACTAACGCCAGCAGCAGCCCCCGACGACGGGCGGTAGGCGGTGAGGCCTCGCTCATCGCCCACCCGCGGGCCACAGACCTGTCGGGTGCTCACCCGCATTGGCACAAGGACTCGACCGACGGTCAAGGGTCAGGGGATAGGTGCTCATGGTGGTTCTCCCGTCACGATCCGACCCCGCCCCCGCAGACGCGTGAGCGAGATTTGACCGCCATGATCTAGACCAGCCCTTGCCCGTCGGCTTGCCGCAAACCTTCCCGACGGTGCCGCACACAGTCGCGTTCGGAACCACCCGGGTGGTGCCGATCAACACCCCGATGGTGACGTTCGAGTCCGGCCAGTACTCGGTGCCCCATGTCCACGACGGCCACTCGCTGCTGGGTGCGACGGTGTGGGTCCGGACCCAGGGCGTGGGGGTCGCTGAACAGGTCGTCATCGTCCACGTCAGTCAGGACAGGCCGACGAGGTCGCCCGCCACCAGCGGGCCACACCCGGAACACCACGGATCGACGACGAGCACTTCCCGCCCCGTCCGAAATCGCGGTGCCCGCCGATTCCCACTGCGCCTGGACGCCGTCGACGGTCGCGACCCGCCCACAACGATCACACTCGGCGATGACTCGCACGACGGTGCTCAATGACATTCCTGCCTCCTCAGGTGGTGAACGGTCGTCACGCCAGGCACGTCGGTGATCGACACCGATAGGTGAGGGCGCAGAGCGCGCACGAGAACGGGGATCTGGAGGCGGGTGGCGCCGTTGTCGAGATCAAGACCGGGACACATCGCCCGGGGCGTCCGCGCCAGGCGTTCCCTGATTCCACGGGCAGCGGCCCACCCGTCACCAAGTGCGCACTGGACCCGCTCACCGACGTCGCTGTCATCGAGCCCACTCACCGCCGCCGCGACCTTCGCCGCCGTGGACAAGGGCCCGCACCCGGGCATCCACCCGCACACTGCGATGACAGCATAGGTATGTGCGGCAACGGTTTCCACGGTGTATGCCGGAGGCCAGAACTGCGCCGCTCCCCACCCGAGGTGATCGATGACGTCGTCGAGGGAGATGAAGAGTGCCCGCGGACCGAGGACCTCACTCAGGCACGACTTCCCCACGACCATCGCCTCGCCCTCGCGGCGGATCAGGTATCCGCAGCGACGCGTGCGAACGCTCTGGCAGTGCTCACAACCTCCTGCTCGTGCCGACCGAATCACCTCCTCGGGGATCTGCTCGACACCGGCAGCGGGACGGACCGCGACACCACCACCGCTGCGGGTAACGAGTTGGGCGAGGATCTGCCAGTCGCCATAGCGCGGCGGCGTCCCTGCGACACCGGCCTCGATGACCACCAGACGCACCTGTCCGTGCCGGCCGGGGTCGTCTACGACCCCACGCTGACCAGTGAGGGTGATCTGACCGGTGAACCCGCGCGCCAGCGCGCGGGCCTGGAGGCCGGCGACGCGTTTGCGGGCGGTCTCGAACTGGTCGGGCGTCAGGATGTGACCCGGAAGAGTGTTCATGGCCGGCACCTACTCCAGCGCCCCGATAGCCGTGTGCCGCAGCGTCATCCACACGGACCCGATCGTCAGCAATGGCGCGACGATCGCGAGTTCGAGGACACCACCAGTGCGCACCATCGGGACCGCGACACGGCGCCGACGCAGCAACCACACCAGCGGGACCGGTACCCCACCGCTGGTGAGCCCGTCGCACACGATGTGCACCAGCGCGCCGAGCGCCAACGCAGCCGGAAGAGCCCCGGCAGCGGCACTGGATAGCTGAGCACTGGCCCACACCCCGCCAGTCGTGCTGAGAGCCAGATTGCCGACAGCACCGATCCGGCCCAGCCCGATCGAGCCGACAGCGGCGAGAATCAGCCCGAGCGAGACCGCGACCACGACACCGCGGCCGGCCTGAGCGAGAATAGCCACACTGGCCATCACATAGATGACGACCGGGCCAAGGATCAGATCGTGAGTGCCCCACCGGTGGCCACCGCTAAGAGCCGCCACCGCGCCAGCGAGCAGCTGCGTGACCGACCCCCACGCCCTGGCGACCGTCGAGGTGCGAGTATCGAGGTCGGGCAGCAACGACCCGCCCGCGACCAGGACAATCCACACCGTCTGCGCTGCCGGCGAGGCACCGACCACGGGCGCCGATATCGCACCCGCGAAGACTCCGGCCGCGACGTGAGTCGGCCCCATCATGAACGCCACCCACCGGCCGGTATGGCGTCTCGGGCGTAGCGCGCGGCGACCGCGAAGAAGCAGTCGTGCGGCAGCACACTCACCTCGACACTGCCGTCGTCCAACTCGACGATCAGCTCCTGCGCAATCCCCTCCAGGTCGTACTCATCGGCGTACGCGCCGAGCCGGGCCGCGATGGTGTCGGCGATCGCCAACTCACGGTCGCCGAAACGGGTGAAGGTAACGTCCTGGGGGACGTGGGGAGCCGCCTGCCGTGAGTGGACGGGAACCACCCCGTCGTGAGCCCCCCGGCAGGCGGCAACCGCCATTGTGCCGTCGCCACTGCCGGCACACCAACCAGGCTGCCCCGTCACGACGTCACCTCCGACGTGCTGGCCCAATCCAGTTCGGGCAGCAGGTCGACCAGCCACGCTCGCGCGACCGGCCAGAAGGCGACCCGTTGACCGCAGGAGATCTGCTCCATGACGCGCCAGGCTGTCGGCGACGGAGACTGAGAGCCGATCAGCAGCACCAGCTCTCGCGGGACCAGCTGCGGATCGAGGATCTCCAGCGCTTCGGGGGTCACCAGCAGGTGCCGCGCAGATCGCCACACCCGTCCGGCATCTGCCGGTGAGAGCCATTGCAGCCCAGGGATTTCCGGCTTCCACCCGGCGGCGATACCGGCTACGGCACCGAATCTGGGGGCTGGCCTGTGCCATTCCCACGGCCTGTCGATACGGGCCACGGCGGCGTCGTCAAGGTCCCGTAGGAACTGCTGCCCCGCCCCGCCGTGCCAGCGCGGATCTGCCTGGCAGCGATAAACCATCGCACGAACAGCCTTCACGATGAACACCGGATCGAGGTCAAGAACGGGGGTGAAGGTGTACTCAGGCGCTTCGTGCTGCCCGTCGGCGGCCGCGTTGTGCTGCCTCAACATCACCCCGGTCGCCGAGGCGAGGACCGCAGGAGGGTGCAACCTGCTGAGCGCGACCCTCGGGGAGGGAGGGAGGGGGATAGCCCATTCCAGAGCCGCGCTCAGCAGGAGATCAAGGTGGTCGTTACCCAACAGCGTCATGGCCAAGTCCCGTCCTGAGGCGGACTGGTCAGGTCCGCGCCGGTGATTCACAACGACCATAACCCCTAATGCTGCGCAGCGTTCACCGCTGGTGATCACGACGCCACCGCCTCACCAGAAGATCCACGCCGACCCGCACTTACCCTCGCCACCGGGACCACCAGCCCAGGCTCCCCCTCAACCCACGTCGACCCCGCCGCGAAACCCGTATACCCCTCGGTCTGAGCCCACTCCGCACACAGCTTCTTGGTGCCCGAAGGGCAAACCGCACACACCTGTGTCATCTCCCCAACGAAATCCTCCGAGCCACGCCGCCCACCCTTCACCTGCAACTGCGCCTCACCGAGCGCCCAAAGGCGCCACTTCCCACCGCACGCCGCGTCCACAAAGGCAGCCCCACGGACCAACGCCGCGCCCAGCGCCTCCCGAACTCCACGCTCGTCGCGCCTCACCGTCGGCCACCGATCCCTCGATCAGCCCGCAGCTGATCGAGTGCCCTCTTTCGCCGCTCTCGAATGGCGCCGGCCGTCAGGGCTGCGGCCATCAGCAACAGAGCGAGCAGCAATGCAATCCGTGGCCAGTCCAGGCCGGCGCCGTGCAACCCCGGCAGCACCAGCAACGGGTCGTCCACCCGTCCCACCAGCAGCTTGTGCCGTACCGCCCACACCCCACCCTTTGCCCACAGCAACCCTGCGCTGCTCAGTGCCGCTGCACCAGCACACACAAGGACCAGAACGGTGATCAGTTCCTCTTCGGCCTTCTGGGGTCGACCCGTCATTCGATGCCCTCCATTTCATCGGCGGGAAGGCGCACCGATAGCGGCGTGCTTTCCTCCCAGGACACAACACCCGCGTCGTCGTCATCACTGCGCCATGAGATGACGTAGTGATGATCGGCGATGGGATCCGGCTCGGGAGGCTCGTCGATGACTACCCACATGTCGCGGTCATCCAGGTGAAACAGATCGCCCGGATTCAGTTGCGACGCATACGAGATCACCTCTGGCCCGTACCCATCACTGACCTGCTCACCGAGGCCAGCGCGCAGCGGCGTCACCTGCGCCCACGACGACGGGTCACCGTCCGGCTCCGGTGTCGCGGTGGTGTCCCTCTCGGGAAGCCGGATGACAGACCCGGCCGTCCGACGCGCACCGGCGCCGGCGGAATCGATCAGACCGAGCAGCGATAGGGCCGACCCCGCGGACGTCCCGTCGACGTCGTCGTCCTCCACCCGCACCAGCGGGTCGAGATCAGGTCGCTCAGTCGCCCTCACCCAGTGCGCGTTCGCATAGTCGAACCAGGTCAAAGACTCATCCTCTGGTGATACCTGCGGGTCGAGAATCAACAACCGGGGCTGACTGGTGATGCTCGGGCGCAGCCGATCGAGCAGGTCGGCCTCCTCGCTACCGGGCTCGGCGTCGAAGTCCGGAAACCGGTATGCCTGTGCTTCGACCGGCACACCGTCGTCATTCGTGGTGGTAGCTCGCCCCACGAAGCCACGGGGGATGGAGACACCGATGCCGGCGTTCTCCCACATCATCAACGCGCCATTCGGCGACAGGCGACCGAGGCTGGCTCGCTGACCGAGGTTGTCGCGCATTTCACCACTACCGAACAAGCTGACATCAGGGCGCTGTGCCGTGAACAGCAGGTGGACTCGGGCGCTTCGCCCCAGGCGGAGCAGGGAGGCGATCTCCTCGAGGGTGGGCGGTACTGAGGACCCGCCACGCACCTTGATCCCCGCGTACCAGCCCCTGAGCACGTTGACGCACTCGGTGTATTCGTCGACGAGCACGAAGACAGGCTCGAAGTCCGACGCCACCGCCCGACCGCTCTCGATCAGGTCGTAGCGGTGCTTCATCAACTCGGCAGCCTGATGGATCATCGCCACGATCTGCGGCATCGTCGAGGCGACCACCTGAACGTTGGGCCAGCCGCGGAAGTCTCTGAATTCGATGCGCTTGACGTCCGCGATCCATACCGCCCAGCCATTGCACGTCAGAGCAGAGATCAGGGCACGCGCGGTCGAGGTCTTGCCGGCACCGGTCTGACCGGTCAGCAGGAAGTGCGGCACGACCGCCGGCCGCCACGCGATCTCGATGCCGTCCTCGTCGAGGGCATAAGGCACCCGCACCGCCCGGTAGTTCGACCTCAGGCTGTGAGGGTCCGCCTGCGGTGTCACGGGCACCCACACCTGTGTCGGCATCGTGGGGCGACGCTCGAAAGAGACCCGGTCGCCTTCGAGGTCCCACGCGGCGCGCCAGCGGCCCGGGAGCATCGTGTTGAGCACCTTCTCCACACGACGGCGGTAGCCGTCCGCAGCGAGCTTCGCGCCGGCATTGTGAGCGACCTCGAACGACACAGGATGACCGTCGTCGTCGAACCGGACACCGCTGGTTTTCGCCGTCGGGCCCATCAGATCGACCACGGCCTGGTCCAGCCGGCGCCGCGCCGGCGAGACAACCGCTTCCTCACTGGTGCTCTCATCCAACGCGAAGATGAGCACTCGACGCCGCGGGCGATGCGTCTGAGGCCCGTACGTCCGGCCGGTGGCGCTGTTGATCCCGCGCAGCGCCTCGCTCATCCACTGCGGTGTGACCGAGATGGCGGGGTGGTAACGGACGATGATCCGGGCGGGCACCGAGTCACGCCCACGGGTCCAGCGCCCCAGCGTCACCGTCCTCTTCTCGAGATGGCGCACTCCGATCAGCGGGATCAGGCCGGCGATCACTCCGACGGAGACAATGTTGCGCTCATGCAGCCGCTGACCCCGCCGAATTGAGGCGCCGACCCCGAGCACACCTGCCGCCAGCGACGGCCACGCCAGCACCGAGTGACCGGCAAGGGGCGCGACCCCGAACCCGGCCAGACCGGCGGCCGCGCACATCATCGAGTCCCGGGCAGTAGCGATGGGCCGCAGAAGCGGCTGGATCGCGTCCTCGGGCACCAGTGGTCCCCGTCGCACATCCATCTCTGCGGTGCCGGCCATCTCCCACTTCCTTCGTTGCCGCGGCATGCCTGCCCCAAGGATGGGAGGCCGCTCATCGACCTCATGCCCGGCAACCGCGGCGGTTGTGACAGACCAACCACGAATTTCGTGCCAGAACCCCGCCCGAATTGTGGGCGCAACAGCGCATGACCCCATGCACGCCACGTGGCCCCCCCATCGGGGGCAACAGCCGAGGACTGTCGGCCCCCCTGTGGCTGCACTGTTGGTGCCACATCCCTCGAATTGGTGCATCCAATAGCGCACGCATTGTTGGACGAGTTATTGCACGCAATGTTGGCGTTGATGCTCGGCGGTGGCTAGCGTGGGCTCAGGCGAAGCCGAAGAGCGAAGGCCCTGAGCCCAAGCACCACCTCGCACCAGTAGGGCAAGCCGCTACAAGCAGCACTTCACCGCCAGCCGCCTCGGTCACCTGAAGGTGCACGGTCTTCCGCTCCGCTCCACACCTGACGGCCCTGGGAACTCCCATCCAGGCACGGTTATGGCCGCGTTGAGACCGCGGTCGATCACCGTGCCGCAGCGTGGCGAATAGCCCGCCGTTGCACAGCAGGCTTTCGATGATTCGACCAGGTCATCCGCCAGCAATCCCCAGCCATCTCGTGGCCCAAGATGCTCACCGACGCCTCCGCATCCGGGACACCTCAACCCTTGCCCAGCCTCCCGACCTCTAGAAGGCAAGGGTTTGAATCCTCCCCACGGCTAAAGCCGGGGGATTCCTGACTCAGGCTGCCGGTTCCCGCGCAGCGGCGGGTTCCGGGCTTACGCCCTCAGCATCAGCAGGCACGAGACCGGGCCTGGCTGCTCCGGTCGCTCGCCCGAAGGCTCGGGCGACCATCACGGCAGCGGAGTTCTTGTCTCGGGGCATCGCCAGTCCGCAGGCTTCGCAGACGTAGGTGCGTTCGGAGAGCAGGAGGCGGTGTTTGGTTCTCGCACCACAGTGAGGGTTGGAGCAGTCCATCGTCGTGTACTTAGGGTGCACGAGTCTCAGGTCGCGGTCGTGCTTGGTGGCCATCCATCCCAGTTCGGCCTTGGTGGCCGCGATTCTGGCGTCAGCGGCCTTGCGGGCCATCGTCGATCGGGCGAGAAACCTCGGGTTGAAGTCCTCGACTGCGATCCGGTCGTGGTCGCGCACGACCTTCTTGGCCCACTTGCGGGCCATGTCCTGGCGCTGCCGGGCGACCTTCTTGTGCTGCTTGGCTGCGCGGGTCTTCGCCCGCTCGTATCCGCGTGTCTGGGGCTTACCTTTCGGGGCGCGGCGTCGGGCCATCATCCGCTGGTAGCGGGCCAGCTTCTGCTCGGCCCTGCGCCCGTACTCGTGGTGCGCAAGGTCGTGGTCGTCGCTGGTGGTCACCGCCGTGACGGTCACGCCCCAATCGACCCCGAGCGGTTCAGTGCCCGGAGTGGCAGGAAGTGGCTCGGCGTCCACGGTCACCACGAAGGAGACGTACCAATGGTTAAGCGAGTCCTGATACACCCGCGCAGACCTCGGGGCCGCAGGAAGGTCGCGGGACCAGACGACGGGAATGTCGACCTTGCCGGGCAGTCGCAGCCGCAGGCGATTGTCGATCTTCACGAGGGAGAACCCGCGTCGGGTGTAGTTCAAGGACGCCAGGTCGCGGTGCCGGGATTTGAAGCGAGGCAGACCTCGCCGCTGAGCGATTGGGACCTTGCTGCGACGGTCCTTCAATGCCTTGGCTCGGGCAGCGGCGAAGTCGCGGACGGTCTGCTGCTGCGCCACCGATGATCCTTCCGCCAGCCAACGCACCCCGTCGTCGTTGACAGTCGCGGCCCGTAGATGAGTCAGGTGTTTGTCCTGGTCGGCGTACCCGAAAGTCGGAAGCGATTCCCGTGCTGCGCCGTAGGCGAGCGCGATCTGGTTCCACATGTGTTCGTCGGTCGACTTCTCCACGAGGTCGTTCCACACCTTCCGGCACATGCCCCACTCCCGGGCCAGGTACTGCTGTGCAGCCAGCCCCGGTCGCAGCCGGTAGGTGTAGCGAACCTCCACGAAAGACACTATACGGGATGGGCACTGCATAATGGTGCCATGAGCCGCGGAGACGACCAGTTGAGGACAAACAACAACGTCGCCTACCGATGCCACTACCACGTCGTCTGGTGCCCGAAGTACCGCCGCAAGGTCATCACCAGTCTCGACCCTAAGGTGGGCAACCCGCCCCGCCCGCAAGACCCTGGACCCGTCGATGTCCGGCTACTGGAAATCATTCACGAGGTCACGGCCGGGTGTGAGGCAGAGGTCATCGAAGCCGAGGTCATGCCCGACCACGTCCACTTACTCGTCACCGTTGATCCCCAGTTCGGGATCAACAAACTCGTCCGACTCATCAAGGGGCGCTCGTCTCGGCTACTGCGACAGGAGTTCCCCTCCCTGCGCACCCGGCTCCCCACGCTGTGGACCAACTCCTACTTCGTCGCCACCGTGGGCGGAGCACCGCTGTCGATCATCAAGCAGTACGTCGAGAACCAGCGCAACGTCTAAGACAACCCGCCCTTCGGGTGGTCCTGGGGGCTCTACCTCCCCACGGCTAAAGCCGGGGGCCTCTCGCCCCAGACCCCCGCCCAGGTGATGACACCGCCGGGCGTGTTGGGCGGGTTTACGGCTGGCCGCCTTGCCCGTGATCATCAACCGGGATGGGCTGCAACACCATTCGCCCATCAGGCCCGGACCGGGTCCGCCAGGTGCGGCGAGCCTCGGAGGAGATAACCCGGCCCGGCACCACCGCAGTATCCTGCGGCTGGGGCGAGACTTTCTCCCGCACGCGGGTGGCGCGTCGGACACTGTTGACACGTCGAGCTGCCCGCACTGCTTGCGCCGCGCTACTGGTGCCGGCACTGGCAACAAAGGCTCCGACCCCGACAGCAACGCCAACGGCTCGCCGACCGGCACCAGGCCTTCCTCCCCCGCGACGTGGCCCGCCAGGGGGCGCCGAAGGACCATCAGGACGCCCCGGCGGCAACTGCTTAGGTCCCCCTGCAACAGGCACACCAGGACCGCGACCAGGTGGCGGCGGGATCCGCCCCTTACCGAACCCAGCGATCACCAACTGCTGGTTGTAAATGTCCCCGGCGGACGCGGCCGCACGACGAGTCGCCCTCAGTTGCGCCAACCGCAACCCGGCAGAGACGACACTGCCGACACCAGGATGCTGCCCGGGGCTGGGCAACCGGACCGGCCCGGCCCCGGGTCGCGCGGCCAACGCCTGAGCGAGCCGGGTCGAGGCCGCCTCGAGGTTGCGCCGCTGCCTCCACCACGCCACCACCGCGACAAGCAGGACCACGTCGACGAGCAAAAACACTCTGGCGGTCGCGTCGCTGCCGAGCAACTCATCGATGAGCAGGACGAGCAGACCGAGGAAGATCGAGGAAACGAAGAACAGGGCGAGCCTGGTGGCGATGGTGCCCACCGTGGTGAATAGCGGGCCACGGGCGGCACCCGGCAGCAGGCCGATGAGCAGGTTGATGATTCCCTTGGCTGATTCCCATAACAGCACCATTCCGGCGATCAACACGCTGCCCCCGATGCTTACCACCAACAGCACCAAGACGCCGGCACCGAGACCCATGAAGATCCCGTCGATGACCATGCTCACGGACGGGTTCTCGGCGTACTCCCCCAACGCCTCATCGCACCCGCCGACCGCGTCTCGAATATCCGACTCGCTCCCGTACGGGCCGCCGCGGACCACATTGGTGTAGGCCCCCTCACAATCGGTGCCGTCGAGGATTTTCCCGAAGTTCAGCAACTCGTGCGGCTTACGCACGAACACATCGACGAGGGCCTGGGTTTGGGTGCCCGAGAGGCCACCCTCGCCCCCGGTCAGTTCTACCGCTACCTCCTGCCCGGAGCGTTGCGCCGTCGCGATCCACCCGTCGGGGCCGGCGATCATTTTCACGGGATGGGCTAGGACACCGACAGCGAGAGCGCTGATGACCAGCGACATCGTCACTTCCCAGATGCCGGTGGCCCACTGTCCTTTGATGATCCACACGACCGCGGTGACGAAGGTGACGAGCAGGAACGTGTTGGTGACCCCGATCTTGGCCACGACCGCTTCCATGGCTGTCCCGATGGTGATGAATGGGGCGGCGGCGAGGGTGAGCCAGTCGAGGCCCATGACCCAGTCCAGGAACCAGATCGCGAGAGCGACCCAGGCCCGGTAGGAGCTCCAGAGCATGTCGACCAGGGATGACCAGAACATCTTTCCGGGGTTGGGGATGATTCCGTCGCCGCGGTCGATGGACATTTCGTAGTTCCAGATGGAGATACCGCGGCTGTCGGTGAGCGTGATCCATGCCAAGGCGCCGGGAGTCTGTGAGGACGCCGTGATGCTGGCAGCGACGGCTGGCAGGGGCGCCAGCAGCAGGACCGTGATCGTGGAGGCGAAGATCAGGACCGACCGTCGGAGGCGGTTCATGCGACTCCTTCCCGCGCCGCGCGGGTAGCGGCGTTGCCGGCGGCCTCGATGGCGGCCCGGCGGGCGGGGTGTTGCGGCAGAAGCACTTTGACGCGCGCGATATTTCCTCGGGCGTCCCGGAATAGTCCCTCGCCGCGTCGCTCGGCGGGGACTTCGTCACCAATCAGGGGTGAGGTGTTCTTGCGGATCAGGTCCAGCAGCTCCTCATCTGTGGGGTCGAGGCCGAGCCATTGCAGGCAGCGGCCGGCGAGGACGGGGTCGACGTGACGCATGATCAGCCGGTTGGGGATCAGCCCGCGCAGTGTCTCGGAGCCGAAGTCGGCGATCGGGTCGTGGCTGTCGATGATGGCGACCGCGCGGTGTTTGCGACCGTCCCGGATGAACTCCTCGAGGATCTGTTCCCCCTCGGCGGAGATCGTCAACGCGTGCACCTCGGTGACGACGAACCCTGCCAGGCGGGATGTGTCGGCGTAGCAGACGCGATGCGCGATCGCGGCGATCAGCGCGTGCAGTGCCCTGGAGAACGACTTCTCGAGGCCGAGCTGCTTGAACAGGTGCTCGTGCGCGAGTTCCTCTCGCCGCGGGAGCGGCAGCCCGGCGGTGTGGATGACGACGGCGTCTGTGCTCAGGTCGAGGGCAGGGATGTCGGGATTGAAGATGACCTGCCCGACGTCGCGGCGGGCGTAGACATCCAACAGTCGGGCGGCGTCGGACGCGCCAGGCAGCGCGCACTCTGATTTCAGGTGAGCCACCAGACGGCCCGCGGAATTGATCCCGTTCTCCCGCAAGTACTCCGGGTTCAGCACATCGCTCAGGAGGACCCCGATCGGCGACGTCGGTGTCTCGCCGAGCAGCGGCGTCAGGAAGGTCTGCATGACCCGGCAGCCGGCCTCGACCTGGAGGACCCGCAGCGGGTCGAGGGAGTAGGCGGGGCTGGTGCAGGAGATCACGACCGAGTCGGTCACCGACTCCGCCCAGGTCCCCCACTCGCACTTCGCGGTGCGATCGACAATCACCAGCTGGCCGCCCCGGTCGACGATGTCACCGGACACGCTCATGCAGGTCGCGGTCTTGCCCGCCCCCATCTCCCCGGCGACGGCCAAGGTGCCGGACACGCGGCGATCGCTAGCCCCCTCAGGGTCGATGAACACCACGCTGGTGAGTCCGTTAGGGGTGTCCTCAGCAATCAGCGGTCCGTTGGTGATGTTGAGGGCGAAGACGCTGCCTTTGCTGTCGCCGACCCGGGTGGTCGCCGCTGGCACCAGCGACGCCAGCCCCTTGGAGGTGGTGATGTGCGCGAACTCGCGGACCGCCTCGCCGGACGGGACGCCGGGGTGCATGGCCCACCACAGATCTGCTTGATAGCCCAGTGGGCTGGACAGTTTGTACTCCGGTTCGGCCAGCCAGCCGGCCAGCGCGCGCTGTTGCGCCAGCGCGTCGTCGGCGGTGGCGGCAGCGACGCAGAAGATCATCGTCGGCCGGGCTTCGACCTCGAGCTTCTCCGAGGACAAGATCGCGGCATACTCCGCGAGATCGGTGCCGAGCCGGTCGAGGTGATTCCCGGCGTGGCTGGCCTCGCCGTCGCGCTGATGGATCTGGTCGTTGAGGTTGCGCAGCGCCCGCTGATTGGCTTTCGCGACATCAGCGGCAGAGAGCACGCTCAACCGCAGGGCGAAGTCGACGTCGATACCGGACTCATCGATCCGGCCCAGGATCTCGCACCCAGGGAAGACCATCCCGTGCTCTGGGACATCAGTGATCACCGAGAGCACCTGATAGCTCGGCGGCACCTCCGAGTCGAAGGCGTCCACGACCTTCAGATAGCGGCGCCGGGAGGCCGCCAACCGCGCCGCTAGCGAGCGGCGCCGCCGGCTCGTGTCATCGCCGCCGGGGTCGCCACCGACGTCGGTCAACCCGGACTCGTCCAGAACCGGCTCGGAGAGAGCAGCACGACTCTTGACGGGTGAAGGTCGGGCTGTGCGCGCGGGCAGATCCGCATCCAGCCACAACCCGCGGCGCATCATGTGCTGGTGCAGCCACACCATTTGCGCCGGTGTAGCCGGTTCCGGCGCAAACGGCGACGGAATGCTGGAGGCGACCCTTTCTGCCTGCGCCAACCATCGGTGGATCTGAGCCGGCGACGGCAGCTGCGGCGGCAGGCCGAGCCTGGTCTTGACCCGATCCACCGAGGACCGCAGGGGCCCACCGATCCGATCCGACGCCGACGCCGGCGTCAAGGGCACCGCCAGATAGAAGATCCGCTGCCCGAGCCCGATCCGCTCAAGCGAGGACATCGTGGCCTCGCACTCGGCGGCCCATGCCGGAAACTCGGCCTCATCGACCCCTGCGAGCATGTTGGACACCACGGCGGCCGGATCGGTGCCCGAGCAGACACCCAGGAGCAGCGACTCCCCCGGCAGGGACCTGATCAACGCCTGGTGCAGGGCGCGCACGGTCAGCTTGTCCTTCTCGGACCGCAGACCGTAGGGCTGACCAGACAGCAGCCACTCCGCCCACACCGCCCCTGTCGATGTCACCCGCAGGTTGTGGGTCATCGCCGTGGTCACCTGTCGACTCACGCTGGCACCTTCCGAGAAAGCGCGTCCTGGATCGGTGTCAACTCCGCCGGCACGGACCGCGCCACCGCCGCCGACCGCGCCGGCGGCGGGGACGTATCGATCGCCGGACGCACACGCGTCCTACACGGCTGGGGAGTCTTCGCCGGCGAGCCGCGATAGCGGCCAGCGGACGGAACGCTGTAAGCCCGCAGGGCACCAAAGATCACCCGCAGCGGATTACGAGTCCCCAACGGAACCTTCCCTAACGCGAGCGTGACACCCCCGACCACGACCACGAACAGCACGATGTCGGTGACCCGGCCGAAGTGCGCCCAGACCGACGTCGTCTTCGACGCAGCCCACGCCAGGACAGCCCCGACGATGAGCTGAGTCGGGGTGTAGGGACCGCCTGGGATCCGCCTGCCGTCGTGGGTACGCCCGATCAGCGTCGGGAACCGTCGGGCGTGGGTGTACCACTTGACGACGTCCTGGCTCTGCCCGGCGCCCGAGTCTGCGGCCGCCATCAGCTCAGCCGCTCACGCCCGGATCGGCGACACCCCAGGCCAGCGCCGAGTCCTCACCAGGGATGGTGCGACCGATCGCGGGCGCGGCCGACAGCTGATCGTCGAACCAGCCCTTGACCGTGTCGAGGTTCGCGACCGCCCACAGGATGAAGCCACCGACAAGGATGGCCATCACCGTGGCGCCGATCGCGCCGCCCGAAGACCAGACAGCCTTGACGATGAACCACACGACCAGGGCGGCCACGGCCGCGACGAGCAAAGTCGTCACATCGCCGATCAGTCCGGTCGCGACGTCGATGATGCCCTCACTCGGCAAACGCGTCATTCTTATCTTCTCCTACTTCGAGGTGGACCTTGACGTCGGCGACGTCGAGGAACCCGGCGTCGCGCCGGGGGTTCTAGGGGCCCTAAGGGCCGGGAGCGGGTCGAGGCGAGAGACCTCCCACCGGCCCGCGCGCATCGTCAACGTCAGCGCGTACGTCACCGGCACCTCCTGGCTCTTGGAGGCCGCACCAGTGGCCGACACCAACACCCGCTGCTGCGCGCCCTCTGCAGCTGGCCCGTCGGGCGAGGACACCGCCTTGATGTCGAAAACCTTCACGTCCAGGTAGGGCGCAGGGACCACCGCGGTGATCGCCGCGCCCGGGGAGACATACCGGCTCACCTCACCGTCGCCCGTCAACAGGGCCGACAAGAACCCCGAGACCGCACTGTCGAGACCCGCATCTGACGGGCGCGACGGGTACTCCACGTCACTCGGCGACCCAAACGAGGGACCCGGGACCTGCGCGATGCCCGACATCGCGTGCACCGTGCCGGCAGCGTCAACCTCGATCGGCACCATAAAGAACCAGCGCGCCGGCGCCCCACCATCCGCGGTCGTGGTCACCGCAACCGTCACCGACCAGCGCGACCCAGCCCCAGCATCGTCCTGTCTCACAGCGCTCACCACAGCGGGCGCCCCCACCCGCAGCGGTTTCGCGGCCGTCGCCTCCGACGGAATCCACGCTGGTGACTTCGCATCCCGGGTCAGCGTGAGCGCGGCCATCACGATCTGTGACGCCGCCTCCCCCGCCACCCCTGCGACCGGATCCGCCGCCACGGCCACCGGGCCCGCCGGCGCCGCGGCGACCGGGGACGACCGTCCCGCCATCGCGACCACGAGCGCAGCCGGACCAGCCACCAGACACCCCGCCACCGCGAGCGAAGCGGCCTTGGCGGCCAGCGTCGACTTCACCATCCCCGTGGCCGTCTCGATCGGCGGCAAACCCGCATCGTCGTGGGGGTCGGTCAGGTCTTCGGCTGTCGATGAGGTGGCGCGTCGGCCACGCACTCGGGGAATGGGGATGAGTCTCGCCATCGGTGAGCAGCTCCTCTCCTCTTGCCGGCTCTGTGCTCACCCCCCTTAATGGCGTCCTCGACACCCACCTGTGACAACGGATTCGACGGCCCCCCTGGGGCGCCTATATGTGCAGGTCAGCGCGGGTTGGGCAACCCGCGGGGCATGGCGTCGGGTCGCCCCCCGCTGACAGGCGGTCATCGTGGGCAAGGTCGCGGGCAAGGACCCCGGAGGACTCTTCACCCACGAGCCACGTGCACCAAGGGACCGAAGGGGAGGATCACATGTCATCGTGGAGGGCCATCGCCACCCGGCTGGACGCCGAATGGGCCACCGTCGTCGAGACCACACCATCGACCGTGCTAGCCCGGTGGGGCGCCGCCTATCCCCGCCTCGCAGACCTGACCACCCTCGACGACATCCAGACCCGAGTGGACAGCGGCCGCTACCCAGTCCGTGACGGCATACTCCTCGCCCTGATCCAGCTCACCCAAGACGGGCACCAACTCGCCGGGCGGGTCTTGATCCACCTCCTCCAGAAAGCCCTCTCCACCGTCGTCATCGACCTCGGCCGCATCGTCACCACCCTGCCCGTCAGCCAAAACTTCGACATCGGCGACCAACTCCTTGGGGCGCTGTGGGAGGTCATCGCCACCTACCCCGTCGACGCCCGACCTACCCGCGTCGCCCAAAACCTCATCCTCGACACCCGCCGTGTCGTTCTCCACGGCAACGGTGCGCGCAGCGTCGCCGGAGGCATCGCGGGGGCAGCCAGCCGACACGAAACCCTGACCGGCGGCACCCCGGTCGACGACACCGCGACCACCCCGCCCGTAGACCAGACCTGGATCGAGACGCACGCCCTGGAAGAGGTCGTCAGCACCCTCGCCTGGGCTGTCCGGCAGCGCGTCATCACCCCCGACGACGCCACCCTCCTCACAGGCATGTGCACCGGCCCCAAACCCGCCACCGCGACATACGCCTACGACCATGCCGCCCAAACCCAAGGAATCACGCCCGACGCCGCCCGCAAACGAGCCAGCCGCGCCATCACCCAACTCCGACGCCACCTCGCCACAACAGCCGCATAAGGACACCCTTCAGCGCGAGCCCACACGAGCATCACCATGAGCCAACGACTCCTCACACGGGCATCTGACGTGAGTCACCACGAGCGTAGACACGCTCAGGTGAGCAGGTTTAGGCTCTGTCAACGGCCGTGCAAGGAGTGTTCAAAAGATGCGTACCCATCGCCACCAAATGGTTGCCCTACTCGGTGCCGCCGCCGTGGGCTGGGCCCTGAGCTCCGGGGCAACGGCCGGCGCTGAGCCACCGAACCCAGCCGATCCGGTCGCAGTCTCACCGGAGGGCAAGCCCTACACGCCCTCAACGTCCGAGCCCGAGTATCTAACACCGATATCGGATGAGGAGATCTGGGCACAGGTTCCAGGTAGGTTCCTGGCTTGGGTCGAGGAGAAGTACGGGCAGTCGCCAGGCTTCGTCGGCGGCCGACTAGACTACGAAACCAAGTCCGTTCGGCTGGGCTGGACTCAAGGCCATGACGTTCCAACTAGTATTCCGGCTGAGGCGGATCGGCAGGGCGTGACCCTGAAACTCCTACGTGTCAGGTATACCCCCGCTGACATCGCGAAGGCTACGGCCCTCCTTCGTACCACCCTCGAACAAAATTTTCCCGAGTTCAGCCTCGGGTTCATTGACTACACCGATCCGAGCGATGTGGTCCTTCGCGCTCGCGGCGTTATGAGCCCCGGCAGGTCCCTGGCGAGTCTCATTTCAAACGTCGAGAAAGACCCCTCTCTAGCCGGTTTACCTGTGCGGTTTACCGTGATTTCTGATGGGAGCAAGAAGCCGCGCTCATACGAGGTGTTGGTAGATGATTCCGAGCTTCCCCCTATCGCGGATGATAATGCCAGTGCCTTGCCCACGAGGAATACAGATTGGTCACCATTTAATGCCGGTGGGTTTATGAGGGCGTCGGTTGGCAACAATTGGTCGGTCTGCTCTAATACGTTCGGACTATGGATCGCGGGGGTTAGGCACACTAATACTGCGGATCATTGCTCTCGTTCGTGGTATTACGGCTTCGGCTCCTCGAGATCCTACGGCAGTAGCTACTATGTGAATTCAACGGGGGCGGGGCGTGTAATGCAGGCAGAGGGGGCGCCCCTTGTATTCCATGGGAGTATTACAACAACTGAGGTCCGAAGGATTCTGTCCTGGGAGTCTCCTGTGATAGGACAGTACTACTGCACCAGCGGGGGGAACACTGGCACTCATTGCTCACTGAAGGTGAATAGCGTCACCGACGACTTCGGAGTTGCGGAGGGATTTCCGCATGCGTTTCGGAGGTATGTGGCCGTTTCCACTACTCCCGGTTCGGTAGCCGCAGCCGGGGGCGATAGCGGCGGAGCTTTCTATCAGCGTATTACAGGCAATTTCCAAGATGCTATTGCATCTGGAATCATTCAGGGCGGATCTGCCAATATGTACGGCTCAGCCTGTGAGCCTGCACAAGTTGACAACGTCTACTGCTCTGATGACGTTTGGGTTAGCAGGTTTTCCAGCCACGCGAGCGGGGCAGGCGGCACCTTGGTGAAATACGGCCCGTAGAAGGAGTGGCTATCCCCCAGGGTTCCCGGAAAGGTCGCCCGAGGGGGGCTTGTGATCTGCAGGTTGTCGTGCTGACCGGCGTGGCGTATGTGACGGGCGGGTCCCGTGCCGCTGAGCGCCGCGTTGTCATTGTCATCTTCCCCGATCGAGGTCAGCCTCAGACGATCGCCAGAGTTCTAGGCCGAGATGCTTCGCCCCGAGGAAGCGTGTGCGGGTGAGGAGGTCGGCGGGCGGGCCAGCACGATCGGCGAGCAGCACAGCGAAGCACCACAGCCCAGGATCAGGGTTACGTCGCGACGGCACCGCGGCGTCGACGACGATCTCGATCCGCGGGCCGAAGAGCGTCAGATTAGGGGCGTCGATATCGGGAAGCGCGGCCGACGGGGAGAGCACTCCGCGGTAGCCGGCAGCACGCAAATCGTCAGCTAGCCGCTGCGACCTGGCATGGTCACCGACGGCGATCTCGGGATCCAGCCCACATTCAACATACTTGGCGAAGGTCGATAAGTCAGCGATGTCGCCTGCTTCGACGGCGACCTGCCACATTCGTCGGTGGACCGTCTCGATCTGCTCGCTCGTCCTCAGCGTCAGCTGGCGCACCAGCTCGGCCCACGCCCCGACCGGTGACCGCGCCAAGTACTGGGCATACCCCTCGCCCTTGCGGTGCCATCGGCCACTCGGCTGCCCCGAAGGATGCCCTGGCAGTCCGTAGTACAAAGGCGGCACACCCAAAGGTGTTTGCCGGTAGGTCACCCAGGTATCGGCCACTCGCTCCGGCGGGCGAGCCCAGTCAGCCATGAATACGAGACGCGAACTCCACGACGTCGCCGGCGTCTCCCTGGCTGATCGCCTCAAGCGGAGTGCGCTTACCAAGCTGCCGGGTCGAGGTATCAAACCAGCCGAGGATGCCGGTGCCGGTGAAAGTGCTGCGGAGGTGATGACAGATCTGGGCGATGGTCGTGACACGGGCAGCACCCCGCTCGATCGTCCCACCAGCCCTCCACGTGCTGATGGTCTTCTCACTCACCCCCAGAAGCTTCGCCATGTCCTTGGTCGACGCGGTGGGCAGAGTGGCCTCCACAGCAGCGAACGCCGTCGTCGGGTCGTCAAGAGCTCCTATCGCGCTGTGCTCCAGTATCCGGCGAAGCAGGAGTCGGCAGTAGGCGTTGGTCTCGAGAGCTCGCACACGGTCCCCTGCCGCGATCGCATCCCGCGCCTCCACCGTGAGCTTCAGCAGATGCTTCAAGTCGGTGTCCTGAATGCCATCCGGGACCACCGCGGTGAGGTCCAAGATCGCGTCCATCACCTCACCAAAAGACCCCTCCCCATCGGGATCCCCCGGGGCGACCGCCGCCGCCAGCGTCTCGCCAAAGCGTTGCGCGGACTCTCGCAAAGCCTGGTCATCGATCGTGGGCAAAGTCATCAGCATCCCTAGTCCATTGAACTTCTTTACAAGATGAAGCATACAGGACATGCCCGATGTCGGGGGCCGCCCGCCACACGACCTCGCGCCCCTGGCAGGCCCACGCGCACCCAGGAGGCCCACCGACAAGAGCCCTGATCCGTAGGACCAGCGCCGCCCCACCAAGTCACACCCTCGCCAGCCATCTCCAGCGCACAACCCCCTCTACCACCCCCCATCCCAATACCACCAGGCCAGTAGGGCGAGGATGAGACCATCTCCCCGTACGAGCACTCGCGATACCTGGAGAAGCCATGAATGACGCCCTGGCGGCGATCTTGGGGGCGCTCGCAGCCGGCGCCGGGCAAGGAGCCGTCGACGTGGTCAAGGACTCAACCCAGACTGCCATCACAACCAGCCGGGACAAGCTGATAAAACTCGTCCGCGGCCGCCTCGCTGACGACCGGCTCGGGGAGGCGAAACTCGAGGTCTACACCCACGAACCCACCCCCACGGGAGCTGACGCGCTCCGCGGTCACCTAGTCGACGCCGGCGTCGACACCGACACCGCGATCGCCGCCCTTGCCCGCGAGATCCTGAGAGCGGCCGGACCGAGTGCGACCGGGTCAGGATCGCTGATCGCCAACATCATCACCCAGACCAACCGCGACAGCGCCACCGGCTACCAAGGCGGAATCCACCACCACTACTACGCGGCGCGGGAAACCTCAGGCACTGCCTCCTGGGATCTGCTCTATCTCGGCGCGAGCAAGTACGAAATCCGCAACACTGGAACCGCCGACGCCCTGGACACCACCATCACGGGGACCGTTCACCTCGGGTTCCCCGACCCCATCCCGACGCGGATCAGCGCAGGGTCCGGAGTTCTGTTCTATTTCGAACCAGCAGTTGGAGACGGCGCTCCAGTTGCCACAGTCGAATGGACCAACCCCGGCTCGCCGCAGCGACGTCAATGGCAACGCCCACTCCCCCGCTAGGCCCCAACGAAACCGCCGGCCTTCCGGGGTGATCTCACGGCATGGACCGCCTACCCGCGGCCCGGCTACCTCACAAGTAGCTCTTCGGGTCCACGCAGGAGCGGAAATCGGCCTCATTCATACGGGTGTTCCACAGCGGCCTGGTGCGGTCGGTCGGGTGAAGCTGGTATCCCACTTGGGTGGTGACGTCATACCAGCAGAAGGTTTCCACCTTGGCGCAGGCCATGCGCCTGACTTCGTCGAGTGCCGGGGCCAGGTCAGAGTCCGACGAGGCGAGGATGACAAGGTCGGTAGCCGCGTCCCGCGCCGCTCGCACCGCCGCCAATGCGCACATCACGTCGACTCCCTTCTCCCGAGGCGCGCCCGACAACAGCCGGCGCCCGTTTATGTCGGTCGCATGGCGACCCGTCGCATCACGTTGGTATTCGTACTTCAGGGGACGGAGGGTCACGGAAACGCGCGGGTCTTGCTCCCAGTGCGACTTCTGAGCAAGGTTCCTGGCGTACGCATCGGCATCGTGCTCGGGCGAGGGCTGACCGCGAAAGACCTCCACGCGGCCTAATACCGCGGCCGGCATTCCATCGCGCTGACGAGAGTTGCGGACCTGGAGCAGCCTCTGGGCGAACATCAGGGGGTGCACGAGCGTCTCGTGGCGGGGTAGGTGCCTAGTGGACGGAAAGAGTCCGTGACCCGTGAGGTGAACATTTTGATAGTCGACGATCACGACAGTCCGAAGATCACCAGCCACGCTGCCTCCCAAAAAACCCCACCAGTCCCGAGGACGGGACGGTGGGGAACTAGGTCTCAATGTTCGCACGACCCACGCACTCTGAGCAAGCGGGGGCCACGCGGGACCGTCCACCCACCCCGGGGGCCGATGCTTGCGCACGAACACATCGACCAAGTCCCTTGTTGGGACCGTCCACGCGCGCCGGGGGCCGATGCCACGTCGGCTGGGAACATCTATAACCAGCAGGGACCGTCCACGCGCGCCGGGGGCCGATCGGCCACGGACCAGTGCGAGAGCGGCGGTCAGGGGACCGTCCACGCGCGCCGGGGGCCGATTCCAGGAGGATGTCGTTGGATGCGTTGGTCCCGGGACCGTCCACGCGCGCCGGGGGCCGATACGACGCCATTTCCGAGGACCTTGAGCGACTGGGGACCGTCCACGCGCGCCGGGGGCCGATACTTGCTGACCTGCGTCGATGCGCGCTTACGCCGGGTTGGGCGGTGGACGGGTCGGTAATTCCTCGCCGACGGTGACCGGTGCCTGGGGAGGCCATGGTCTTCCGGCGTCATCGCTGGCCCGTCGCCGTGAGGCGTGGGCCGGCTCGACCGGCGTTTCGAGACTCCCGCTTTCCGCAGGCGTCCATGATCGCGCCGCCAAGTTCTTGGCAGCGTTGATGTCCCTGTCCTCAGCGTAACCGCACGCCGAGCATGAGAAGACCCGCTCGGCCAGGCGCAGCTTGGCTTTCACTGCACCACAGGCCGAGCACGTCTTGCTCGAGGGATAGAAACGTGGCGCGACCTGCAGGGTCGACCCATACCAGCTGGTCTTGTAGGCGAGCTGGCGGCGGATCTCCCCGAAAGCCGCATCCAGGACCGCCCGGTTAAGACCACCCTTGGCGGCGGCCCCGTTGGGGAGGAAGGCGCCGGGCCGGTCCGGATCGGGCCGGGCAGCGGGCGCGGCGGTCATTCCTTTGACGGCGAGGTCCTCGACGACCACGACCGCGTAGCGGGTCGTGAGGGTCTTGGTGAGGTCGTGGAGGGTGGTCGCTCGGGCCTGCGCGACTTTGGCGTGCGCTGTGGCAAGGCGGGCCCGGGCTTTGCGGCGGCCGCTGGTCTCGACGTGCCGGCGCCCCCGCACCGGGACCGCGACCAGCTCGCTGGTGTCTTCGACCCGCCACTGGGTGCGGGAGAGCGCCCGCTGCGCCTTCACCAGCTGGGCTTGCGCCCTCCGGAGGTGGCGCGGGTTGGGGACGTGCTCGCCGGTAGACAGGGCAGCCAGGTGAGTGACACCTACATCGACACCGACGGTGCCGGCGGCGCGTTGACGTCGTGTCGGCCCGGTCGGGAGCTGCGCGAAGTCCTCGACGAGGATCGACGCGACCCACTGCCCTCCAGAAAGCGCGACGGTGACGTTTTTGACGCGGGCGGTGCCCCGGGCGATGCGGCGGGCGAGCCGGCGGACGTTGCCTTTGAGGCGGATGGATCCGCCGACTTTGGCCGGGAACCGCCATCGGCGAGGGCCGTCCGGGCGAAGCGACGGGGCTTTGACGTGGTGGTAGAGGGTGAACGCGGCGCGGGTGCGGCCCTTCTTCTTGAATCGGGGGTAGCCCATTCGGGGACCGGACCGCTCCCCCGAAAGCGATGCGAGCCAGTTGTTCCAGGCGGTGTCGGCGGCCAGCATCCCCGAGGAGATCGCGTAGCGATTGACTTCGGGCAGCCACCCGTAGTCGGGGTCGGCGTACATCTTCTTGATGCTGTCCGGCATGCCCGGGATCCGGTGCGTCTTGGCCGCGGTGACGGCCTTCTTCGCGGCCGCGTAGGCGGCGTTCGGGTCGAGGCCGGCGAAGTCGATGTAGGTGCGGTAGGCGACCTCGGCGGCGTACGCCCGGTGTGCCGCCATCTTCTCGGCGAGGTGGTAGTTGAACGCGGCGCGGGCCGCGCCGGCGTGTGACGCCAACGCCGCGGCCTGGCGGGGTGTGGGGTCGAGGATCACCCGGACTGCGCGCAGCACACCCGCCGGAGGTGTCGCAGCGTCTGTCGCGGTCATAGGTGGCATCTCACCAGTAGGCACCGACAAGCCTCTTTCAGCTGGCCCAGGGCATCGCCGTTGACCTGGCGGAGACGGCGAGCCGGGCCAGGCCGGAGCCGGTGGGGGCCCGGTCGAGGACCTCGGTGGCGATCTGGTCGATCAGGTACTCCATGTCGATCCGCAGCCGGTCGGACCAGTCGAGGGCGCGCCATTGCACCGATCCGAAAGGGGCCCCGCGGACCAGGGTGAGGGCTTCGACGAGTCGCGGGGTGGGGACGGTGGTGAGGGTGGCGATCCCGCCGGTGTACCCGGTCAGCTCGCACATGCGGCCCCAGTCGCTTCTGGCGCGCACCCGCAGCTCGTGCCGCGCGACGTACGGGTCGCCGTGCTCGTCGACACCCCACCAGCCGCGCAGCCGGGATAGGGCGCTGTGCCGGGTCGCTGGCGCGGGGTGACGACCAGGCCACACCGCCTCCTCCACCCGGCCGGTCGTCGGGCAGGTCGGGGTGAGCGCGAGGAAGATGCCGAGTTCGGTCAGCCGGCGCCGATGCGATGGGTCGACGGGCCCGTCAGCGAGGACGTCGATGGGGCCGAGCACACGAATTTCGGGGAGGCGGCAAGCGCCCGTAGGGTCTCCCATAGGGACTTCTCCTAGGTACATAGGTAGTGGTCCTAGGGCTGGTCACGCGGTAGCCGCCGCGGGCCAGCCCGCTCTTATTCAGGCTGGTGGTGCTCCAGTCAGTGTGGCACTCCCCGGTCGTGCGCGCGAGCGGACGCGACGACTTTCCGTCAGCCGGTGCGGACGACCTGGACTTCGCTCATGGCCAGGTCGCCGGTGGAGAACAGCGCGAGCGGGATCGTGCCGCTTTGGCCCATCCCGGACCACGTGAGGGTCCAGTAGGTGACCGCCTGAAGGTGATAGTCGCCGTCCTCGGTGTAGCGGTACCCGCACGTCGGGGAGTCCTGCTTCCCCCACGTCGACGTCCACTCGGTCCCGGGGTTGGTGCAGGTGACGGTGTCACCGGTGCCCATCTCCCACAGCACTTTTGTCGCTTTGGCGGTGGCGGTCACCGCGTATCCGGCGCCGGCTGACGCGGTCGCCGTGATGGGCCCCCACGTCTGGCCGGTGCGGTCTGCGGCCCACAGCCAAGTCGGGTATCCGACCACGCCGACCGTGCCGATCGGCGGGGTCGATCCCATCGTGATCCCCCGCAGCCCCATCCTGGACACCGCTTCCCCTACAAGGACGAGCGGATCTGCCCCCGACGGCGCCGGGGGCGTAGGCCACCAGAACTGGTAATCGAGGTCGTTGTTACCCGCGAGGTACCGCTTCGAGCAGTCATAGATGGCGCCGCCATCCCGGTCCTTCGGCCACGGTGGCTTGCCTTTGGGTGGCTGCGGGTCGGCGCGCTTCACGTAGCAGAATTTTGGCGCGCCGATGAAGTAGCCGTCGTCCGTCTCGCAGGGGATGTGCTGGCCCATCTCGTCGAGACACACGGGCGTACCCCCGCCTCCACCGCCCCCTCCACCGCCGCCCCCGCCGCCTCCCCCGCCGTGGGACGACGTGAGCGTGCACGCCTGATAGCCGCCATTCCACACCCATGCCTGCGGACAGACAACCGGCGCCGCGGAGGCGGAGATCGTCGGCCCGATAAGGCCCACTATCGTCACGACTGACGCCGCCCATACCCGCGTCAGCATGACTTGCCCGGATCGTCGCGCACGATGGCGAAGTCGCCGTCGCCGGTGTCCACCACGACGTGTGTCACTTGCTCGCGCATCTGGCCCGGCCAGTCGACGGTCTTGCCCTTCTGCTCAAGGTGGCTTTGAGAGTGATCGATGCAGGCCGTGACGACCCAGGACGGCCATAGTCCACCACCGGCTTCGGCTTTTTTGCCTTTCGCTGTATCGGTGATGGTGACGACGGTGTCCCCGACCTGGAGAATCCCGCGGCCGCGTTGGCTAGAGATTGCCCCTTGCCACTTCGGCAAGGTAGTCCCGGTGTCCTTCCCGTCGGTGGTGGCGTGGCGGAAGCTGTCGAGGCGGGCTTTGCCTTGCGCGACGGCGTCGAGCTCCTTGTAGAAGGCGATAACGGCCGCTGAGGCGGCTTCGGCTCCGGTCGGGGTGGCCGGGGTCGTCGAGGAGGACGTCGACGAGGAGGACGTGGTCGACGTCGTCGACGAGGTGGCGGGGCTGGTGGGGGTCGGATCGTCGCCGCCGCCGCATCCGGCTGTCAGCAGGGTCACGGCCAGCGCGACTGCGGTCGTGGTGCGGAGGGTCTTCAGGGTCGCCATGGGTGGTCCTTCCTTAGATGGCGTCGCGGACGTCGCTGATGCGGGCGGGGTCGGCTAGGGCCGCGAGGAGGTCCTCGGTCTCCGGCTCGAGCGGGCAGTCGAGGTCTTCGGCGGTCGCGACCAACTGCGCGACGGCTTCTTGCCGGCTGGTGACGTCGTGCGCGTCGTGACAGGCGAGGATCCGCAGCCGATGCAGCCGCTCTTGGCCAGGGTCGATCTCCAGCCCGATCGTGACCGCCTGCTCGCACGCCCGGTACTCACCGGAGAGGTAGCGGCGGCGGCCGAGCTCGTAGGAGGCGTCGACGATCTCGCTGATGAGTCGCTGCTTGATCCGGTCCGCCCACCCGTAGTAGCGGATCCGCTGCCCACCGAACGGCCGGCCACGGACCAAGGCCAGGGCTGCGGTCAGGTTGTCGCTGGATGCCCGCAGCGGCCTGCCCTCGATGAGACGATCCCATTCCTCAACATCGGTGTGGACGTCGTGCAGGACATAGCCGGTGTCACTGCCCTGGTGACGCGGGAAGAACTCGCCGCCGTCATCGGCCGTGCCGAGCCAGTTCCGCAGGCGGGTCGCCACCGGGTGCCGGGTCGCCGTGTTGTCATCGCTGCGCCTATTGGGCCAGATCGCGTCGTCGATGTCGAGGTGGCTGGCGCCGGGGTGCAGCGCCAGGTAGACCGCGAGCTCGGTGAGTCGGGCGACCCGCGATTTCTCGGCGGTGCCTCGGGCCCCGGTGAGGGTGATGGGGCCGAGGACGCTGATCCTGACCGGGCCGAGACCTTCATCGTGGCCGTCAGTGGAGTCGGTGTCCGGGTGATCGGTGTCGGGGTCTGTGGGGACGGGGGTCAGCTCGGCGACAGCCGGGGCGGCCTCGTCCGCCGCGACGGCTGTGGTCGTGTCGTGCGGGTCGGCTGCCGCGGCCGGCTGGGTCGGCGCCGAGGCATCGCTGAGGGCGGGGAGGGTGGGCAGGCCGCTGGGGTGGGGTGCGGGCGAGAGCACCACCGCGGTGGTGAGGCTCTCCGGGGTGTCGGGGACATCGATCAGGGTCGGCTCGTCACCGGCCGGCTCCTCGACGGTCACGAGGGTGTCGTCGCTGGCGAGGTCGACGACCTCCAGGAGGGCCCGGTAGGACTCGGGCGGCAGGTACTGCGGGCGCAAGGTCAGCCCGATCGGGGCCAGGGTGGCCCGGGTCGGGTCGGTGGCGTCGAGCTGGAGCACCCAGTCGGTGACCGGGGTGCGGGTGATCGCCGCGATCGCCACTCTCGGCTTCCCGGTCAGCAGCTCAGTCACCCGCTGTGTGTGGGCGGGGGTGAGGGGTGTGGCGGGGATCACGATCTCGGGTGTCCAGGCGTCCCGGGCGAGGTCCTGGGCGCGGGCCTGCTGTAGCGACGCCGCGCCGGCGTCCTCGATCGCGGCCCGGTCCGAGGTGGCGCGGCGCTCAAGCTCGTCGAGGAGCCGGTCGAGGGCGGGGAGGTAGCGGATCCGGCCGGTCTGGAGGGCGTCTTCGAGGTCGGCGCAGGCACCCACCATCGTGACGCGCACATCGTCGGCCCAGGCGGAGGTGGCGAGCTCGACCGCGAGGGCGGCTTGGATGTCGCGGGCCCGGTCTTCGGGGCCGGTGATGGCGAGGCCGGCGATCGTCTCGAGGTCGAGGAGGACGTGGCCGTCTTCGTCGTCTCGGCCGAGACTGACCAGGCTCGGGTAGGGCGCCGGCGCGGCCGGAGCGGCCTCGGGCAGGGCGGTGAGGGGGACGGTCCAGACGGTGCTGGCTGCCGTGTCGACCCAGGGGGCGGGCAGGGTGGCCGGTGCCTCGAGGTAGAGGTCGAGTGCGGTGGGGGTGACGCGGGCGGCCCGCACGATCGGCAGGATGTGGCCGGTCGTGGTGGCGGCGATGCCACGAAGAGCGATGTCGACATAGTCGAGGGGATCGGCGCCGGCGCGCAGGGACCGCTCGAGCCGCTCAGCGGCAGCGGCGGGGTGGGGCAGTCGTTGGCCGGGTCGGCGCCGGCGCTGCTGGTCAGTGCGGCGGCGCGTGAGGAGGGTGACGACGCCGGCCGCGAGGACGACACCGACACCGGCGGGGATGACGGGCGCCCACGGGCTGTCATCCCCGACATCGACCGTCGGTGCGGCAGCGGGGGCGCTGACCGGTGCTGGTGACTCCGCCACGGTCGGGGCGGGCGCCGGCGTCGACGGCACCGGGTGTTGCGGAGTCGCGGCGTCGGGGGTGGCGGCGGGGTCGTGGCCAGCCGGGTGGGTCGGAGTGGGAGTGTCCTGCGGCGCCGGTGAGGGGTCTTGCTCAGCCGCGGTGTCGGGGGTGGGGAGGGTGTCGGACGGGATGGTCAGGGTCCAGCCGGGACGGATGTCGTCGACATCGGTCAGCCGGGCACCGTCAGGCTGGATCGTGGCTTTGCTGGCCTGAGCGATCTCGAGGTAGCGGTCGGCGTCGCCGAGGAGGGCGGCGGCGACACCGCGCAGGGTGTCGCCACGCTTCACCAGATAGGTCGCTGGGGGCGGGCTGTCCGGGGCCGGGATCCGCAGCGTCCACCCCGGCCGCAGAAAATCGGGTTTCCCGCCGAGGATGTCGGCGTTGAGGCGGGCCAGCTCGGGGAAGCGCCGCCAATCCCCCAGGTAGCGCTGCGCCAGACGGGAAAGGGTGTCTCCCCGCACGACAGTGTGTGAGCGGGTACCGGCCCCAGTCGTCGCCGCTGTCGCCGGATCGGCGGGTACCGGCTCGGCCGTGGCGACGGCAGGCGCGGCCGCTGCCGGGACCGCCACAGCGGACACCGAGACGGCAGGAGCGGCCGGGGCCGCGTGCGCGGCACCGGGCAGCGCGACCGCGGAGACCACCAGCGCCCCGAAAAGAGCCCGGGCGATGCTTTGAGGCAGCCTGAGCCCGGTCACCGCCGGCGCCGCCTCACGGCCACGGACCCGAGCGACCGCCTCGATCACAATCGACACCGCGAGTGCGGCCCATATGAGCCAGGCGGCGCCTTTGAGGATGCCGAGGATGAGGGTGCCGTCATCGGGGGTGGTGATGGCGGAGCGGATGGTGGCCCATGACGGCCATGCGAGAGGGTCGGCGCCGAGCGTGATGAGGGTCAGCGGTAGGCCGATGAGGATTGCCAGGAGGGTGGCCGCGGCAGCAGCGCGTTTGATCATCTCTCGGCTCCTTGAATGACTTGGACGAGGCGGGTCTCGGCGTGCCCGTCGATGGGGATGGGTCCGATGCCGATGGCGCCGAGGAAGCGGGGACTGTAGGTGGTGTGGGCGTCGACTTCGAGAGCGGTTCCGCCGGTGGTGATGGTGGCGGTGCCGGAGACGCCGGCAGCGGCCAGGTAGGCGGATGCGGCCGCTGCGGCGGCGGTGGTGTTGACGGCGATGTCGGTGCCGCCCATGGCGGTGGCGTCGTCGATCTGCTGGCCGCCGGCGCGGGCGGCTTCCGCGGCGACGGCGAAGGTGTGCTGGCGGGCGGTGATCATGCCGGAGTAGTCGACGGCTAGGCCGATGAGGGCGCCGAGGGTGAGGAAGACGATAAGGAAGAAGAGGCTGGTGGAGCCTCGGTCGTCTTTCAGGGTGGGGGGCATGGTCAGCGGTCCCGGTAGGTGTCGAGGGGGCTGGTCATGGTGGCGGTGATGGTCTTGGTGCCGGGGACGCCGGGGATGAAGGTCAAGGTGGTGAAGGCGACGTCGCATCGCACGGTCGCCTGGACTTGGGCGGGGGTGCCGACGGGTAGGGAGAAGCCGGTGGTGTCGACGGTGACGGCGCGGGTTTCACAAAACAGGTCGCGGTTGCTGAGGATGGCGGAGGCGCCGGCGGCGGCTGCTGCTTGGGCTTCGCCTGCGGAGCGGGAAATAGAGGCGGCCCGGGCCGCTTCGGAGGCGGCAGCTTGGACGGCGTCACTGGCGAGGGCGATGCGGCCGCCGACAAGAATGAGGGCGGCAAGGCATAGGGCCGGGACGGCGATGATCGTGAATTCGAGCGGGGCGTTGCCGCGGTCGCCGGTGAGGGGCCGGTGGCGGGTCATCCGGTGATCCTCTCGACGGGTAGGGCGGCGGTCTGGGTGACGGTGAGGGTGTAGCCGGGGAGGATGGATAGGGCAGTACCGGTGACGGTGACGGTGGCTGTGGTGGCTCCCCGGTCAGCGGTGACGGTGAGGTCGCGCAGGGTGGTGGTGGAGATCGCGGCGAAGGCGGTGGCGGCGGCGGACCCGTCGCCGGCGGTCGCTGTTTCGGCTGACGCTGCGCGGGCTCCCTCTTCCGCGGCTCCTTGGGCGAGGGCCTTGGCTTGGTAGAGGACGGCGAATTGGAGGGCGGCGAGGGCGATTAGGAGGCAGAGGGGGAAGATCATGACGAAGCCGAGGACGTTGTTGCCCCGCTCCCCCGCGATGGTGCGGCGGATGGTGCGGGTGAGCGGGGCAGCAGCGGTTACGGTCACGTCAGGTCACAGGCCGCTTTGGAATTCCGAGATTTTCTGGGTGATGGCGTCGTGGAAGGCCGTGTACACGAGGGCGCCGATGGCGATGGTGACCAGGCCGACGAGGACGTAGCCCAGAATCTCGTTGCCGCGGTCGGCGGCGAGGGCGGTGCGGATCCGGGCGTGAATGGCGATGAGTGTGCTCGTCATGGTGGGTTCCTTCCTGATGGTCGAGCCGGGGCACCCCTTAATGCCCCCTCGACGCTCAGTTTGTGACACCCGGTGTTGTTTGTCGCGTTAAGCGTTTTAGAAGAAGGCCCAGATCGCGGGGGTTCCGATGATGACCATGAACACCATGGCGGTCGCGGCGGTGGGGATGGTCATCCGCTCACTGGTGGCATTGGCCTTCGACAATTCCGCGTTCAGGATCTCGTTGCGCATGCTTGCGGCGCGGGCGCGTAGCGCGTCATACACCTGGGCGCCCGACCGCTCACTCAAGGCGAGGATGTTCGCGATGTCGTCGAGTTGGGGGACAGCGATGCGGCGGCTGAGGTCACGCAGCGCATCCCAGGGCGGGCGGCCCTCGAGTTGGCTGCGGCGCAGCTCTAGAGCGATGCGCCGAAAGACCCAGCCGTGGGCGATGCTCGCGGCCTGGGTCATCGCTTGTCGCGGGCCGGCGGCACCCTTGCGCTGCAGGGCGATCAGGTCGACATAGGCGGTGAGGGCGTGGACCATTTCGGTGCGGGCGGCCTTGGCGTCCGCGCGCACATCAAGGTCAGGCAGGACGAACAGGAAGCCACCGAAGGCGAGGGAGGCGAACCCGGGGACGGCGAGTGGGATGTGGGATCCGCCGACGACCAGGATGTAGCTCAGGATGGGTGGGAAGATCAGGCCGAGGGTGGCGTAGGTGATTTTGCGGCCGTAGTGGCGGTGTACGGGGATGCCGAGCAGGTCGAGGTCGGCGGCCGGGGTTTGGTGCCAGACGGTGCTGGGGGCCAGTCGGATGGCCCAGGCGCCGATGCGGTCGCGGGCGTCGACGAGGTCGGCGATGGGCTCGCTGGTGGCGCGGCGGCGGGGAGAGGTGCGGTGGGTGAAGTCGGCGGCGTCGACCTGGTACGGGGTGATCTGGCGGATGAGGATGACGAGGCCGACGCCGAGGAGGAGCCCGGATAGCAGCGCCATTTGTAGGCCGGTCATCGCATCGCTCCGGTGGGGACGCGGCTGGAGTCGAGGAATCGGGGAGCATCCTTGATGGCCGACATGCGGCGCAGCCACACCAGGGTCGCCACGAAGGCGAGGAGTTCGAGGAGGAAGACGACTCCGCCTGCTGGGGTGCGTAGCGGGGCCGCGTAGGGGGTGGAGAACATCGCGGCGATGATGCCGATGGTGATCACCGTGATGGTCCTGGCCACGGTGCGTGGCCGGTTGCGGTCGGCTTCGATGCGGCGACGGGCGCTGACGTCTTGACCGATGGAGTCGGCGATCTGGTCCAGGACGTCGGTGAGGGGGACACCTTGAAGCGCGGACGCCTGGATCAGGTTGGCTGCCAGGAGGTCACCGGTCGGGTCGTCGAGGTCGTCAGCGAACTGCCGCAACGCATCCGACGTCGACACATACGCGTTCATGCGGCGGACCAGCTTCTCCACCTCGGGGCGGATGGGGTCGGGGCACGTACGCACCGACCGTTTGATGGAGTCCTCCAGGCCGCTACCGGCGCGCAGCGTTCCCGATAGGGAGCGCGTCCAGTCGGCCATCGCGTCGAGCCGGTGGATCCGTCCTGCCGCGGACGGTGTGGACAGCAGGACCGGCATTCCCATGAACACGGCGGGGACGAGCACCACCAGGACGACCCAGCCCGTCACCAGGGCGGCGGCAATGCCGATGACCGTGGCGATCGCGAGACGGATCCTGGTGCCGCGTTTCATCGACACGACCCGGGACACCAGCGACACCCGGGGGCGGGCGGGTGGCGGCGGGGTTTGTGGTCGTGGTCGCAGGCCTCGGGCGATGAGCCAGAGCCCGATGACGGTCAGGGAGCCGGCGAGGGCGGCGAGGAGGGTCACGATCCCTCCAGGGTGGACAGGGTGAAGGTGTCGATGTCGAATCCGTAGTCGGCGAGGAAGCGTAGGTCGTCGGGGAGGGTGTGCGGGACGGCGACGCGGGTGCCGGGGAGTGTCTTGAAGATGGGGGTCATGGAGATTCTGGTCGTGGCGTCTTCCCCGCGGGTGACGTGCAGGACCTCGTCGACCCAGTGCTCAAGGCGCCACCGGCCGTCACCGGTGGGAATTCGCTCGACACCGATGTGAACGACGACGTCGACGACTTGGGCCAGCTTCATGTACGCCAGCTCGGCGGTGATGTGAGATCCGGCCTCCATGGCACAGGTGACGAGCTTGTCGATGGTGCGGCTGGCGGTCAGAGAGTGGGTGGTGCACAGGCCGCCGCCGCTGGATTCCATCGACTTGATCAGGGTCCAGATCTCCGGGCCGCGGACCTCACCGACGATGGTGCGGACCAGCTGGAACCGCTGGCTGGTTTCCAGGGCGCGGGCGAGGCTGTAGGAGCCGGCCTCGATGCCGTCGACGCCGATCTCCCCCATCCCCTTTCGTTCCTCCCAGGCGTGGACGATCCAATGCCGGTCCGGGAACTCGTCCAGAAAAAGTTCGGCGTTGGTCTCGATGACCCCGATGGATTCCCACGGCGGGATGACCGAGCACATTCCTCGAGCGAGAGTGGTCTTCCCCGCTCCCTGGTCGCCGGAGATGATGAAGTTCAGGCGGGCTTTCATGCCCGCGGTGAGGAACGAGCCGAGTAGCGGCGTCATCATGTCCCGCTCCACCAGCCCCTCAACGGTCGCGGTCTTGAGACGGTGACAGCGGATCACGATCGATGGTGCCGGCGAGACCCAGTTGACTGCGGCGAGGCGGGAGCCGTCTTGAAGGCGGACGTGGAGTTCGGGGACTGCGGGTGAGAAGGGGCGGGCGTTGCCGCCCTGACCCTTGGCGGCCAGGCTGGCGAGGTAGGCGAGGAGGTCCTCGTTGCTGGCGAAAACCGGGGGGATCTTCTCGATGGAGCCGTCGTCGCGGTAGATGAACATGCGGTCATATCCGGAGGCGATGACGATGTTCTGGATGGTCGGGTCATCGAGCAGCGGTTGTAGGGGCCCCAGTCCGTGGATGGCGTCGTACAGGGTCTTGGCCAGGACCTGCCGGTAGGGCAGGGTGAACGCGCCGTCGCCGCGGTTGGTGGAGTCCGCGTCCGCGGCGTCGATGACCTCCAGGATCACGTCGCGGGTCAGTTCCTGCTCTTCCTCGGCCGAGAGTTCGAGCAGCTCTCGGTCGCGGCGCGGGTCCAGTCCCCGCTGGGCGGCCGCCCGGTTGACCTGGTCGTCGACGCGCCGGTTCAGCTCTTCGGAGACCCGGCGCCGCAGCACGATGACCTGGCGGTAGTCCACGGTGTCCGGGACGGTCTCCAGCATCGGGGAGTGGTCGCTTGGGTCAGGTAGCTGCGGCACCAGGCCGAGGAGTGCCGCATGCGGGGTCGTCCCGGTCGTGGGGCGGCGGCGAAGCACCGGCAGATCAGCCGGGTCAGGCCTGCGCTCATCGGTAGGGGTCGTCATCACAGGTCCTTTCCAGCAAGGTCCATGGCCGAGCGATCGAGCACCCCGCATATCGTGGATGCGGCGGCGGTGAAGCTGCGGGCGAGGCTGGAGCGCTCCCACCGGCGGGTCAGCCCGAACCGGGCGGCGCGGGTCCTCGGTTCGCCGTGGCTCAAGACCGCGGCCGCTACCGGGTCGTGCATCAACGTGGCCACGACCGGCAAGGACAGTGCTCGCTCGATCTCCTTGGCCGTGTATGGGCGGCCCGCGCCCACCAGGAGCACCCCGAGGTGGCCCTCCACGCCCCGGACCCGGGTGGCTGATTCGAGGAGGAATTCAGCCCACGGCGCGGCGGCCCGGATGTCGGGGAGTGTGGATCGGGTGGTCAGCACCGTCAGGTCGGCGCCGTTGATCAACGGGAGGGGGGATCCGGTCAGCCCGAGCCGGCCGGCGTCGACGATCACATCGCTGCCAGACAAGGTCCTCAGCACCGGGCACACCGGCCCCCACACCGGTTTCATGCTGGCCGACTGGGCCGGGGAGAGCAGGCCGGGAAGGAACCGGACCCCGGTCTCGGGAATGGTCATCAACATCCGCGGCAGATCCGTGCCCAGGGTGCCGTCACGGTGGGAGACCAACAAGTCCAGGATGGTCGGGTCATGCCCGAGGTCGGCGCCACGGAAATATCCCGCCTGGTATGCCGCGGAACCGGTGGGGTCGGCGTCGATGAGTACCACCGGTCGCGGCCAGGCCATCGCCAACCCGAGCGCGGCGGTTGACACCCCAGGAGAGCCAGCCGCAGACGTCACCACGACTAAAGCCATGGCTATCGCTCCCGAGTCTCCAGAACCAGCACGACCCTGCCCTGGGCCGCCAAGGCTGCCCAGGTTGGGGCGTCCGCCTGCGGGATCTCGACGTCGACGACTCTGGCGTCACCTCGCGTGGACGCGGCGACCGAGACAACGTTCGCGGTTACCGGTGCGGTAGGGGTGTCGGCCTGGTTCTTCTCCGGCACGTGCACCAGGCGCACCCGGTCCCCGGCGCGCAAGTCCCCGGAGGGCATCTGGGCCGAGGTCAGCTGGACACCGATCAGGCTGGCCCCGTCGGCCGGGACCAGCTGGGCCGATATCGAGTCGGCCGTCACCATGGACCCGGCGGCAATATCGAGGGCGGCGCGCTTCCCGACAGCGATGCTCATCTGCCCCGCGGCGAGGGGTTTCAGTGCGGGGTCGACGCCGATACGCACCGTGATCAGGTCGTCCCGGCCGATGATCTCGCCGCGGTGGATGGTCGACCGGGCGGCCACGACGTCGTGGCCGTTCCCGACGCTGCGATACGCCAGCACCCCGAGCAGTCCCGCGAGCAGGACGATCGCGATCCCCGCCAGCGTGGTGGCCGGGCTGCGTCGACGTTTCGGCGGCGGCGCGTACCCCGGGTGGGTGGGCCGGGTTGCGGCAGAGCTGGCGAGCGACTCCGCGGGCGATTTGCCGGGCTTGAAGGTCGGTGCTTTCACGTGGGCGACCCCTCATTCAGATAGGCGATCAAAGCTGCGGTGACGAGCTGGCTGCGTGAGGGCGCGTTGACCCGTAGGACGAGCTGGTCGAGGATCTCGAAGTCCTCCACCAGAAGCCGGAAGTTGAGGTTGGTCAGCGGTTCGGCGGACCTGCTGACGTGTGCGGATCGCGCCTTGAACAGCGACCCTCCGGTAACCGGGCGGTCCTCCATCAGATGGGGCAGGCGGTCGGCGCTGGCCTCCAAGGCGGCGATGATCAGCTCGCCCGTCGTCAGCCCCTCCGCGCTGCGACGCTGCCGGATCGGCCCGAGCAGCGCTGAGGGGATCTGGACGTTGGATGAGCGAGTGAGACCGGAGGCGGTCTCGGACGCGGGCCGTGTCTGCGGGCGTCCGCGCCGCGGCGCCGGCCCTGGTGCGGGGGCGACGGCGGGCGTCTCTCGCCGCGGACGCAGCGTCGGAGACGTCGCGGGTTGGCCCGGTTCGCGGGCCGAGCGAGCACGGGGCTGGATGCCCAACAGCTCGGGTTCGTCCTCGAAATCGGACAGTGACGGCAGCTGTGGGGGCGTGGTCATCGGGAGCCCTCCCCCGCGGCGGCGTTCTCGTCAGCGGCGACGCGGGTGAGGATCTCGTCCACCAGCGCCTCGTAATCTCCCGCCAGATCGTCGGCCGTGGCGGTGATGGCAGCCGGTAGCGGGATCACGGTGGCGTCACTGTCAGATCGGCGGCGGCGGGCTTTGAGGGCGGCAAATCGCTGTTCGCGCTGGCTGGTGGCGTCCTTGGCCAGTTCGTAGGCCAGTTGGCCTCGTGTGCGGCAGTCGTGGGCGGCTGCTTGGGAGTGCCGGATCGTGGAAGTGAACAGGGCGAGGGTGTCCCCCACCTCGCCCAGGCGGCCTTGCACCTCCCGCAGGATGCGGCTGGCCGCCCGGTTGTGGGAGGTGATGACCACCCCGAGGTAGCTCAGGCCCGGGTTGAGGTCGCGGGTCTTGCGGACGCGGGGTCCGACACCGCGCAGGCCATCCAGGGAAGCCTCGTCGGTCTTGGTCGGGATGAGGACATACCGGGAAGCCATGAGTGCGACCTCCTGGAGCTCACCGTTGCCGGGTGGGCAGTCGATCAGGACGAAGTCGTACTCCTCGCGGGCGCACAAGTCCCCCAGCGCCTTCGCGAACTGCTCCGCGGCCGACCCGGACGGAAGGAGATCCCCGTTGGAGGAGGTGGCGAGATAGCCGACCATGTCCAAGACGCGGCCACCGAAGATGAAGTGCAGCCCCGGGCGGCCGCCGGCGTCACGGACCGGCTCGAGAGGCTTATCGCTCCAGATGGCGTCGACGATGCTACGACCGTGGTCATCGCGCTCAGGATCACGCATGCCGATGTCGAGCTTGAGGTTGCCCGAGATGTCCAGATCGATGATCAAGACGGTGAAGCCACGGCGCGCCATCTCACCGCCCAGGTTGGCCGTCAGGCTGGTCTTGAGGACCCCGCCCTTGCCGTTGATCACCGAGGTGACGCGTGCACGGTTCAGGTCGGTCCGTGTCGGATCCGGGTCGGTTGTGCGCTGGTCAGGCTTCACCAATCTCACTCTTCCTCATGTCATCGGCCGCAGCAGGTTGTGACAGGGAGGGGTGATCTGCGGCTTCCCGTGGTCGTCACTCTCCCCCATCGGATGCACTGGTGCCCACACATGGTGACCAGCATTGCCCCAACAGTGCATCCCCTGTTGGTCCACTGTTGCCGCATCGTTGCACACCATATTGCCCCACTGTGGGATTCATTATTGGTTGCATTGTTGTCCAGTTGTTGTTTTCAACATTGCACTATTGTTGCACCCACCGTGCGCACACTGTTGTTATCACTGTTGTTTTCACTGTTGTTGTCAACGTTGGTGACATGTTGCCGCGCCGTTGGGCAGATGTGGCACCCCCTGTTGCATTCCACATCTCGTAAGGCACACTGGGTTGGTGAGCATCGCGCTGTCTGTCGACGCCGTCGAATCTTGGGTGCGCATCAAGATCGACGATGGGCGTCCTGCGGCCGCGCCTCCAGAAGAATGGTGGACCGACTTCTTCTGGCACCGGGCGATGTTCCGACAGAGCTACAACCGGTGGAGCCCCGAGGACGTCTACACCCTGCTCCTGCAATTCACCCGAGGAAGGCTCGAGTTCACCACCGTCAAAGACATGCAGCTCCTGCTGCAGATCCAGTGGGACGCCGCCCGGTACGAAGAGCTGTACCGGCGCGTGATGGTGGGGGAGCTCTACACCATCCACCGCTACTTCCTCAAAGACCCCGACCGGGCGATGATCTACTCCGCCATGGGCTTCGAGCGATGGGAACCCAGCTTCCTGCTGCGGCCCACCACCGGCACACCACTCGATCCACGCAGCCTGCCTGATACACGCGCGGCACTTCGCGAGTGGCCCTCGCAAAACCCGATCAGCCGGCTGTGGGAGTTCCGACAGGTGCAGCTGATGGTCGTCGCCGTGCTCGACCAGCTCATGGACGTGCAGATGGACCTGGCCCAAGAGCTTGCGCCCCGCATCGGGTGGGACATCATCCGCAGCATCACCAAAACCGTCTGCCCGGCCACCCTGGAAAGCCACCGCGAAGAACGCGGCGAACCAGGAGATCCCAGGCGCCACCCCCAGCAGACCTTCGCCCCCCTACCCCGCGAACCCCGGCCAGGAGAAGGCCCCCAACCCCTCACCCCCGCAATGCGGACGCGCCTGCGCAACAACTTCTGGGAATAACAAGGGAGGGCCCTCACCGGGGCCCCCTCTCCCACAGCGCGCCACCTTGACCGCCCCTCTCTCGGAACGTGGTCACGGACCTGGGGCCTGACACCCACACCCCGTGAGGCGACGCCCGACGGAAACGACGACGACGCTGGACCACGACGCCCGGCCCACACCACATCCATGGCATTTCAACCGGGCAAATCCTCGTTTACCACACCTCGTTTACCACTAGATTTCCCGCAACAAATGGGCCTTGACCTGCGCAGATCCCTCGTTGACCACGTTTACCACTGCCTGCTGGAGTGTGTACGTGCGCGTACGCGCGCGAGACCGGTGCAGCAGCAGCAGCAGCAGCAGTAGTAGTAGTAATGAGGCCAGATGCCTAAAGGTCCCCCACCCTGGCTGCCGGCGAGTGGCTGGGTGCCGACACGCCGAGAACACGCGGGTGCCGACTAGCGGTTTCAGTTACCGACAGGATGTGGGCTATGGCTGCACACAAGAGCTCTCACGGGAAGCCCGGACGAACGTCCCGCGGGCCGCGTAAAGCCGTCATGGTGCGGGTGCCCGAGGCCTACTACGCGACCTACGCCGATGAGGCGAGGCGGCGCGGCTATACCTGCCTCGGTGACTACGCGAACGCGCTCTTGGCCCAGGCCCACGAGCTACCAGTACCCGAATTCGCCAAGCCCAGCATGAGCGGCGACCACCAGAAGGGGGCCGTGCAGGACACCTTGCCGAGGGCCGGGTAGCCGGCCCTAAACACGAAAACGCCACCCCCCAACTTTGACCAGGCCAAGGGGTGGCATTCTCCGAATCGCGAAAGGGCCGAAGTGCGCTCTCGACGTGCCTCAGCGTACCCGATCCCGGTCGGCCTCATCAGGGCAGATCGGCTGATCGGCGTGTCCCTGACGGGGCACACACCTGACCGCCGCGATACCGCTCGGGCACATTCGCCGAAAAAGATCGCCGGTCTGGGTCACACCCTCAGCTCCCGACGGGCATTGATGAGCATGAGGGCAAGGAGAATCCTTAACCTGCCGCTGGGCGGTGCTCCATGAGCACGCCGGAGCTGCCAGCACTACCATCCGCCGCGCCCTCGGGCGCGATGGTGTCGCTCGACCGGGTTTCCGCTGCCGCGGACCGGTTGGGGTTGCGGCGCCGCAAGGGCGGCCGAAACGCCGACTTCTTCGTGTCCTGCCCGGTGCACCAGGAGAAGACCCCCTCCATGCACGTCAGCTGGCACCAGGGAGTCACCGGCGGCATGGTGCTGCTGACCTGCTTCGGCTGCGACGCCAACGGCGCCGAGCTGGCCGAGGCGCTCGGGCTGCGGCTCGTCGATCTCTTCGACGTCCCACTCCCGGAGCGCGATCGGTCCATCTCGGCACCCCGCCGCTCGTCCGAGAGGCGACAGTCCGGGCAGCGCCGCGGCCACTTGGGGCGGCTACCGGCACTGCTCCCCGGCCCGCCAGCTGGCCCAGAGCCAGAGCATCAGTGGCAGGAGGTCACGCGCTACCCGTATACCGATGCGCAGGGTGTGGTGGTGCAGTACGTGGTGCGCGAGGAATGCGCGGCACCCGAATGCGTCGCCGGCGACGGTAGGCATAAGCGCTTCACCCAGCTGTTCGTGACCCGCAACGACCGTGTGGTCAGACGACGCCCGGAGGGGTTCTTCCCGGTCCTGTACCGCGCTCCGGAGGTGATCGCCGCCATCCGCGCCGGAGAGACGGTGTGGCTGATGGAGGGCGAGAAGGACGCCGACCGGGGAGCGGCCTTGGGGCTGGCGACCACCACCAACGCCCAGGGAGCGACCAGCTTCCCCGACGACCTGGTGCCCGAGCTCGCCGGCGCCGACCTGGTGGTCATGCTTGATCGCGACGAAGCCGGGTTCGCCCGGGCCGTCGACTTGCACGACCGGCTCTCGCCGGTCGTGCAGCGACTGCGGCTCCTCTTACCGCGCTCGCTGGAGGAGAAGTCCGACTTCTCGGATCACCTCGACAGCGGTGCCACCATCGAGGACCTCGTCGAGGTCACCATCACCGAGGCCCGCATCTGGTATGAGGGGCGCCTGGTCGCGCAGCGGGAGAAAAAGCTTCAGCAGGCCATCACACAGGCGCAGGGTCACCTCGAGCGCGCCGAATCCACTCCTCAGGCCGCACCGGATCTGGAGCATCGCCGTTTTGCCCGCCGGTGGGTGCTGGAAGGACAGACTCGGTTCGAGGCGCTGCGGGAGAGCGTCGATCAGATTCGGGTCGCGGTGCTGCACGAGGGTACGGAGGCTCTAGCTGGTTCGCTGATGCTCGCCGAAAGCCGGCTTGAGCGGTGCCGGCAGGACTTGCGTGTCTTGCACGACCGGGCCGGGGAGCCGGTGCCGCCGATGCTGCGGCCGCAGGACGAGCAGGTGCCGGTCCGCAAGGATGCGTCCCGGCGCGCGACTCAGTTCCGGATCCATGATGGCGCGATCGTGGAATGGAAGAGCGGGAAGCCGGATCCGGAGGTCGATGAGGATTTCGACCCGAGTGAGGAGGACTACAAGGTCATCCTCTCGATGGTGGTGCGGGTATCCGTGCGCGAGTTCGAGGACGCGGAGGCTGACGCGGGCCTGTCGGCGGAGGAGGTGCCGTCGCTCGGTCGAGCTTCCACGAGCCGCACCCGCATTCAGGGACTGCGCGAACTGGCCAATGTGCGGTTGCGGTACGCCGACCCCGCGTCGGGGGAGGAGATGGAAGTGCGGGTGCCGGCGGATCGGTGGCGCGATGGCAGTTGGCTGGATTCGCTGCCTGGTGTCGTGGATTTCGATCATCGCCGCGCGGGTCGCGAGGTCGTTCAGCGGGCCGTGATGGCCATCAGCACCGACATGGTCGATCGGGTCCTGGCGCGCTCGACGGGCTGGCACGAACAGGCCGACGGCGGGTGGGGATATGTCCACGCTCGAGGTGTCATCACGGCCGAGGGGCACCGGGACAGTGATATCTCCCTCGAAGCGGGTCTGGAGCTGTATGACCTGCCGGACCCGATCCAGGATCCTCAGCGGCTGCGGGTCTGCTTCCTCGAGCATTCGGCCACCATGATGGGGCGGCTGCCGGACCGTGTCGCCGCTCCGGTGCTGGGGCACGTCTATCGGACGGTGTTGGGCGCTCATCACTGCAGCGTCGCGCTGGTGGGGCAGAAGGCGACCTATAAGACCTCTATCGCCGCGAAGGCGATGAACCACCTCGGTGAGGCGTGGGGGGTGCGCCGGTATAGCTCGTCGATGTCCGGGCACGGCGACACCGACAATGTGCTGCGGCTGAAGCTGCACCGCGCCAAGGACGCCCTGTGCTTCCTCGACGACTTCGCGCCCAGCGACAACTGGGTCAAGGCGCAGCGGCTGATGGAAGACACCGCCCGGATGGTGTGGAATCAGGAAGCCCGGGGGCGGATGAGCCGCGACGTCAAGAGCACCCGGCCCGGTCACCGGCCCCGCGCCGCGGCCTTGATGACCAGCGAGGTCATGCCACGCCCGGGCTCGGGCGCAGACCGGCTGCTGCCCATTCCGCTCGCCCCGCACGATGTGTCACGAGAGGACCTCTTCCCCCTCGACGACGAGGAGTCACGGCACGGCCGGGCCCTCCTCGGCGCCTCCTTCATCCAGTGGCTGGCTCACGATCACCTGGCCCGCCGCAGCCACTATGGGCAGATCGCTGAGCAGTACGCCGAAGCCCTCGCTCACCGCGGCAACACCGACCGTGAGGGTGAAGTCCTCGGGCAGCTGTGGGCCGGCTGGATCGCCATGCTGGACTTCCTCACCCAGGTTGGTGCGCTCACCGACACCGAACGCACAGAATTTGCCTCGCGCGTCGACACCGGCCTGCGTCAAGCACTCGACGCGACCCAAGACCCCGACCAGCCCAACACCGTCGGTGGACGCATCGTCGAGCTACTGCGGCACGCGTTCGGACAAGGCCTAGCGCACGTCAACGACCACCGCAGCGGCGACTGCCCCGAGTGGCCCCTCGGAAGCCGTCTCGGGTGGCGACGCACCACCCTTGACGACAGCTACGCCGGGGCAACCCGCTACCGCTACGACCGGATGGGGATCCTCGCCGGCTACGTCTGCGCCGACCCGGGCCACCGCGACCGCGGGCGTGTGCTGATGATCGAGCGGACCGCGCTGGAATCCGTCCTCAAGGCCGCCAACGCCAGCCAGACCGAACAACTACTGATTGACGGCCGCACCGCCCAGGTCGCGCTCGCCGACCTCGGTGTGCTGCTGGTCGATCGCCCCCGCAGTGGGGGAGTGACCCGGTACACCCTGCCGTGCCGCATCCACGCTGAGGGGGGCGCCGACCGGCGTTTCCTAGTGCTCTGGCTGGACCAGATCTTGCCCGTCGACGACGACGGCGGTGACGGTGACATGGCGTTGATCCCTGAGCCCGGGCCCGGCGGTGACACCCCCTCACTGGAGCCGGCCCCGACCAGCACCGTTGTCCCCGCCGCGTTCGAGGACGCGGTCGGCGCGGCGGCCGGTGAGCGGTCACCACGCGTGGACGTCGTCGCCGGGAGCGTCTTACCGTCACCAGAGCAGACCTCGACGACGAAGGGAGAGGACGTGCCGGCGCCATACCGCTTCACCCCGCAGGGATACCCCGACCGGGATGGCGTCATCGGATGGAGCCAGCCCCCCTCGGCCGACGCGCCGCCCCAGCCGTGCGTGATCTGCCAGAGGAGGTGCGGGATGACCATCGAGCAGCTGAGCATCCACATCCCGTGCTGGGGCAACAGCACCGCCACTGAGCGGGTGGCTGCAACGCGTGCCGCCCCAGCCGTGTCGCCCCCGGCTCCCGCGCCCCGACAGCCGGTTCAGCACAACTCGGCTCCGGCCTCCGGCCCAGCCCCGCGTGGGGCCGCTGCCGTCGTCGACGTCGACGGCGTCTGGACCAGCGCCGGGCAGCACCTGCCTTTGCCAGCCGGCGGCATCACGTCGGTGGCGGATCTCTACGACCTCGGCCGGCGCCTGCAGCTCGGCACCCCAGTCCGCAAGGGATACACCGCCGACGGGCAGATCTGGGTCGGTGATCGCCTCGCAGCCCACCTCGGCATCGATGTCGAGGCAATCAAGGCTGCGCGGGTGACCCAACGCGACAAGGTCACCCACGAGGTCACCTCCACCGCGGGCGGAGTGCAGCTGGCCCGGACGCACGGGCTCTTCCTTGGGGCCCGTGACAGCCAGAGCTTGGGCCGGTGGACACGGCTATGGCGTGAGGGCGACCCGGACGGGGTCCGGCTGGCGTTGATCGCCGCGATGAACCCCGACCAGGACGAGCCGCGGCTGCTGGCCGGGAATCCCGATCCGGCGCACCTCGCGCGACGGATCGGTTTGCTCGCCGACGCGCTCGGATACC
>Ga0209174_10000202_pt1 | contig 46102 bp, 40 predicted proteins | sample JI91814BDNA_FD_187505 | JGI IMG/M metagenome (GOLD analysis project Ga0209174, IMG submission 187505) | Wastewater effluent complex algal communities from Wisconsin, to seasonally profile nutrient transformation and Carbon sequestration -... | ecosystem: Engineered > WWTP > Effluent > Algae...
AGCCCAGATATACAAAAACACTAAACTCCAGAAGTGGATAATAGAGAGTTTGTGACTGTAAATTGGTTGCTTGATGTGTTTTGGAAAATAATAATACATCAAACCTAAGAATGGAGTTGTTAATACGAAGGCAACAGCATTATGCCCATACCACCATTGAATGTTTGCGTCAAAGACACCTGAAAAAATGGAATAAGATTTTGTTAAACCTACCGGTATAACAAGATTATTCACAATAAATAAAATTGGAACAGTCACAAAAGAAGCGACGTAAAACCAAATAGCAACATACATTTGTTTCTCTTCCCGTTTTATTATGGTCATTAGATAGTTAACAAAAAATATCACATACCAAACAACGATTAGAACATCCAAAGGCCATTCCAATTCAGCATATTCTTTCCCCTGGCTTAAGCCTAAAGGTAAAGTGATTGCTGCTAATAAGATTGTAAGATTATAAAGAACTAAGTGAATCATTGCAAGTTTGTCACTCCAGATTCTAATTCTCAATAACCTCTGCGCCGAATGATACGCAGTCGCAAAAATAGCACTTAGAGCAAAACCAAAGATAGCCGCATTTGTATGCAATGGACGTAAACGACCAAAACTGAAATATTCCGTTATATTCAATTGCGGATAAACTAACTGAAAAGCGATCAATACGCCAATTGACATGGAAGCCAAGCCCCATACAAAGGCGGAAATGATGAAAGCCTTTACAATGAAATCATTGTATTTTGCATCAGAGCCACTTGAAACTACGTTCGAACCAACTGATGAGTTTGTATTCATATATAATTTCTTCTCCTTGACTTACGTATAAAATTGCAATACGAAAAGAATCAAAATGAATTTATAAGTTTTGCTTTCAAACTAATATGATATTTGTCATATGGTTAAAATAGGTATTTAAGAATAAGTAAAGTAAGGTGACAGAACAGAGATTTTGCATATAGTGAGTGGGTGTTTTTTATTAGCCACATTCACAAGGATTTAATATGGAAGACAAGGTAAAATGCGCAAATTGTTTAAGTAAGGAGCATGGAGTATTTAAATGTATCGGTGAATCTACTCTAAACGACGTTTCATCCGACAAAACCTTTTTTCAGTATAAAAAGAAAGATGTCATTTTTAAAGAAAATGATAAGATGAGTGGATTCTATTGCATTCAAAGCGGTCTAGTCAGGACTTTTAAAACTTCTGGCTCTGGCAAAGAGCAAACGTTTCAAATTGCGGGTAAGGGTAAATGGTTGGGGTTTCGCGATATTATCTCCGGAGAAGAATCCAATCACTCCTCAGTCTGTCTCGAAGACGTAGAAGTCTGTTTTATCCCGAAAGAAACAATTACAAAATTGATTAAGTCAGATGAAAAGTTTCAAATTGAAGTAATGAAATATCTAGCCGAAGAATGGAAAGAAATGGAAAACCATGTTCACTCTATGGGAACCAAACAAATTCATAGCCGCCTAGCTGAGTTACTAATTACCTTTCACGGTGCATCAGGAAGCGAAGATACCGAACTTAATATAAATGTTACAAGAGAAGTCATGGCGACTTGTATTGGAACGACAACTGAAACTCTGATTCGTGCGCTTGCAGATTTCAAAGATAGAAATTGGATTAAAATTGAAAAAAATAAAATCGAACTTTTAAATCTTAAAGCATTGTATAATCTTTCAGAAAGCGCTGCTACTTAGTAGTGGCATAATTCTAGTAGCCGCTGGAAAATAGTTTACGAGCTCCCTTCATCCCGCATTTTTGAAAATAGTTGTATGCAATTGCCGCTCGCTCTATAGTTTCTTTTTGCTTTTCATTTTTTAGCCAACTATCTATGCCAGCTTTTAGAACATAACTTTCGGGAGCCATTAGTCCGTTTGACCATAGAATAGGATTAGTTTTCGATTCATCTATAATTTTAGAGAAATAACTCTTTGAATAACATGCTAAAATAATAACAGGCTTTAGCTGAGTCTGTTTTGATTGATTTGATAATTCTAAACTAAAGTCCATTAATCCATTGTGCCCAATATATCCGAGTAAATCTGCATTAGCCGCTATGGGTAAGATAATTTTTCGATTTTCTAAGTCGAAAGAATATGTTTCTTTTTTTTCTCCATGTATAGATTGTATTAAATCTTTCGTTGCCGTTTTAATTTCTCTTCCTCGATAGGCATCGGCTACAAGGAAAATGTTTTTGGATTTATGCTTAAATACAACACGTTCTAAAATTTCTGCATTGACGTTAAGCGCACTCGATACGAGTTTCCAATCCTTTTCTTTTTTAAAAAAAGATTTTACCCCGTAAGCTGCACCCCAATATAAATTATCTTTTAGATCGTCCCCATTACCTAGTTTTTTAGGGACTGGAACAATCCCCTGGTATTCATTATCACAAAGTGCAACCAATACGTGAATCACCTTTTGTTCGGAAGAAAAAATCGAAAAAGATAAAAGAAAATAAAAAAGGAATGGAAAAAATGGGAAGCGAGTAATCATAATATATAGACTGTGAGTGAAATAAACAAAATACCCACACGTGAAATTCCAGGCAATAAAAAAAGACAAATTCGGTATATTGGAATTACCCACTATGTTCCTTCTTATTTCAATGCAAAGGATTAACAAATTAATCGTTGAAAAAATACAAAACTTTGAGAAATTAGAAATCAAAAAGGAATATACAATGACTAAATTTTTACGATTACTCACAACATTCTGCTTCTTAATTTCTATTTCGATGTTTGCCGATACACCTAAGCAGGCACCAAAGCAAGAGCCCAAAAAAGAAAAAGCAAAAAAGCTAGAGCCAAAAAAAGAAGGCAACGAAGAACAAAAAGAGCGCAAAGACAATAAAGCAATGATTAAAGAAGATAGGGAAGAATCAAGAAAATAGAGATTATTCCTTATTAACCGCTGGGGGGATGATATAATCGCCGATGATGTTTGCTCCCTCCTTTTCCTCAGCGAGTTTGTATAGTTCTGCTTTCATTTTTTCTACGACATAGGGATTTGATTCAGCTATATTGGTTTGATTGAGTGGATCTGAAATTCTATCGTAGAGTTCGTAGATAACACCATCGCGAGTCGGGATATAAATAAACTTATAGCGGCTATTCACTATTGACCTGTGCTTTGCAAATGCAATAGTCTCTCTATAAAAAGGATCTGTTATCATAATCTGGTAATCTTCTTCTGGAACGATTTGATGCATTTTTAAAATGCTTGGATACATGATACGTTGGGATTGGAAAAAATGCTCTCCGATATCAGAAAACCAAATTCCAGTTTCAGAATATACTGATCTTTCATCGACCCAGTCTTGTTTACCGAGAATTGGAATTAGAGATTGTCCTAGAAACTTCTTATTAGCCTCAATTTGATAAAATTCTAAAAGAGTCGGAACAATATCTATTGAGCTAGTGACACCTTTAAAAACATGGCTCTCGCGTTCTTTGAAAAATGTGTGTGGAAACTTAATAATAAGTGGAACTTGTGTAATGAATGGTCCGCGTAAATGCTCTCCATGACCATGTCCGTGAATGTCTTCGTAAAGCGATTCTCCATGATCTCCGGTAATTATAATTAAAGTTTTTTCATAGAGAGAATGCTTTTTGAGGTAACGCACGATTTTACCAAAGCTTTCATCAAACGAGTAAACAGAGGAATCAAAGATAGCTTTGATTTGTTCGATATCTTTTTCGTTTGGCTTAGAGTCAGAAGTTGGATCGACGAATTTAAAATATTTATATTTTCCATAATACTTTGGATCAGTAAATTTTTTATATTCAGGATACGGAGGAGAATAAGGAAAATGTGTTACTGATAAAAATATATTTAGAAAAAAAGGATTCGATTTTTCTTTTCGGATGAATGAATAAATGTCGGGTAATAGCCTATCGCCGTCACCTAGATTTGAGAATCCATTGATTTCTTCGAAGTAATCTCCTCCTCGTAAAAATGAGCCTGTTAGAATGGGAAGTAAGAAAACTTGAAATTCTAAATTCTTTTGGATTACTAAAATCTTTGCATTGAAATTAGGCGTATGCACTTCTTCAAAACCAAAATCAGCCCGCGTAAAAATATCTCCCGCAAAATTGGAATATACCGCAGTCTTGTATTTTTTCTTTTGCAGATAATGACCGATAGTCGGAAACTCTGCACTGCCCAGGTTTTTCTTTTCTTCGGGAGCAGGAAACATATCGCGGATTTTATGGGACATGCTATATTCGCCCGAAAGTAAATCTGCCCAACTTGGAAAAGTCCTGGGCACAGTTACATGATGGTCTTCAAAAACAAATGCTTCTTCTTTGAATTTATCAATATTGGGAGTAATACTTTCGCCATTTATTTTTGCACTGATTCTATCCGCTCGCAGGCTATCGGCGGAAATAATTAGGAGGTTGTAATCTTTTGTATTGTCCTGTGCTGGAAAATGAAAATAAAATTTAATATAATAAAAAGAACCAATAATTAAAACGAGTGTAAAAAGAACGGGAAGGATAATAAATCGGTTTAGGTTTGTATTTATCTGACGGATGATTTGATAGGAAAGAAAAATAGGAATGATTCCATAAATAAAACTATTTACATGGAAAAAAATAACTAGAACTAAAAAAGAAAGCAGTAGCAGGTAACGGATATTTGCCTTATAGAGAAAGCCGGCTAAAAGAAAGGAAATGTAAGAAGCTAAGTAACCTATAAAGAAAAATTCAAAATACTTTGGGTTTACATGATCGGTAAGAAAATAAAGTAACCATTGTAAATACGTGTGACGGATATAGAAAAACTCACCATACATTTGCGGATAATGAATAACAGAATGAAAAAATAAAGCAAATGTAAAAAGTAAGAATACTGTATAGGTTATATATTTCTTGATCTTAGATTTTGGATTCTTTGATTGAAAAACTTCCTCGAATAAAAAATCGATTGTGATTTGTAAAACAGAAAAGAATAGATAGTAAATCAAAAAGATTTTTAAATTTACCAGTAAAATAAGGTAAACAAAGTCTCCATTTAAAATGGAATGAATCTCACTGCTGAGGTCAAATCCCATTACCCGGAAGGAAGTATTAAATAGAAGACATAGCAAGTAGAGCGAAAAGGAAAAATAAAATGCTCTACCTGTATTTTGAAAAATAGAACGAAATAGCAAACTTATTCCCCTTGTGGTTTTTTCAATTCTGGCGCAGGGAGATTTTCAGGAACACTTGGTTCTATTTCGGGAAGTTTTTCTTTTGGAGGTTCTGGCTCCGGGACGATTTCTGTTGACTTATTGTTATTATCCTCTGGCTCATCGTCAAAGCTAGTTCCTTCGTCCGTTTCAGGATTGATTTTTTTAGTTTCGATTTTTACTTCTGGAGGAGTGGAATTTGCCCCTGGCTCACTGCCTTTAAAATAATACTGCGAGTAAATTGGAAATTTGCAATCGGGAGCATCCTGTAAAAGTATTCCTAACTCACCGCAAATATCTACCTGAACATAATCGCCTTCAAATGGTTTTACTAATTTTTCATCCGGACTAATACGTGAGCGCATAAAGTTAAGATATCTTAACCAGACCTGTCCGCTTATGCCGGCTCCGGAGCCAGGAAAAGGTGCACTCTGATCATTGCCTACCCATACAGTGGTTACATTGCCGGGAAAAATTCCAGCGAACCAGGAGTCCCTGATACCTTTGCGGTTTCCCCATTTTACCGCTGCTTTTTTAGGAGTTTGAACTGTTCCCGTTTTTCCGGCTAGAGGAATTTTATCTTTGTCTTTAACTCGAACGGGTAATGTGCCTTCTCCGCTCAAAACTGATTCAAGTAAATTCATTGCCATTGCACAGGCTACTGGATCTAGTATTTGCTCGCTTGCTTCATCAGAGTAAAGCTCCGGTGGAGTTCTGTCGATATCGTCATCGTCAGTTATCTTAAGAATTTTTCTAGGACGAACTTTGAATCCTCCGTTGGCAATAGTGCTATATACGATTGCAAGCTCCATCGGACTAAGTTCGCCCGATCCGAGCGCCAAAGATAGATTATTCCCAAATCGTTCTTTTAATTCTGGAACTGGAATTGAGAGGATAAGAGACATTTTCTCCAAGAAATAACCGACTCCAACTTCTTGTAAAAGTTTTACCGCTACAGTATTAACAGATTGCGCCAGAGCATGTCTTGCAGTGATATAACCTTTGTAAGAGCCATACCAATTTTTAGGAGTATATCCACCAATATTAATTTTTTCATCTTTTACGATAGAAGAAGGAGTAATGATTTTCTTTTCTAAAGCGAGAGCAAAAATAATTCCTTTGATAGAAGAACCAGGTTGTCTTTTGGATTCTTCTGCTCGGTTAAGTCTATAGATAGATGAAATCTTATAGGCACCGACTAACGCTTCTACATTTCCATTGTAAGGGTTTAACGAAACAGCACTCCCGTTCATATTATCGATTATTTCGGATTCGCGCTTCGCTTCTTCGTCATTTCCTTTTTTGATATAAGCTTGCTTTTCTTTTTCTAATACTTTGCGAACATCTTCAATTCCTTCTCTGAGAGAAGTTTCGATTACACTTTGTTTTTCGTAATCTAGAGTTGTGTAGATATTAAGAGAAGTTTTTTCTAACTCGTCATTGGAAAATTTTTCTAGGATATAACGTCGAATGCTTTCGTTAAAATCGGGAGCAAGGTTTACTTTGAAGTCACGGTCAAATCCGAATTTGCCGATGTCACTTGTAAATTTAATTTTTTCAGTTAACTTTAGCTCAACAACTTTATAAGCATTTTTAAATTGGCGAATATTTTCATCTATCTTTTGGGAAAAATTCTTCTCGATTAATTTTTGATCGGAATGCAATTGAGGATTTTTTGCCATATCATTTAGAATTCTTTTTTGGCGTTCAAGGGCAATGTTCAAATTTCGGATTGGATTATAAACAGAAGGCGCGGGAATAATTCCTACAAGAAGCGCTGATTCTGCCGGTGTCAATTTTGTAGCAGTCTTATTGAAATAATAACGACTAGCCTCTTCTAGTCCAGTATTTCCTTCCCCGAGAAATATTTGATTCATATACATGGCAAGAATGGTTTCTTTGTCGTATTGATTTTCGATATAATAGGTGCAAAATGCTTCGGTAATTTTATTGTAAATATTTCTCTCGCCCAGGTTGAGGGTAAGCTTGGATAGCTGCTGGGTGATTGTGCTTCCTCCCTGTAACAATCTAAACTTGGTAAGGTTTACGACAATGGCGCGACCGATGGCAGCGTAGTTAATCCCGCCATGTTTATAAAAGTCACGGTCTTCGGAAGAGAGAAGTGCCCAGACTAAATTTCCGTGTTCTTTTAGATTATCAGTTCTAATTGGTTTGAAGTTGCGACGGTTGAATTCGCCAATGAGTTTGGAATTTTTATCGTAAATTTTAATTGGCTTAGTCTTTACAGAGTCGTAATAATTGGAAACTTCGGATCGATATTTATCCAGGTTGGCTTTTACATTTGGTTTTTCCTTGATCCAAACAACATAGGCACTCAGAATAAGAATCAAAAAAGAAATTCCAATTACGAAACTCACAAGTCGAAAGATTTTCCACTTGATTGAGTTTAAAAAAGACAATAAGTTTAAAAATGAATAATAAAGGATTCGTAAGACAGCCATTATTACCTAAAAATACCATTCCTCAAAATCTTGAAATTCATTTTTCAAAAATTATTCTTGCACAATTCGTTCCTAGAATTTACTTTAATCTCTAAGTTGGAAAAGAGATGGAATACAAACTAATAGAAGGCATTCAAGTAATCAAAATGGAAGGCTCTGTCCTTCAATCTGACAGCGGAAGACTCGACAGATATTTTAGCCAGATTTTTTCTTCCGATTCTAAGAGAGTTGTCATTGATCTTACGGATGCAAATCATATCTCTTCTTCCGTCCTGGGTCAAATTGTATTTCTCAAAAACAAATTAAAGGCATTGGCAGGCGATATCAAGCTAGTCATCACAGATGATGATTTGTTAGAGCTATTTGATTTAACCATGCTCAACAAAGTCTTTGAAATTTTTCCAACAACTGACGCAGCGTTTAAGTCTTATCAGATTTAGTTTTCATTTTCCAAAGGCGTTGAAATTCTTTTATGAAAGCAGAGCGAACAATGACTAAAAAAATTGCCTATAAAAAACCTAAAACAAAAAAGAGAAAGTTAGGAAATGCAAAAGGACTTTTCAAAACCGATAAGTCTTTTTTTGATCCTCTACCAGAAGAAATTTTAAAAAGTTTTTAATTAACTGACTCAACCTACAAAGGTTGAAGTTTCAAAATTTCTCGACATCTAAAAGACTTGGTAAATACTAGGTGAATGAATCCAACTAAGCTTGCACTGGCATCAAACAACCAACATAAAATCTTTGAATTTAAAAAAATCTTAACTACTGGTTTCTCCTTATTAACCGCAAAGGAATTAGGATTAGATTTTGAAGTGGAAGAAACAGAGTCAACTTTTGAAGGAAACGCTCGTCTCAAGTCAGAGCATCTCTATAAAATATCCGGTATGCCTTCGATTGCAGATGATTCTGGAATCTGTGTAAGTGCATTGGATGGAAGACCGGGAGTCTACTCAGCTCGCTACGGCAAACCGGGATTTACCGATAGAGATAGAACAGAATTTTTATTGGAAGAAATAAAAGGCAATCCTGATAGAGATGCTTATTACTTTTGTTGCATTGCTTTCACGGATGGAAATGGAACAAAATTCTTTACTGGAAAATGTAAAGGGCTACTCGCAGAAGATTACGATGAATCCGGAAATGGATTTGGTTACGATCCGATTTTTATTTATCCACCGCTGGGAAAACGTTTCTCGCAAATTTCTCCCGAAGAAAAAAGCAAAGTTTCTCATAGAGGAATTGCGCTTAGAGAATTTGCAAAATTCTTAAAGGACTAATTCCAGCATTACAGTTGTAAATACGGCAAGACCTTCGCTGCGACCGAGGGCGCCCATTTTTTCAGTAGTGGTAGCTTTTACGGAGACTTGGTCTTCTGGAATATCTAATAGCTTTGCAAGAGAAGAAATAATTTGTAGACGATGTGGTGCGATTTTTGGTTTTTCGCCGATGATCGTATTGTCAACGTTTAATAGGGAGTAGCCCCTCTCCTTCATTAAATCCAAACACTTATTTAGAATAATCGAAGAGTCCATGTTCTTTAAAGATTTATCTGTATCGGGAAAGTATTGACCGATGTCACCTAATCCAAGTGCTCCTAGTATGGCGTCGGATAACGCGTGTAAGACTATGTCTGCATCTGAATGACCGACAAGCGACCATTCACTTTCAATGGTGTATCCTCCTAAAATCAGCGGACGTGTTGCGTCTATCGCAAGTTTGTGAAAGTCGATTCCATTTCCAACTCTATACTTCGGGGGCATCTAAAAGCTCTATATCAGGATTATTTTTTTTGAAGTAGTTTAATTCCCAGTCGGATTCAAAAAGAACAGCCATACGACCATCTCTGTCAAAGATTTGGTTTGTAGAAGAAGGCATATTCGGCATGTCTTCTTTTTTTACCCAGCGACAGGAGCCATAGGGCAGGGGAGTAATACTACTTTTTGCATTGTATTCATCTTGTAATCGTCTTTGGAAAACTTCAAATTGTAGATTTCCAAGAGCACCTATTATCGGATAGCCGCTACCAATTGTTCTGGATGTAAACAGGTGTAAAATTCCCTCTTCGGATAATTGTTCGATGCCTTTCTTAAAACTTTTGAGAGACATGCTATCAGGACAGGAAACTGTCGCAAACATTTCAGGAGCGAATACGGGGAGTGGCTTTAACTTGGGAATCGGACCTGAGGCAAGGATATCTCCAATCTTATAAGTTCCCGGATTTACCAGTCCAATAATGTCGCCCGGGTAGGCTTCATCAATTGTATTTCTATCTTGTCCGAAGAAGGCAAAGGAGGAAGAAAGCTTAATTGGTTTATCCAATCTTTCGTGGTTAACAGTTGTTCCCCGCTCAAACTTACCTGAGCAGATACGAACAAATGCAATTCTATCTCTGTGCACCTTATTCATATTAGCCTGCACTTTAAAAACAAAACAACTAAAAGGAGAATTGATTGGATCAAGTTCACCGCCTTCTCGCAGAGCAATATGAACAGGTGGTGGGGCTAAAGTTAAGAAATGATCTAGAAATAACTGAATTCCAAAATTATTAACAGCAGAGCCGAAGAATACAGGTGTAATTACACCGGCTAGAAAATCTTTATCATTAAAAGGAGAAATTCCATTATCAATAATATCAATTTCTTCTCGGAATTTTTTTAGAATATCAGAATCAATTTGGGCTTCGAGGCTACTATCATTTATCCCGCTGAGCTGAACAGGAGCCTGGTAGGCACCGCCCGGAGTTTTTTGAAATAAGTTGACTTGTTTTTCTTCCCGGTTGTATACACCTTTAAAATCAGGACCTGTTCCAATTGGCCATACAGCTGGCACCGCTGTAATGCCCAGAACTTCTTCGATCTCGTCTAGAAGAGCAAACAAATCTTTTGTAGGTCGATCCATTTTATTGATAAAAGTAATAATTGGAATTCCACGATCGCGGCAAACTTTGAATAGCTTACGTGTTTGAGTCTCGACTCCCTTTCCTGCATCGAGCACCATAACGGCAGTATCCGCTGCTATGAGTGTGCGATAGGTGTCTTCCGAAAAGTCTTCGTGACCGGGTGTATCTAGAAGATTTAAGACAAAGTCTTTGTATTCAAATTGGAGAGCAGCGGAGGTAATAGAGATTCCCCGCTCCTTTTCCATTGCCATCCAATCGGAGGTTGCTGACTTTTTATCTTTGCGGGCTTTAACTGCTCCAGCAAGTTGAATTGCTCCTCCGTAGAGAAGTAATTTTTCGGTGAGTGTTGTTTTTCCTGCATCGGGATGTGCAATAATCGCGAATGTCCTTCTTCGCGCTGTTTCTTCTTTTAAGCTGAGTGCCATACTGCCATATTTGCAGAAAGGCTGAATTTTCCAATTCTTTCCTTGTCTAATTTATATCAATTCGCACTCTAAGTTTTTTCTTTTTAAAATGAATAAATTTATCAGGACGAAAACGACTGAGTTCAAATTCATAGACCCTATTATGAACAAGTAAATTTGGTTCGAATGCAATCTGTAAACTACGTGTGCTTTTATAGGTTCCAATTCCATTGCAACATTCACAATAGATATTCGAGCCAAGACATTCCGGACAGAGGATACGCACTGTTAGTGGAATTTTGACCAGAATGCGCTTTGTGGCTTCTTCCTTTTTAATGATTAGATCAAGGTCGTGATTGAGACCCGTAAATTTGGCGCGATCTTTTCTGCGGAATCCTGTTCGCATGAGTCCGCGTCTTGCGAGAAAAGTCATAGAGGTAGTATAGATTAGCCGCTCTTGGGGTAGTAAAAATTCCTTCTTCGCCTTATCAGCATTAGCCTTAAGAGATAAATGTTTAAGATATGCTTTGTCGTATGCTTCTCGAAACTCACCGCTTAATACCTGGTAGGCGGAAAGTAGATGTTGAAATTTTGCAACTTGACCGGTTGTCTTATTATCGGGGTGATAAATTTTAGCAAGCTCACGATAGTATTTTTTAATTACATCAGGGCTACTTCCAAAAGGAAGATTGAGCACAGCATAGTAATCAGGAAATTTAGTAAGCGGCATAGTTAAAGTATCGGAGAAAGAATTTTAAAAGATTACGACCGATGGACAGCGATAAAGGATTATTACGGTCATTTCGAACATCTTATAGCAGCAGGATTTGCGGTTAAGCAAATAGGTGGATGGAGAAATCTATCTGACAAAAAAACGATATTGTTAAGCTAAATAGACATTGCGTAGGCGTTGGTTCGCGACTAAGCGAAGGGAGTTCGAGGTGACAGTTAAAGCAACCTATAAGATTTCCAAAAATTTTCGTTTGGAATAAATCCATGTTCATCGGAGGAGAAATTTGGTATTATCCGCTTCAAGAAATACATATCTACATCACCTTTATTTTTTGCTGGAATTTTACCGCGATATTCGCAATCAAAAAAAGAATTCACTCGATCAAAGACAGATTTGGAAATATTAATTTCGCTTGCCGCACCACTTGATTCCAATCTGCTAGCGGTGTTCACTGCATCGCCCCAAATGTCATAGGCAAATTTTTTCTCACCAATCACACCAGCAATTACAGATCCGCTGTGGATACCAATTCTTAGCTCCCAAAAAGGTAAACCCATCGAAATTTGCAATTCTTTGACTTGACTCATGAATGATTTTAATTCCAGTCCTGCTAAGCAGGCATCGATTGGATGTGTCTTGTTTTCGATGGGAAGACCACCCGCACACATATAGCTATCGCTTATCGTCTTTAGTTTTTCTAAATTGTATTTTTCTATTATTTTATCGAACTGTGTAAAGCTAGTATCTAAAGTTTTGATCAATTCTTCAGGAGACATTTTCTCTGCGATTTTAGTAAATCCTTCAAAGTCTGTAAATAGGATACTTACATTTTCAAATTGAACTGGTTTTACAAAGCCTCGGTCTTTAAGCTCGTCGGCTACTTCAACGGGCAAAATATTTAGTAGAAGTTTTTCGCTTCGGTTTTTTTCTTTTTCAGCTATGAGAATTAACTCCTGTAACTTCTTATTCAATTCGATATGTGCTTTTCCAATGGAGCGAACTATATAAAATAAAGAAACAATCATGAAGGTGACTGAGAAAATGGAAAATGTATAAGTTAGAACGCCCGGGTAATTTCCAAAGTCCATTAGATTTACATACGGGTAAAGGTTAAAATAAAGACCTAGTAGTAATGACAAATATAAGAGAATAGAAGTGCTAAGTAAAAAAATAGATTGGTAAGTATCAGCGGAAAACAGAGCACTAACCACAATTAAGCATACTATAATGCCGAAAAATACAGAGTTGCCGCTTCCAGTTAGATAAAGAATTATAAATGTTGAAATTAAATCCGAAGTGGCGGGTAAATAAGGAAGTATCTTATACTTTTGATAATTGAATACAAATATTAATTCTGACAAAAGCCAAATAGAGGCATACGCAGTATTAGCCAATACAATATTTTTAAAAAAGGGAGAATCGCTAGGAACAAAATAAAATAAAATTAGGTTTGCAAACACGCGTGCAATATTTGGCGAAATGGCTTTCTTTTTATTCGCCAATGCTTGTTCTTTATTAATTGTATCCTGGTATTCTTGCATAGGGAGTAGGTTGATAGTATTTTTTTTGTTTCTAAAAAATTGTCGAGTATTATTGAATTAATTTTATAAGTATTGCGTATCAAAGAATGAAATAATTATAGAATATTATAGAATTGATATAAAAAGTTGATTCCCATCTTAGTTTTATTGTAATAACAATGGGAAAAATTTACAGATGAAATATTTACTATTAATAATAATTTTCTTTACTACAATTAATTGGTCCGCCGATCAAGAAAAATTATTAAATGATATGGCGGAATCAAATTCAATTCATGGTGAAGCAATTGGAATTGGTGGAATAAAGTCAGACCAATATAGACGTTTTGAGAAAATGAAAAAAATATTTTACAAATCAATCACCTGATCTTAAGATGCTCAAGAAAATTAAAGCGTTAGAGAAAAAAACTTTCTTAAATAAGAAATAAGCCAATTCCAATAAGACTCCAATACATCAACAATACTCTTTCCTATACTATCAAAGTTATTGTTGAAAATTTATAAGTATGTTTAAGAGTATCTTTGATAGTAAGGTTGATATGATCTTACATAAATAAGTAAACAGAGCACCTATAGTAATTTAACCGCTCGTTGAAAGCTAGGAACTTTATTCGTGTCGTTTATTTGCCTGATAGACCCCCGATTGAAAACGAAATTCAATGTTGCTCTTTGGGTTGCAACATAATGGGGTGACGGCAAACAAGAAATACCGATGAAGACGATGAACACCCATTTCCTATCGGTGTTCATCCGTGTCCATCGGTGGTAATCTTGAAAAACTATTCGCTATAGCTATCCAGCGGCAAACAAGCACAAACCAGATTTCTATCTCCATAAACATTATCCACACGACCAACGACAGGCCAGTATTTGTGTTCACGTAGATAAGGAAGCGGATAAGCGGCTAACTCACGGGAATAGAGATGATCCCATTTATCAGCCATAATCATTTTAGCAGTGTGCGGAGAGTTTTTCAAAGGATTGTCAAGTTCGTCTAGTTTTTTACTTTCGATGTCTTTGATTTCTTTGTGGATGGCAATCATTGCATCACAGAATTTATCAAGCTCTTCTTTGGACTCGCTTTCGGTAGGCTCGATCATTAGAGTTCCAGGAACTGGCCAGGACATAGTAGGTGCATGAAATCCAAAGTCGATGAGACGTTTTGCTATGTCTTCCACTTCTACTTTTGCACTTGCCTTATAGCGTCTAACGTCGATTATGCACTCGTGAGCGACTAAGTCTTTGTTGCCGCGGTAGAGAACGGGATAGTAAGGTTCTAAACGTTTTGCAATATAGTTTGCATTTAGAATTGCCATCTTGGTCGCATAAGTTAAGCCTTCTCCGCCTAGCATTGCGATGTAGATCCAAGAAATTGTAGTGATACTTGCACTTCCCCAGGGAGCACTTGTAACGGAATTGCTAGAACGTTTGGTTCCATTTTCAACTAACGCATGACCTGGTAAGAAAGGAACTAAGTGGGCTGCGACTCCGATTGGTCCAACACCTGGTCCACCACCACCGTGAGGGATACAGAATGTTTTGTGCAAGTTCAAGTGACAAACATCAGCGCCAATTTCACCCGGACTGGTTAAACCAACCTGCGCGTTCATGTTTGCTCCGTCCATATAAACCTGACCACCATTGGCATGAATGATTTCGCAGATTTCTTTGATCGTAGCTTCAAATACGCCATGAGTGGAAGGATAAGTAATCATCAAAGCGCCGAGTTCGTTTTTATACTTTTCAGCTTTTTCTTTTAGGTCGGCAACGTCGATATTTCCATTTTCATCGCAAGCAGTTACGATTACTTTAAATCCAGCCATTACAGCAGAAGCAGGATTAGTCCCATGCGCAGAAGTAGGAATGAGGCAAACAGTTCTATGCCCCTCACCTTTTGCGAGATGATAATCTCGAATAGCGAGCAATCCCGCGTATTCTCCTTGAGAGCCTGCATTGGGTTGAAGAGAAATTGCTTTGAAGCCTGTAATCTCACAAAGCCATTTTTCTAGTTGGGTAAACATTTCGAGGTAACCACGAGTTTGCGCTACCGGAACAAATGGATGAAGCTTAGAAACTTCTGGCCAGGTAAGAGGAAGCATTTCGGTAGAAGCATTTAACTTCATCGTGCAAGAACCAAGCGGAATCATAGAATGAGTCAAACTCACGTCTCTAGATTCTAGCTTACGAATATAGCGTAAAATTTTTGTCTCAGTGTGGTAGGTGTTAAATACAGGATGAGTCAGGTATTTACTGTTTCTAACGAGTGTGGTTTGAAAGTTATATGAAACAGTATCTGCCGCAATATTGACATTTACCGCAACACCTTTGTTAAAGATTGAAAGTAGAGTTAAAATATCTTCCTTACTCACAGTTTCATCGAGTGAAATACAAATAGAATTTTCTTCGTATCTTAAATTTACATTTTTGGATTCAGCCAGAGAACGAATTTCCGATTGTTTGCTCTTATCCGCAGCAATGGAAATGGTATCAAAAAAGTTATCCGTATTGATTTTATGTCCAAGCGATTCAATTCCTTTCGCCAAAATCGAAGTGAGTAAGTGAATGCGAGTAGCGATATGTTTCAAACCTTCCGGTCCATGATAAACCGCATACATAGAAGAAAGAACGGCTAACAACACTTGTGCGGTGCAGATATTACTGGTAGCCTTGTCTCGACGAATGTGTTGCTCTCTAGTCTGGAGCGACAAACGCATAGCAGGCGCACCTTGGGAATCTTTCGAAACTCCAATCAATCGTCCAGGAAGACTGCGTTTGAACTCTTCTTTAGTAGCCATATAACCCGCGTGAGGACCACCGTATCCGAGCGGCAAACCAAACCTTTGCGTAGAACCAACAGCTACATCCGCTCCAAATTCACCGGGAGCTTTCAAAAGAGTAAGACTTAATAAATCTGCAGCGACTACTACCAATACTCCGCTAGCATGAGCTTGCTTGGTAAATTCTTCATAGTCGTAAACATTTCCATTTGTAGCCGGGTATTGAACCACAGCGGCAAAGTAAGATTTGTCTGCCTTAAAGGTTTTGAAATCACCGACTACTACATTGATTCCAACTGGAATTGCACGGGTTCTTACAACATCTATCGTTTGAGGATGGCATTCATCGGAAATAAAAATCGTATCACCGTTATCCTCACTCTTGACCGCATGACAAAGAGTAACCGCTTCTGCTGCTGCTGTTGATTCATCTAACAAAGAAGCATTTGCAATCTCAAGCCCAGTCATGTCAATAATCATGGTTTGGAAATTTAACAAGGCTTCCAAACGACCCTGTGCGATTTCTGCCTGGTAGGGGGTATACGCTGTATACCAACCGGGATTTTCCAAAATATTTCTTTGAATTACTGCGGGAACAATGCAATCATTAAATCCGGTTCCGATATAAGTTTTAAAAAGTTTATTTTGAGAAAGGATTTTTTTTAATTCCTGTAAAACCTCAAACTCACTCTTTGGTTCTGTTACGCGAATTGGATTTTTTAAGCGAATGTTTTTTGGAACCGCTGCGTCAATCATTTCGTCTAACGTATTGTAACCGAGAGTTTTTAGCATTTCTGCAACTTCGCTTGCGTTCGAGCCCACATGGCGCTTTAAAAATGTGTCAGCAGGTTCGAGAGGGTTAATCGATTTTTGTTGGAGAGTGGAGCTTGGAGTAGTTGTCATTTATCCTTCCTTATTTAGCTTAAACTCGGTAGAAATTCATCTGGGCGATTCGTCCATTCGCGAAATTTTTGTAAACTCTTTCGCCCTTGCTTGAAATTCAAACAGAAAGGACAAAAATTTCACTCCGAACGACCGCTCTTTCCGCTGCAATTCCGGTCTCCTGTAATCGAAGAGCATTTTCGAATATCGGAATTTCCGCTTCAATCGCTATCGCTACGAGTAGCCGAGCTTTAAGCCAATTAGTTTCCATAAATTCACAAAAAGGTAGCCTGTCAAATGAGTTTGGTTGCAGACTTGAGCGAAATACTCAGGGCTTTTTCGTATATCTTTAGACTCGAACGTGATAACTTCGTGCAAAGTAGTGTAAAACTCGCTTTAACGATAACGAAACCTTTAGTAGTAGATTATTATTTGTAGGAACTACGTCATCTAGTCCTGACTCGTATAGCATTTCCCAAAAACCGAAAAGATCAAGTTCGAGTAAAAAGGTAAACACAAAACAACGAGATTTCCCGAAAGCTATAGCCAGTTCCCCTAGCTCTAACCAATCTGCATTGCTCGGACGAAAAGTTACACGCTTCAGATTCAATCCCTCTTCCTGGTATTCCGTCTTAATTTTCCGCGGAGGAGGAAGCATTCCAGAATGAGTAAGAGTCCGATACATCTTCAAAAGATTTCTAAGATATACAGACATTTGTCGCCCATGTTCTTTCTTCTTAGCCTTGAGTGCTTCGATCAAATGTGCCGGAACAAGCAAAGTAGACACAGATTTTTCTTTTTTCCAAAGCTCTTCAATCTTAAAAGTTCTAGAATTTCGAAAGGTTATCATACTTAATCTAGGTAAAAAAAGATTCAATATGTGCGCAAAATCCTGATTTTTTTTCTGAGAAATTTATTTTATTTGCCTAAGGAAATTTTAGCAAGCGAGCAAAGGGTTCTCTTGTCCATCAATCTGGTTAGGAATTGAGATGTGCATTTCCAGAATTAAAATTTTTTTCTTGACAGAATGTATATCGTAAATATACGATTAATTTATGGCAATCAACAAGAAAACAGAGTTCAAAGAAAAAATGCAAAATCTTTCTGAATTTGCAAAAGCAATTTCCCATCCCGCACGGATTTCTATTCTCAAAACAATTGCACAGAAGCAAGAATGTATTTGTGGGGAAATTGTAGAAGTATTGCCATTAGCCCAATCTACCGTCTCGCAACACTTAAAAGACTTAAAGGAAATCGGACTTATCAAAGGGGAAGTGGACGGGGCAAAATCCTGTTATTGTATCAATTGGAAAAAAGTAGAAGAGTTCGAAAAAGAAATTGGAAAGTTATTTCAAGAATTAAAAGTATTTAAAGGAAAGGATAATTGTTGTTAGGCAGTCACAAGGACAAAGTATGAAAAAAATTTTAGTATTATGCACGGGAAATAGTTGTAGAAGTCAAATGGCGGAAGGATGGCTCAGGCATTTTGCAAATGGAAAAGCAGAAATATACAGTGCCGGAATCGAAACGCATGGAGTAAATCCAAGAGCAATTCAATTTATGAAAGAAGCTGGAATTGATATTTCGAGCCATACTTCCAATCATATCAACGAATATAAACAAATAGATTTTGATTATATTATTACAGTCTGCGATCATGCAAAAGAAAATTGCCCGTATTTTCCGGCTAACGCAAAACGATTTCATCATAATTTTTCCGATCCTTCTAAAGTCAAAGGAAGCGATGAAGAAATTGCAAACGCATTTCGCCAAACGCGAGATGAAATACGTGATTATAGTAAAAAGTTTTTAGAGGAGAATATAAAATGAAAGTATTAGAAAAAACATTTCCACAGGTAGCTATCGTAAAACCACATATAGCGCTTAACGTAAAAAATGTAGAAGAGAGCACAGAGTTTTACAAAAAAATGTTTGGCATTGAGCCAATGAAAGTTAGAAACGGATACGCTAAGTTTGACTTAGAATTCCCTTCTTTAAATCTAACTTTAAATGAAGTAGGTCAAAATGTGACACAGGGCAGATTGTCTCATCTTGGAATTCAAGTAAATTCTACAGAAGACGTTTTAAAAGTAAAACAGTTTTGGGAAGAATTAGGATTATCCGCAAGAGATGAAATGGGTGTATCTTGCTGTTATGCAGTTCAAGATAAAACATGGGTAAAAGATCCAGATGGAAATGAGTGGGAAGTATTTGTTGTCTTAGAAGACCAATTACCCGAATTCAAATTCCTGGGTGGAAAGGCTAATGCGTGTTGTTCTACATCATCAGATTCAGGACAATCTTGCTGTTAATTGATACTATGAGGGATTGTGTAAATACATGAATTACTCACAGAGCGCACATTATCATGCAACCAAAAGAAGCAAGATTGAGTTTGAAACACAAAGAAAAGAATCAATAAAACCTGCATAGCTTGGCTGTTGGGCGAAGCAGGGCGGAAGTTTATCGAATGTGTCAATACTCTCTGTGACCTTTGTGGACTCTGTGAGAAAAATTTTCTTTGCTTTTACACAGTCCCATAATTTCACAATCAAGGAAAATATATGAAGATTAAAATACTTGGCACCGGTTGCCAGAAATGTGTTACCTTAGAATACCAGACCCAAACTGCGGTGAATCAACTGCAATTAGACGCTACAGTAGAGAAGGTTACCGATATGAATGAGATTATGAAATACGATATACTCTCTACTCCGGCTCTTGTAATTGACGAGCAAGTTATATTTACAGGCAAGGTTCCTAAGACGGAAGAAATTAAAGAAATACTAACTCAGTATAGCACAAAATGATTCAGGAGTTAGTTCATATTATCCTCTATAACTGGCTTGGAATGGATGCTACTTCTAAGTTAGTAATGGCGGTTGATTTCTTTTTTTACGATACGATTAAGATATTAATTCTTCTATACTTAGTTTCTATGGTGATGAATTTTGTTAATACCTATTTACCAATTGAAAAAATTAGAAGTTTTTTACTCAATAAAAACCTATTCGGTTTTCAATACCTTCTAGCTTCTTTCTTTGGAGCGGTTACTCCGTTTTGCTCCTGCTCTTCTGTCCCTTTATTCATCGGATTTGTGAAAGGTGGAATACCTTTAGGCGTAACATTTTCTTTTCTAATTACATCTCCTTTAGTCAATGAAGTTGCTGTTGCCATGTTTATTGGAATTTTTGGTTTTAAGGTAACAGCCATTTACGTTGCAAGTGGAATTCTTGTCGGTATGTTTGCAGGCTTTGTTTTAGGAAAGTTAAACCAAGAAAAATATCTTTCCGATTGGGTGAAAGATATTCTAAATAAATCTATTTCTAATCAGAGAACGTATATCGCCGAGACAAATTCAATATTTCAAAAAATTTCAATTGCCTCAAGAGAATCTCTTCAGATTATCAAAGGGATTTTTATTTACATATTAATTGGAATCGCAATCGGTGCGGCAATTCATGGTTATATTCCCAATGACTTCTTTGTTCAATACATCTCAAGGGACAATCTATTTGCAATTCCAATGGCGGTTATTGTTGGTATTCCGCTCTATTCAAATGCAGCAGGAATTATTCCAATCATTCAGGTATTAGTAACCAAAGGAATTCCACTTGGGACAGCTCTCGCTTTTATGATGGCAGTCGTTGGTTTATCTTTGCCAGAAGCAATGCTTCTAAAGAAGGTAATGCAGATTAGACTCCTCGTTACTTTCTTTTCAGTTGTTGGAATTTGCATTATGATTCTAGGTTATTTTTTTAATATGATACTTTAATTTTTAGGAGGATGTATGGGATTTTTTGAAAGGTTTTTAACGGTATGGGTTTTACTCTGTATTGGATTTGGAATTTTACTTGGTCAATTTGCAGGAGGAGCCATAGAGCCTCTTACAAAAATGAGTCTCTTTGAGGTTAACATCCCAATAGCCGTTCTTGTTTGGCTTATGATTTATCCAATGATGGTGCAGATTGATTTTACTTCTATCAAGGATGTTGGGAAAAATCCAAAAGGACTACTTCTTACACTAACTGTAAATTGGTTAATTAAACCATTTACAATGGCTTTCTTTGGTTGGATATTTTTTCAGAATATTTTCTCTGCCTTTCTTACTCCAGAGCGAGCTAATGAGTATTTGGCGGGAGCCATTTTACTAGGTGCAGCTCCTTGCACTGCAATGGTATTTGTCTGGTCTTATCTCACCAAAGGGGATCCGCTTTATACACTAGTCCAGGTTTCCATTAATGATTTAGTGATTCTTTTCGCCTTCATTCCAATCGTAGGATTTCTTTTAGGCATTTCGGATATCACGATACCTTACAATACTCTTTTGTATTCCGTTGTAATATTCGTTGTTATCCCCTTATCCGCTGGATATCTTTCCAGAAAATATATTTTGCGTGCTTACGGCAAAGATTGGTTTGAAACTAAGTTTTTACATTTTCTTAAACCTATTTCCATTCTTGCACTTCTTGCAACTTTGATTTTACTCTTTGCGTTTCAAGGAAATATTATTCTGAATAATCCTTTTGATATTTTACTCATTGCGATTCCGCTTACAATTCAAACCTATTTCATTTTTGGAATTTCCTGGATTACCGGTAAGCTTTTAAATCTACCGCATAACGTTTGTGCTCCCGCTTCTATGATAGGAGCTAGCAACTTCTTCGAATTATCCGTAGCTGTAGCAATTGCTCTCTTTGGAATTAATTCAGGCGCTGCGCTCGCAACTGTCGTTGGCGTTTTAATTGAAGTGCCTGTTATGCTCACTCTTGTAAAACTCGCAAATAGATGGAGATACTAAAAAATAATGCTGAATTTTGAATTAGCAATTAGGAATGTAAGAGTAGGATGAACATCGATAAAAGATTTGGGAGTCACCTCTCACGCTCGAAGTCCACCGGCTATCGCCACGACCGCCAAGCGAGGTTCGAGGTGACAGTATTTACTCCCTCTTTAAATGATAAAGCTTAAATTTTCCATTTAGTTCAATGACTGTTCTAATTCCAGTGATTTCAATCCCATTTCCAATGGGGTTAATGGCTATTATCTTGCATCCTAAATGTAATCTAAAGGGTCCATACTTTTCAAGTCGACTACAAGAAATACTTTTTACCGTAAGAAATTTATCTTTTAAATCGTGGAATAATTGCTGTTTTGCGTAATGAGTTTCAATATTCATATGTTCGAATGCTAAATCTGCATTCATCCCAGGATCACTAGTAAATCTCTCACCAACATGATTCCAAAAATTGGTGTTATGTTCCTCTCTTGTAAGTAGCAGCTTATCGAGTGAAGCCTCATCTCCTTTTAATATAAACTCCAATGCTTTTTGAATGACTTCTTGTTTTGTATTCAAAGTATTGGAAAGAGGAGGAGCTGAAGGTGAACAGAATAAAAGTAAAATTAACACTGAGTATTTAATCATAGGATTCCTCGTATTGGGTGCTGAAATAAAAAAGGGCGGAGTTTCCCCCGCCAAATAAACTTGTGGATATATGATGTTTCTTTCTATTAGTTAGTTGGATACGATGTCCAGCCTGTTGTCCAATCAGTTCCACCATTTAAAATTGCACCATAATAAGTTGCACTATCAAAAGCTGCGTTCAGGGCGTTGACGTTTACAGTTCCTGTTGTAGTATTTGCTGCAGAAGGTGCATAGTTCGGAGAAACTTCAGAAGTGCTAGTCAAAGCAACACCGGCTTGATCAATCGTTCCGCCACTCGTGCAACCGTTATTAGCCGCAGTGCTTACTGTATAAGTGTGATTAACCGTTGTGAGAGTAGCTGTTTGTCCGGAAGAAGCACAATCGGAAGAGTTTTGAGATCCAAAATTTAAAATATGGAAGTGTGAAAACTCTCCAGATTTTTCTCCATTTGCTCTTCTTACAAAGATCGCATCTCCAATGTTCTGTCCTGAACCGAAGCTAACGCAAGTAACGTTTCCAATGGAAGGATCAGAACAGGTTCCAGTTCCACTTGTTCTTTTGGAACCGGCACAAGTTTGTGCACTATTTCCATCTCCTTCAATGCAACGAGAAGTATCATCATTAGCCGCTACCGGTGTAGCATAAAGGTGTCCGATTGCAAATTGAAGTCTTCCAATCCAACCATCTGCATAGTCAAATTGGTCATCACGATTTCCACTGGCTACAAGATACTTCATATTAACCGCTCCACCCCAAAGTTCAAATCCATCATCATAGCCTCTATGACATTGAATATATTCTAACGTAGTTCCTGAACCAACTCCCATTAGAGAAAGACAATTTCTTTCATTACCAGGAGAAAACGGAGCCCCAGCAAATTCTATTCTAACATATCTCATCGTTCCAGAATTGTCTGCATCATTGCTTCCGCCGAAAGTTCCAACGTCCCCTTCGCCAACCGCAGTTACGCCTCTACCGCCAAATGTTTGTATGCCGTTACCTTGGATAATAATACCCTGCCAGTCTCCACCCGATCTTGATCCAGTTGACTTTTCAGAAGTGAACACGATAGGGTTTGTAGCAGTTCCTTGAGCATCAATTTTCCCGCCTTGTTTAATCAATAATGCTCCAGCAGGAGAAGTTGCTCCATAGATTCTCGTTCCGGCAGGTATAGTAAGAGTAACCCCGGATGGAACAATCACGGTTCCACTTAAAACATAATCCTTTGAAGCGGAAAGTGTTTGATTACCCAATGTTCCAGTTAAAATGTCGTAAGGCTTTGAGTAAACTATTTCTACTTGTAAGTCTGTAATAGAAAAGTCATAAGGGTTAGTTGTTGAGCTTGCACTTGCTCCTTCTGCTGTTGCCGCTGATGTTCCAATGATTGAATCACCTGCTGCACTTCCAAGATATAAGTCAGCTGTCCCATCTAATAATGTAGACGTTCCTGTTTTTGAAATTCTAAATCTTCTGGTTTTCGTTTTTCCACTGACAGTTAAAGTATAAGTATTACCAGTTGCCAGATTTTCCATTCTTACACCTGAGAAAGTTCCATCAGCACCGGAAGTAATTGTTCCAACTGCTGTGCCTTTAGTAATTAATGAGTCAGAGATTCCTGCACTCTTTGCATTTGTGTCCAATGTAGAAGAGTCACAAACTACTCTAGTTGTAGTGCTTGCAGAATACATCGCTACAACCGTAGATCCACATTCGGTATCTCTTGTTGTGTTCGTCGGTGCTCCAGATGTTGTGCTTCCATACATAGTTACTGGCTGAGGAGTTCCGCCGGCACCTGCAGTAGAAATTACGTTTTGGTAAAACCCAAAAGGAGTAGTCGTATTAGCCGCAGTTCCTGTTCTAACGATAGCAGCATTTTCTCCTCTACCGGTGAATGTGATAGTCGCATTAGCGATTGCTGTTGTTGAGTCTGCTCCAACTAGTTTTCCTGATATATAAATTCCTGGTGCTCTTGAACTATTTTGACGGGATGCAAGTATTGCCAAACCCACTAAAGCAGCATTATTGTTTGTCTTCTTCTTGGGAAAAAGTATATCGCAATTTATGGTCATAGAGAGCATAATGGATATTATTCCCAATAAAGCTATTTTCCTTAGTATTTTATTCATTTTGTATTTTCCTTTTTTAAAAATTGTATCTATGATACCGACTAATTAAAATTATACGTTGCACTGAACGTAATTGTTGGTCCGAGTCTATACGATGCGATAGTAGTATCTTTTCCATTCCATGGATCTTCTTGCACTACTTTGATTCTTGCATCGTTTAAGTTTCTTCCTGCTATTCTGAAATTCCAATTTTCTTTCCATTTTAAACGATAAACCATATCTATCATACCAACAGGCCTTTCGTAAGTATCTGGAATTCCTAGACCACCCACAGATTCGATTCGTTTTCCGAATTGATTGAATAATACTGTTACCCCATGATCTCCTTTCTCATCAAACTTGTAGTCAAGATTTACGTTATACACATAAGGAGACTGTCCTTGTAATGGACGGGAAAGATTAGTAGGCGATTGAGTATTCGTGGAACCGAATTGACCAAGTTGATAATATAGCCAATCATTCAGTGTTACTTCCGATTTGATAAAGAATGTATTTATACCGAGTGAAAAACTTTTCGCTTTCTCGGAAATAAAAGCTAAGCCTTTTCTGGCTTCAAATTCCAACCCTTGAATATAGGCACGTTTTGCGTTCGTGTAAGTGTAACGAAATTGTTGGTCAACTTCTGTTACCTTTTCGATTGGTGAGCTCATGTTTTTATAAAACACTCCCACTGCAATAATCTCATCCCCTTTTGGATAAAACTCATAGCGTAAATCATAATTATGTATATAAGTTCTCTTCAAGAATGGATTCCCTTTGACAGGTGGACCACCGAGAATAGGAGTAAACTCAAACGGAGACATTTCTCTAAAGTCGGGACGCGAAATCGTTTCCGAGTAAGAAACTCTTACGTTTGAACTATCATTAGGGCTATACACAAAGTTAGCCGCTGGTAGCCAATTTCGATTTGCGTTTATAACATTTGATTTTCTATACGAAGGATCGATGATCGAAGATTGAAAATCATTTAAGTAAGTTTTATAGTTATATTTTTCAAGCAATACAGATGTTTGATCAAATGGATTGAATGTCTTAACTGATTGAAAGTTATCTTCAAATCGACCCCCTCCAATAAAGCGAAGCTTAGAAAAGATTGGCATATCCACTTGTCCATAGTAAGCATGTAGTTTTTGACGTGCGTTATACGAATCAGTTGCTCTGGTGTCTTCCGTTACATAGTATCCTCTCGGACCGCGGTTGAGTGGGCTATACACAATTTCTGGAGGAGTAGGATAAACTGGATTTGGAGTAGGTGCTCCGGTTAAACCAACGTTAGTCGCTCCAGTTCTAGGAACTTGATGAAAAAATTCTGCTTCAAATCCACGTTCTCTATTCAGTGCACTATATCCTGTCTTAAATTTACCCTGTAGTCCAGCCCATTGGGTGAACGGTATTTCATAATTAACCGCAACATAACGATTTGTGTCTTTTGTAGTAGAATAAAAATTACTAGCTGATTGCGTATTTGTTAGAATAGAAGCTCTAGTTCCTGTTTGTAAAGTATAAGGAGGTTGCGCTGCATAAACTATATCTCTCATGTTCGGCTGATTACGATTAGCCTCAGAAAGTGAGAGTGTCCAATCAAACTTGGTATTAATATCTTTAATTTTTATGATATGGTCACCACCAATTTGGGTATTAAATAAATTTCTTTGCACATAATTTAGTTTTGTAGAATAAATTTCTGCAGGAAGTTTTTGAGTGAATCCACCGTATTCCCGAACTTCTTTATCGTTATTCACAGCAAAGAAATTTTTCCAGTGAAGTCTTTGACCATTTGCAATTTCAAACGTTGTATTGAATATAGAACCCCAGTTAACAGACTCAGTCCAGACATTTGCATTGTAGTCATTGTATTTTAAAAGATATCTATTTTTATTCTGATAATTAGGAGCACCCGGGACTATTGTTCCAACTAAGTTAAATACATCTTTTTCTTGTCTGAACTGAAAGTCATTTCCATAAGTGATGGCTGCGATAAATCCAAGTTTGCGCTCACCAAGAACTTTAAAAGTATTTCCCGTAGAAAAATTAAATCCTCTGTTTACAGGTGCGTTAGTATTTCTAGGTGTCCACTGATTGCTAAATTGTTGAGAGCCAATAGATATAACCGATTCCGGATATCCAAAAGTGAATCTTCCAGATTCTCTGAACGGTGCACCGGGAATTGTATCTACTATCTCCGGTTTCTTACGATTACCCTCATCCAAACCTATTAAGTCTTTTCCAATACTCCCGCCGGGAACATTATAAGAACCCTCGCTATATGTTTTGAAATTTTGAAATGTTGTATTATTGTTGTAACCCGCTGTTAGCCCGGCCTTTAAAAAGAACTGATCCGGAAAATCTTTTGTCTCGATTTTTACTGTTCCTCCAGAAAATTCTGCATTGTCTTCAGGAACAAAAGTTTTACTAACGATAATATTTTTTAAAAGAGAAGCTGGAAATAAATCTAATGGCACAATTCTTTTGTCAGGCTCTGGTGAAGGAAGTGGAACTCCATTAAAAACAGTGTTAGAATACCTTTCTCCTAGTCCACGGACAAACACGAATTTGCCCCCGACGAGAGTAATACCCGTTACACGTCTAATCACATCCCCTGCATTAGAGTCCGGCGTCTTTGCAATTGCTTGTGCTGAAATACCATCAGATACAGTAGCTGATTTCTTTTGAAGTTTTAAAAGAGAAGACTCTGTATCATTTAGAGCTCTTCCTTCGACTACCACGGTATCGAGTTTTTTAGTTCCCATTGCTACATTTAATTTAGCCGGTTTTCCGCCAACAATCGATGCCTTTCTTTTTTGTGTATCCATACCTTGCATGATGAACTCAACATCAAAATCGCCGTCCGGGACACCTACAATGGTAAACTTTCCGTCCAAATCAGTTCTTGCTGATTTAGAAATGGATCGAATTACAGCAGTCACCCCAAACATTGGTTGTGCAGTTTGTGCATCTAATACTTCACCGGATATGGAACCTGCTCCTGTTTTTGCCTGCGCCCAGAGAGAGGCAGAACAAAAAAGAAGTAATAAAATAATACTTTTCTTAACCTTTACTTTCATCTAAAAATCTCTTTAATCCACAATTTTATATTTTTATTATGATTCAGCCTATGTTTTTGATGTTACAGATTGATTACAGGTAAATAAAGACTTTGTAATTAGGGAATCACTTGACTATGAAATTGGAAGGCATAATATTAACTTTGTTTACAATAGATAGTCCTGTGATAACGAACCGAATAAAAAAAATATACAGTGCCAAAAGTAGTCTGCGGGTAAAATTATTTGCAGGATTCATTGGACTTAGCCTTATACTTTCTGTAAGTCTGGGCTACACTCTTTATAAAGTTTCTAATTCAATCTATTATAAATCTTTTTTGCAGCACAATAAATCTCTCGGTATTTCTATTGCCAATGGAATTGATGGGAGAATATTTCAATCTTTTATCAATGAAAAATCTACAGAACTACCTGAGTTTAAGCGCTACCTGACTTATTTAAGAAATGTAGCGGCTAATGAGGAGTATATTACATGGATATACTCAGTTATCATTGATAAAAAAACAGATAAATTAATTTATGCGATAGATGCTACTCCCATTCCTGAAGACACGATATGGCTTGAAAATAAATTTATTGGATTAAAAGTCTATATCAATCGAAAGGGTCAATTGAGTGTCTTTTGGGATAGCACGGAGCGCACTAGCGATTTCACAATCAAAAATAAAAATAAAATTTTCCGCGTCGAAATTGATTCTTCAACGGATGAATTAAAAATTAATAATCGCAAGATTCTAAAAGTAGTCAATCGTTCTCCATTCGTTGTTGAAACTGAAAAAGGAATTATAAGTAAAGAGAATCCAGCACAGACGATTGGATTAAATTTAGAAGAGGGGATAATACCTGTATCCCTTAATTTTGCATCTAAGAATTCTCTCGCTTCTATTCCTGGATGGGAATTTATTGAAACAGAAGAATTAACTAATAAAATAAAAAGTTCCATTCATACTTGCACATTTCACATGCAAAATGAGCCCGAACAGTCTGCCTATGGGACTTTCATTATCGTGACTGCTCCTATTTTTATAAATTCCTCTGAATGCATTGGTGCTGTTTTATTTAGTGTTTCAACTTTAGATATTCAACTGTTTAATAATACAATGGCTATGGCAGGAACTACGATAACCGTAGTCGCCCTAATCTTTACTTTGATTGTATCTTATATTCTTTCTATATATTTCACTGATCCACTTCATAAACTTTCACAGGCAGTTGATGAACTTTCATCTGGAAATATGGAAACCAATGTAATAATAGAATCCAAAGATGAATTCGGATTCTTATCAGAAAAGTTTAATGAGATGGTTGTAAATTTAAAAAAGGCATACAAAGAAAAAGAGTCATTAGCCGCACTCAGGCATGAACTTAATGTCGCCAAAAAAATCCAGACTTCCATTTTACCAAAATCCATTCCAAATTTGCATAATCTTGAAATCGCAGTTAATTATTATCCAATGACGCAAGTTGGTGGAGATTATTATGATTTTCACGTCGTCGATAAAAATAAAATTGGAATCTTCATCGCAGACGTTTCCGGTCATGGAATTCCAGCAGCAATCATAGCATCGATGTTGAAAATCGCATTTTCTATTCAATCTGCATTTGCAGATGATCCGGCAAGACTACTCTCGCGGATAAACAAGAGTATGCTCCATAATGTAGGCACTAATTTTATAACAGCAAGTTATATTTATTTAGATTTAGATACAAATATAATGACGCATGCTAAAGCAGGTCATCCTTCCATTTATATTCACTCTTCTGATACAGATGAAATAAGAGAATTTAATCAGAAAGGAAAAATTCTCGGACAATTTCCAGAAATCCATACAGAGACAGTTGAAATTCCCATTAAAAAGGGAGACCGTATTGTTTTATACACAGATGGAATTATAGAAGCAAGAAACGCAAACGATGAAATGTTTGGAGAAGATTTACTCATTGGATATATTCGAAAGCATAATTTAATGAAACCTGCTGATTTTGCGAAACTCGTAATGAATGATGTAAAAAGTTGGATTGGAAATACAATCTCAAATCATAACGATGATGTTACCCTGATGATTATTGATGTAAAGTGAGTTTTAAATGCCTTGGTAAAATAAAAAAACCCCGACCTGGTGTGCCGGGGCTTTTTATTGTTTGCTGCTACTTCTAGGAGACTGAACTAATTTTTAGGAGGTATGAAACAATTATTAATTTTCTTTGCTTTAAGTCTTTCTCTTAATGCAACTGCATCTTCACGTTTTGCAAAGTCTCCGATTTGAACAACATAAGTTCCTGATCTAGAGAATAAGAATATTTTTTCAGAAAAGTCTTTTTTAATCTGATCTCTGAATGCTTCTGCTCTTCTTTGTTCTTTGAAAACTCCAATTTGAACAGTTTCCCCTTTTGGTTGTCCGCTGTTATTTGTGCTCGGTGCAACAGAAGGAGGAATTGTAGTAGTAGGAATTTCTGCTGGTGCAGTCTTACTGTTGTTAGCCGGTGCAGCTTTTGCAGGAGCGGGTGCAGGGGCTGGAGCTTTTTTCTCCGGTGCAGCTGGAGTTACTGTTGCAGGTTTTTTATTGTCACCTTTTTTTGCAGGAGGTGCAGTTTCTTCGTCGATGTCATCGTCGTCATCGTCATCATCATCGTCATCAACGCTAAACGAATCATCCTTAACAAGAATTAGATTTTCATCTACAGGCTTAATGATATTTATTCCTACTTTCGCAACTGCTTCTTCTTTAAAATTTAAAATTTCTGCTGTTCTTTCTGTAACCTCAATAATGCTTCCCTCATCAAAAGGTCCTCTGTCATTGATTGTTACATCTGCTTCTTTATTATTTTCTAGGTTTTGAACTTTTACTACAGATCCAAAAGGGATTGTTCTATGTGCTGCAGTCAATTTAAATCGATCAAACACTTCCCCACTGGCTGTTGGCTTGCCCTGAAATTGAATTCCATACCAAGATGCAAAACCAATTTCATCAAATTTAGGCTTTTCTATGGTCTTTGCAATTTCTTTTACTTCTGTTTTTTCAACAGTAATTTCTTGGGTGGAACTGATAGCCTTTTCTTCTTTCGGTTGGGTGGATTGGCAGGAGATCAGGGCTACGATTCCCAGTATAATCAGAATATGTTTCATTTGTTTGGAACCTACCTTAATAGTTCTTAAGTTTAATTATTATAATAGTCGACAGGAAAAGCTAACAAATTCGGCATTTTTCTAGAATAATAAATTTTTCCCGCACAATTACTTGAATCGATGCTCAAAACTTTAGAATTAAGAAAGACATTCAAAGATTACCACGGATGAACACGGATGAAAGTTTAAGGATTATTAAGGGCATCAGTGTTTATCTGTGTTCCAATTCAATGTTACTTCTTAGAGCGCAACATTATGTTATGAAAATTCCGTAACTTTATGACATTAGGCAAAAGAGTAGACCAATTTGCTCAAATCCATTCTGAATTGAGTTTATTAATTTTCTTGCTAAATTATTTTGGGTTCTTAGATTGCTATTCAGGATAGATTTGTCGGCACACAAAGTGATTAGAAATGAAAAATAGAACAGATGTAATTGAATCAAAAAAGTTTTCTGGTTACGTAAATAATATTAAAGATAATATTAAGCGAAGATATTCTCATTATAAAATTAGCAAGCTTCGTTTGATCTATAAAGAAGGATTAGAAGCAGAGGACTCTGCCGATTTCAATTTAGCAATTCGTAAATACCTTGAGTGTTTGGAAATGGAGCCAGATAATTTAAAATGCCTCCGACGATTAGCAAATCTTTATTCTAATTTAGAAGAGCATCAAAATGCTCTCGAACTTTTTTACAAAATTGCAAACCTGAATCCAAATGAAGAGACTTTATTTCGATTAGGTGAAGAATTTTACAAACAGAACAAATACAAAAAAGCAATTCAATGCTTAAGAAAATCTCTCTATTACAAAAGACGTTATTTAAATTCTCATTTGCTTTTAGCAACCATCTATGCTAAAGCGGATAATTCCGATAAGACGGAACAATACCTAACAAACGTTATTAAAATTGATCCACACCACAAAGCTTGCCTCGAAGAGTTGATTCGATTTTATTATAAACGTGAAAGATATCGGGAATCATTAAGTATACTTTCTCGTTATACATCGCAATACGCGGAAGATACATCTATAAAAATTATAAAATCTGATTTATACATAAAAACGGGACGTTATTCGAAAGCTCTAAAAATATTGAGCCAGGCAATTTCTACTGACGAAAGATTTTTAAGTTTTATAAAAGATATGCAGTATAAAAAAATCAATCCTACTGAAAAAGAAAAAGAATTTGTTAATAGAATTACTTCCATTAAAAATCAAAAGCTAGTGTCTTTCGAAAGTAATCTTCAAGATTTTTACAATGAAAAAGAATTGATTCCTCCAAATCCAAAAGATGCTTTTGATTTATCGATTCTTTATCTTTTAATGGGTAATCAAAAGAAGTCATTAAAATATTTATTATTCGCCAGACAGTTAAATGAAGAAAAAAAATATTCTTAATGCATTATTTATTTTAGAGGAAAATATAAGTTATTCGCTGAATCTGAATTTTGCGAACAAAGTTTTATTAACTATATTTTTTTTGCTGTTTCATGGATGTTTTTCTATTTTTAGACCTACCCCTGTATTAGAAGAAGATAAGTCTGAAATATTAAAAACAGATAAGCAATTTATACTTTTAAATGAAAACCTGACTCCAATAGAAAATCCTGATTTTACCTCACTTGATAAAAAAGTGAAATCGCTTCAAAATGCTAAGTCTTTTCATGAATTAAATAACCTAGCTGTCTACGGTGTGAAAATGTCTTATATTGAATCGAGCGAAGAAATTTTGAGAAAACTTCAAAAAGAAAAGCCGCAGGAAATTACGCCATATTTAAATTTACTTCGCATCTACTATTTATTAGAAGAATATGAGATTGCGAAAAAAATGCTAAATGAATATTATAAATCGCATTCGGGCGACAAAAAAAAAGTTTTTGAATTTATGAAATATTTGAAAACTTCCAATCGATCCGAAGAGCATGTTCTGTTTTTAGATGTAATTTCCAATTACCAGGAATTTGAAATGCAAGCATTAGAAGAGCTCGGTTTATACTTTATTTCCATTCGTGACTTTGAAATGGCAAGACCCTATTTTGAAAAAATTTTAACAATATACGCTTATAATCCGATAGCACTTAATTCTATGATGCAAATCCATTATATAAATGAATCATGGGGAGATGTTGTAACCTATGCGACTCCATTAAAAAAAGAAAAAGCAAAGGATAAAAATTATTATACCATGCTTGCGAAAGCCTATTTCGAATTGGGAGAATATCAATTAGCCGTAAAAACTTCCGAGGAAGCCCCTGAATCAGAAAAAGTTTCCATAGATTTTTTAACAGTATGGAGAGATTCCATTTTATGCAGTGATATAAAAGGAAGCCTTTCCCATCTAAATCGATTCTTTCAATTAGCAAAGAAAAAAAATCCTACTCTTAAAGAAGAAGAGTTTTTTTATGCGAGTTCTAAAGAAGGAAAAAGAATTTTATCAAATATAACGAATGGATATTAATTTATGAAAAACAAACTAACTTTTTTACTTTTGAGCATACTTATTATTAGCTGTTCTCCGAGCGAGAGAACAAAGACATTAATTAAAAACTCCAATGAAATATTTGGAGTTATACCCGATAAAATGCCAGGAAGTGAAAACGATACTCTTCCTCTAATTAATTTAGGAAGAAAATTATATTTTGACAATAGACTTTCCGTAAACGACAATCAGTCCTGTAATACCTGTCATAATGTATTAAACAAAAAGGCCGGAGTGGATAATTTAAATTTATCTCCTGGAGTTTTTGGGAAAACTGGTAATCGAAATACTCCCACAGTATTGAATTCAGGGTTTCATATAGCTCAATTTTGGGATGGAAGAGTAAAGAGTTTAGAAGAACAAATTCGTGTTCCACTTTTTAATCCTTTACAGATGGCGATTCCAGATGAAAGATTTCTTGTTGATAAGATTTCCTCCTTACCGGAATACAAAGATTTATTTGAAAAAGCATTTCCCGAAAAACCCGGAAAGATTACTTTTGAGAAGATAACAAGTAGTATCTCCGCATTTCAGAGAACATTTAGAACAAACGATCGATTTGACGATTTTCAAAAAGGAAAATACAAAGCACTAACGTTAGATGAAATACGTGGACTAGAAACATTTATGGCAACAGGTTGTGCTAATTGCCATAAGGGACCTTTACTCGGTGGAAATTCCTTTCAGAAGATGGGTGTAAAAAAACGTTATCAAAATTTGGAAGATACGGGAAGATTTAAAGTTACATCGCAAGAAGAAGATATGTATGTATTTAAAGTTCCATCTCTTCGTAATGTCGCATTAACCGCACCTTACTTTCATGATGGAAGTCAAAATACTCTTGATCTCGCTGTGAAAAAAATGGCAGAGCTACAACTTGGAAAAAATCTAACCGAGCAAGAAATTGAAAGTATTGTAACTTTTTTGAATGCTCTAACGGATAAACCAAGAGAGAATTAATTTTAAAAAGAATCTTTGACTTTGAAGTTATGTTCCTTCCTTAGGAATTAATAATTCTTGTCTCTAAAGCATATTGCAAAAATCTGTTTAAATAGAGGCTGTAAAATTACTTAGGGCTAACCTAGCGAGGCAAGCAATGGACAAAGAATTATCTGATTTTGTAATCAAAACTCTCGAAGCAAATATTCCACTCATCAAGAAATATGTCGTAGAAAAAGTTGGCCCTATGGCTAGAGATATAATTAAAAATGATGAACAAATGAAAACGATTTTCAAGACTGTGTATCATCTTTTACCATTTGCAGTTCGCATGGCTGTGAGCGAAAATGATTTTATGGCATTCGCAATGAAGAATAAACACGTCTTACTTGACATTACAGAAAATACCTAAGACTAATAATGATTAGTCACCAAGAGAATTTAGCATTATGAAAAAAGAAATTAGTGATAGATATGAACCACAAGCAGTAGAAAAAAAATGGATTGAATATTGGGAGACAAATAAATCTTTCCAGGTTGATTATTCCAGGAAAGATCCTTTTTCCATTGTTATCCCGCCGCCTAACGTTACAGGGACACTTCATATCGGTCATGCTCTCAATCATACTATCCAGGACATCATGATTCGCATTGAGCGAAAAAAAGGGAAGGCTGCTCTCTGGGTTCCCGGGATGGATCATGCCGGGATTGCAACTCAAGTTGTTGTTGAAAAGCAATTAGCGGCTAACAAACAAAGCCGCACTGATTTCACTAGAGAAGAATTTATAAACAAAGTCTGGGAATGGAAAGCCAAGTCCGGTGGTCAAATCACGCACCAACAAAAGATGTTAGGCGAAAGTGTTGACTGGTCAAAAGAAAGATTTACATTTGACGAAGGCTTATCTAAAGCTGTCATCAAAGTATTCCGCTCGCTTTACGAAGAAGGATTAATTTATCGCGGGGAAAGAATTATCAATTGGTGCCCGGTTACAAAGACCGCGATCTCAGATATTGAAGTTGAATTCAGAGAGACCAAGGGCCATCTCTATCATTTACGTTACCCTATCAAAGGAACTTCCGACTACATTGTAGTCGCCACTACACGTCCCGAGACAATGCTTGGAGACGTTGCAGTTTGTGCTCATCCTGATGATCCACGTTATGCTTCTAAAAAAGGGGCTACTCTTATTTTGCCTCTTATGAACAGGGAAATTCCTTTACTCTTTGATACATTTGTAGACAAAGAATTTGGAAGTGGTCTTGTGAAAATTACTCCTGCACATGATGCAAATGACTACGAAGCAGGCAAGCGATTAGGGCTAACACCGATTAATATCATGAATACAGATGCTTCTCTTAACGAGAATGCGGGTGTATATAAGGGCTTAGATCGTTATGCCGCTAGAAAAAAAATCATCGAAGACTTACAAAACTTAAACCTGGTAGAAAAAATAGAAGACTACACTCACTCGGTTGGTCACAACCAGAGAGGGGGAGCAGTAATTGAGCCTTATCTTTCTACACAATGGTTTGTTAAAATAAAGCCACTCGCAGACAAAGCAATGGAAGTAGTGCGTGAAGGGAAAATCGAGATTATCCCCAAGATGTGGGAAAAGACTTATTTCGAGTGGATGGAAAATATTAAAGATTGGTGTATTTCCCGTCAGCTCTGGTGGGGTCATCGTATTCCTGCTTACTATACTCCTGATGGAACGATGGTAGTAGCGGAGAGTCTAGATGAAGCCTTTGCTTTATTAAAATCTAAAAATCCAAATCTTAAAAAAGAAGAAATTTCGCAGGATGAAGATGTATTGGATACCTGGTTTTCTTCCGGCTTATGGCCGTTTTCCGTATTTGGTTGGCCTGAGAAAACAGAAGACTGGAAAAAGTTTTATCCAACTTCTATTCTTGTAACTGGTTTTGATATTATTTTCTTTTGGGTAGCTCGTATGATAATGTTCGGGCTTAAGTTTAATGAAGGTGTTATTCCTTTTAAGAAAGTTTTGATTCATGGGCTAGTTCGCGATAAGCACGGAAAGAAATTTAGCAAATCACTGGGTAATACCATTGATCCGCTCGATATGATGACCAAGTATGGAACAGATTCATTTCGTTTTTTTCTGGCGGCGACACTTCCGGAAGGCAAAGACATATTATTCGATGAAAGTAGGCTCGACGGATATCGTTCTTTCTGTAATAAGATTTGGAACTCCAGTCGTTTTATTCTCATGAATCTCCCTGAGAATTTCCAATTAAAAGAAATCAATCCTTCTGATTTAGAATCAAGTGATGCCTGGATACTAGATCGTTTTAATCAATGTTTATCAGCATATGAGAAAGCCTATAGCGAATATCGCTTTTATGAAATGGCTGCCTCTATTTACGATTTTATTTGGGGCGATTTATGCGATTGGTATATTGAGCTTGTGAAACCTCGCATCTACGGAAAGTCTGGAGACAAATCATTAGAAACCGCAAGACAGACTCTTGTGCACGTGTTATTATCCGCACTTAATTTGCTACATCCGTTTATGCCATTTATTACAGAAGAAATTCATTCTGTTTTCTTTGACAAAGCTCTTACTAATTCTGATTGGCCTAAGGCTTTTACAATTGGAGATTCTACAAAAGTAGAAAAGCTTTCTCTTTTAATAGAAATCGTTTCTAAAGTTCGAGTAGTTCGAGCTGACTTAAATATTCCACCTGATAAAAAATGTAAGATGATTATTAAATCAAAAGATGAATTAACAAAAGCAATCATCGAAGAAGAAAAACTTTCTATCTTGCAGTTGGCCCGCGCAGAGGAATTGTCGTTTACTCCTGATTATGCGGCAGAACAATCAGACTCAATAGCGGCCTTCTCCCGCGGAGAAATTATTCTTCCTCTATCCGGCATGATTGATTTTGGTAAAGAGCGAGAAAGATTGAATAAGGAAAAAGTTACACTTGAAACAGATATGGAAAAGATTAATAAAAAGCTTTCCAACCCCGAGTTCATTTCCAAAGCCAAACCAGAAGTAATCGCAAAAGAACAAGAAAAAATGGATGGCTTGAAATCCAAGTTGGAAACAGTTATGAAGAGTTTGGAGAAGTTAGGATAACATGAAAGTATTACTCCTTGGTAGTGGTGGTAGAGAATCGGCTTTAGCCTATAAACTGAGGCAATCCCCTTTATTAAAGGAATTAAAAGTATTCCCGGGTAATGGTGGTTTTCCGCAAGAAGAAATTTTACCAAAAGGCTCTTTCAATCTAAAAGATAAAGCAAGCACTGTTTCCTTTATTCAAAAAGAAAAATTTGATTTAGTTGTAGTAGGTCCCGAAGAGCCTCTTGTTGATGGAATAGTAGATTGGTTAGAAGAAGTTGGTATTCCCTGCTTTGGTCCCTCTAAATACTGTGCACAGTTAGAAGGCTCTAAAGATTTTGCAAAGACTCTAATGAAAGAGTTCGGTGTTCCGACTGCCCGCTATGAAACATTTTCAAACTATGATTCTGCTAAGGCTTACTTAGAAAAAGAAGGCGTGCCAATCGTGATTAAAGCAGATGGGCTTGCTGCGGGTAAAGGCGTTACTGTTTGCTTTAAAATGGAAGAGGCGTTAAACGCATTAAAAGAAATTTTTCTAGATAATAAATTTGGTGCAAGCGGAGCAAAAGTAGTCATCGAAGAATTTATGCAAGGAGAAGAAGCTTCTATCTTTGCAATATGTGACGGGGCTAATTTTATTATACTTCCAGCTTTGCAAGATCACAAAAGGGCCTATGATGGAGACAAAGGTCCAAATACTGGTGGAATGGGGGCTTATTGTCCTGCTCCAATTGCGACTGACAATGTGTATGCGCAAGTAAGAAAAGAAGTATTTCAACCCATGATAGATGGACTTCGAAAAAAAGGATTTCCGTATAAGGGATTACTTTATGCGGGGCTCATGGTGGATAAGTCTGGTTATGCGCGAGTCGTAGAGTTTAATTGTAGATTTGGAGATCCAGAAACACAGAGTTTGATGCTTTTGATTCAAGATGATCTACTGGAAATATTTCTACAATCAGCGAAGGGAAATTTAACTAAAAAAGAAATCACTCTCCGCGAGGGAGCATCTTGCATTGTAGTTTTGGCGGCTAATGGATATCCAAATGACTATGTAAAGAATATTCCATTAGTATTGAAAAATCCGGGTAGTGGTGTAGAAGTATTCCATGCAGGAACAAATCGGACGGAAGATGGAAAAATATTTTCCACCGGTGGGAGAATACTTGGCGTTAGCTCATACTCTACAGATTTACGATCGGCAGTGGATAGAGCCTATTCCTATTTGAAAGCCAATCCTCAGTCCGATACATTTTACAGATCAGATATAGGTCACAGGGCTTTATAAAAAAATGCCTTTTTTAGTTTCTGGAAATTTAAATCGAATTAAGGCAAGTTCGCTTGTTAAATTCCAGAAGAACTTTGGATTGATTCTTTCTGCAAATCAATTTGAAAAGCAGCAATACCAAATGATTCAATCTGCACTCAAAACAAAATGTAATTTTGTGCAGGTTTTTTCTAATTTAAAAAAGCATGAAGTGATTTCTCTTGTCTTTTTAATTTCTCAATTTGGAGACGCTCTTCTAAATGAAATTCCACCGGAGTATTCTTACTTTGAAGACATCCCTTATGTGCTTGAGTGGACGGAAGGAGCCTTTACTATTCCATTTGAAATTCTTGATTTTCTTTCACATGAAAAAATCTTTAAAGAACAAAATTATCTATTCGCGCTTCTTCCTTTAATTCCTTCTAAAGAAAAAAAGGCATGGATTAAATGGATTGGAACAGACTATGAAGGAGATTCAGACCGCGATTTGAATCATGAGATATATGCTAAAAGTCGTGTTTTGCAGAAACCATTTAAGGGAAAATCTTATATTCATGAAAACGAGTTTTACTTAGAGCAACTCTGGCAGCCTGGAACAAATAAAATAGTAGATTGGTATTATAAAGGACTCACTAGCTTTTATTTTACAATGCAAGAGCTTTCCCGTGTTGAACACGATCCTTTTTTTGTGCAGGTCTTAGAGGAAATTAAAGCAGGGAAATATGTTCTAAAAAAAGCCCCACAGGAATTTGGAGAACTAGAGAAATTCAAATTAGTTGCAACAGTAGAAGGAAAGAGTCTGCAACTTAGAGAGACATCATTTAATTGGGAATTTGAAAAGAAAAAACAAGCGGATTATTTATTCTATAATATTTAAGAATTTTTCTAAAAAACACCCTTCCTTACGTGTAGTCAATAAATTTCCAAATTAGCTTTGTTTATTTAAAATCCTTCTTTACTTAAAATCCTTTCTCTTTCAGACTAGTTTCTATGAATTCGAAAAAGGGCTCCTTGCATGTGATTTCTAAAAAATGGATGCTATCAAAAAAGAAGTCTAGATACTTGTTTAGTTTTTTTTATAAAATGAAATTTCTCTTTTTTGCTACATTATTTTTTTTCTTTCATTGTTCCCTTTCTCAGGTGAATGGAAACCTGAATATTAAAGAGTTAGATTTGCAAGGACATCGCGGAGCAAGAGGTCTTTATCCAGAAAACACCCTTCCTGCATTTAAAGCTGCGATGGATTTAGGAATGACTACTATCGAACTGGATACAGTTCTTACGAAGGACAAACAGCTCATTATCCACCACGATGATAATCTAAATCCAGAAATATGTAAATGGTCTAATGGAGATATCGTTAAATCTCTACCAGTAAAAAATTTCACTGTATCAGAATTGAAAAATTTAGACTGTGGATCTTTGAAAAACAGTCGTTTTCCCGAACAGACTCTTGTCCCTGGAACAAAACTTTCTACTCTAAAAGAATTTTTTCAATTCGTAAAAAATTACGAAAAAGAGAAAAAAATAACCAGGCCATTTCTTTATAATATTGAAACTAAATTGAATGAAAAAGATTATACAAGAGAAGAAGTTCTGGAGTATGCGAGGGTAATGGCAAATACAATTGAAGAGGCTAATGCAGTAAAGCAGGCTACTGTTCAATCTTTTGTTTTAGAAGTGCTGCCCGAAATAAAAAAAATTAATCCAGAGATTAAGACATCTGCTTTGTTTGCTCCTTCAAAGTTTGATTATTTACTTTTGTCTTTTGGATTTTCGAGTCCCGGTAATTCTATAATCGAAAAAACAAAACAAATTAATGCGGAAATAATTTCTCCTTACTATGAATATATCAATGCAAAATTTATTCATTCCTGTAGAGAGAGCAAAATCAAAGTTATCCCATGGACAGTAAATGATAAGGAACTAATGAAGAAGCTCATGCAGATTGGAGTTGATGGCATTATTTCTGATTATCCAGATAGATTAAAATCAGTCCATTTGGGAAAAATAAATGAATAAGAAATATAAGAAAGAGGTCTACGCAAATGGGTTTTCTGGATAAATTTAAAAAATTTTTAAAAGGTGAATCTAATCCTTACTCAAACAGTTATTCTAAGACAATCACTTTTGAAAATGACAATGGAGAGATATGCTACAAAATTGATGGAATTAAATACAATACGTTAGAAGAAATTCCTGACCCAGCAGATCGCGAACAAGCGAGACGAATTACTTTTAAATAGAGGATTCTATGAGTGAAGATCACATTCCACTTGGTTTAAATCCAGAGAATTTTAGACCATATAAGGTAATGATTGCAGAGGATTCAACGACAGATAGAACTCTTTTGCGTCGATATCTACAATCTGAAAAATTTGAAATTTTATACGAATCCACAAACGGAGAAGATTTATTATTTTATTTAAGAGAATCATTAAACAAGCCTGATATAGTTTGCCTTGATATTAATATGCCAACAATGAATGGGGTAGAGGTAATACAGGCTATCCGCAATTCCTATACTGATTTAAAAGTTGCAGTTATTTCAGCTGTTACTGATAAGAATATAATTCAAAGTTTAATTCAATTAAAAATAGACGCCTTTGTTAAAAAGCCATTCAATAGAGCACAGGTTATCCAAAAAATAGCACAGGCATTGGGCAGAAAAGAAGAAATCCCTTCAAAGGAACAAGCACCTGCGGCTAATATAAATTTGGCGAATCTTGTCATTCCTCCCTTACCTGCTGTAGCAATTAAAGTTACAACATTTGATTCAAGCAATCCAACCGGAGGAAGTGAAGAATTAGAAAAAATAATAAGCCCTGATAAATCGATTACTACAGATATAATGAAAATTGCCAATTCTGCTTTTTATGGTAGATCAGGAAAGGTTCACAGTCTTAAAGATGCAATCACTCTTTTAGGAACTAAGACAGTAAAAAATTTAGTTTTGCTGCAATCCAATAAACAATTTAGTAAAAATTTAAAAGGGGAAATCTACCAAAAAAATTTACAAGAATTACCAATATTATCCGCACTAGTAGCTTATGACTTAACAGCTCCAATCGGGATGAAAAGTTTTAAGGATGATGTTTTCTTAGCTTCTCTTCTTAGAAAGATAGGAATGACTATAATGGCGCTTAGTTTTTCTGATAAATATAGTGATGTAGTTAAAACAGCAGTTTCAGAGGCGAGAGATATTCACACTATCGAAAAAGAGGCATTTAATATAGATCATGTAGATGTAGGTGTCAAAGTTTTTAAACTCTGGAATATGCCGAAGGGATTACAAGATGTAGTCGCTCATCAAAATTTTACACAGGAAGAAATAAGTAAAGTGTCTCACCTCGATAGAATTACTAGACTGGCAGGACTATTAGCTTACCAGATGCTCGGTTATGAACTTAGAGAAGAAGAAAAAGAAATTGAAAAGGGAATTTTTCATGCATACAATGCGAGCGATAAAGTGAAAGAATCATTTCAAAAGGGATACTATGAAATGATAAAAGATCATCCGTTTTTTGAAATGTTAGCCTAATTCAAAGGGAAGTTTGTGCTTTTTTTTGTTATTACATTCTTTGCAAGCTGGAACTAAATTAGATTTGATTGATTTTCCTCCGCGAATGAGAGGAATGAGGTGATCCATTGTTAGCTCCTCTACTGGAAATTTCTTTTGGCAGTAGTGGCAAATGCCTGCCTGTCTTTTTTGTTTCCACCAGGCAGATTGTTTAAGTTCTTTTGCTTTTTTTCTTTCTCTAGAAATTTCTTCGTCTGAAACATCAGACCAAAATGATTCTTCCGTATTCACAAAAATTATTCGTGGGTTTTTTTATACCACTTAGCTAGATCCATGAGAGTCAGGATTCCCATTACATTTCCATCATCAATGACTGGAAGAGAATGGACGGAATACTCTACATAAAGGGAAAGAGCTTCTAGCAAAGAAGTATCTGTTGTTACAGAGACAAGATTTTGTCCTTTTACGAGTGCTTCCACTGGAGTGCGTAGCATATCGGCGTTAGTCTCACTAAATGCTTCTTCATAAGAAACCCTGATTAAGTCGTAAGTAGATACCATGTAAGTTGGCTTCCCGTATTTTAATACGAGTAGGCTATGCACATGATTTTCTATCATAAGTCGCGCTGCTTTTCCAATTAGATCATCGTAATCTATTGTTAGAACCTCGCGGGTCATTAGGTCTTCTACTTTTAATTTCTTTAATAATTCTGTTCTGCTTAAAGTTGCTATATCTACCATAATTTCTAACCTCTTATTAAAATTTGAAAATACCGCGGGTAACCAATTCTTTGTGAATTGCGGCTTGAATTCTAAAGCGCACGTTTTGTGCAACTTCAACTAAAAACTTTTCATTCTTCACATCTTTACGAGTATATTTATTAAGACTGATTGGTTTAAGGAACTTTATTTTCCATTTGGATGGAAGCGGAAGTAAGTTGAGCGGTATAGGAATCTTAGCCCCTATTTTATCTTCAAACCAATCGATTGTTCCAATGTTAATATAATTTTCTTCTGCACCTAAAATTGCCACTGGAACGATAGGCGTTTGAGTCATGAGGGAAAGGGCAACAAAGCCAGGGTTAAAATCAGCGAGCTGATACATTTTATGAGAAGGTTTAAAATTTCCGTGCTCGGCTTCGGGGAAAATCACAAGTAGCTTGTTCTTTTTGAGAGTTCGAACTGCTAATTTAAAATCTGTAGTAATTAGTCCCATTTTTTTACTCATTGATTTTAGAAAGGGAGTTGATTCCCAAAATGCATGTGCCATTGTGCGGGGGATTCTTTTTTTCTCGCGCAGAATTTCATTTTGTAGAACGGAAGCATCCCAACCAAGTAGTCCACTGTGATTTGGAACGATCATAACACGACCAGACTTAGGAACATACTCTAAGCCTTCTGTTTCGAGCATAGTAAACTCTCTAAGATGGTCACCTATATAGCGAGGCAAGGCATGGAATAGTAAATTCTCAGGACCTTTTGTAAAAGCCTTTGCGAGGGCTGCGCCTAAATCGGGGGTTTTAAAGAATTCTCTGATGGCTTTTCTCCTTTTCGAATATGACTTCTTATTGTTTGAATCCGTTTTCTTTTAGTCAATGAAAAATCAGGCTAGTTGGTAAATTTTACCAGTTTATTGACTGCGATTGTTTCCTAATTTTCTGAAAATAATACTTCCTCTTTACATAGAAAATTCTTATAATGAATCGATTGATTTTGGTATAAAAAATTAATACCCATTCGTCTCATACTTCCATACCGTAACATTTTGAACTGACGAACTGGATGAATTCGCTGCACACTGTTTTGTTGTGTTTGTTACAGTGGATGCGGAGACTAAATTTCCGTGTCCCTGGTAGGCGCCGATGTTTGGTGTATAAATACAGGATTCATTTGTTTCACAAAATCCATCGTCGTCGCCAATTCCATCGCCGATAATTTCAATGGCATTTCGAAGCACTGTGACTGAACCGGTAGAGAATGAATGTATAACAGCGTTTGAATCTGCGCTATTGAACAAGCTGATTTCATCGGGGCAGGGGTTTACATTTCGTAAGACTGTATCGGTTGATTTTAAAGTCCAATCGTAAATTCTAAGATTTCCACTATTAGCAAATCCTCTTGAGGAAGAACCGGGAAAAGTTCCGTCGACTGCCCAACCTCGAAAGAATTTATCAAAGTTTAACCAGTCCGTAATGCTGGCAAATGTTTGTAAGCCGTTAGTGTCAGAAGGATTTTTACTATCATTGGTTAATACTTTATCAATAAAAGTAACGTTAGTTGAAATAGTAATGGCAGTAGTAGCTCCACTGAAATTAAAATCAGATACACCTGTGCCAAGAGAGCATCCATTGCCTAAGCCTGGATTTGTTCCACCAGTAATATTACAACTAGTAGAGCGTAGGTTACCTGTAAAATAATTATTACTCGAATTAGAAAGTATAATTTGATTTGCTGCTGCATTGGCTGCCACTGCTATATTTTGAAATGTATTTGCGTTACTAGAAATATCCATTCCATTGTCGCCGTTGTTAATGAATGCGGCATTGCTAAAAAAATAATTATTCATTCCCGTGAGTAATTGCATACCATCATTATTTGAATTCACTATCGTTAGGTTTATAAAGCTATTATTAATTGCAGCACTCGATGTTGCGATTGCAGCACCTGCAGAATTACTAATTACCATATTTGCAAAACGATTATTGGATGAACTATTTAGAAGAAGCCCATTATTTGAAATATTGTATAATGCTAAATTTGAAAAATAATTTTGATTTGAACCAACATCCAAATGAATCCCATGATTATTAAAAGAAGTATTATGCGTGTTTGCAATCCGTATATCTTCAAAATAACTATTCGTAGTTCCAGTTACATAAAATCCCCTTCCACCTCCAGTCAAGCAGGCACTATTTGTGTTTTGAATTTTAAAATTTTTTACTACGGTGAATGCACTTGAGTTTAGGTTAAAACCAAAATTAGCTCCCGTCGGATTAATTGTCCCTTCAGTCCAAATAAAATTACTGCCCTCGATATACATCGCTATGCCCGGACAGCTTGTTCCAAGATTCATGATAGTATCCGGTTGAAATACGATTGCTAGTTTAGGAATGGTGGTGATATATATAAGTCCTGGGTTAGTCGTAAATAAATGAATTCGTTTTGTTTGGAATGCGGTTGAGTTTAGGATAACTTCATTTGTCCACCAAATTTCCTTTGTTGATTCTAAATAGGAAACTCCGTCTTTAAAAATGGTAATTGAATTTGTTTTGAATTTGGCAGTAGAAAAATCAACTAAGTCCGAGAGGTATTTTCCTTTGTTTAGAGAAGTTGAATAAACGGAGACTGAATTATCCGAGTTAACTCTACATATCCAATTAAAAGCACCAAGTGAATCACTGGCTGTAATTCCAGTGCAACTAGTAAGACCTATCGCATCAAATCTTCGTATTTCTCCTCCATGAATGCACGCTCTATAGCCACCTGTTTCGGAACCAGTACAGGCAGTATTCGTGGCAGTAAAAATACTTGTAGAATCATTTTTTACATAATCGTTCCAGTTAGAATTATTAACATAGACTTCCTTCGCACTTAAAGTAGAGCAAGTAATATTCGCATTATCAATATTAGCCGATACAGTTCCTTTTGCATTTTCGATTGCACAGGAAAGTCCAGCGGGATTCGATTTCACAGTAATAGAATAGGAACTTCCGCGGGAAAGTCCTGAGAAAGAATATCTATTAGCCGGTGCAGTAAGTGTTAAATCGTTTTGACCGTTATTCTGCAATACTAAACTTCCGGAAGTAAAACCAGTAATATTTCCGCTTATAGAAAGAGTCTGACTCCCTTGGCTAGCTACTACAAATCCAAAAATAAATCCACCGGGAGAGCTAAAGTCAAACGGTGACTTTTTAGCTTTAAGGCAGGCAGTAAATAAAAGAATTATAAATATATAGAAATGAAAAAACTTTTTCCTATCAATATCCATTCGTATCATACTTCCAAAGTTTGACATTTGTAATCGTTCCACCCGTTGTTACATCCGGACAAGTTGTGGTAGTTGTTGAGGCTTGGCTAGCCGGTATTAGTTTCGAAGAATTTGTAGAATCAGAGCTATGCCCTTGGTATGCTCCAATGTTTGGGGTATACAGGCATTCTTCGCTAGATTCACAAATTCCATTTTCATTGCCTACTCC
>Ga0209174_10000205_pt1 | contig 45579 bp, 38 predicted proteins | sample JI91814BDNA_FD_187505 | JGI IMG/M metagenome (GOLD analysis project Ga0209174, IMG submission 187505) | Wastewater effluent complex algal communities from Wisconsin, to seasonally profile nutrient transformation and Carbon sequestration -... | ecosystem: Engineered > WWTP > Effluent > Algae...
ACAAAAAACGAAATTTACTGCGAAAAAAAATCAACTTGCCAATTACCTACTATTGATGAGAAAATGAAGTCATGACACTATTTCTAGATCTCGATAATACCCTTTATGATGCAAAATATGCCTATAGCTACACAATTTCCAAATTAGATGAAGAATGGATTCGCAAAGGCAAGTTAGGAAATTTTATCAGTCTCTACGAAAAGGCAAGACAGGTCACGAAAGTCGATTTAAAAGATCACAGTTCTAATCGCTTGCGCATTTTATATTTCAAAAAAATATTCGATGATATTGACGGCAAATTAAATATAGACGCTACTCTAGAGTTAGAAGAGTTATATTTTAAAAATTTTATCCATGGAATTCAAAACTACGTAAAAGCAAATCAGGCTAATTATAAGTTGCTGTTCAATCGATTAAAAGAAATATCAAACCAGCACAAAATATTCTTACTGACAAATGAAAACCTTCGCACTCAGTTAATTAAGCTCAGTGCTTTTTTTCCAACCAATATTCCAATTCAACTTTTGACATCAGAAGAAATTGGAAAAGAAAAACCAAGTCCAGATTTTTTTAAACGTGCATTGAAACTCTCTGGTTCAAAGCCTTCTGAATGTTTAATGATTGGGGATAATCTTGTTGACGATATTAAAGGCGCACTCGGACAAAAAATTCCAAGTGTCTATTTAAAATCTATTTTCGGTGATATCGAATATTCAAAGTCTAAAACTATAAGTGGTAAAAAATATACCGAAGTGACTAACGTTCTAAAAGCACTTTCACTTTTTTAATTCGATTGATCTTTATTAATGATATATAGTTAAAAAATTCACCACGAGAAACGCGGATTACGACGATTTAACTCTTCGCTATCTTCGCGCCCTTCGTGGTTATTATCTTAAATACTTACAGTAAATACTTTTTCTAAAAAAAATAATCAAGCCATTCCAGCTAATACATGATGGTGATCTTTTAACGAAATAGAAAGTCTTGCACCAATTTCCATAATCATCTTGGAGGCAACGTAATTTCCCCATTTGCAAGATTTGGCAATTGAGTATCCGTGGGTTAATCCGTATAATACGCCAGCAGCAAATGCATCACCGGCACCATTGGAATCAACTGGAGCTTGAACGGGAAAACCTGTTACAGGAGATACAATTCCATCAACAGCAATAAAAGCGCCGCGTGAACCCCAAGTCATAAATACCAAATTACACATAGTTCCAAGTTGCATGATCGCGTCTTCTGGATTGTCTGTTTGAGAAAGAGCCATTGCTTCATCATGATTACAAAATGCTATGTCTACAAATTCTTGTGTGAGTTTTATAAAATCTTCTCTAGATCGATTAACACAAAATGGATCGCTGTAGGTAAATGCAACTTTACCACCACTCTTCTTTGCAATTTCCATTGTGTGAATCGATGCATCTTTTGTATTCTGTCCATCCCAGAGATATCCTTCTACGTAGGCAATTTGAGAGTCTTTGAGTCTGTCTTCGTGAATATCATGTTTGGTTAAACTAGTTGAGATTCCTAGATTGGTCAACATGGTTCTATCTGCGTCAGGGGTAGTGAGCACGACGCAAGTTCCGGTCTTACCTTCTTTAGCAGGTGGCACATCAAATATAATTCCAGCATGCTCCATATCTCTTTTGTAAAATCTACCATGCTCATCATCGGCAACCTTTCCGGTATAACACCCGTTACCTCCAGAGTTTGCAAGCGCAATCATTGTATTTGCCGCACTTCCTCCAGAGCGTAATTCTAACTTATGCTCTTTTAAGAAATTTAAAAGCTTGTTTTGACTTTCTGTATCTACTAAAGTCATAACACCTTTTTTGATTTCTGCTTTATGTAAAAAATCATGTTCAATGCTTGCAAGTGTGTCCACAAGAGCATTTCCTACACCAAATACATCATATTTCTTTGTCATTTACCTACTCACTTTTTGGGGGACTAATCATGGCAGAATATGATTTGAATTAAATAAATCAACTCTTTTTCGGAGGAGAAAAGAATGGCGGTGAATGCAAATTTGCCTTAACAAGCTCTGGTTTTTTTTTATAGCCACAAAAATCTTTTAGAAAATGATACAGGATATGACAGGTCGCGCCCCATAACAAGCCTTGCGGCAAATCAAAATAATAAATATTAAATCTTCCCGATGGATGATTATTCCATTCAATTGTATAAAAAGGAGCATGCAATAAATCCTCCAATTCAATCTGAATCATAAAATCTACTTCGTTTCTATTGACATTAAAATTAAAATCGCCAGTGTAAACTGAAATGTATGGGGTAATATGAAAACCAGTTCCTGTATTCAAACCATGATAAGAACCAATAATTTCAAGTGTTTCGCGCCGCTCCCCTGTTTCTTCTTCCCATTCTCGCAGAGCTGTTTCGAGTAACGTTCCATCAGACTCATCAAACTTTCCACCGGGAAAAGAAATTTGACCTGCATGACTTTTTAAATGTTCACTTCTCTTTGTAAGAAGAATTCCTGTTTTATTATTCTGAGTCTGATAAAAAGGTAAGACCACAGAAGAAATCTTTAATCCAATCGATGAAATCTGTGGAAAATTAGTATTAGCCAATAACTCTTTTATTTTATCAAACTGTATTTTCAATTTTCTCGCTATCGTCTACAAACTCATTCTTTTCATTAGAAACAGGTTCAGCTTTATTCTCTTGCTTCGTTTCCTTTGTCTTATGGTCTTTTGGTTTCTGAGTTTGTGGTTCTGGTTTTTTAACTCGTTTAACCTTGCTCAGGGGAACCAAATGATTTAATAAGTCATCATAACTTTCATTCTTCAATGCTTTCAAAATAGATGGACCATAATTTTGCACTTTCCATTCAGACATTAAAGATAAAGCTCGTAGCTCTTCTAATGAATCTATTTTTGAGCGGATAATCAGGATTAGATTTTTATTTGAAAGTAACATCGTGTGATCGATATTTCTTTTCTTCATTATCTTATCTCTCCACTTACGCAATTGTTTAAATAAAGATTCTTCATCCGGTTTCAATTCATAGTCTAGTTTTGGAATATCAACCTTATCGAGTGGTGTGCCCGTTGGGTTTTGTAGAATTTTAAAAAGTTCTGCTCCATCTTTTTTTCCGAGCAGAGTAATTAAGTTATCCTCACTTAATTCTTTTTTTACTATTTTTTCGATCGTTTCATTGTTTATTACTCGAAACGGAGCTTTGTTCATTCTCTTTGCTTTATCATCTCTAAACTGCAAAATATCGCAAATACCTCTTCGTTCTTCTGGAGAGAATTTATCTATGTTTGGAAATTTATGCCAGTGAATTTCATTTGTGACTTCTTTTGCTACATACGGCTCGTCTGCCATTTTTTCAAATTCAGAAAGGGCTTCGTCTAAAATATTTCTTTTTTCTAATTCTGCTCGCATTGTAGTCCAGATAGATTCTAGATAAGCAGTATCAAGCGCCGCGTATTGAAGTTGATATCTGTCTAACGGTCGTTTTTCCCAATTTGATTTTTGTTCTGTCTTAGAAAGAAAAATTTTATGGTAGTATTCAACAAGGTAGTTTAATGAGTTATGCTCTAACCCAAGAAGCTTAGAGGAATACATAGTGTCAGCGATATTTTTAAATTCGAAGCCGAAATCTCTTTTCAAAGCTTTGATGTCATCAATCGCAGAATGAAATATTTTTAAAATAGAAGGATTTTTAAAGACGCCTGACAACGCTTTGATATCAATTTGTGCCATTGGATCTAAAATGAAATTTTTACCATTCGCAGAAATTTGAACTAAGCAGACTTTCGAATAATAAGTGTAATAACCAGAGGATTCGGTGTCAATGGAGATCATCTTAGAATTGGCGAGGTTCACGACGGCAAGTTCTAAACTCTTTTTGTTATCGACGAGTATATATTTGGAATTGATTTGCATGTTTTTAATACAGTAAAATTGTATACCTATGGAAAATTCTAAGAGTTCTAACTTTAAAACCCTCACTTCTATCCAAAATAATATAACAACCCATGATGACAAACCAAAAGAGGAATGTGCTATATTCGGAATGTATAACAATGCAGAAGCTGCCAATTTTACCTATTTGGGGCTGTATTCAATGCAACATAGAGGCCAGGAATCAAGCGGAATCGTTTCAACTGATGGTGACAATCTCTATCGATATGCTGGAATGGGGCTAGTCGCAAACCTTTTCAACCAAGAAAAGCTCAAAGAACTCAAAGGTCATGCAGCTATCGGACATAATCGCTATTCCACAACTGGAGATAGCTTTTTGCGAAATGCACAGCCAGTTCGCGTTGAATCGCATCTCGGAGGTATTGCCCTTGCACATAATGGAAATCTTGTAAATTCCTACGATATTAGAAAAAAGCTTGGCGAAGAAGGAAGTATCTTCCAAACCACGATCGATTCAGAAGTAATCGTTCACCTTATGGCTAAATCCAAATCTAAAGTCCTTCTTGACGCACTAGCCGAAGCCCTTCGCCAAATAGAAGGCGCATACTCCTTGTTAATCTTAACAAATAAAATGTTAATAGCAGTTCGAGATCCAAATGGATTTCGTCCTCTCGTAATGGGTCAAAAAAATGACGGCACAATCGTGTTTGCCTCTGAGACTTGTGCTTTTGATATTACCGACACTCATTATGTGAGAGATGTAGCTCCAGGAGAAATGGTAGTCGTTGATAGCTTTGGGGTTAAGTCTTATTTTCCGTTCACTGAGCGAAAACACAGTCTATGTATTTTTGAATTCATTTACTTTTCTCGTCCTGACTCTTATATTTTTGGCGAATCAGTTTACAAGGTCCGTAAAAAATTGGGTGAATACTTATCGCGCGAACTTCCTGTTGAGGCTGATGTTGTTATACCGGTGCCAGATTCTGCGAACATTGCAGCCCTAGGATACTCCGAAGCAACAGGTATTCCATATAGAACCGGTCTTATCCGTTCACACTATATTGGTAGAACATTCATAGAACCAGACCAAAAGATTCGTGACTTTGGTGCAAAGATCAAATACAACGTTGTCCGCGAGGTCGTTGACGGCAAACGCGTAGTAATCGTTGACGACTCAATCATGCGTGGAACTACAAGTCGTAAAATTGTAAAAATGATTCGTAATGCGGGAGCAAAAGAAATTCATATGCGAATTTCTGCACCGCCAACTGTATCCCCATGTTATTACGGAATTGATATTCCCACTCATAACGAACTAATCGCTTCTTCTCATACGATTGAGGAAATTCGAAAGTATCTCCGCGTTGATTCAATTGCCTATCTAAGCATGGAAGCAACGCACAAATCCGTTGAGCAAGATGTAAACAACTCAAACTACTGTGATGCTTGTTTTACTGGCAAATACCCAATTAAGTTTGATACATCAAAACACAGCAACCAGAAAACTTTATTTCAAGAATTTGGATTAGAGAATACTGCGAATTATTAAATGTTAAATCAAATCAACCCAAAGATGATTAAGAGAAAATTCTTTGGGTTCGATATTTTTTCTCTTGATGTTTTGTTTTAATAAACTAATTCCATTTTGCTTTCGATTAGGCTTTATTTTATTCAAAGACTTTTGCGTAATATGCTGATTAATCTGTGATAGTATAATTTTTTCGTTTGAACTTTGGATATAGCCAATCATAGCTCCTGAATCAGCACCACTTCCATAAGACCATTCTTTGTTTGTAAATCTTAAGATACCATGATCTATATAAGCTTTGCATAAATCACGATTGTTTACTTTATCCCCTATTCGTTTACATTCGATTGTAAAAACTATACTATAGAGAATTGAATCAGGCAAAGCGCTATCATCGTATAACTTCCATTGGAAGTCAGGTCGCTTACCCATTCTTCGAAATCTTGTTTCATCATCTTCGTAACTAATTTTTTCTGCTTCATAATCAGGCTGTCTTGCTTTGGCTAAATGTCCGTATTGATTTCTGATTTTACTCCTGCTAGCTTTTAAAAAACATCTATTCAAAACAAAATTTATGGGATTTTCTTCTACTTGGTCTTTCAATTCATTTTTCAAAAGAATTAAAGCATTGATTGTCATTTCTAATAAATCAGATTCTAACTGCGCCCAATAATCATTATCCAGAAAAGAAATCCTAGAATTCATTCTTTTTTTCCTTCTGTTTATGAATCGCCTGCACTAAAATAGCCTCAGCATCTTCCAATGCGGAAGATTTAGTCCATAACCTTCTTTCATTTCTTTTAATGATTAAGATATACTGATCGGAGATAATTCGGATTATCCCGTCAGTAAAAATTTGTTTTGCATTTTGAATTAAAGATTTATCTGATAAATCATTTAGAATTTGCTTCCACTCTTTTGGACTTGTATCAAATTTAGGAATAGGTTTATTTTTTTCATGAGTGTAAAAAATAAAACCAATCATGGGAGAATTTTCCGGACATAGAATTTCCCAAATGATTTCACCTTTAGGAGAAAGCTTTGGATTCCATACAGTTAAAAAATTCAGAGCGTAATCCATTAGCTCATCTTTTTCTTTTAGAATTTCTAAATCTTTTTCTAGACCATATAATTTTTCATGATTCCATTTTAATTTTTCAAGAGCTTTGCTTTTTGTATTATTATAAAGTAAATCTAATTTCAAATCGCAAGTTTCTTGAATTAGCTCAATTTCATTTTCATTCAATTCATACAATTCAAAAATGGCATTATCTAATTCTTTTTCTAATTTAGAAATCTTATTTGGAAAAAGTCCTTCGGAAGGAGAGCCATCGTCTTCTGTATTACGAAGTTCATCTACAATTTTGATTATTTTATTTTCTAGTTTTTTATCTTTTGGAAATTGGATAGGTAGATTTAAATATTCATTCACAAATACTTCATGATGCCATCGACCCCAATCAGTAGAAATTAAAAATAAATAATAACGTGAGAGAGATGACCATAAAATTGCTAAAAGAATTTTATATTTGTTTGAAGTAGGTTTTAGTAATTTAAGACCAATGATTGCATTCGTAAAACAAAAATCTGTTTCTTCAAATCTTGCTAATAAAATCCCTTTTCTATTATTCTTTTGCTTAATTCCTCGCCCAATAAGAATTCGCTCGCCATGGAATATATTTTCCGTTCCAAACCTATATAAAATTTTAGGCGGCGTTGGAGTTAATAATTCTGAACGTAATTTCCCATATCTTTCAAATATTGAAATATCGTAATTTTTATAATCTTTTTTCCAATCTCTAGGCTTTGGTCTTAATCCGTTAACTATATAACCTTGCCCAACATCTTTTTCTGAATCAACAAACTCTTTCAATTTTGAAAAAGTATCTAGATAATCAATTAATGTTCTATCTCTATGACCACCCCACCAATAAATTTTCCAAAGATTCGGATTACTCAGAGTATCCGCTTGGCTCACTATTTTTAAATCAGTCTTATGCAGAATAACGATTTTTGTATTATTAAGGTTACTAATTTTTTTAGCAGTCCAATATTCGAAGGCGGTATTTTGATTAGGTTTTTCATTTGTAAAGATAACCGATGCAAATGGAGAAATTGCATCTTTATTTCTTCCACCACTAAAAAAAATATCTCTTACATGGTCAAAGTTTACAACTTTTTTAAGGCTATTTTCACTTAGCCACTTATCTCTAAATAAATTGCTCTTTCCATGTTTAAAGAAAACGCCAGAAGAAACCAATAGACCAACAATGCTATTTTCTTTTAATAGAAAAGTCGATCGTGCAATAAAAGCCTGTGATGGTTCAATGTCTCCAATTGGGAAAATTTGATTCTCACACCAATTCGCAATTATTTCTTTAGATTTTTTATCTAATTTACTTCCCCAAGGTGGATTTCCTAAGACCACATCAAATTTTTCTTCTACAAATTTATTTAATACAGTAGTTTCCTTAATATAATGTTCTAACTGAAACGTATTAGCTCTTATTAATGTATTAAAAATTTCTTTTTTGGGTTTAGGAATTTTTTCAAAGTCATAAATTAAGTTTGGGAGCTTGTTGCCTTTTTTAATATTCTCCTGAATATCCTTTGGTTCTAGGTAATTTAAAAGAGCCAGGTAAAGGCTAAATGATGTTATCCGTAATGCATCAGAATTAATTTCAATTCCAAAGATTTGATTTTCTAAAATAGATTTCAATTGGTCGAAGGATAACATTCTACCGCTTTTCATAGTTCTATAGCGAACAATTCTTTTAAATGCCTCAACTAGAAAAATCCCAGAGCCACAAGCTGGATCTAAAATTTTTGGATTTTTAGCTAAAATAGTTTCTTTTAAAACATCTGATACAAAAAATTCAACTAAGGTGCTTGGTGAATAGTTAGTCCCCTTCTTATCATTAGATTTACTTTTCCCTTCTTTATCTGTAGTAGTATTTTCGAGATGATAAAAGGCTTCGTAGATTGTGCTAATTATTTCAATGGGAATAATATCAAATTTATATGCCCAAAAGAAAAGCATATCACTCTTAGCCTCTCCAAGTAAAAATGATTTTAGTAAGTCTAGATGTTCTTGCTTGATTACTTTGCTTTCGCTCTCGTCCGAAGCAAATAAATCTCCGTTAAAATCCCTACTCAGTTGATTAAATAATGCATAAGTGAATTCATGGTTCAATAAAACTTTAAAGAAAAGTAAATCTTGCATTCCTTTGTTTATATCTGGCTTTGAGTGTTTACTATCAAGTAGCCCCATCCATTTTTTATTTTTTGATGCTACTGATTCAAAGTAATTTCTTTTAAGAATTCCTCTATCTTCTAAATAGCGAATAAAAATAGAGCGACCAATTAAAGAATGAACATATTTACTTTTTTTAGTAAGTCCTTTTGCTATTAATGCATCGCGAATAAAAATTAAGTCATCTATAAATCTTGCTTCCGCTCCTTTGTAAGTAGAAATTTTTTCTTCATACGTATAACTTTCAATATTCTCTCTAGAATATTTTTTTAATTTGGTTTGAATTTCTGAAATAACTGCTACTTGGGTTAATGCTCTTTGTTCTAATTCGCTTTGATCTTTTACGGGTTCTTCATTTAAAGAATAGAGTGTGAGTTCCCCTGAAACTAATACATAGAGAAGTTTAGGACGCATCATGTTCCAAGATTTATTGTATAGTTCAATTATAGTATTTGAATCGGAGGAATTTGATTCTAAAAATAGTATGAACGGATTATTTTCAACAAAGTATACTTTTTGAATTCCGATACTTTGAGCAGTTTTTAGCCAATCACCAATTTCCAACCAAAGAGAATTTTTTTCTTCAGAATCTTTATAATTGGCGGAAGTAGAAAATAATTTTCCTGAATTGTAATCCAATTCAGAATAAATCGCTTCGATTAAATTATTTTCTTTACTCAATTTGAAATCTCTCTAAAACTACACGTATGTATATTGTCGTTATAAACCAATGATAATCTGATAAAAAAATAAAGTTTGATTAGACTATGAGCTACTATGTCTCATACTGAATATTTACTATCTATTAGTCAAATCAAATATTTAACAAAGAGATTTTTTACTTGGAAAGAAAAACTTAAATACCTTTTCCTTTTTCTGTTTATTAAATATGTCCACGAAAGGCACGAAATGCATTCCAGGTAATCTGGGCTTGACCCATATGACTTGCTTCGTGCCAATTGAGTAGATGAAGAATTTCCTTATGCGTTTTCTCTGCGGCTAAATGTGGTTTGTCGTTAATCTTTTCAGGTGACAAGGATTCAAAGTAATCGTAATAAGGCTTTGTAGTTGTATCAAGTGCGGATAATATCTCTTCTACCTTTACTATAATTTTATGATTAGGAACAGAACCATTTCCATACGCTTTTACAAGCTCTTGGTTCTTTGGCTCTTGATTAAGAATGCGTAAATGTAGATAACGGTCATATGTCGCTGCACAGTGCATCAATTGCCATGCGATATGCGCTCTTCCTTTTCCAAAAGGCATACTCCATTGAAGTGCTTCTTGTGCATAGGGAGTTGCTTCTATTTCTTTGATGAAGCCAATCACGCGGGATCGGATATATTTATGTTGATCAATGAGTGCCGTAATTTCATTCATAGTCTAGCTATTCTTCTCTTGCCATGTAAAATTTTTATTTAAGAAATAATTTCCAGCCGTTGCTAAAACAATTCCTGCAAAATTACAAAGATAAGTTAATTCAGGAAATAGGTATTCAGGAAATGTATCTTGAATCAATTGATAGGTAAATCTCCAAACTGAAATTTGCACAATAAAACCAATGATAGAAACGATATTGAATTTAACAAATCCCTTTACGTTAGCCGCAAGCCCATTGATCTTTGAGTCACTAAACGTCCAGAGATTATTGATTATATAATTACTCAATACACTTACTTCAAATCCAAATGCGACAGCAAGAAAAGGCTTTGTGAAATTATCATAATAACCATGCGCACTTGCCGGATGTAAAAAACTCATTGCAATAAACTGTCCGAGTAAATTTACAAATACACCGGTTAATCCAGTGAAACCGTATTTTAAAAAAGTAATAGAAATAAAATTTCCGAAACGTATATCATAAAGTGCTACGAGATAATTTTGAATTACCGAGCCCGACATTTTTGTTTCGCCATGAATGCGAGTTTTAAAAACAAAGCCAACTTCTTTTGCGCGAATTCCTTTTTTTCTAGCTAGAAATTCTAATAGAATTTTAAATCCACGCGGATTGATTACAGGCACTAGCTCTTCATATAAATCTCTTCGTAAAATAAAGAACCCAGACATAGGATCTCCGACGGGAATCGGAAGCATGATCTTTGCAAGTAGAGTTGCGCCTTTACTCATCATCTTGCGGATAATACCCCATTCGCCGTAACCACCATCACCCACAACACGACTTCCTACAACTATATCATGACTGGCAAGTTCGCCAATCATCTTTGGAATAATGTTTTCATCGTGTTGTAAGTCTGCATCCATCACTCCGAGGTATTTGCCATTAGCCAATGCCATTCCATCGAGCACAGCAGAACTGAGTCCTTTTTTGTTGACTCTTCTTAACACTCGCACTCTCGGCTCTTCGGAAAACTTTTCCTGAACGGTTTTCCAAGTCAGGTCTTTAGAGTCATCATCTACCACAATGATCTCAAAGCTAATCTTAGAAGCGGATAATAGAGATATAACTCTAGGAATTAGAATGCAGATATTCTCTGCTTCATTAAAAGTTGGAATTACTAAGCTAAAGTCTGACATTTAATAAGTTATTGTGGAATTACGTTTTCTGCGTTGCAGTTGATGCTGCCTGAGATAGTAATTGCGGTTGAGCCTGTTGCGGCAGTATTGTTTATGCAATTAATATAATCCTGAGTAAAACACTTTGTGGTAGTTATGCTAGATGTGCATTTGCCGTCACCCGTTGTATTACACTCAACAGGAGTAGTTGCATTGCTAGAACTGCCAGGAGTATACGTTCCTTTCAAATTCACATCTACAATTAAAAAAGTTAAACTTTGTGCAGCATTATTAGTTTCGTCAATATAACCAAGACTCTGTCCTGTCCACTTTACCGTTCCTTGAGTTCCTTTTACTGTTGCACCAAAAATTCCACCTGTCAAAGTAAAGCCTTGTTGTTGATCTAGTGCACCTTGGAATTGGTTGGAGTCGTATTGAAATTTCATCGTCAACGTTTCCCCAGTTTTAAAAACCAATTGGCTTAAGATAATTCTCTTGGATGTAGAAGTTCCGGTCGTTCCCGTTGTGGGAACTGCCCCAACTCCACCAGGAGTGGGAGTTGCACCTGCCGTTGTCCCGGGTGTCGCAATACCACAGTTAGTCGTTAAGGATTTATCAATGTCACGAGTATTAAAATATGCCACTGAGCCTTCAGGACCAAGAAGAGAAGTGATTTCCGGAAATGCAAGCTTGGTCTTGTTCTCATCTTTACTTTTTAGAGAAATATTTGTATTGCAAGATATGCTTGCAAGTAGAAGCAATAATAGAATTAGTTTATTCATAACTACCTTCTATCGTTTAGACATCAACTCGAACTTCAAGTAGTTTTTTATTTTTTTCATTTGACATAATGAATCGGATTGCCTTCGACTTTTTTGATTCCCGCAAAGATTGCATTTCGGATTTCTTCGATGGAAAGAAGGTATTCCGGCTTCTTTCCTTTTTCTGCATAAATTGGAGGCAGTTGATTGAGAGCGTAAGCAAATACATCTTGAACTGAAATCTGTTCCCAACCCCAAGCAGGATATTCTTGAATAATATTCTTTAGCTCGTTTCGAATATCTTCTTCCACGGAGTTTGCAACTTTACTCGTCCATTTCTCGATGTGAACTACATTTGATTGGCTCATAGGTTCCTCTATTTAGTTTTCTTCAAAGTCTTTTTTGGCTTCGAAACTACTTTCTTTGTTTTCTTTTTCTTCTCTTCTTCGAGATAACTTAGGAGTGCATCAGGTGTCATGAATAAATGAGTATGATCCTTTCCAGTTCTAGAACAAGAAGACGCAGAGTAGTCTTTACATAGTTTCGGACGAGTTGGATAAATTCCACACTTCCCATCGCTTTGTAATTTTGTGCAGGGGGTAATAAAGAGTAAATTCCAACCTTTATCATTATCAATATAAATCTGAACATTCTTATGTAATAGATACCAAGTGTATAAGTCAATTTGATCTTTTGAGCGAGGTTTTTGAATGTCAACAGAAACATATCTACAACAGCCCGTGCATTTACAGCAAATCTCTGACTCGGTCATCTTATCTTCATTTTCAAATTTTGGAAATACTAACGGAGTATCCCCTTTTGTTAATTCGAGCATTCTATTTTCCTTTTGGCTCTGTCCATTCAGGTTCAGATTGAATTTTTTTTAACAAGTCAAGCATTTGTGAAACTGACTGCTGGGTAGTATAAGAAGGAGACTGTGAAAAAAATTTTTCGACTTCTTTTAAAACCGGATAATAGGATTTATTTTTCAAATCGACTTTGGGGAAAAGCTTTATTTTAACACGCAATCCATTTATTAAAAAAACATCCACTTGCGCAAAAGTTTCCGATGCTACAAGCTCCTTGGCTATGGCAAATCCTTCTCCGTCTGGCTCATCAGGAAAAAGTTCAACCTTAAAGGATTGCAAGTAGGCAAATAGATTGGCTCCATCATTTGGATTCATTCTGAATTTTCCATTTACAACTTTATACCATTTACTGACTTGCACGCCGTTTTTCATTTCAGGAATATTTTCAACCGTTAGGCGAATTCCATTTGCTTGAAATTGAATGCGTGCGATTTCAAATTCACCAAATCGTGTATAATATCTTTCTCTCAGTTCAAATGGAGAATTGGAAAATTTTTGAAAGATATGAGAGCCTGCGGTAAATAAGTCTTTGTCGCAAAGCAAATAGCGATACGACTTGTCACGAGTTTCCTCTCCTAGATAAATTTTCTTTTCTATCTTCGAGGATGCTTTAATTTCTAGGGAGGGAGAAGTCTCGGTTGAAATTTGAAATTTTGAAAGTAACTCTGGCTTGGCAGAATTGATTGACTTTGTGGTGAGCACAGACATTTCTGTAAAAAGATTTTTTACATTATAATTTCCTTCATACAGATAAGGCTGCTTTGTATCGGTATCAATTCCTTCGAGTGTAAAATGCGGCTTAGTCTTTAGTCCTGTTTCTATCCTTTTAAATACTAATTCAGAAGAAAGGAATTTTGAAAACTCTGAATTATTCTTAGGTGGAATATAACGAATCTCTTCTGGCTTTATTTTCCAGTAGCTTACGTCCGTTAGTCCTTGCTCATGCCTTTCATCTGATAAAAAGAATACAACGCCCAAAATAACAAAAGCTAAACCAATGAGTAAAACCTTTTTCATTTCTTACGCTTCCTTACAATCACATAGAACGAAAGTAAAGCCACCACGAGCAATGGATACAAGAATAAACCAACAGACCAAATGATTATTTTTTGCGAATCTGAAATTGAAATAATCTCAAGCTCTTCTTTCTTTGGAATAATTTTTTCGGTAAGTGGAGATTGGTTGAGCCAGTTTACGCTATTGACTGCAAGGATTGTATTTAGATTGTATTGCAGATAACGGTTTGTAATCCAAGAAGTTCCCGAATAGATTACGATACGAGCAGGATTTTCCGTCTTAGCAGGATTAGCCGCATCTTCCTTTGTAGAAAGAATTGTTCCGAGGATAAAGCTATTTTGCTTTTCTTCTTTGTCTAGTTTGCCATTTTTATTCAAGTCAGCAAATGCGCTAAATCCTGATTCGAGTAGAGTCCAATTGATTAAAGACGTGTTAGCCGTTGGTTTGGATTCAAAGTATCCATTTCCAAAAAACAAAACTCCTGTTTCTTTCTTAGTGAATAACTCTTCAATCGGATGAGTCTGAAATTTATTCGCAATAATTTCGGGTCTACCTTCGACTTGTCGCAGGTTTTCTTTTTTATATACAAGACCTGCTTTTTCAAGAAGCCAGGAAAAATCCTCTGTTCCTGCAGGATCAATAGTTATAAATAATTTTCCATTTCGCTCTATGTAAGAAAGAATAGTATTACGCGCTGTTTCAGAAAAGGCGAGAGTCGGTCCTGCAATAAAAAGAACCTCCGCGTCTTCTGGAATTTTTTCAGGCCAGCCCTCTGTAAAACCTAGCTCTTTGATTTGATAATTGTAAAAAGCAAGAACATTGGTTAGCTTTGTAATCTGTTCATCGGGCAAACTCTGAAAACCCGCTCCATACCGTTCGCCATTAGACGCTGTAAAATAAATATTCTTTCGCGAAGTGGAAACATTGATAACACCCTGCACAAGTTTACGTTCAATGCTCTCTAAGTCCTTCTTGGTCTGAACAATTACACGCTCTTCGGTATAAGGATTCGCACCTGAATCTGTGACAGCTTTAAGACTTCGAATCAAAATAATTCCATTCGAAACTTGCGGGTAATCTGCCATTAACTCCTTTTCTACATCCGCATTTATAAACTTAACAGAAATAAAAGGACTAGCAGCTTTTAATTGATCTAAAATAATTTCTACTTCGGGACGTATGAATCCAAGTGCAAAACTTTCCTCTCTAGTTCTATCATCCGATTCCAGGGGACGGGGGAAAAATGCTGTTACCTGTATTTCTTTTTTGACTTCTTTGAGAATTTGTCTAGAAGTAGGCGAGAATGAAAATTTGCCGATAGCGCTTAAATCAAAATTGTAATTTTTTTGGACTGCAAAGTAATTTACGGCGACGAGTAAGGGGCTAATCCAGAGAAAACTATAAATCGTATTTTGCAGAATGGAATTCTTTTTTATTTTAAGATTGTGATGTGCCTGAAAGGATTGGCGTGAAATTTCTAATAGAAATGTAAAAATTAGAAATGCCAGAGAGCTAAGAATGATTAAGATTAACAGAAAATCTCTTACCTTGGGCAGAGAACTTGCTTGCTCGGCAAGCCCCGCTTCCGTCGGAAAATCAAGATACTCACGCAATTGATAGAGTAAAAAGGAACTTAGTCCCATGCCTGCTACAAGAAAACGCATTCTTCTTTGCGTATCCACTTCTTCTGTGCGAGACTGAATAAACCTATAAATCAAATCTGCTGAAACAAATAAGACTGCGATAATACTCAATAGGAATTTTCCAAAGGAAGAAGTAAATGCGTCAGCCGAAATAAAATAAACAAAAAGAGAAACGAGAGAAATAAATGGAAAAATTAAATTCAAATTCATTCTTATCCTACCCAACGTCTAGATTCAAGTGATTTGATTGTGAGATATAGAAATGTAAAAATTCCAGAAAAGAAAAATACAAATCCCGAAAGTGGAAGCACACCTTTCGAAAAAGCAATGAAGTGCGAAAAAATATGCAGATGAAATAAGATCGAACGTGTCTTTGCTTGAAATAAATGTGAGAAAAATCCCAATACCCAGAGAGTCATTACGATTAAGACTGCGATGAGTAGAGATAGCATTTGATTTTTTCCGAGGCTACTCCCGAACATCCCCACAGAATAGATGAAACATCCTAAAAGAAAAACGCCAGTGCTACCAGTAAAGAAAATATAGAGTGGAGCTTTCCAAAAGGAATAGAGTAAGACAGGAAAGAGTCCATTTATAAAAACTGTTATGATAAAGCAAACGAATGCGCCAAATAGGAATTTGCCCACAACGATGTCCATATCAGAAATTGGAGATGTGTAAAGTAATTCCATTGTGCCTTTGTTTTTTTCTTCTACTATACTTCCCATTGATAAGATCATCATAGAAATGATAATCGTTGACATGAAACTAAAGAAGGTAATAACAGTTGCCTCTTCGTAATTATTGCTTCCATGAAAATTTGAAATCAAAACAAGAAGCGCGTTTAAGACAGCAGTCCCACCCAGAACGAGGGCAGCCATATAAGTATTAAAGAATAATTTGCATTCTTTCAAAAAAATCCATTTGATATTTTGCATAATAAAATCTCCTAGATACGATCAATAAAAAATTGTTCGAGGGTTAGATCTTCTTTCTTCAATAGTTCTAACTTGAAATCTTTTGTATGTAATCCAAGTAGCAATTGATCTCGATAGGAATCGATATCTGTAGGTTTTACCGAGAACAGATAATAGTCCTTATTCTCTTCGATTATTTTTACAATTGTCTCTTTTGAAATATTTTCCAAGAAAGTTTGACAGGCTATTTTTGAAGTGCTTCTGAGTCCAATATGTAGTTCCGAAATTTTCTGCATTTCATTTTCTAGCTGAGTGCGAGAATAATCATAGACTAATTTCCCTTCGTGTAAAAATAAAAACCTATCACATACCAAATATACTTCTGAGAGTATATGACTGGAGATAATGACTGTATGCTCCTGCGATAGATTTTTTATTAGATGACGGATTTCTACGATTTGCCGCGGATCGAGTCCACTGATTGGCTCATCCATGATAACTACTTTAGGATTTCCCAATAGCGCTTGGGCAATACCAACACGCTTTCTAAATCCCAAGGAGAGATGAGCAATGAAGGTATCTTTTACAGCTATAAGATTTGTCTTTTCACATACACGAGTGATTTCGGAAGAAATATCTAGAACGCCCTTTATATGTGCGACAAATTCTAAATAGTCGCTAACGGTAAAGTCTTCGTAGAGTGGAGGAGTTTCTGGTAAATAGCCAACCTTTCGCTTAATCTCAATAGGTTCTGTAAATGAATTCAATTCATCTATCCATACTTCGCCTTCATTTGGAATTAAAAATCCACTCAGAATTCGAATCGTGGTAGTTTTACCAGATCCATTTAAACCCAATAGACCAACAACCTCGCCCTTATTGATTTGAAAATTCAAACCGCTAATGGCAACCTTTTCGGAATAATATTTTGTTAGATTTTGAACTTTAATCATAGACTTAGTTGAAACATAACTCAAAAAGCCTTTCTGTTCTCAAGTAAAATTTTTTGTAAATTAGTGGCTAACTTGATATATACTTCAAATAAGCCATGACGAAGTCATCTAATTCTCCGTCCATGACTGGCTGCACATTTCCTGTTTCATGATCTGTGCGATGGTCTTTGATTAGATTGTAAGGATGAAATACATAACTACGAATTTGCGAACCCCAGGCAATGTCTTTTTTCTCGCCGGATTTCTTTTGGCTTTCTTCTTCGGACTTTTTCTTTTCTAGTTCGTACAGTTTTGCTTTTAGCATTTTCATGGCGGTGCCGCGATTTTTAATTTGAGATCTTTCGTTCTGACATTGAACTACAATTCCAGTTGGAATATGCGTCATGCGAACGGCTGAGTCAGTTTTATTGACGTGCTGACCACCAGCACCGGAAGAACGATAAGTATCAATTCGTAAATCTTTATCCTCTACAACAATATCAATATCGTCTTGTAATTCAGGTGAGACATGCACGGAGGCAAACGATGTATGCCGACGCTTATTGGCATCGAAAGGGGAAATTCGGACTAATCTGTGAATTCCATTCTCGCCTTTCAGATACCCAAATGCATATTCTCCTTGAACATGGAGGGTAACATTCTTTATCCCCGCCCCATCGCCTTCTTGATAGTCAATCATATCAACGCGATAGCCTTTCTTTTCGAAGTAACGACTATACATACGAAATAAAATTTCTGCCCAGTCTTGACTTTCTGTTCCACCCGCACCCGGATGGATATTAAAGAACGCATTATTGCCATCATCCTCTCCGCTTAGAGAGCCGAGCAATTCTAGTTTTGTAAATTCTTCAAAGAGTCGCGCATAATCTTCATTTAACGCAGTTAGCGATGCTTCGTCGGACGATTCTTCTAACGTCATTTCAATTAAATCAGGAAAATCAATTATTTCCTGACGAATAGAAAGCCATGGGTCTAATTTTTTTTCTAATACATTTTGTAATTTAGAAATTTCTTGCGCCTTATCAGGATTATCCCAAAACTTAGGCTCTTTTGCTTGTTCTTTATAAGAGACTACACGATCGTAGTCGGTCTGAAGATTTAATGATTTCCATCGAGAATTAAAATTCTCTTGGAGTTCTTTACTGAGTTTAATAAGTTCTTTAGCTGGCTTTATATCCATAGAGAGACCTGCGATGTAAAAATAAAAAAGGCATCCCAAGGAAATAGTTTCCTCAAAATGCCTTCTGTGCTTGAATGGAATTTAATTCAGGACTGGTAGAAAATTTCTATTAAATTATTGTCTGGATCTTTGAATACGAGAGATTCGCCTTTACCGGCACTCTCAGGACCTTTTACAATCTTGATTCCTTTTTCTTCAATTTCAGAAATCGCCTCTGTAAAATCATCCACATCCATAACAAAGCTAAGAACAGGAGTTACACTTCCGCTCAACTGATTTTCTACTTTATCAACCTGAACTAACTTCACCTTGATTGGGTCAAGAGTCATGATTGTATATTTTGAATTGGAGTCGTCTAGGACTTCAAAATCAAATAAATCAGAATAAAATTTTGCTGAAGCTGATAAATTTGTTACAGCTATGCTTACGTGGTCAATACCTTCTACTATTATCATTCCATAAACCTATAATCTTTTTTACCAGTTTGGCTGAAAAAGGCAGGCTGTCCATTGAAAAATATTTCCCTCTCACAAATAAGTAACCCAATCGGATCCAACACTCATAACAGCCAATCGAAGGCTTCCCGAAATCGGTTTAATTTTTATGTCCTCTTGCATTGCCTGTGCGGTTAAAAGGAAGGTATTGCCTGTTTGCAATTTTTCAGAATCAATTTCACACTCACCAGAAATCATATAAATAATCTGGAAAACTTTTTCTTTTGAGGAAAGAGGAATACTTATTTCTTTGGAAAATTCTAAAAGCTCTAAACGAAATTTATCGTTTGCAGCGAGAACCTTACGGATTCCATTTTCCCATGCTATACTTTTAGGTTCAATCATTTCCTCTCCAGATGATTTTTTAAAATTCAAAACATCTAAAGCTTTTTCTAAGTGTAACGTTCTAGGTTTTCCATCATCACCTAACCGTCCGTAATCGTAAACTCGGTAGGTTGAATCAGAAGATTGCTGCACTTCTAAAAGTAAATTTCCCTCACCGATTGCGTGAACGGTGCCCGGATTAATCATGAATGCATCGCCTTCTTTTGCTTTTACAGATTGAAGACAGGACTCCGCCCGGTTACTCGCGATTAGCTTCGCATAACGTTCCCTGCTCAAAGATTCACAAAACCCACAAACAATTTCGGCACCCGGATCTGTTCCAAGAATAAACCAGGCTTCTTTTTTGCCTGAGCTTTCGGGATCTTTTTTAGCTGCATATTCATTGTCGGGATGAACTTGAACGGATAATTTGTCCTTTGCGTCAATGATTTTAACTAATAAAGGAAAGTCTTCTTCGGGCTTAAACACATCGCCTAAAATTTCTTTGGTATATGATTTATACACCTCTCGAAAAGTTTTTCCTTTTAAATTTCCATTTTCGATAATAGACAAATCATTCCCATAATCAGACACTTCCCATGATTCGCCTATATTTCCATCTGGAATATTTCTTCCAAGGATAGTCTCGAGTTTGCGCCCGCCCCAAATTTTGTCTTTGTAAATTGGTTTAAACTTAAGTATACGTTGCATTGCTTTTGAATTATTGAAATCTACTTCTTGCTTTTTTCTTCTTTAGCGGGGAGTGCTCCACTAGGATTTAATTCAACATGAACTTCTGTTTTATTTTTCACCGGTTTATACATGGATCCTGTCGCATAATCAATAATAATTCCTGGCCAGCCTGTAAATAAACTCAGCCAAAACCAGCGATTGATTCCTCTTTCTAAAACAATATAATTATCATCATATCCCTTGGTTTCAAATTTTAAGACAGTGTCTCTTCTCATATTTACATCAATTTTACAGGGAGTTTTGTATTTTCCTATAACCAGCAAGGCATCCTGTGCAGTTACATCTGCATTGCTTGGATTTGAAGTGACTGTATAGGTATAGCTGTTATCGCTAAACATTGTTGCACAGTTCACAAAAAATAAGATCGAAATTAAATAAATAATTGTGATTAGGTTTTTAGTCATCGTAAGTATATTTTCATCCTTTATGAAATTTGAGTCAAACTTTTTTCTATTTTTGGAGGCTTTGCTACTCCGGAATTTGTATTTCTACAATGAGCGGCAAATGGTCAGAAATCGTAGAAGTGTCTTTCTGTCTAACGTTGTAGGATTTAGTTTCAATCCCATTTGAATGAAAAATATAATCAATGGTTCTATCCGCTTTTCCTTTTGCATCTGGATCATTGGCTATATGTGTATAATAAAGCTCTTTGTCTTTGCCGGCCATTGCTTCGAGAGGAACGGTTGACTTGAATGAATCAAACAATACTCCAATTTCTGATTTAGGATTGTAAAATTCCTGATGAGTTTTCATGAGCGTAGACAAATCAAAATTAGGCGGAAGTAAATTAAAATCACCACCGATAAACCATTCTACTTTTTCAGAATTTCTTTTGTTGAAAAGGTCTTTCAAATATTCGACCTGTCTTTGCATTGTATCATAACCATGAGCAAATGCATCTAGATGAGTGTTCATAGCAGAAAGATATTTGGAATTAGAAATAGGCATTTTAGCTTCAAGGATAGCTCGCTTCAATCCAAATTGTTTAGTGATTGGATCTGCGGGGATAATAGGTAACGCATGACGCACAGCAGATTCAATTTTGTATTTGCTTATAGTAGATACTTTTAGTCCAGTAGAGCCTTTTACCCTTGCATGTGGAAGATATTTGTTTCGCCAATAAAAAGCAGAGGCACTACAAGAATATTCTTCCGGTAAAAGTTTCATCAATTCGACAAGCTGATCTTTATTATCCGTCCTCTTTGCATCTTCATCCATTTCCTGTAATAGAATCACATCAGGACTTTCATCCTTAATCACCCGTGCAACTTCTTTAAGCGTAGTTAAAATCTCACTTGCCTCCGGTCTTTCATGTGGTCCATCCCCTTTTGGAACATCGAAGAAAAAAACATATTTCTTTCCAGCCATGAATTGCACATTCCAATTAAGAACTTTTAATTTTTGTCCAGGCTTAAGTATTGGTGGATTTGCCTTGCAGGTTACTTTTTCTTCCTGCAAATCAGAAGGATGATACGTTAAACCATAAACGAGAGCAGAAATCCCTGCGACTCCTGCGATTAGAATCACAAATAGACTGAGTAAAATTTTCTTTATTATTTTCATTTAATTCCTCTTGTAAAACTCAAATTTTAAGATTGTAACATTTTTGTAAAGGCTGATTTAGTTTTATCAGCGGTATCTACTCAGTGTGCTCTGCCTCAGTGGCAATCCTTTCTGCATCGACTAAAAGAAATTGACAATTCCAGTTTGTGCAACTATGTTGCATAAAAAGAGATATTAAATATAATGCTAACTAGTCTTCGTAAGAATTTTTCCAATATGGAATCCATAAGTGCTGTCGGAATGTTTTTGTCCCTTGCCTGCGCAATCCACTGTATGGCGTTTCCACTAATCATTCTAATCGCTCCCCTGACTGGACTGGCATTTTTTGAAAATGAAATGCTCGAACATCTCTCGATTCTCACTTCCATCTTAATCGGGGCATACACTCTGTTTACCGGATACAAAAACCACAAAAATTTTCAACTAATCGCATTTTTCTGTCTAGCAATCCTAATCTTAATCGTCGGTATTTTTATTCCTACTTCATTTAAGCCCTGGACAGACGCTCTCGGTGCTTTTTTAATTGCGTCAGTTCTATTCTGGAACTTGCGGCTAATGCATGTTCACCAGGCGAGTTGTAAGCATTAGATATCGTCACAGTAACAAAATGATTGTGGTGGAGTAAAGTTTCTAAAAACAGTTTTAGGATTAATTGGATTCTTAAATTTAAAAACTTTATCAATTAGAATTGAATATCCAATTTCTTTATTTAAGTAATATTCAAAGAAATCTTTTTTTGAAATAATTCCTACTTCATGATATTTATTCCAAAGATTCTTCGGGGTATCAGATACAATTTCCTTTACTAAAAAATATCCAATAATCTGTTGATCCGGAGCAGAAGAATATATATAAATTTTTTTTATATCTCTTTTAAAACTAGCCTTCCTAAATTCTACTTTTTTTCTCCCGAAAGAATGCTGTGAGCGTAGATTGGTTTAATCGACAATAAAGCGTTCATCAAAATGTCCTTTGTTTTTTAAGAAAATTTTTACCTTGATTCTTTTTGGTTTTCTTAAGTTTCTTTTTCTCCTCTTCAGGCAAGTTAACTTCTTTTATTGTAATTTCAAAAAACGATGCAGATTTAGCTAACCATGAATTATCTATTTGATCTTTAATTTTTGCATCAACTACAACTAAAATTTTTGTCAAAGCATGATTTGGAAATTTTTCTTTTATTATTTTTTCTACGGTAATTAGTTTTAAGAAGTCACTACCAATTTTTTTCTTTTGACCAGGTTTTATTCCATCAATTCCAGCATATATCTCGCCAATGATTATCTCATCTTCATTTTTAATATAAAAATCTAATTTGAATTTTACGTCTTCATACTCAATAGTATTATTTTTAAATTCTTTCTTAAATTCATTAGATAATAATTCAATTACTATGCGTTCTATATTTTTTTGAGTGTCCGAATTTGATGGGTGCTTTGATTTGTTTTTATCCGTCATAATATTTTGCTTTTTTATTTCCTACGCATAATTTAGATTATCTGATATTTATTTTTTCTCTAATTTACCTTAAAAAAATTCTACCTTTAATTCTTTTATGATTTTCGTTCTAGCTAAAAAATGGTAATGCACGTTTCCAAATCTCATGCGAATTGTTTGGATCAATTCCTAACATTTTTATAAAATGTGCTTCCTTCATAATAAATCTTAGTCTACTGATATCATCTAAAGTATAATTGTCTGGCAAAGAATAAACACAGTAAGAAAAAAAATTATCCATTTCAATTCCACATGTTAGTTCCGAAATCCCTTTCTTCTTATAACTTATTTTCCGAAATAAATATTTCTTCTCATTTATTTCCTCTTCCCAGTATTCAATCTTTGATTCGGGGTCTTTTTGTAAGACTACTTTATCTTGTTCCTGCAATCTTAATTTTAAATCAATTTTTTCAAATGGAGAAATTTGAAAATACATAAAACTTTTTCTATTTATTGATTCTTGAATATTAAATTCAAAAGGATGAATGAGACAAAGCATATCTGGCAACCAATTCTCTGGAATATTTGAATTTATAACCCATCCGGTAGGAGCTGGAATTATAGCACCAACGTTTCCTCTATATGGGTTACCCCAAAAACCAATGTAGCTATTAATGTTTTCAAAATTAAGAACTTGTAGTTGGAGTTCACTTTCACTTTTTGCCCTAGCATGTGCTCCTTCGCTATAACCAAATTTAGAAATCATAATTCCCTTAGAAATTCCAACATCTTTCAATTTGTCGATATATGATCCAACATCTGCTACATCAAGTTTTGATTTCCAACTTTTACATTCAATAGCAATTCGAAGTGTAAATTCTGATATATAAATTTCAATTAGAATATCAATTTCTCTAGGCGTTTTTGAAAGTTTGCCGGGTAATTTTATATTAGTCTTAAATACTCCATCAGGGTGTCTCATTTTGAAATATTCAAGAACTTGCTTTTCATAATCTTTCCATTCCATGCTTACTTATTAAATTCTCCTCGCCTTAAAATATGATTTATCCCGCACGAGATTCCCGATTGAAAATTTCGGGAATGACAAAGTGAAATACAAACATCAAACCAAAATATTCTCCGTGTCTCTGCGCCTCTGTGGCAAACACTGACTACTCCTCAATCAAAAATATCTTCGCAAACTCTTTTTCTCTTCCACCTTCTGGAATTAGTCCAGCTAGATATTTAGCACGCTCCATATCTTTCATTCTAAAATAACAATGAGCTAGATTGACTAGATTTCGAATATGACTTGGTTCTCTGAGGCGAACGCGCTCGCCTGCTTTGATTGCTTCTTTGAAGTTTTTTACTTTTTTATAAGCGTAAGACAAAAGAAAAATAGATTCTGTATCAGATGGATTTAGCGTTAAATGATCTTCTGCATTTAGAACTGCTTCGCTAAATTTCTTTGCTTGGATGAGGGATTTAATTTTACTTCGAGCAGAATCACTTTCGACTATCGCTTCTGGACTTGTGAATTTTATACTCATTAGCGACAAATCATCTGTAATCTCTCCTTTTTTATAAAGGATGTCTACAATAGAATGAATGTCTCCTCCGGATTGCTCAACGGTTCCAAGAAAAAGGGTATGATCGTAATTCAGGTTTTTCTCGCCTGTTTTTTCATCGAGTAGAATAATGTCATCGCGCCCATCAGAGCCATTGATTACAATGTCGCCGTCTTTCATTTGAAATGTTTTTACATAAATATAACTCTGCGCAATTTCAGTTCCCAATTTTCTAAAAATAAAATCTTCATCTATAAAACTTGCTTTTCCATCCCGATAGATGATACTCACAGGATGCTCTGCATTGATAAAATACATAAGACCAGTTCTGTTATCTATTAGCCCCATGACGATAGAAACTAACATAGAGCCTTGAAAGCTTTCGAATACTTTGTGTAATTCGATAAAAGAATTTTTTAACCATTTCTCAGGATATTCATCTTGCACAACCTTGCTGAGTCTCGTTCTCTCAAGAATAGAATCAAATACCGATCCCATTACAAGAGCACCACCCGCACCTTGCATGGATTTACCCATTGCATCTGCGTTGAAGAAAACAGTCATATTCCGCCCGCGTAGAATTAAACTCTCAGCACGGCAAAGATCTCCGCCTAAATCAGAGACTTTGTTTTTAAACTCGAAAGTCTTTTTTTGTTTTACAATAAAGTCAATAGATACTTGGTTCTTTTCAGCGTGATTCTTGCCGAGTGGTTTAATAAGAAGAGACGTTAAGAAGTAATCTCCATCTTGTGACATTTTTAATTTCTTTACATTCTCCAAACTAAGACTGAGTTCTTCTGTGCGAAGAGCAACTTTCTTTTCTAAGTTTTCATTTAGCTCTTCTACTTCTTCTTGGAGTCGAACCGATTTGTTGGCGAGGATAATGGCTAAGCTTGAGATAAAAAAGAAAAAAGCATACCCCATCAGTTTTGGCAAAATAAGAACGCCTCTAGTGCTCAGTATATCCACAATGACAGCGGCAAAGATTACGAGCACGCCTGAAAAAATAAAAACTGCATCTATATTTTTTTGTCTCATGCGAACTATCAAAAAATAGAAAATGAAAACCATATACACAATCCACATTGGTTGGATGATAGTTGTATTGATAATGTTGTAATGTCTTATATTTGTGACAAACAGTTCATAAATAAAAACTAAAAGTAAAATTCCATCTGCAATTTTTTGCGGTATACTCCATTCAAATTTGAATAGATGTCGAATAAAATGAGTGAATACTGGAACGATAGCGACTATTACTACGTATTCGCATTTCTTAATCATAACAAAATCAAAATGAAACTCATTGCGTAATTGATTTCGCATAATCTGGTAGAGAACGAGCATAATAGTGAATATACCAAATAGAAGGTTTTCCTTTTCTTTTCTTCTTCTCGCAAATAAAAATAAATAATAGATCCCAACAACAAGGTAAATCATCAACAAAACAAGTTTCACATATTCGAAGTTGATAAAACTTTTTTCAACCATTCGCGTTGGACCGATTTCTGTTTTGTCTTGGTCAATTCCCATCGTGTCCTGAAAATATTCTTCTGCTTCAATGAGTAATATATTTTCAGCACCCTTACGAAGTAGATTATCTGGAATCTCATAGATTCTTACTTTATCGTAGCCAGATGGATAATTCTGACCAAACTCTCCAGTAGCACCAATTAAAATTCCATTGAAATAAGTGCGATCTCTGTCGCTTATCGTTCCAAGACGAATAGAAACGGAATTGGTATTAATGGTTGGCGGAAAAATAAAAGTCTTAGCAATCCAAATTTTATGAAGATCAGGCTTATTATAATTAGCCTTAACAAATCTAGAAGGAACAATATGCGAAATCCATTCTACTTTATTTTCGCCTTTGTCTAAATAATTACGGCTAAATTCATCTGGATTCAAATCTTCTGTTGAAACAAACCAATTTGAATTTTTATTCGTATCTAAATTGGTGATTTCTTCTAAGGAGCTAATAACTTGTGGTATAAACTTCTTTTCCGCCTGAGAGTGTATTTGCATGAAAAAGGAAAAGATAAGAAGAAATTGAATCATTTGTCTCATATTTTTTTGCCTCAGATTTCAGGAAAATAAGAATCCGTAGATTTTACAATGGAACTAAGTTTGCAAATTTTTCTAATTTGGTCAAATCCTAATTTGGATTTCATCAGAAAATATAGAATTGCTCTGTTGCAAACCACACTTAGTATGCAAAACATTCAGGAAGAGTTCTTACCTAAGAGCCACATAAAAGGGACGTAAAAGCCACTTCATTGCCCTTTTTCGGCTCGAAGCTGGCTCTTATTCTAGAACTAAATTCCTTTTAGATTATACCGTTTTTACTACGGAGATTGCATTCAGTGAACGGAAATAACCATTTCACGCACGGTCGCAAAGAATCGAAGCATATCCTTTGTGCCTTAGCGTCATTGCGCGAGATATTCATATAGTTTGGCAAAACTCCAAATCGGCGAAAAACTGGAATGACTTATTGTTAAGATTATAATTTTTGGTGAGAAGAGCGAAGGCAGAATTTTTTAAAGGAAAAAATCATGGTAAACATCGGAACTCCAAAATCAAGATCAGCAACTAAATTACTCTTACTAGGCTCAGGAGAATTAGGCAAAGAAGTCACAATTGAGGCGCAAAGATATGGAATCCACGTGATGGCAATTGACAAGTATCCAGATGCTCCGGCAATGCACGTTGCCCATGAGCACCGCGTAATCAATATGCTAGATGCAGATGAGTTACGAAAAGTAGTTCATGAATTTGATCCAGACTATATCGTCCCCGAAATAGAAGCAATTGCAACAGATATGCTAATGGAATTGGAGAAAGAAGGTTTCAATGTAGTTCCAACAGCTAAGGCGGTTAAACTCACAATGAACAGAGAAGGTATACGCAAATATGCCTCAGAAGAACTGGGAGTCAATACTTCAAAATACTTATTTGCCGGCAATAAAGAAGAATTCTATCAAATCATAAAAGAAATTGGAATCCCCTGCGTAGTGAAACCTGTCATGAGTTCATCCGGAAAAGGACAAAGCGTAATCAAAGACAAAATGGAAATTGAGGAAGCTTGGGAGTATGCGCAAAAAGGGGGACGCGCAGGCGGAGGCAAAGTAATCGTAGAAAGCTTCATAGAGTTTGATTACGAAATTACACTTCTTACGATACGTCACGCGGGAGGCACAACATTTCTAGATCCAATCGGTCATCTACAGATTAACGGTGATTATGTGGAGTCATGGCAACCCCAACCAATGTCAGAAGCTGCTCTCAAAGAAGCACAAAGAATTGCGAAAGTCGTAACAGATGGACTTGGTGGATATGGACTATTTGGCGCTGAATTCTTTATTAAAGGAGACACAGTTTATTTTAGTGAAGTATCTCCTAGACCACATGACACAGGAATGGTTACGCTCATTTCTCAGAATCTTTCTGAATTTGCACTTCATGTTCGGGCTATTCTTGGTTTGCCTATACCAAATATTCGTCATTACGGCTACGCGGCATCATGCGCAATTTTAACAGAGGGTAATTCCGATGAGCCGGTATACGAAAATATAAACGAAGCCTTGTCAGAACCAGATACCGCCCTTCGACTTTTTGGAAAACCGGAAGTAAAAGGTAGAAGAAGAATGGGAGTAGCTCTTGCTTTAGGTGATACCTTAGAAGACGCAAGACGCAAAGCAATAAAAGTAGCCGATGCAATAACGATTAAGCTTTAAATCTATACTTGACAATGTCGAAAGGGTTTCGACTATGGATTTATCCGAATGGAGGAAGTAGGGTGTAATTCCCTCGCTGTCCCGCAACTGTAAAGCCAGATACTCCTCTTTGTGTTACTTTCTCGTGGAAAGGAAAGTTTCATTGAAAGATTTTTATTTTTTCATTAGAGCATTTGATGAGAGAATAATAATTTTCCATTTATAGAGGTTCGTATAACTCCTTCAGGAAATAAAATTTTCTTGGAGAAAAACATGTTTCAAAAAATCACTTTAGCGGCTACACTTTGTTATGTAGCTATTCTATTCACCAATTGTCAAAACACAACTAGTTCTGATGACTCTGCTAAGAACAACGCCCTTCTTGCGGCTATCGTTCAAACACAAAGTCTAAATTCTGCCAATACCAGACTAACAAGCCTAACAAACTCTCTTCTTTCTATTCAAGGCTACTACGATACTGGTTATTATTCTGCCGGAACTTTTCAAAGCACTTCCGACAAATTAGTAGTATCCGCTGGATTAAACGGAGTAGGAAGCTGGGCAGCGTCAACACCTACATCAGGCGGAACTTACGGAAAATGTGGAGCAGGAGCAACAGCGAGCAATGGGACATCTGGTGGAAGTGATAGCTTTTACAGAATAGTCCAATTTAATAACACAACGAACACTTTGATTTTACAAACTTCTACTAGTTGTGACTTCAATACTACTTTCGGTGACAATAGATCAACTTATTCCAAAATGATCGTAACTGCACTTAGCACGACTGGTTGTGAGAATAATGCAACTGCTTGTTTCAGTTATTGTCAAATTGTTAGCGGTAAATCTACTTTAGCTGCTGCGGTAAATGATGCTACTGTTGCCGATGCAACAAAGATTACAACAACTGGTTGCGGTGGATTTGGTTGGAATAGAGCCCTTCTTAGATCAGACATTACGACTTGGAATTAATCTAAAAGTAAGGAGTGGTATAGTAAGGGCTTGATTAATCAAGCCCTTACTATACCGCCCTTACCTTTTTATAGGAGGTTTATATGCGTAGACTGATTACACTTTTAATCTTAGGGCTAGTTTCATGTAGCTCAGGAAAAACTAATAAAAATAGCTCTCTATTAGCCGCTGGGCTTTTACTATCCCAATCTTCAAAATCAATTTCTTCTCTATCCAATTCAGTCATCGCTGTTCCTGCCGATAGTGCGGATACTGTAACATATGCTCCCAATCATACTGGTTCAGGATTTCAAGACAAAACAAAGGCAGTCAATGGAGTAAGAGGTGCAGGCCTTAGCTCTGGTTCAGGTGATGTTTTTTCTCTTACTGCAACAGGAGCTAATGCAAGCATGGTTCTTGAATGGAGCGGAAAACGGATATTAAACGGTAGTGGGATAGATTTTATTGTCTATGAAAATGCATTTCAATACAACAGCAATCCTTCGACTGTATTCATGGAAGCAGTTATAGTTGAAGTCAGTCAAGACAATGTGAGTTACTGTGGATTTTCTCCTGACTACATTTTTTCGCCAGAAACAACTTACAACATAAATCCAACTTACTGGAAACGCTTTGCGGGGATTACACCTGTAATCTACAATATTGAATCCAATGTCTTTTCCGGTAATGATTTATATGATACTTCTAAAACGGGTGGAGATGGATTTGATCTAGACAATCTCAGCGCAACGAACGATTATAATATTGGATGTAATACTACTCTTCGTGATAAAATAAAATCAGAAGGATTCGTTTACTTGCGATTAACCTCTGCAACAGCAAGGACAAATTTAGACACAGGTGCAAACTTTTTACAAGACACAGGTGCATTTGATGGCGGACCTGACATAGATGGAGTAATGGCACGTTATAGAGGAACTAGATAATTTGGACACAGAAGAGACTCCTTCCGAGAAAAATCCTCTTTCAGGGGATAATCATAATTTATCCCCTGATGGAATGTATTATATCGAAAATGGATTCTATGTATTCACAGAAAAATTTCATTTAAAGCGAGGGTATTGCTGTGGCAATGGCTGTAGGCATTGTCCTTATAAAAGAAAACAAAAGGCTTTTCTTTAGGAAAAAAATATTTGCTTTTTTAAATAGATGCGTTAGTTTGTCGCAATGCTATTTCTAACTACCGATAACTATATAATTACTGAAAAAATCTACGAAAGTAAGAATTCTACTATTTATAAAGGAAAACGCAAAAGCAACAACGAAAGCGTCATAGCAAAGACACTAAGCGGAGATTATCCAAGCCCTGAATCCTTACTTCATTTTAAATCTGAATATGAATTAATGACTCGAATAAACATTTCTGGTGTTATAAAAGTATTTGAAATGGAAAAGTTAGGCGATAGACCAATTTTCTTTATGGAAGAGTTTGTCGGACTTTCTCTAAAGGAATACATCAAAAGGGAAAAAATATATCTGGAAGAGTTCATCGACATTGCCATTAAAGTTTTAAGAATCTTAAAACAGATTCATGCTAAGAACATCATTCACAAAGATATAAATCCTGCTAATATACTTTTCAATCCAGAAACAAGACAACTCAAAATTATAGATTTTGGTATTGCTACTGAACTCTTAAAAGAAAATCCGTCTGCTATTTCATCCGATTTATTAGAAGGAACGGTATATTACATTTCACCTGAACAAAGTGGACGGATGAATCGCACAATTGACTATAGAAGTGATTTTTATTCTCTCGGTGTTAGCTTCTATCAAATTTTAACTAATGTGTTGCCTTTTAATAGTCATGATACTCTCGAAATCATTCACTCTCATATAGCGAAAAAACCAGAGTTGCCGCATGAAATTGACAATCGAATTCCAGAAGTTATTTCTTCCATCATCTTAAAGTTAATGGCAAAAGATGCAGAAGATAGATATCAAACTTGCGATGGGATATTGTATGATTTAGAAGAGTGCTGGAAGCGGTTAAAAAACTCAGGGGAGATTAAAACATTTCCCATTGCCCAAAAAGATTTCTCTAATAAATTGCATATACCAGAAAAACTGTATGGTCGCGCGAAAGAAGTAACTCAAATAATGAAAACATTTCACAGTGCCACAAAGGGAAATGCAAAAGTTCTTTTAGTATCAGGTAGATCCGGCATAGGCAAATCAGCATTAGTCGGCGAAATACATAAGCCAGTTCTAGAATACAGAGGATATTTCATAGCAGGCAAATACGATCAATACAAAAGAAATACTCCATATCGTGCAATCATACAAGCATTTCAAAATATTTTAAATCAGATTCTAAGTGAAAGTTATGAATCTTTAGCTGCATGGAAATCTAGATTGGAACTAGCCCTTGGAAATAATGGAAAGGTTATTACCGACATCATTCCTGAATTAGAACTACTCATAGGCAAACAGCCAATAGTTCCTGAACTAAGTCCAGGTGATTCCCAAAATAGATTTGAATTAGTATTTCAGAATTTTCTTCATGCGTTATGCGATGTGACTCATCCAATAGCCCTATTTTTAGATGATATGCAATGGGCTGATTTACCAAGTATAAATTTAATCAAATCGATTATCCTCAATCCAGATTCAAAATACCTACTCATTATTTTATCCTACCGGGATAATGAAGTTATGCCTACTCATCCTTTTTATTCTGCCTTAGAGGATATAAAAAAGAATGGTCTAGATATAAAACATATTTTATTAAATCCTTTATCTTTGTTTGATGTGAATCATTTAATTTCAGATACTCTTTCTAGCAACAAAGCGGATACTTCTGATTTGGCGGAAGTGATTCATTTAAAAACAGGCGGAAATCCATTCTTTGTTAACGAAGTATTTAAAAATCTTAATGAAAAGAATCTAATCCTAGCTCCAAACTCCAAAGAAGAAAATGCGAGATGGAGTTGGGATATTGAAAAAATAAAAGAAGTTAAGATGGCGGATAATGTCATTGAGCTGATGGTAGAGAAAATCGAAAAAATGGCAGATTCTAGAATCATGATTTTGAAACTTGCTGCTTGTATTGGAAATAATTTTAGAATGGATGTGTTCGCGAAAGTTTTAGGCATTCCAGAAAAAGACTCAAATCTAGAATTAGCCTTCCTTGCAAATGAAGGATTTTTTTTATTAGGAGACAATCAAGCTCGCTTTGTTCATGATAAAATAAGAGAGGCTACTTATACATTAATAACAGAAGAACAAAGAGTTCAGAATCATTATAAAATTGGAAGTGTATTCTTAAAATTAGCCGGTGATGAAAAATCAGAGGAATATTTATTTACAATTGTAAACCAATTGAACCAAGGCAGGACGCTACTCAAAGAAGAAGAAAAGGAACGATTCATTGCTTTAAATATTTTAGCAGGAAATAAATCTCTCGCATCTGGTGCCTATGAAGCAGCAGAAAAATTTTTCCAAATCGTTGAAGAAACTCTACCAAGCGATCACTGGGAAAGCAACTATAAGGAATCATTAGATATTTGTTCGAAGAAGGCATTGGCAGAATATTTGGCAACAAACTACGAGTCTGCTGAATTTACTTTTGCGGTAATTTTGCGTTATGCGAAAACTACTCTCGACAAAATTTCCATCTTAGAAATCAAGATCATGCTCTATACTAGTCAAGGTAAAATGAGAGAAGCATTAGACATTGCAGCAGAAGCTTTATCCGTTTTAAAAGTCTCTCTCCCTGCAAATCCGAATGAACTTTCCCCATTACCTGAAATTCTAAAAATAAAGATAAAACTCAGAAATAAATCCATACAAAGTCTACTGAATCTACCAATTCTAAAAAATCAGGAGCAACTTTCTATTATGCGCTTATTGAACGCATGTTTTGCTCCTGCCTATATTTCCAAGCCGGCTCTATTTCCTGTAGTAGCATTGAAGATGGTAAATTCCACTTTGAGATATGGAATAACTCCGATCTCTCCTTTCGCATTTGCTGCTTTTGCAATGATCCAAGGCTCCGCTCTAGGAGATTTTGCATTGGGCTATGAATTAGGAAAACTTGCAATCGATATGGTTGATAAATATAAATTTGATGCAGTTAAATGTAGAGTTTACTTCCTATTTGCCTTTACGGTCAATCACTTTAAACATCACGCTTGCACTAACCAAAAATATCTTTCTGAAGGAATCCAAAGTGGAATGGAGAACGGTGATATTTTGTATGCTGCCTATTGTGTGAATCATATAGTCTTTCAATCCTTTTCAATGCGGCAAAATCTAGCATTGGTTTCAGAGAAGTTTGAACAATATCGACCAATCCATGTAAAGCTTAGACAAGATGATATCTTAGATATGTTCACTCTTGTAGAGCAGGCAACTTATAATCTACGAGGACTTTCGTCCGATATTTTTATGCTTTGTGGAAAAGTATTTGATGAAAGAATTACGGTTCCTAAATGGATTGAATCAATCAATTCAACAACCCTGAATGCATATTATTTAATGAAAATTATTATCGAATATCTTTTTGGGGATAAAAATAAGGTAGTGGAATATGAAGCATTAGCCGTTGTTCATGAGAATGGAAATTTCGGAACTCTTTTTATTCCCGATCATGTCTTCTTTGAATCTCTTGCGTTATGCCACCTATATGAGGAATTTCTAAAGCTCGATCAAAAGAAGGATAATAACAATTACCTGCAACGAATCAAAAAGAATCAAAAGAGAATGAAAAAATGGGCAGAGAGTTGTCCTGCAAACTTCGGGCATAAATATTATATCATTGAAGCAGAGGTTCACTCCATTACCGATGAGCGAATAGAAGCCTTGCGGGCATTTGAGAAAGGAATCGAACTAGCAAAAGAAAACGAATATTTGTTAGAAGAAGCAATCGGAAATGAACTCTGCGCTAAGTTCTGGATGAAAAATAAAAGAGAGAAGTATGCGAAGATTCATATTACAGAGGCTCATTATGCTTATAAAAAATGGGGATGTTTACCGAAGGTTCAAAAATTAGAGGACGAATTCCCTTATCTCCAAAGTATAACAAATCCAAAGGATAATGATATTTCCTTTTCAACGGTTCATCTTACTGCATCGTCTACTAGCAGTAATGCGCTCGATGTAAAGACTGTATTAAAAGCATCGCAGGCAATCTCTGGAGAAATTGTTTTAGATAAACTTCTTTCTAGAATCATGAAATTTGTGATTGAAAATGCAGGAGCACAAAAAGGATATTTACTATTACCCTATGACGATATGCTAAAGATTGAAGCATTTGGAGAAATAGCTTCCGAAATTAAAGTATTGCAAGCGATTCCATTAAATTCAGATGAATATTTACCAGAGGCTATTGTGAATTATGTGTTTAGAACAAAAGAACCTCTAGTCATAGCAGATGCGAGTAGATACGCTATGTTTGCCACAAACGAGTATGTAACCAAAAAATCGATTCGATCTATTCTATGCCTGCCAATCTTAAATCAAGGAAAGCTGATAGCAATTTTATATTTAGAAAACAATTTGACTACCGGTGCCTTTACTCCCGATAGAGTAGAAATACTAAATATCCTAGCTTCTCAAGCTGCCATTTCAATGGAAAATGCAAAGCTTTATCAGAATATGTTAAAGTTAAATCAGTCTTATGAGCGGTTTGTTCCAAGTCAATTCTTAACACTCTTAGGAAAAGAGCATGTAACAGACGTTAGACTCGGAGATCAAATTCAAAAGGAAATGTCAATCCTATTTTCAGACATACGCTCTTTTACTGAGTTATCCGAAAAAATGAGTCCGGTAGAAAATTTTAACTTTCTAAATTCGTATTTAAAAATGATGACTCCCTGTGTTTTGAGTAATAATGGCTTCATTGATAAATACATCGGCGATGCGATTATGGCATTATTCCCATTATCCGCAGAGGATGCACTGAAAGCAGCTATTGAAATGCAAAAGCAAGTTAGAGCTTATAACCATAAACAACTCAGAAAAAATCTAGATCCTATAAGTATTGGAATTGGAATTCACACTGGTAATTTAATGCTCGGAACAATTGGAAGCGAAGACCGAATGGAAGGAACTGTCATTTCAGACGCAGTTAATCTGGCATCTAGAATGGAAGGTTTAACAAAACAATACGGAGCGGCAATTCTGATTAGCCAAGACACACTTATGAAAATCCACGATCCCGGAAACTATAACTTCCGAGTATTGGATCGAGTTCGAGTGAAAGGAAAAAAAGACACTGTTTCGGTAATAGAAGTTATTGATGGACAGCCTGATTTTATAATAGAATTATTCAACCAAACAAAACCGGACTTTGAGCGCGGAGTTCATTCTTATCTTATGCATGACTTAGTTAAAGCACGAGAATATTTTATGAAAGTTCTTGTGAGCAATCGCAACGACAAAGCAGCTAGCATTTACTTACAAAGGACAGATTACCTTCTTGCAAATGGAATCCCTCCTGAATGGGAAGGAATTATAGATTATGATACAAAATAATTTGAGTTACCTTAAATAGAAGTAATCCAGTTAAATAAAACCAAAAATACAGAGGATGTAGAAATTTCCCGTATTGAAAAAGTTAAGCAATCTTTTTCTCTGTATCACTAAATTCTAGCTTATTGATAATTCCTTGTAACTTCTCCACCATACCTGTAGAAGTATGAACCATGAAATTCATCTGATTAGATCCTTCTACAAATACTTGGGTCTTTTGTGTTATTTCGACAATCGCTTCAAAAACTGTATTCAATCCAATTTTTAATTCTTCCGTTGCATATTGGATTGCATTGGATTCATTTTTTATTTCTGAAAGTTTTAAAGAAAATCCATCTAAGTTACGGGAAAGATCAATTTGTTCCAACGCAATTTTTTTTGATTCATCATTTGATATATCAACTTCATTTACTAATGCTCTTAAAATTTCAGAAGTGGAGGATAAACTTGATTTTGTGCCTTCTATCACAGACTTGGAATTCTTTAATAGACTATCACTTTCTTTTAAGCTTGCACGTGTTCTCTCAGCCAGCTTTGATACTTCGTTGGCTACAACTCCGAATCCACGTCCATATTCTCCTGCACGCGCAGCCTCTATAGAAGCATTAAGAGATAATAAATTAATTTGATCGGCTATTTCGTGTATGCCGTCAGTCAGTGTTTTCATCTCATTATACATTTTATCTACTGATTGTATTGAAATGGCTATATTTGCTAGTTGCTTATCACCTTTAGAAGCATGGTCCTTTGCACGCCCAATCAAAATAGAAAATTGTTGAAACATTTTATCTAATTTTTTTGAAGCATCAGTAGACTTTTGCCACTCTTCGTTTACTCTCATTACAGCTTCAGATTGCCTTTCCGTATTACTATGAATAGTTGCAACACTAGAAGAGATTTCATCTAAGCTTGCAGAAATTTCCTCTGTGCTAGCAGCTTGTCTCTGTGATTGATTTAAAATGCTCTCCGATGCAGATTTTACATTCAAAAAAACAGATTCTACTTGCCTGGATGATTCTTGAATTTCAGGAACAATTTCAGCATTTGCACTTAGCATCGCAGTTATTCGTCCACTTTGATCCCACTGAATCATTTGCGATTTTAGATTGATCGCAAAATAAACTAATACACCAACTTCTACAATCACAAAGAAAGCATGAAGAACTACAACATCCCAGCCATGACCGTAATTAAATGCTAAGAAGGGAACATTATCTAATTTGAGTTCGAATATTTGCGCAACATTCGCAAGCACATGATGAACTGCAATGGTAGCACCACCTGTAACTAAAACAAGCCAATCTTTATAAATTAAAAGAAATGCCAGACAAGCAAACACATGAAAGTGCATTTCGATACGACCAAGTTGTGCGAAAATAAAAATACCAGAAAATAGCATGAGTATAACTGCATTTACGAGCCTAGTATATCTCATCCCTCTTCCAACAAAGTAAACCATACATGCAAGACCGGTCAAAATTAAACTGGAGATAAGTGTTATTAGCCCTGTCCCATATCCTAGAGATAAAGCAAATGCTACAGGAATATGAACTAAAAACAAAATTAAGAAAAGCTTATCATATTTTTCACATTCTTTTTTATAAAGGATTTCCCATGATTCATAACCTTTGTTTGTTTTCATTTTCTTCTCCTTTAAAGTAATTTATAATTTCGTTTACAATTTGGTCTGTATCCCTATGATTATTCGTAAAAATTCTAGCAAGCATAAACTTAGAATTAACAAAAAAAATATTTCCAGTGTGATTGATTTCATAGTTTGAATCAAGTGCATTTGTTTTTGAAAACTGAACTTCGAATTCTTTTGTTAGCCGCCGAAGCTCTTCCTCTGAATGTGGCAGTATAAAAACTATTCTTTCATCATAGTTTTTCTTTAACTGGTTTAAGTTTTCCCAGTTATCACGAGCCAAATCAATACTAATAAAAAATGGAATAACTCCTTTTGGAAATTTTGGATTCTCATACAATTTGTGAAATGTTTGCAAGCCCATTGGACAAGTAGTTTTACATCTACTATATCCAAAGAAAAAGATATACCCATCTGCCCGGTAGTCATGAAGATATTTGCTCTCTTTCTCCGTAGCTAATTCTAAATTGCCGATCTGTTTATTTACAGCAAGACCGTATCCTAAATTTGAGCATAGATTTAGAAATAATAGCAAGAATAGGAATGGAATAAACTTCATTCTGGAGGCTATTTGTAAATATCCTCAATTTCTTTTTTATACAGATCAAACATTACATTGCGACGAAGCTTTAAAGTCTGAGTCAATTCTTTTCCGGGTTCAAATTCCTTTGCAAGTATTGCAAACCCAGTTACTTTTTCAAATGACTTGAAGCCTTTTTCAGAAGAGACTCGCTGTTTAATTTCAGCCTTGAAAAGATTTAGTATTTTAATATCTGTCTTCCAGTCTTCTTTACTCGCAGGCAAAGCAATATTTTGTGCTTTAAAGTATTTCTCTACTTTATCAAATGCAGGAACGATTAGCGCACCTAGAGTCTTTTTGTCCTGACCAACTACCATAACTTGATGAATATATTCACTTTGCACAAGAGCAAATTCGATTGGCTCTGGCTCTAGATTTTCTCCACCTAAAAGAACAATCGTATCTTTCGCTCTACCGGCAAATTTGAATTGTCCGCTCGCAGTATGAATTAGAATGTCTCCCGAATTGAGCCAACCATCAGCGGTTAATACTGCTTTTGTTTTCTCGGGGTCTTTGTAATAACCCATCATGATGTGTTGACCTTTGTGATGCGCTACTCCTTTTACATTTGGCTCGGTGACAACATTTCCCTTTTCATCAACTAGCTTGAGTTCGATTTCGGATATTTTTTTTCCAAGAGTTCCAATCACTGGTCTTGCAAAATCTCGCAAACAGGAAACGCCTGTCGTCTCGCTCATACCGTAGGTCTCTAAAATCGGAAGACCTATAGAATAAAAAAATCGGTCGATATGATACGGCAACGCACCCGCACCCGAAAAAGCAAATCGAATTCGATTTCCAAGCGCTCCTTTTACTTTTGATAAAATTGGTTTTGAAAGTTGGTAAGGAATAAATAACAATGTCGTTAAAACTAGGGACTTTATTTTATTTCCAATCATAGAGCCTAACTTCTCTGGCTCTATTTGCAAAGATGACCCTCGCAGATAATCACGATTTTGCGTATAGCTCATTGCTGCACTGGAAGCTAAATTAAACAAAGCACGACGAGCGGGAGGAGCATTTTTTACATTTTCTAAAATCTTATTGTAAAAACTTTCCCAAACACGCGGGACTGAAAACATCATAGTAGGATTGACTGATTTTAAATCAGAAGCTAAATTGGGAATACTTGTAAATGCAATCGTCACTCCAATTCCTATGCATGTGCTTTCAAAAAGACGATCTCCAATATGCCAGGGTGGGAGATAACCGAGAGTAGTCTCATCTCCTATCAATTTCAAACCTGTTGCCCTGAGTGCCTCTTCCAATTTTATGGACATCCATACATAATTGTTATGAGACAGCATTACACCTTTCGGTGTTCCTGTTGTGCCTGAGGTGTAAATGATAGTCGCTAAGTCCATTGGCTCGATAGCTGCTCCCATTTTTTCAAAAGCATCTGGCTTTGCCTTACGATATTTTTCACCGGCTAATAGCAATTCGTCGAAAGTAAGAATTTCCACTTTAGATGTAGTTTTTATTTCTCCGGGATCGCTATAAAAAATAATATATTGTAGGTCTTTTAGCTTAGAAAGACTCGCTTGAATTTTTTCGTAAGCTTTTAAATTTTCAAGAATGATTGCGCGACAGGAAGCATGATTAAAAATATAGAGCAAATCCTCCGTAGTCGCATCCGTCCCGCGCGGCACATCAACGGCACCAATGTTAGTAATCCCCATTGCAAGCCACATGAACTTTGGTCCACTGTCTGCCACAAGACCAATGCGATCTCCTTTCTGGATTCCCAATTTGATAAAACCAAAAGAAATCAATTGAATCTTTTCATATAACTCTTGAAAGTTAATACTTTGAAGAGTTGGTCCACCTGCTCGAAACATTTGAGCAGTGATACTAGCATTTTTGGTTCTAACATCTTTCATAAACTCATATAGAGTATTCTTTATAGGCGAAATTTTTTTTTCCATTGCTTGGCTCTCTTGAAAGGGACTTTTTTATAACTTATTCAAATCAGGAAAGTTTGTGCAATCAGAAATTTTGAGAATGACAATTGAGAGCATCTTATTTTAAATCGTTGACCTATGTTTTAATTATGAAATTCTGTAAATAAACTCTCGGATATAAAAATTATGATTATCAGCTTCGTGCAAACTAAAGGCGGAACAGGAAAAAGCACTCTTGCAGTCAATACTACTTTTTCAAAAGCCTTCCATGACAAATTCAAATCAATTGCGTTAGTAGAATTAGACCCGCAGGGAACTCTAAAAAACTGGTGGCAAGAAAGAACAGAAGAGAACCGTAATTCGGATAACGTTTCTTTTCATCATATTTCTAGCACACAAAAAGAAGTTATCCAAGATGGAATTAAAAACATCGCTACGCATAACGAGTTGTTAGTCTTAGATATTCCAGGAGAGAGCACGAGTAAGCTACACACAAAATTTGCCTGTGCCATTTCAGATATAATTGTTATCCCGATGAGAACTTCGACTAACGACGAGTCTGCGTTCGCGGATAATCTTCTTCCTATCATCAAAGAGATTATTCGCTCTTATCCGGTGAAGAAAGGAAACTTTTTTATCTTACCTACTTTTACAAATGCACAATCCAATAAAGAGAAAGTCATTGATTATTTTAAAGATATTTTACCGGATTATGTGGGCTGTCTCGAAGTAGTATATCCATTTCGTTCTATTTATGAAAATTTCAATAGAGAAGGAATGAATCTTCTAGAATATGTAGATTCCTTAAAAAGCAATAAAAGATTATATGTAGGAGGAGCGAGAGCAATTGAAGACATTGAATGCATCGCTCATTCTATCATGCAAAAATTAGCGGAGAAAACTCATGACAGTGCCTAAGAAAAGAAAAAAACTAGATAGTTCGATTGATCCATCCATGCAGACAGAAAATCAACCGCCTGTTGAAAAAACTTCTGCGGAAGAAAAAACTCCAAAGCCAAAGAAAGCTCCGACTACGAGATCACCAAAGGCAAGAGTAGACAAGGCATTCGAAGTCATTGATAACATTGATAAAAATATCCAGGACAAGGCGATTGAACTCAAGAAGGTAAATGCTATTACCCCCTTTGAAGGAAGTGAAGGTGTTCACATTCGTTTTAAACTCGATTTGATTCGTTGGCAGGATTTTGTTGACGGAGGAAGAAGTCGCACAGAAGATGATAGCATAGTTGTTGATTTTACAATTCCATATATATGGAATCTTCCCATTGTCGGGGATATGACAAAAGCGGTGATTAAGGAATTAATCAAACTGCGAATTCTTTAATAAGGGGTTAATATGCGTTATTTGATTGTTTTATTACTTTTTTCTTTTTCTCAAATATTTGCACAGGTTGGCTTTACGCAAACTGGAAAAGCATCTTTTTATAACGATAGATTTCACGGCGCAAAGACAAATAGTGGTGAAAAGTATGATATGAATGGTTACACAGCGGCTCATCGTGAGTTGCCTCTCAATACAAAAATAAAAGTAACTAATCTAAAAAATAATAAAACGGTCGTAGTTCGAATTAATGATCGCGGTCCATTTCATCATGTAAGAATTTTAGATGTTTCAAAGGCTGCCGCAAAAGAGCTAGATATGGTTTCACAGGGTGTCGCCAATGTAACAATAGAAGTCGTGGAATTACCAAATGAACCCGCAAAGGATGCGAAATCTACAGCAACACCTACTTCAACGGCTAAGCCAAATAAAACCCCTGGCGCTGATTCAGTAGTTGTTCTGCCTGCAAAAACAGACACAAAACCTGATAAGACCGAGCCGATTAAACATGACTCTAAATCAAATGAGCCAGAAGCGAGTGCTAAGACGACGAACGATTTACATCCTAGTAAGACCATCGCAGCGCATACGACAGATTTGCCGAAAATCGAACCAGAAAAACAAACGGTAGATTTTAAAGAAGCGTCCTCTGAAATATTCAAAGCGGGTTATATCTATAATCTGCACGGTATGATTCAAAATCCGAAAGGATACGGAATTCAAGTGGGTTCTTTTTCTCATATATTCAACACATTGAAGTTTTGTAAGATTCTAACAGATATGGGATTTAGTAAAATTTTCATCAAAGCAGATAAAGAGCCAAGTGGAACAAACTACAGAGTGTTAATTGGGGATTATCCGCAAGAAGAAGATACAACACCTGAAGTAAATAAACTAAGAGAAAAAAATCGGGACTATCTCATAAAGAAATATCCTGAAAATAAAGACCTTCCCTAAAGGAGATTTAAAATGATTCAGAAAATTCTAATCTTTTCTTTTGTTCTTTTTATGATTCAGTGCAATGACAATATGCAGTTAGAAAGTCCAAGCACTAACAATCAACCAATCAGAGATTTGATTGACAATAACGAAACAAATTCTACATCCAATACTTACCGACAACCAAGCACAGTCAGTAGCACAAATTCCACGGGAGCAGCAGGAAATACAACAGCAGGTGCAGTAGGAACACCTCCCGCTTCACCAGCAACAGGCTCGGCAACCGGCGGCTATTCGGGATATCCCACTACATCAGGATACTAGTTATTAACCGAAACTCTTTCATTTCGCTTAAAAAATCATACTTTCTCTCGATGGTATTTTTTCTAGGAGCTGTAATACTCTCTACAACTCCTTTATTTTCCGAAGTAAAAATTCCAGAATTAAGTGGAAGAGTGATTGACCAAGTTGGAGTTTTAAACCAGAACCAAGTAAATGCATTAGAGGAAAAACTAAAAAACCTCGAATCCCAAAAGGGATCACAACTAGCCATCTTGGTTATTCCAACTACAGATGGAGAATCGATAGAGCAATTTTCCCTTCGAGTAGTCGAAGAATGGAAGCTAGGAAGAAAAAAGGTAGATGACGGCATACTCTTATTAGTCGTAAAGAATGACCGCAAAATGCGAATCGAAGTTGGCTATGGATTAGAAAGCGCCTTGCCAGATGTAATTTGCAAACGAATCATTTCCGAACAAATGCGCCCTAGTTTTAAAGCCGGAAATTATTATGAAGGAATTGATAAGGCAACAGACAGTATCATAAAACGAGTCAACGGAGAAGAGCTTCCCAAGCCAGATTCTGAGCCTGCACAAGAATCAGATTCGATAGGCGATACATTAGGCGGAATTGCAACGATAGCATTTATAATTGTAGTATTCGGTTCTTCCTTTGCTTCAGGATTTTCTTCCGGTGGATTCGGTCAGTGGCTCATTAGCGGAATATTTGCATTAGTCGGTGCAATCATTCAAATGGGTGTATTGGCAGCGGGAAATTTCTCTATTCTATTCATTCCTTTTGCGGGGATAATAAGCTTTATCCTGTTTTTACTCCTTATTCGCATGTTTAGCAGACGCTCTAGCTGGGGTAGCTCTTCTTCTAGTAGTTGGTCGAGTAGTTCCTCTGACAGTAGCTGGAGTAGTTCTTCTAGTGATAGTTTTGGTGGAGGTGGTGGAAGCTTCGGTGGTGGCGGTGCTTCTGGAGATTGGTAAAATTTTCTGCTTTCTTTTTAACCTTCTTAATTAGAATTGCTTTGGCTTACTTATGAATAAAATATTTTCTTTTCTCTTTTGGGGTTTCGTAACGATCACTTCGATTCTTTTCTTTTTTATAGCGGTGGCTATTTGGAGTTTGTCGCTTATATTCGACAGAAAAAGAAAATGGCTCTTACATCAATTCACAAGCTTCTGGGCTTCTCTCTATTCCTGGCTCAATCCACTTTGGATTTTGAAAATTTATGGAAGAGAACATATCGATGCGAAGAAAACTTATGTTTGCGTATCCAATCATCAATCTCTTCTCGACATTCTTATTTTATTTCGACTCTTCTCTCATTTCAAATGGGTTTCCAAAATTGAGAATTTTAAAATTCCATTTGTTGGATGGAATATGCGCTTGAATGATTACATCGAACTAGATAGAGGAAAAGTAAAAAGCAATGCAAAGATGATGAAAGATTGTGCAAAGACAATTGCCAATCAAAACTCAATCATGATTTTTCCAGAAGGAACACGCTCTCTTGACGGTGTTATGCGTGCCTTCAAACTAGGTGCATTTGAAATCGCAAAAGAAACAAAGACTGCGATTCTACCAATTGTAATTAAAGGCACAGCACACGCTCTACCAAAAGGCGGAATCGAACTACAAGGCAAACATCATATGAGTATAACAGTTCTTCCTGAAATACCCTACTGCGATTTCGCATCATTATCCTCGGAAGACTTATGCGAACTAGTTAGAAATAAGATACAGGAAGAATTAGATAGGGTGAGCGGGTAATTTTTATTATTCGTAAAATGTTTGACATCTTACAAGTAGGGGTTGAATATATTCAACCCCTACACTACGAATAAAATCTTAACACAATTATGTCAAAGCGAAACTAACCAATTCGCATTAAGCAAAATAGATTTCTCACGTTCAAAGTTTAACGGGATGCTAAAGCATCCAACGCATTATCGAGTGGTTCGAAATGACAGGGCTAAGCCTTTTTAGACATTGAGATCCCCGATAAAAGAATTCGGGGATGACGACTCCCATCCAACCCTCTGTGTCTCTGTGCCTCCGTGGCAAAGAACCCTTATCCTCCAAACACCCGCTTATACAAATCCGATTGTAAAATAGAGTTAGGATCAAACTTTGCTTTCAATGCTTTGAATTTATTGATGGCGTCTTTGGTGAGATAACGCTCAGCGGTTTCGGGGCGTAATGTGCTATCTTTGGCAAAGTAGAATCTGCCTTTGTTTTTTAGAACGATTTCGTCTAGTTCGGAACACATCTTCCAGAGTTTTTCTTTGTTGCTTTTTGTTACAGGAAAATCCATCGCCATCGAGTAACCGTTGACGCTATGAGTAAAAAGAAATTGGTCTTTGCGGTGACGTTTGAATACAGCAAGAAAGGATACATATCCACGCTTTTGACAATGGGTTAAAACTTCTGTCATTCCGGCTAACGCATTTTCCTCAGGAATAAAGACTTGGTATTGAATCATGCTTCCCGGTTTGTAAATGAATTTCCAATTTGGCACATAGTCTAGTAGAAAAGCAAATTCTGCATGACCTTGCATATAGGGCTTTCTAGAAACAAACCCCAGCACATACTTCGCGTAATTCACAAGCCTCATTCCGAGAGAATTAGAAAACGGATACATAAACATCCACATCCAAGACTTTGGTATTAAGCCAAAAAAAGTAGAAGGAAGATTCTGTTTTTCTAATTTACAATTTGACGGAAAATCCTTGTCTTCCCCTGCTTTGAGATTATCCGCCCTGTGAATCAGACCACGGCCTACTCCATCGCCAGAGCCAAATGCATCAACCCAACCAACGAGATAATCAGAATCAGGAAGATTTTTTTCGAATTCAGAAATCATTTCTTTTAAATTCTTAACAGGAATAGGGGTTACTTTCATTTTGCCGGCATAGATTTTTTTCATCTTGATTTTAATTTCAATAAAACAACCAAGCATTCCAAGTCCACTGATGAAAGTATAAAATAGTTCTTTGTTTGATTCTTTAGTGCATTTAAGCAACTCTCCACTCGGAGTCAAAAAAGTAAAC
>Ga0209174_10000207_pt1 | contig 45448 bp, 46 predicted proteins | sample JI91814BDNA_FD_187505 | JGI IMG/M metagenome (GOLD analysis project Ga0209174, IMG submission 187505) | Wastewater effluent complex algal communities from Wisconsin, to seasonally profile nutrient transformation and Carbon sequestration -... | ecosystem: Engineered > WWTP > Effluent > Algae...
TGATTCTATTCGAGAAAAGAAAAATCCAATTTATTAAAATTCACGAGGACATTGTTAATGCACACTTTGACTCTATTCTACAAACCTGTGCGACTTGACAAAGTCGCAATAGCAAAAGAAGAACTTTCAGAAACGGAATAGCGCCGGCATCTAATTTAAATAGGGAATATGGTTATATAAATAAATCTGGCTATTATATCATTTCTCCCAAATACAGTAGCGCATTTTCTTTTCAATCTGGACTTGCTATTGTTTATGTGAAAAGTGGTTTTGGGGTTATTGATGAAATAGGGAAGTTGGTTTTTCCTGCTCAGTTTAGTCATTTAACCATAGATGAAAAATTCAAAATAATTAAAGCCACGCATTATAAGGATTGGGGGAACGACCTGGTATTTGATCTTAATAACTGTTGGGTAGTCAAGTAATCATAAATCTAGGCAGTTGACAGGTAATTAGCGGAGAAAATTTTCCCCGTTTCTTTCTAAACAACTTTTTAATAAAAAGATGCAATGCATTTTTACTTCCAATTTCAAGAAACGATTTTAAAAATCTCTATACTTCGATTGCATATATGCTACTTCGATAGGGGTAAATCATTGTTATTTTCTCTTTGTTGAAAGTTTTACTTTTTGACTAATTTGAATTTCGGTAATATCTTGAGATATGTAAATTCTACAAATTGCCAAAAGTGATTTTCAATTAAATAGCTACATCTATCTTTTGCCAATTGGGAATACTCCGTAGAGAAGGATTAGTAGGTTGAAAAAAAATATGATAAGATTTAAAAATACATTGCGTCTATTCATAATAATTCTCTTATTCATTTTAAATTGTAGAGAACAAAACAAATCTAATATTTACGATTTCATTGAAGATGGAATTGATATTGATATTATTAATTCTAAAAATATCGAGAAGGAATTAATTGAAGAGTTTGGAATTCCAATTTCATTTGAAGAAGAAATAAAAGAAAGTCAGTATTTAAATACAAAATCAATTTTTAAAATTATAAAATTCAATGGAATTATATTTGAAATAGTAAATAGCATTAAGCAAAATCAAGATCGTGAATTTATTCATGGAATTACAGTGTATGATAATCGGATAATTCTAAAACACGGTGTAAAAATTGGAGATAATTTAGACTTTGTTATTAAAAAATTTGGAAAGCCAAACCTTCAAGAATCTATTGAAGACTCAAGCAATGGAGAAAGGATGGAAAGATGGATATATTCAAATTCAAATAAATCCGTTACTTTTTATTGTAAAAACGATAGAGTCATAAAGATTATTTGGAAGTATAATTTGGTTTAATCTGTATATGATTTTAATGAAGAGGGAGATGTAGGGGAGATGGGAGTTGTCGGAAAATTAATTCTTTCTGGAGTCGTTGCACAATTCTTTTTGTGGGTCTATTATGATAGATATTTTAAGTATATTGATTGCTTTAATGAAGAAGGTCGATGTTTTGATCCGTTAGAAATGACTGTGAATACAACCAGTAATTTTGTTTGGATTATACCCAGCTTGTTTTTTGTCGGACTTTTTCTCAGATACCTTTTCATTTTAATATTTATGAAAAGAAATTAATCTTAGTTTTTTTACGAATTGGAACAAAGCTATTAGGAATGCACCATGAGCACTAATTTTATAAAAAAATATTACGGACTCTTGATATCCTTTTTCTACCCATTCATAGGTTATCTATTATCCTACACTTTATGGGCTGGAATTACATACAACCGAAACTCATTTGAAATTAATTTTCTCGGTCTACTTACAGTTATGATTTCTATGATTTGGATTACTAAAAAATATTATGCAGTAAGACCTACGCAAGTCTTATTACTATTTACCGCATCTGTTTTTCTTAGTTTAAATTTCATTACAAGCATGTTGGGAAATTGGATTAATAGTTCTGATATGCACAACAATGAAAAAGGAATGTCCTTTGTTATTGTTTTACCTTTTGCTTTTTTGTTTAATTTACTTTGGGGCTTTGTGTTTGATAGAATTAAACATGAGAATATTCGGTAAGTCAACATCTGCTATGATACCAATACAAATAAAAAAAATCCACTACTTGTCCTGAAAATAAGGAATCAAGTAGTGGAAATAATCTTTTGAAGGATTGGAAATACTATTGAACTATAAAATGACATTTAGAGAAGAAAGAATCTACCTTTTGATTTTAATTATATATCTATATTATATTACGTATAACGTTTTCTTAAAAAAATAAATTTAAAAGTTTATCATCATCCCGATTCAGATTCCGAAAAGCTACACTTACTCCCTCAGAAGTAACTTGAATTATTTCTGCTTCTAGTAGAAATATACAATCAAAATAATTTATTTCAATATTAACTTGTTCATGAAGAACAAAATTAGAATTTTTAAAATGCACATTTAGTCCTCTAGGACTTATATCTTTAGTCTCTACTAGAAAATCATTTATTTTTACCGGGATATGAAATCCAATTTTGTTTCGAAGTTCTGCCATATTATAATCTCCATACTAATAGTAGCTTTTCTATAATCTAATAAAGAAAAAAAATGTCAAAAATTTATAAATTGAATCACTTGAAAATAATAGTAATTTGCCTCTATCGAAGTATTTTTTATTCGATTGAAGTATATTAGAATTATCCATCTAAGGTTAGACGATTTGATAGGTCGATGTTTATTTCCATGAAGATAAAGTTTATAGATAAACTCAACGATGCTTCTATTTGGTAGGTTTGATTTTTTATGAGTTAATTCTTAGATTAATTTCTTTTTTATAGGTTTAAAAATTATTATTCTTATACTGCTATCGAATATTTCTACTTCGATCGAATTATTTTCTAAATCAACCTTTGTGAACACTGCAAATCTTCCTTGAAAAGATTGTCTTACGTGTTAGTGCAGATAGAAGAACTGCAAAAAAAATCAGGAGAATTAAGATGAATAGATTATTTAAGAAATTAATCTTCATGATATTAATATTAATTAGTATCATATCATGTGTAGAGGATAAGAAAAATGACAATACTAAATTGGGAGTATTTGCTTACCTTGCTACTCGAAGTAGTGGAAGTTCTGAAAATACGACTAATGATGGTTTGTCGCAAGAATTAAGTGTTAATTCTGGCACTAGTGTGACAGCAACTTATAATGCAACAGCATCGTCTTTACAGGATTTTATTCCTGCAATCGTATCTGGAACAGATAATAACACAAAAGTAGAAGTATCCGTTGTAGATCCAGATGGATTGGAGCAAACCTATCTAAGAAATGGCGATGGTAGTCTCTCTGTTAACTTTACACCCAGTAAAACTGGGACTTATAGAATTAATTTTAAAAATAATTCAGATAGACCTATAAGCCTTGTTAATTCAGGAACAACAGGTGGCACGGTTAGTGGCTCTGTATCTAGCGCAAATTCAAAGGCTAAATTCAAAGATATTTTTTTAAAAGCGTATGTTGGATTTAGCACAAGATGCAATACTTTTAGCTCTACGGTAACCGCAGCAAACGGAAGTTTTTTTGTGCAACCAATTGTATTTCTCGGTAGAATTGGTTCAGGAAAAAAAGTAACTGATATATCTACAGCAACTATAAAAATTTCTTATGGGGCAACAAGCATTACCCTCCAGAGGTTGGATGAGATGAATACAAATCTTTATGACAATCCAAACAATCCATCCAATAGTATTCCAAGTTCAGACAAAACAAATAAGATAAAGTATATTAAATCTTATTATCAAAGTTTATTCGGTGCTGCCGGGGAATTATATACGATAGGCGATACATTTAATAAAAGCACTGGCTCTACTTGTAGCACAGCAAGCACACTTCCTCTTGGAACTTCAAACTTTGGAAATAGCATTGTTACTTTAAGCATTGTAGATAGCACCAATGGAGTAGATGAGTCTATAAAAATTCGTCCTGTTGCAAGTTCAATTGATTTTGGTCAATTTTTTAAAAAAGCAGATGGAACTACATTCAATGATTTTTCTACCTGTTCTTATAATTCAACAACAGGTAGTTCAGAATCCTGTGCTAAGAGTTTCAGTTTGACTGATCCACCTTATGTTCAATTATCTTCGCAGGCATTGGATACAGGAGTAAGTGCTCCTACAAGGTTACTTTTTTTTGGAGCAAATTATCCAAAATCTTACTACACACAGCTAATTACAAATTCTACAGCACTGACAAATGGAAGTCTTAAATCAATTACAATAGATGGTTGTTTGAACAATGGTGGGATTAATGCGGTAAAATTATCTGCAACGGAAAAGATATATATACCGCTGCGTGAGTTCAATCTTGTGAAAGAGGATATTAGCCAGCTAAAATATATACCAGGAACATATAGTCATTTGAAAGAGTTCTATCAAGGAAATGCTGATTTATCGGGTAGCGTTGATTTGCCGGTTTGCATTCCTTCGAGTGGGCAAGCCTGTCCGACATATAAGACAATTACAATTAACTCTTCTAAATGTCGTGTTAAAGTAGATTCGGGAATTATCATTGGGGCATTTAGCTCTGCTCCAACCTGGACTACTGGAGATAATAATTACTTTATTTATCCGGACAATCTTGGAGGAGGCTTAAGTGCTAGAATCTTAGATTAATTGAATTGATTCCATTACTTTTTTAAAAAAATATTTGCAATAGAATTGATTTGTATTTTAAGCTCTCTCCATTAGGGGAGAGTTTTATGAATTCAATTAAAAACACCACACTGCTTGAGGCAGTCGCATCTGTAATACAACATGAGAAAGATTGCTTTGATTTTTATCTTAAGACTTATGAAAAAGTCAAAGAAGGCTCGGTAAAAGAATTTTTTCGTGAATTAGCGGAAGATGTAGAAGAGCATATCAAATTAATCCAAGAAATGTATAATGATTTAAGTGGTGGAGTTGAGTTTCCTAACCTTAAACAATTAGCTGCTATTCACAAATTTGATAAAACTCATCTAACAAAGCTTATGCGCAAAATTGATCGAAATACAGAATTCGATTTTAAAGATGACATAGATGCTGTTCAACATGCTATGCAAGTATCCGAAGACGCAAGAGATTTTTCAAATAAAATGAAAGAAAAATTTAAAGACCCGATCATAAAAAGCTTCTTTAATAAACTCGCATTTATCAAAGAAGAAGAGAGAATTATGGCAGAATCAGAATATTTATTCTTACAACAAACTGATAAAACTAAATACTATTGGGAAGATGAAGCGTTAATTAGTGGTAAATAATAATTTCGAGGTGACGGTAAAGTCACCTCACAAACTAAAACAAATATGACAAACTGGCAAATCTATTATGATAATTATCCTGTAAACCAGGAACTCATTTGGTTGAACAATTGCGGAACTACTCCCGTAGGGAAAAAAACAATGGGAGACGTTACGCGCTATCTTGAGGCATATTCCAGGCAGGGCGTTTTCAATGAACTGGAAAAATATTCTACCGTTAAACGTCGTATAACAGAGATTCTTTCCAGTTTACTAAATTGTAGCACAGAAGAAATCGGAATTATTCACAATACTTCCGAAGGTATTAATTTTATTTCACAGGGGCTCAATCTATATCGAGGGGATGAAATTTTACTTTTGGAAAATGAATATCCAAGCAATGTATATCCATTTCAACACTGGGAAGAAAAGGGTGTCCATTTAAAATTTATTCCAATGGCAGACTCCACAGCCCAGTTTTTACAAAATGTAAATTCAATGATTTCTCCAAAAACAAAAGCAATTTCTCTTTCTCTTGTGCATTGGTGCACTGGTATGCCATTACCCGTAACCGAAATCGGACAGATATGTAAAGATAAAGACATAGAGTTTATTTTGGATGGAGCACAGGGCGTTGGACTAATCCCCATCGATGTAAAAAAAATGAATATTTCCTACATGGCATTTCCGGCATGGAAGTGGTTACTTGGTCCTTTAGGGCTGGGAGGAATTTACGTCGCAAAAGATAGATTAGCCACTATGAAGACTATCTTCAAAGGACAAAGCTCTGTAATTAATGCAGATGAATATCTTCCTTATAAAAGTGAAATTCGTCCCGGTGCTGATAGGTTTGAGTATTCCACTGGAAATTTTACTGATTGGGTATATTGGAAGTCTACTTTAGAAATGCTTTCCGAAATTGGATTTGAAAAAGTCCAGGAAAGAATTTATACTTTAAAAGATTACCTGGCAGATGGACTTCGTAAAAAAGGATTTCAAATTTATTCTGATTCTTTTCCCGATCTTAAAACTGGAATCTTAGCATGCGCAAAATCAGGAGTAGACTCTGCTGAATTAGTAAAAAAGCTGCGAGATAACAAGGTCATTTCAGCCATGAGATTGGGACGGGTTAGACTTGCTCCCCATATTTATAATTCCTTCGAACAACTCGACAGAGTAGTGGAGTTGTTGAATTCTTAAAAATACCGCCGATAAAAGATACGGTTGGTTTCTCGGTGGAAAAAAATTGTGAATGCAATCAGATAAATACTATCTGTTCATTACTTTTTTTATAGGAACGCATTTCCATTTTTGCTTTAAGCTTTTAATTTTGGTGATTTGAAACGGAGAAGTTGTATGCAGGTTACAACAAGCAAATCTTTGTAAAAAGTATTTACAAGAAATTAAGCCCAAATAGCTTAAAGGAATGAAAACAAAACTTACTCTTATCTTAATTATTTGCCTGGGTCTATTAGGCTTAGGGCTTATTGCTCAATCAAAAGATTCTACTGAAAATAAAAATTGCATAGATTGTTGTAGCGACGGGAATTGCCAAAATGGAGAAGGAACTTGGATTTATGCAAACGGCGATAAATATACTGGCTCGTTCTATGCTGGAAAAAAAGAAGGAGAGGGGATTTATACTTATAGCAATGGAGATAAATACGTCGGCGATTTTGAAGACGGTAAGCAGAATGGCGAAGGAACCTATACCTATGCAAATGGGGATATATATGTCGGGGAATGGAACGATGGAATAAAAAATGGAGAAGGAACTTATACTTTTATAAATGGAGAAAAGTATACAGGTGAAATTCAAGATAGTAAACCAAATGGAATTGGAACCTATACTTATTCAAATAGCGAAAATTATATTGGCGAGTGGAAAAATGGAAAAAGAAACGGACAGGGCTTATATACCTTTGCAAATGGAACTTTAAAAAATGGAGAATGGAAAGACGGTCAGTTCCTAACTGCAAATTCTTTAGAAAAAGTAAAAAAGAAAGCAAGAGAATGGAGTGCCTACCAGGGGTATATGAACTGGAGTGATGCAAAAGAAAAATGTATTAGCATCGGAATGAAATTACCCAGAAGAAGAGAATTTAAGTCTGCCTTTAGAGCAAAACTCATTGAACCCTGGAAAGCAGATGGAACTTATTATTGGACCTCCGATGAAACTTCTGGAGACTTTGCTTATTTCTTTGTTTTGGATTATGGTAAAGTTGATTTCTTCACAAAGGACGTTGCCAGACATGTGCGCTGCACACGATAATGCAAAACTACCTACTCATCTAGCTCATTCAAAGGAAGTTCAAAGCCAGGGAGCACATCTTCACCTGTGATGCTTGATTCAAAATTTTCATGGATTCGCATCTTTTGAGATTCTTTGTAAATATAGACTTTTCTTTGGAATGGATCAATGAGCCAGGCGAGCTTACAACCATTAGCCATCCATTCCTCCATTTTCTTTTGTGTTTGCCAGAGACTATCAGATTCAGAAAGTAATTCGATTACAAAATCAGGACAGAGAGGAGGAAATTTTCTTTTTTGTTCTGGAGTAAGACTATCCCATCTTTCGTTCGAAATCCACGCAGCATCAGGAGATCTCATTGCTTTGTTTGGTAAAATAAAACCAGTAGACGAATCGAATCCTACACCAGTTTTTATTTTTTTTTGATAATTTTTTATATAGTAGGCAACATTTAGATTTTTTCTGCCGCTTTCTCCGCCAGTTGGTGACATTACGATGATTTCTCCTTCTGAGGATCTTTCAATTTTTATCTCGTGATTATAGACACAGAATTTATACAAACGATCATCGTCCATAATCGGGTAATCAGGAATTTTAAAAGAGAGCGCTTGCATGGTAGTTGTTTTGATTCTATTTGATTCGACCACTTTGTCAATGGAAAAAACAAAAGAAATTAGCAAACCCTCTGCGCCTAAGTCCCTCCTGGCAATCTCAGAAATAAAAAAGTTATTGAATTAGAATTTCTCTAGAAAATGATAGAATGGATCGGTTATTAAAATAGCAGATTCATTGGAGTTTAGAATGGAGAAATTATACGAGAAAGAAGGGGTTGTTGCCATTTATTGGGATCCTTCTTCTAAAGCGTTGTGTCCGGAATGGAAAAGTTTTTCTGTGATGGATAGAGAAGTAAAAGAAGGTCTTGAAAAATTATTAACCTTTATTGTAGAAAAAAAATGCGATAGGCAAATTATCAATACTGGAAAGACATTAGGCGCTTTCAGTGAACAAATCCAGGAGTGGTTGGGAAATGATTGGATTCCTCGCGCGGTAAAAGCGGGAATGAAATATGTAGCAACGATTATCCCCAAAAATGCAATGGCTCAACTTTCGAACGATTACTGGCAAGAAGTTAGCACAGACATTGGATTTATCACAATCAATGTAACCTCACACGAAGACGGTGTTGAGTGGTTGAAGAAATTTTCTTAGCCGCCTAAACAAACTTAAGTGTGACAAAAAGTTATTGAATCATTTTATAAATAGTAAACAATTAAAATAATCAAACTGAGGTATCCATGTATTTTCTAAAAACTGCTATTCTTCTTCCATTTTTATTAGTCTCCTGCGCATCTGTGATGAAGTCAGAGAAAAAAGTTGAATTTGATTTAGAGTCTCCAAATGTTCGTATCGAAAAATTTCCACAAACTTTTAATTTAAAAGGGAAGGGAACTGTTCTTACAAATTGTGCGGCTAATAACTGTTCTCCCGAAGTCATTGCTAAAATGGATGCAGGTGCAATGAAAAATTTCACGAAAGATGGACAATGGGAAGAATACATTGAATTAGAAAACGAAGATACAAAGAAAAAAGAAAGCTTTCTTTGGATGAAAGGAATTTATAAGGATGGAAAAAAAGAAGGTCCCTGGGAAGAATATGAGGCTAAGTATGATTCTGCGACAAAGACTCGAAAAGTTGTAAAAAAACAATTCGGGGATTTCAAGGATAATAAAAAAGAAGGAGTCTGGACGCTTCTTGCAGAGACAGGGGAAAAATTAAAAGAAACTCCTTACGTAGCTGGAAAAAAACATGGAACAGAAAAAAAGTATTCTTTGAAAGGAACTCAAACAGAAGAAACAAATTATGTGGAAGGCGAAAAGCATGGTGCTTACTGGAAAAAGAATTCTTCTAGTTTAGCTGAATGCGAAGGTAGTTACACAAAAGAGCAAAAGACAGGAACCTGGACTGAATATGCTATGGACGAAAAAGGAAGTAGCAAGGTAAAGGCTGTTATCCCCTACGTTAAAGACAAACGAGAAGGTCTTTCCGTATTTTACCAACCGGATGGCCAAACAAAACAATCCGAAGGCAATTATAAAGACAATTATAAAGTGGGAGTCTGGAAACAGTTTTACCCTACGGGAAGCGTTGAATCAGAAGGCATGAGAAAACCTCTCGCTGGTGAAGAGGCTGCTGCTAAAGAACAAGAATCTTTATGTCCCGGACCAAACCTAAACGGTAAATCTGTCAACACGGGAGAATGGAAAAAATACTATCAATCCGGTGATCTTTTTTCAGTTGGTGCCTATGATGATAAAGGTCTTCCTACAAAAGAATGGAAGTTTTATTATAAAGGGATGAAGCTTCGTTGCAAAGGAACAATGTCAAATTCCATCATGATGCAAAATGGGGAGTTATACGATAAGACAGGAGCAATCGAAGGAAAAGGAAATATGATGCTTTCTATGTTTAGCATCGACGACAAGACAGACGAGATGAAAGACAAGATGATTCCCGCATTGCCTTTTACCTATTTCAAAGCAGGAAAGAAATACCTCGAAATTCTACCTTCCAACAAACCAGCTGAGCCTTCCGGCGACGAAGCTAAGACAGAAGGCGAGGAAGTTCGAAGAGAAACAATCGCAAATGAGTATGATGCAGGCGGAGCGAAAATAGGCTCCGGTCCCTATATGTTTATTCCAACCCAACCCTTTGGTGGTAAAAAACATGGATGCTGGACGGAAGGTGGTAAAAAAGTTTCCTATTTAATGGGAAGAGTTCAAACCGGTAGAATGGCAGAAATGTCTAATTGTAAGTAAAAAAATCTTTACTTTTAGGATTTTTTTTGTTAAAGATTTTATGGAAAGAGTATATATATAGTAAGTACCTTGACGAAAAAAAAATATCCTTTTTTATGGCTTAAACTATGAGAGAAATTATTAAATTAGCGTGTACTGGTTGCGAAGTCCCTGGAAAATCGGCTTATTTTCAAACAAAAAATAAGAAATTAAAATCTGATAAATTAGTTACTAAAAAGTTTTGCAAGTTTTGCAGAAAACATGCAGATCATAAAGAATCTAAAGCATAAAAATGGGATCTAAAGCATCACAATCTAAACAGTCTTCTAATAAAGGCTTCGATGAATTAAAAGAAGCCTTACTAGAAAAGAAGAATGACTTATTAATCAAGTTAAACACTTGGGAAGATAAAAGCTCGCCTTCTGGTCTAAAAGAAGTTGGCGATATAGCTGATATCGCATCGGAAATCAATGAAGAAGCTTTAAGTTCTGTCTTAACAGAAAATGAAATTGACCTCTTAAATCAAATTGAAGTCGCTCTTGAGAAAATTGAAAATGGAACCTATGGAATCTGTGAAGGAACCAAGAAAAAAATTCCTCTAGCTAGACTAAAAGCGATCCCATGGACTCCTTACACTGTAGAATATGCAGAAATTGCATCTAAAAATAAATCAAAGAATTCTTCTAGATCAATCGATACTGCCTCTTATCCTGCGCAAGCAATGGATACTGAGCTTCTTGATTAATCTTTAGCACATCTAAATCCAAAATGGTGGTATTCCGGATAATTTTTCGGATCGTGGTGTCTTCTCTTAGAGCCACGAGCATAATTCTTATCCCACCACCAAGAACCACCCTTTAATACTCTTCTATCAAATCCAGGACAAGGCTCTTTCCCGTCACAGGGACCTTTAGGGTCTTTCTTAGAGCAAGCTTCCCCGCAAACTTCAAAAGACTTCGTATAATAGTCATTTACCCACTCCCATGAATTTCCCGCCATATCGTATAATCCGTATTTGCCGCTCGCTCTAGTTCCAACTTCTGAAGTAGGAAGGTCTTTGTCTTTTCCGCAGCCTTTCTTTCCGTTTTCTTCAATGACAGCTCGCGTGCAGTCTGCGGGCTCATTTCCCCAGGGATAAATGTCTCCATTGGTTCCGCGTGCAGCTTTTTCCCATTCCGCCTCTGTCGGTAGACGTTTACCCATATACTCACAAAATTCTTTTGCAGTATACCAGCTTACACCGGCTATTGGTTGTTTTGCGCCCATATATGGTTTGCCATAACGGGGTCCTATATAATTACAAGTTTGATTTTTTAAACACTCTTTGCATTTTCCAGCATCGATACATTTATTAAAATCTTCATTCGTTACTTCATACGTATCCATATAAAATTCTGAAACATAAATAGTTTGTTCTGGTCGTTCGTCTTTTTCATGGACGTTACTTCCACGAATAAAGTTTCCAGCAGGAATACATTTCATGTTAGGGTAGGCTTTTGTGCATTCAGTTGCAACGGTTTGGTTTTCTACACGCTGACAGTTGGTTGAAAATAAAAGTAGAGTAGTAAGTAAAAGGAAAATTTTTTTCATATATAAAGCCATTGTTTTTAAAATTAAATTATATGTAACAAAAATATTTGGATATGTAAGGTTGATTTCATTGACTATTAACGAATATCTTCGAGTCTGACTGATAAGAAATTATTACAGTAGCTACATTGAAACATCACACATTTAATCGCACCATTGGACTCACCAATGCAATCATACTCATGATGGGAAATATGATAGGCATTGGAATATTTGTTTATCCTTCTTTAATCTCATCCCTTCTTCCCCATTCGATTTGGTTTTTACTTTTTTGGTTGTTTGGGGGAATCATTGCAGTGAGTGGAGCTTTAAGCTCTGCCGAGCTTGCTAGCGTCTATCCAGAGTTAGGCGGTGACTATGCCTATCTAAGAAATTCTTATGGTAGGCGTTGGGCATTTCTTTACGGGTTCTTTACTTTTTTTATCACCTTTCCAGGCTCTATTGCACTTGGGCTTTCTCTTGGTGTTCATTACCAGGGTTCAATCATCTTAGGAGATTGGGTGAATACTATCTGTTATTCGCTACCACTTGTGGGTTTTGAAATTCAATACTACCAAGTAATTGCGATTGGACTTTTACTTATCCTGACAATAGTAAATCATTTTGGGATAGAATCTTCTATTCGATTTCAGAAATTAGTAACATTTTTACCGGTAGTTTTTTTAGTCGGAGTAGGGCTAATGACTATTATCTCTATTTTGTATTTTCTATTTTTAGGAGATCATACTAAGCTATTATTAGCAAACAATATGAGTATGCCGTTTTCCTTTCCTGATTTGCTTCATTCGGGAACTGCACTTGTTGCGGTTTATTGGACGTATGCGGGATGGAATTCTCCTCTTGCGATGGGAGAGGAAATTAAAAATCCTGAAAAAGTAATTCCCCGCACGATGATCTTTGGTCCCCTTGTTGTGATGCTTATTTATTTACTCTTAGCTTTTATTTTTATTGCGCTACTTCCTTTTGAGAGTATTCAAACAGGAAAAGATCCTTTCTTTATTGTAGGACAATATTTTTTAAAAAATCTTTTGCAAATAGATTCACCCGCTGTGATTGATTGGATTCCGCGCATCATGACTTATATAATTTTCTTTATCATCCTCGGAAATACAAATTCCACTATCATTACTGGTAGCCGCATTCAAGTAGCGATGTCAAGAGACAAACTTTTTATAGAAAAACTCGGCCACCTTCATCCCAAGACAAATACTCCTGTGCTTGGAATTTGGATGCAAAGCGCCTGGGCACTTTGTATGATTTTATTTGTGAGTAAAGAAAGTAACCTGTTAAATTTTTCTTTTATTTGTATCATTGCTCTTTCTATTCTTACGATCTATTCTGTCTTTAGGGTTAAGAAACATCACAATAGGCCGCATTTAATTCCTTATTTGAGTTATCCTATAGCGCCTATCGTTTATATTGCTGCTACTAGTTTAATTCTAGTTTTGATTCTAGGAAATTATTTTAGAGAAGGAAATTATATGATTCCTTTTTTTGCTTTTCTTTCTGCGCTACTTGGTTTTGTTTTGTATGAAATTTGGAGAAGAGTAAAGATTACCACGGATGGACACGGATGAACACGGATATAAATTAAGGAAGCCAAGCTGTCATTCCCGAAATTTTCAGCCGGGAATCTCAACATCTTGAGACCCCCGATATCGCGCTTGGCGGTGGCGGCTTTTCCACCCATTTGCTTGGTCGCAAATCCAGCACCTTCGTAGGGTGGAATTTCGGGGGTGACATAGAAACATCCGTTCGTCATGTTATAAAAATCCTATTATGAATTACCTATTTAGAATTTCTATTTTAATATTTGTTCATTTTTTTATTTCTTGTAGTGTCTTTTCGCAGGACATTCGATATCCGAATGTTCCTATTTATGACAATAAAGAATTAATTCCTTATAAGATTCAAAACAAACATCAAAGGAAATTTAAGAAAGTAATTAAAAAATTCTTTTCTTCTATGCCAGACATTACTTACAGAGGAAAAAATTATACTATTTATCTTTTAGATAAATCGGAAATGAAAACATTAGAAAAATCTAATATTCCTTATGAGAGCTTTCCCAAATCAGCGCCATTTAAATACTATGACGTAGGTTATGAATCCCGCCTTAAAAGAAAGTTTAAAGACTTGGATGATTTGCGATCGGGGTATAAGGATCAGCGGCTAAATAAAATTTACCTTAAAGCTGTAGCTGAAAAATATCCAGAGGTTGTAAGTTATTTTGAGCTAGGAAAAACAAGGCTTGGAAGAGTGATTCCTGCTATTCGAATTACTTCCGCAAAAAAATCAGAATATAAAATTCCAATTCTTTTTACAGGTGCGCATCACTCTAACGAATTGATTTCTACAGAGCATTGTTATGATATTATTTATCATTTACTAAATGACTATGATAAGTATGAGCCTTATTTAGAAAATATTTCTGTGTGGATTGTGCCGATGGTAAATCCAGACGGAAGTTATTTCTTTTGGAATCAAACTGTTGACATGGGAAGGAAAAATGGCTATTTGCCGGAAGAGATGAGGGAAAATGACCGTAGCCGCGGAGTAGACTTAAATCGCAATTATCCGTTTGAATGGAATTCGGGTCACAAGACTGCATCATCTGGAAATATAAATCATTTTTTTTATAGAGGTCCATCTGCTGCCTCTGAGCCAGAAACGCAGGCGATGATGAGTCTTGCAAATAAAGAAAGATTTTTATTCTCTATGAGTTTTCATTCTTATGCTGCTGCGATTCTTTTCCCTTATACGATTGAAAATGTCTCTAATCCAGAGCCGGACTATGTAAAGAACCTGGGGATGCGGCTAATTAAGTCTGCAAAGTCAGTTCGGCTTGGAAAAGAATTTACACTGCGAAAAAATCTTTACCCTGTAGATGGAACAGATCAGGATTATTATTATCATGAGTTTGGAACTAACGCATTTATAGCCGAGTCCTCGCACCAGAATGTAGACTATAAAATCGTTACAGCAATCATGAAAGGGTTTAGAGGAGTCTGGGAAAACTTACTCTATGAATTCTTTCATGGGAATAAAGTAATTTTAAAAATCGAAGATGAATTGGGAAGTCCACTGAGTGCAAAAGTAGAGACAGAAGGAATTATTTTACATGAAGAAGAAAGTTTTACGAGCAATCCGGAAAATGGAATATATGTAAAAATGCTTTTAGAAGAGAAGGAATATACTTTTTTAATTTCAAAAGAAGGCTATGAGAAACAAACTGTAATTTTAAAAGCAGGCAAATCCTTGCAGCAGAATATTGTGAGACTTCACAAACTATGAGAAAATTATATATACTCGGACTTTTAAGTATAATCGGATACTACTTCACTGTATTCTTTCGATTTTGTCATCCGTTTCCTAAGTCAGAATTTTATATCACACTTGGAATTCAATTTGTAATTCCATTTGCGGCTTACTTGATTAGTTCACGCTTCGGGCGCATTACGACTATTATCTGCGCATTATTATTTGTTCGGGTCGCGCCAATTTCAGGAATGCAAAGTCCTTTGATTACTCTTATGGGAGTTTTTTTAGGAGGTGTAATTGGTAATTTCACAAGGGAAACTATTACTTACTTCCGAAGTAGAAAATCAAACTTACAAGAAACGGATACTAAGTATTTACCTCTCCTTGCGAATCCTGTATTCCTTTTAATCTTATTTTTACTGGTTCTAACTTTAGATAGATTTTTAATGCTATTCAATGCGCCCTATCTAAAAGGATTCGGAATTTTAGAAACAATGTATGTAAAGGGAGTTTCGTCCAAAGAAGCATTTGCTCTTAGCATGGAAACAATTACACATTTACTTTTTCCTTTACTTTATTTTTACTCGGAAGAATTACGCGAAGAGGATAAGGTAGAAATTCGAAATGACTGGAAGTTAGGAGCGTTTATAGCTCTGGGAATTAACATCGGAATTATGCTCTTGCAAATCTTCTGGAATCGAAATTTCTTAGCGACTAATACAAATTTATCTCTAGAAGCAAATCGGGTAATGGGTCTTTTTCGTGATTCAGGAAGTTCTACTTGGATTGTTCCCATTCTTTGCTTTCTGTTTTGTAAAGATTTATTTTTGAAGAAAAAGTATTTCCCTCTTTTTTTAATCATAGCAATTCAATTTATAATCGCTCCGTATCAGGGTAGGGGATTTTGGTTGTTACTTCTTGTAGGGATTGTATTTCTTCTATATTCTATTTGGGAGGAAAATCAAGAGAGGATACCAAGTGTTAACCGTCTTTGGGTCATTCTTGCTTTCAGTCTATTTCTAATTATCCTCTATCAAATTCCGAGGACAACAGATTCTACTTTCGATAAACTATTACAAATCCCTATAAAGTTTACTTCCATGGTTCAAGCGGGAGACAATCCACTCCTTGCTGTAGATTCACAGCGTTATTATTTTAATTTGGCTGCCTGGAAAGTTTTTTTGCAGAATCCTTTTTTTGGAGATGGAGTAGGGAGTTTTATTGTGAATCTAAAAGATCCAACTCTTGGTCTCTTTATTCCAGAAAATAAAATAGACAATCCTTCTTTACTTATGGGAATTCTAAGTGAAATCGGGATAGTAGGGCTAATTCTGATTATGCTCTATGTAGTAGTCACTGTGTCGATTCGAGAGAATATTTTACTCTTAATTCTATTTCTCCTTTCTTTGAGTTTTGGTTATCACATTGTCCAGCCCGATGGAGGATTTGTTGTTCTTTTAGTATTATTCATTGGATTCAAAGAAAGAATTAAAGCGGATATAGATTATAAAATACGGATTACGATGATTATCCTGATCTTATTTATTCTTCTTCATTCTGTCTTTCAAGTAATCAGGCAGGATAGGTTACCCGAATTCAGAAAAGCAAAATTGAATTCGTTTCAGCTACTTGCCTACGAGCAGAACCGAGGTAATGTAAATAATCAATATCATATCTTCAAAGGAAAAACGATCTGGACTTTAGCAGGCGCTGACGGCATTGAACTAGATGCATTTCTAGACAACTCTACTTCTAAAAAAACTCTCCGTCAAAAATGGACAGTGCTAGACAAAAATCGAAAACCTATTTCCGATTTAGAAATCACAATCGAGAAAAACAAATCCAATCTAAATCTTTTTCGTATTCCGGATAATGGCTATTATTTACAAGTCGAAGAACTCGATGAAAAAGGAAAACTGCAAATCTACGGCGATGTTCCTTTCTGTGTTCCTGTGATTCATTTTACAGAGAAGAATGAATTTTTCTAAATGCAAAAGAGTTTTTCGTTGCCAGATTCTATAGTTTTTCAGTCATATTATTAACTGACGTTGCGCAAAAAAAGCTTAATAGCCTGCGGCAGCAAGCCCACCGCTAGGTGCCCCACCTTCAGCGCTGGGCACGCTGGTCGCTCACCTTGCGTAAGGTGAGTTACTAAGGAGTAAACATTGATATTTAATTTATTAGAGAAAGATATAATTCCAGATTTTTTAATTAGAATGGGAATTCGAAATTTACTAAAACAGAGGCTAACAGAAGAAAACAAAGGAAGCCAGGAAGCAAAGCAACTTCATCTGAATGCATATATTGAAAAATTAAAAGCAAGTCCGATTGCGATAAATACAGTAGATGCGAACGAACAACACTATGAAGTTCCAACTGAATTTTATAAATATGTGTTGGGAAAACGGATGAAGTATAGTGGTGGCTATTGGCCATCAGGCGCTGATACGTTAGACGCTTCAGAAGAGGCTATGCTAAAACTCTCCTGCGAGAGAGCACAACTTAAAGATGGTCAAACTGTTTTAGATTTAGGTTGCGGCTGGGGCTCCGTATCCCTTTATGTGGCAGAGAAATTCCCAAATTGTAAAATCACCGGTGTATCAAATTCTAAAACACAAAAAGAATACATTGATTCTGTAGCAAAAGAAAAAGGATTTAAGAACCTAACAATCATTACCCAGGACATGAATGATTTTCAAATTAATGAAAAATTTGATCGAATTATATCTGTGGAAATGCTCGAGCATATGAAGAACTATCAAAAGTTATTTGCTAAGCTTTCTGGATTTTTAAAACCGGAAGGACTTTTCTTTATACATATTTTTACTCATAAAGAATTTGCTTACCCATTTGAAGTCAAAGATGAGACAGATTGGATGGCGAAGTATTTTTTTACAGGTGGAATGATGCCTTCGCATAATCTATTTTTGTATTTTCAAGACCATTTAACAATTCGTAATCACTGGGTTGTAAATGGAACGCATTATGGCAAAACAAGTGAAGCCTGGCTTGCAAATATGGACAAGAATAAAGCACAAATTCTTCCTATATTAGAAAAAGCTTATGGAAAAGAAAATGTAACCAAGTGGTGGTCCTACTGGAGAATATTTTTCCTTTCCTGCGCTGAATTATTTGCCTATCGTAACGGCGAAGAGTGGTTAGTCTCTCATTACTTATTTCAAAAGAAATGAAAACGTCTTGCAGTCAGTATGTTCGAGGTGACAGGAGTAAAGCTCTTCTTATTTCAATTCTCTTTCTCCTCTTTCAATGCAGCATGAATAGTGCTGACATTAGAAGAGGGGAGTATCTCGATAAAGCAAAAGAAACTACTGTTGAAGATTTTTTTGCTAAAAGAATGCAGAACAGAATTAAAAAAGTGCAGGGAGCAAACTGGGAAATTCTTTTTGAATCAGAAGATACTATTTATTTTGGTTATCCTTTGATTCAGCTTTTTCGGGAAGGAACTTTTTTAGAAGAGTTTTTTAAGATGAATCGTCTTAAGTTAGAATCTGATTTCCCTTCCTATAAAAAGTTTGATGGAATTGAAATGAAGGATAGGTGTTTCGAACTGTTAGGTGAAAAACGTAAATCACTTGAAGGAGGGGGATTACCTTATTCTTTTGATTGTAGCGCAACTTTAGAAGAAAAATCAATTTCAGTCACTGGGAATATTATATTTAGACAGACCGATGGAAAAGTTAAATCGGAAAAATATTTAATCCGGTTTGACAAGAGAACTCTCAGCAAGGAAAGTATTATTCGATTAGAGGAATAGGTAAAACTGTCACTTCGAACAGTTTTACCGTGAGAGGTCTATCTTGCTTAACACTGTTCTTTCTTTGTCAGATAGATTTCTCCATCACCACTTGGTTTAGTCGCAATTCGGTCGCCAAGCGATGTTCGAAATGACAGTATAACAAACCTATAAATTCAGTCTAATTAATAGTATAGGAGATTTTATATTTATGAAAAATTTACTGGCAATCTGTTTTGCAACGTTTTCTCTTAGTATTGCGCTTAACGCTGAGGTCGTGGATACTGCGGGTATGTTTTCCCAGTCTGCGCTAAATGAAGCAAATCAAAGGCTAGAAGAAGTCAAACGTAAATCTGGAAAAGATTTAGTTATCGAGACAATTGAAGAAGTCGGTCAAGCCGATGCGAATGCACTTGCTTTAGAAAAAGCAAAAGCGCGAAAAGTGAATGGTGTATATGTCCTAATTTCAAAAAAGGATAGAAAACTTAAAGTAGAAGTTGGGAATAAAACCAAACAAGTATTTGGAGATTCCGAAAGAAATATTTTAAAAGCAAAATTTACAGAAGAATTTAAAAGTAAAAATTTTGATAGGGGACTTAGCTCTTCTGTTGAATACTTTGCAAGTGTAATGGACTCTGCCGTTTCTAACACTGGGAATAATAGTAATTATCCAGTTAGAAGCGAAGTTCCAGCAAGAGCAAATCAATCTAGTGGAGGTATATCCTGGATGACAATTATAATATTTGCGATATTGGCTTTTGTTATATTTAAAATTATTACTTCTCTCATGGCTTCGAACCGTGGAGCGGGTAATATGAATCAGCCGTATGGTGCTGGTTATGGTAACAATGGCTATGGTAATAACGGCCCCGGATTTATGGGAACTTTCCTTACAGGTATGTTAGGCGCTGCTGCCGGAAGCTGGCTCTATGATAAATTCACAGGTCACGATAGCGGACTCTATGGAAACGATCATTCTAGTGATAGTTTTAGAAATAGCGGAAATGATTCTGCCTGGTCGCAGTCCGACTCTGATTATTCTAGTGACTCTTCTGATTCCGGCTCCGACTGGGGCGATGGCGGCGGCGGAGATAGCGATTGGTAGGATAAGAAAGATTAGCCTCTTAGGCATTGGGGCATTACCCCTGTCACCTCGAACTGCTTTATCGTGAGAGGTCTATAATGCAAATATAGTTATAGATTAATTCAATACTAAATTTGCATAATAGATTTCTCACACTCGCATTTACTGATATGCTCGGTTCGAAATGACCGTAGTAGCGCTCAAATAAACATTTCTAATTTATTTTCTTTTACAAGTCCTAAGCTTTTTGCTTTTTCTAATAGAGCGTATACTGCGTCTTTGCCTTCACTTCCAATGTCTTTTGTGAATTCATTTACATAAAGATCTATATGACTTTTTACTACACTTTCATCTTTGACTTGAGAATTTTCTAAAATATAATTTCTAGTTTTTTCAGGAAATTGATAAGCCAGTTCTAGACTTTTGCGAAGAGATTTATCAAATTCTTTTTGCAATTCTAAATCAGTAGAGCGCTTAACGGCGATTGCCCCCAGTGGGATTGGCTTACCTGTTTGGCTTTCCCAATAATCTCCCAGGTCGACTACTTTTTCAAGACCTCGCTCTTCGTAAGTAAATCTCTCTTCGTGGATGATAACGCCAAGATCAAACTCTTCGTTTAGAATTTTATCCATAATTAAATCATATCGAAGGGGAGTTGGATCGAAATCCTTTTGTAGATATACATTTAACAATAGGTTAGCCGTTGTCTTTAGACCTGGAACTAGAATCTTTTCTCCTTTCACTTTTTTTAAGTCTTTGCCTTTCTTCTTTATTAAAAGAGGGCCACATCCACGACCGAGTGCCGAGCCAGAGTTTAACAACGAGTAGCCTTCAATTACATGGAAGTAAGCAAAGAACGAAAGCTTTGTTACGTCAAATTTTTTTTGCTCGGAGTATTCATTTAATTTTTCCACATCATGTAGTTCTTCTTTCACAGAAAATTTTTCTGAAATATCTTCATGAATTAAATGATAAAATAGAAAAGTATCATTCGGACAGGGAGAATAAGCGAGTGTGAGTTCTGGTTTCATGAAGCCACTTTGGCTCGCTTTTTCATAGAGTCTATCATTTCTTGGCAGCGAATGATATGAAAACTAAGAATTACATCTCCAACTAAAATGTCCTTTAATTTTAAAAATTTATCTAGTGCGGTTGCATAATCTTCTTCTTCTAAAAAGGAAACTGCTTCTGTAAATTCTTTAATGCATTTCTTTTTTTGAATTTTCAAATCTTCTGAATCATTTTTAAAACATTCAAAAATTTTTACTGCATTTGTTTTTCCTTTTACTATGACTGAATCAATTTCTCTTAGAAATTCTTTTTCTGCTTCAGGTAAATTGATCATAGTAAATTCAGAGACTAGAATTGGAGTGAAATATTCTTTTGTTAAAGATTCCAATCTCGCCGACAAATTAACAGTATCCCCTATGACAGTTGTGCTAAGTCTATCTTCGTGCCCAATCGTTCCCATCATAAGCATACCGGTGTTTAAACCAATTCCAATTCTTAGAGGACGATAGCCTGCACTATTTCTTCCCTCGTTTAATTTCTGCAATTCTTCAATCATTTCAATGGAAGCCTTCAATCCTTCTTCCGGCAATTGGAAAATAGCCATAATTGCATCCCCAATAAATTTATCTATGAAGCCATTGTTCTTTTCTATAACAGGGCTCATTTTCTTTAAGTAGGAATTTATAAATTTAAAGTTTTCTTCGGGACTCATTGATTCGGAAAGGGAAGTGAAATCACGAATATCCGCAAACAAAATTGTCATTTCTTGCAATTTACATTCGCCTAAAGAGATATCTTTTGCGGAACTTTTTCCAAGCAGATCTAAGAATTGAGTCGGAACGAATTTAGAAAATGAATCTCTTTCGTGCGTTAGTTCTATATTAAGTCTTCTTGTTTCCCAATTGATTTCGATAAAGCGGTTTGCTAGAATAATCACCATGGACAGAATAAAACCAAAATAAGCAAATTGTAAAAAACGAATTCCAGTCTGGAAGACAATTGTATCTATTATCTCCCAGATAACTACAAGTAGTATAACAAGTATACTCGAAGCCATTGGAACTGAATCTTTAAGACCTTTTCTAGTAGCATTGATTATGAAATAAAAAATATACCCGATTTGGGGGATAATTAAAATATACCACGTAAATAAGAATGTATGAAAGAAGTTAACTTTAAAAAAGCAGAAAGCCAGGACTATCATTAAGTTTGACACAATCGTATATTTTAAGAAAAGAGATATTTTTTTGGATGGATAAAAATAATCATATAGGAAGAGAATAAACGACATGACTGCAATTGGCTGCGAAACGTATGCGAAGAATAATAATGATCTTGTATCTTCAAATTTAGTAAAGGCAATGTTAGAGAAAGACAGGAAATATATCGAAATCGAAATTGAAAAGATGGCAAAGTAAAGATTGTATTTTTTTTCTGTCCAACGAATAAAAAAGAAAAGATGATAAAGCCCAAAGAAAATATATACAGCGTTGAATAAGAGTAGGGTAGTCTGTTGGATACTTTCCTGTAGCCGCTTCTCATAATCGAGAATATATCCATCTTTGAATCGTAGTCCAGATAATGAATTCGGGGCTAAAAACGATGTGGGAGGAAATCCGGCTGTATGAATTGTTAAGTTATTATTCTCTTTTAATAAGTCATAAGGAATTGTAATGATTGAATTTCTAGTTGTTTTGTATTTTACAATTTGATTGTTTACGATTTTGAATTCATCTTTGATTTTTTCTCCATTTAAATAAATTTCCCAGGATTCTCCAATGCCTGAAAATAAAAAGGCTAGCTCTTTGCCTTTATCTATTCGCTCCATATTTAATTGAAAATTACATTTTAAAGTAAATTCTTTTACTGAATCAGTTGCAATTGGTATTTTGTAGATTGAGTTAAATATGATCGGGAAATTTTTAATTTCTTTATATTCTGTTTGGTTAATTGTGTGGTCTTGTAATACATCACCTGCGGCAAATCCCTGTTTGACATACCAATTTAATTTTGTTAAATCTACCGGCAGAATTAAATTTTCATTTGCATCAGCGGAAAGATTTGAAATTGCTAATGTAACAAAAAAGAAAATTAAAGTTGGTATAATAAAAAGACGATTTAAGAAATTACTCATAGATATAACTACCTTTTGTGCTATATACCACTTCTTATAAATAAGTTCCGCTATTTTTCGAGAAAGGGGTATTCCCAATTCCCAAAAGTAGAGTATTCAATTTTAAATCGGAATTTACTTTTGGGAATTGGTATAAGCTACTTAGTCTAAAGGAAAAAGCAATTAAAAAAAGATAAAGTCAATGTTTTCAGTAACTGAAATTTGAAAAGGAACTATTAGTTGTCAGGGGAGATGCTAAAGGTAATATATGCGGCAAATATTACTTTGCCGCATATGGTTTTATTACAGACCGTGCTTTTTGATTACATCAGAAACAGTGTGACAGCCCGCGCATTTGCTGTCATCAAGTTGTTTTCCTCCACCGTGAGTTACATCAGAGTTAGATGTATTAACACTCTTATACATTTGTCCAGTTGCCCAATCGATTCCATCATGACAAGATCCGCAGGCAATACGAGATGGCTTTGTCTTCCAGTTGTCTTCATTGATAGCAGACTTATTTGTCGTGTGACAATTGTAACAAAGTTTTGTATCTGCCTTTGTAAAGAACGCTGCTCCTTTTGTCGGGAATTGATATGTGACTCCACCGACAAAATAACCAGTAGACGTTGATGAAGAGCGTTTTGTTAATTGGCTACTCATATGAAATTTATGAACCATGATTGGAAAATCTGCAACGGCATATCCATCTAATACAAATCCACCATAATTAGCAGGTGAAGTTCCTGCCGCCCCTGAATAAACTCCATTAACAGAAATATCATTGAGATCAGATTGTCCACGAGTTTGATCGGTATGGCACGTAACGCATGAGGTTACATCATTTCGTCCACCGGAACCATGAAAGATTAAACCGCGCGTTGTAATTCCCGAAGTGGTGGTTGCGTTTGCATCTTTGTGACATCGATTACAAGTATCAACGCGAACAATGTCTTTCTGTGCAGCTTTGATTTGTCCTGTAGCCGGAATAAAATCATAAATGATTGTTTTTCCGTTTGTGAAGTTTAATGTGCTAACTAACGTTCCAGAGCAGGTTGTTTGACTAGAACAACCGCCAGAGAAGGAAGGTTGGTTTGAACCATTGACATTGTTTGTGCTTGTTCCGCGAATACTTCCTACACCAACTCCAATCGCCATGCGGTGAGGTATATTTGTATTATACGTTAAGTCACCAGTTCCTGATTGTCTATTTGCTGACACTGCGGTCATAACTTCATTCGTTGCAGTTAAATATTCACTCGAAATATAATCTTTTGATTTAGTGATATCTCTTGCAAAAGTGTATGTATATGATCCATCTCCATTATCCACAATGGTTCCATTTTGGTCAGTTGAATTTTTTTGCCATCCTGGTGTTGATCTTTTAAATGCTGTATAGCTTGGTCCAATGGTTCCATTCGGAGTAGGGATAGTAGTTGTTAAATAGCTTACCCATTTATCCGGACTTCCATTCGTTCCAGCAACAAATTTAGCAAAGGTAAATTGTAGATTAGTCACTGCAGTTAAATTGGAAATTATAGTTGTTGCACCGGGAGTTTGAATTGCGCCTGTTGTAGCATTGTAAGATCCATCAGTTTTTGTAGTCCAACCAAATCCCTTCAACCTATGAGTCTTTGTTGTTACGTAAAAAGTAACTTTGGGATATCCAGTTGACATATCTACACCCGTGATTACTCCTCCACTAAAATCTAAAGCTTGAATTGCAAGTCGACCTGCTGAAGTGCTTGGATCGTAAGCTGTATCAGTAGATAGATCTAATAATGGTAATGACTTTGCTAATGCAATCGCATTAGCATTGCTTTGTGTTGCGTTTCCATCTGCATCCGAAGCAGGTGGAGTTCTATAGAAATTAGCAAATGGCACGAGGACATTTGCCAGTATTCCTTTTTCCTTGTCCTTTTCATAAGGAGTTTGCGTGCATCCAATGATTAAAAATAAAAAAATGAGTATTAAGTTTTTCATATAAATCTCCTTGTTAAAAATTATCCTCTGATACTTCTTTCGCAAATGAAAAGAAACGATTGATATTAAAACCAATAGTCCATTCTCTATTGCGATAATCATATTCTCCTCCGCGGAGTAACTGAGTATGCGCCATTGCACTACTGTTTGTTACAAACACATTGTAGATGTGACCGCCTGATTCATAACTCAAACCAAAGCTAAGGGGGATAGAATAGTATTTAACAGGCTTATCAAAGAGAACGTTTCTAGCATACACGTAAGCCAAATCATTTCCTCTATAATAGCTTGTATTAATTTGAGTTGCTGTTAGGTTTGTAGAGCTTCCATAACCAGCCAAATCAACGGATGCATAATTTTCTCCGATATAATCTCTCTTGTTGGATACGATAGTTTCAAAGAGAAAGGAAATTGATTTATTGATTTGCACTTTTCCACCTACACTTAAACCAGCACGATCATTTGATAGACCGGGTTTTACAAAATTTCGATGCACAAACATTGGAGTTGCTTGCAAAGAAAATCTCTCCCCAAATCTTCTAGAGAAGATTACAGAAGCTAAATAGCTTGTTCTGTCCTGGTAAGATAATTCATAAGAGTTTAATTTCTTTTTTAATGCCTCATCTACTACCGGATAACCACTGCTAGGTGGAAGAATGTAGGGACCGATATTTGCAATTTGTTTTTCTGTTTCAAGACCAACAGATCCAAAGACTGCGATTGAAACTGGGAATGAATTAGTTTGCGGCATAATAAAATACTTTGTTCTAGCTTCATAAGTTTTGAATGCATTCACTCTAGAAAATCCAAGAGAGAGTTTGTCAGTTAAACCGTAGTCAAGAGACAACTGGGTATTAGCCCCTTTATCCAAGCCGAAGAAATCATAACTGGTAGATTTCGCATCGCCAAATCTATGATTAAAACTAAAATTCAAAATGTCTTTTTGCAGCGGTTGAGCTGTTGGCATATGAATTAAATTCGGACCTTTAAATGCAGGAGGAACAACTTTGTTTTTATCTTCTGGCGGTGAAACAGGAGTAGCTGTTTCCGCAGGTTCAGCTTCTTTAGTTGGCTCTACAGTTGTCTTTGCATCTTTAGTTTCAGGAGTAGGAGTTTTAGTTTCTTCTGTTGCTGCCTTTGCATCTACCGGTAAAGCATCCTTTGTCCCTTCCGTTGATTTTGCATCTGCGGGTAATGCATCTTCTGCGCTTTTAGAATCTGGAGAAGATGTTTCCTTTGCATTCTTAGAAGACTTAGCTTCCTTAACTGTTTTTTTTGCAGGCACAGGTTTTTTATTTGTATCCTGTGCACTAACAAAAGTAAGTGATGTTATAATTAATAACAAGAATAACTTTTTCATTTTGCGCTCTTTAGCTCCAGTTTAATTTTTAGCTCTACAATTTCGCTAACCTTAGCGAGCTTAATATCTGGAACTGCAATTTTATAATCATTTAAATTAACTTTAAATCCAGCGGTTAGAAGATATCCACTTCCTGATTCAGAAGGAGTTACAACACCTTCAATTTCTACATTGTCTTTGGTTGTTCCATGTATAGTCATTTTACCGGATACTTTTGCTTTGCCGGTTGCTGGATCATAAGAAAGAATTGTTCCTTTGTAATTTGCAGTTGCAAACTTTGCAGATTCGAGGTAAGTTTCATGCATTCTATCATTCGCAAATTTATACTGCCCATCCAGTGCAAAGCTATCTAATGTAATATCCATGGTGAAATCGAAAGTTTTTGCTTTCATATCAACATTACCGCTCACTTGTTTTGCAAGTCCGACCATTTTTGAATCAGTTCCTGCCATTGTCTTAACTAAAGTAAAAAGCATTTTGCCTGATTCTACTTTTAATTTGCTTTCTGCTATGGTAGGTCCTGCGGATAATGAACCGTATGCCAAAAATCCTAGTAAGCTTACTATTCCAAAAAATTTGTTTTGTGTTTTCATTTTATTCTCCTTGTATATCCAATCCGTTCTTATTTTTCTGATTTTAATTCGATTTTAATTTTTAATTTAACAATCTCACTTACTTTTGTGAGCTTTGTATTGGGAACTTCTATACTATAGTCTTTCAAGTTTACTTTGAAATCTGCGGTTAATAGAAAGTTTCCCTTCGTTACCTTTGATGGAGTTACTTTTCCTTCCATAGCAACATTATCTTTTGTGACACCATGAACTGTTAATTTTCCGGTAACCTTAGCAATTCCAGTAGCTGGATCATAAGAGACAATAGTTCCCTTATAATTTGTTGTTGAAAATTTAAAAGACTCAAGGTGTGTTTCATGCATTCTGTTGTTGGCAAATTTAAATTTGCCGCTCAGACTGAAACTATCTAAACTTACATTCATTGTCATGTCGAAAGTTTTATCTTTCAAGTTTACGTTGCCGGTCAGATCACTAGCAAGTCCTGTCATGCTTGAAAATTCAGTCATTTCGGGGTCATATCCTGATGAACTAGTTTTGACTAAGGTAAAATGCATTTTTCCTGATTCTACTTTTAGTTTTCCTTCCGGCAGAGTCGTAGCGGATAATGCTTCGTATCCGAAAATGGCGGTAAGGCAGAATATAAAAAAAAGTAACCGAACTTTTTTAGTAATATCTTCTTTTGTAAGAAGTAGGGTAGGGGTTTTCATTCTTGTGCTCCTGCTTTTATCCAGCAAAAGACAGCTTTTGTTAATGTGGCATCCGAATAAGCTGCCATTGATCCGCTGTTAATAGAAGTATAAAAAACACTCGCTGTTGGAATACCTGCTGTGACTTTTGTCATCACAGAGCTATAAGAGCTTGTATCTACAATTGATTTTTGTGCTCCACTGGCATGGCAACTACCGCATTTGCTGGAAAGACAGACCTGCTGTATTCAATCCAGAAAAGGACGTTGATGCAGAAGAGCAATCTATGCTCGGGGTATTGCTATTGGTTGCGATTTGAAGTATAAATCCCTGTGTTGCGATTTTCTTTTCTATGTCTGTGTATTTTTTATCTGTGCAACTAATGATTCCTGCTAAAATTATAAAGAATAATACGGGCTATTAACTGGTGTATTTAATTTGCGGATAATTCGAATTTAACGTTAACGTCTACTTCCTTGATTTTTGGAGGCTCCATTTTGTAATCTTTAGGATTTATTTTGAAGCTTGATGTAAACAGATAGCCTTTGCCATGCTTTTTTAATTTTCCAGTGATCTCGACGTTATCCTTTGTTACTCCATGGATTTGCATTTTACCAACAACCTTGATATCGCCTGACGTTGTATCGTGAGCTGTAATCGAGCCTTCAAAGTTTGCAGTGTGGTAGGTCTCCGATTCTAAATAGCCTTCGTGCATTAAATCATTAGCATATTTATAAGCGCCTGTAAGATAAAAACTCTCGTGTTTGATAGCTGTAAATATACTTACCTTTTTAGATGCAATGTCAACAGTTCCGTAAAATTCCTCTGCTACTCCAGACATTTTAGCTGTAACGTCCCATTCTGTTTTTACTAATACAAATAATACTTTTCCAGAATTAATTTTTAATTTGCTTTCTGATACCTCGACAGAATGAACTAGACTCACTGCGAAAAAAAATATTGCAATGATAAACGGAATCCTTTTAAAAATTTTCATAAGATTACTTCTCCTAACTTGATACCGTCAGGTGGAAATCTTGGAAATAAATTGTCAAGCCAATTTTTGTGTAAATTATTTTACTGCATCAAACATATTTGTATCTTCTAGTTTTCGTTTTACAATCACTGCCGCTTGCGTAATGAGTTGTTTACGACGAGAATATTTATTTTTTAAATTAATATCGTAACTTACAACAAAAGCGATTATGATCAGTGAAAACGGATACGCTGACCCGAGGATAATGATTGGTATCCCGATCTGGTAGATTGAAAAAGATTGAAGAACAAAAAGAATTTCATGTATGATAAAAGAAAGTGCAATATTAAAAGCCAATCCACCTACTAGAAAAATGACTGAAATGGTAAGTAGGCTTAACGTTTTAAATGTTTTTCCACTGGTCAAAAGAAAGGATGCCTTCATTGCCTGTCTGGCATTGTAGTCAGCATCGATTACAAAAAAAGGGGAAAAAATTAATCTAGAAATTGTCCAAAAAAATAAAACTAGTCCAAGAATAATTCGTATTTGCATAATCTTGTCATAGTCTTTCATAAAGAATGCGATTTTAAAAAGTAAAATATAAAGTGAATAATAAGCAGCGAGAAGAATTAAAATTTGAAAGTAACGTTTATGACCTAAGAAAAGGATTTTTAAATTTGCAGAAAGTCCACGAACGAGTCTGAGGTAAAACCGTATAAACCCACAAACAAAATAGGAAACGATAGGCAGCGATAAATATCCAAGCAACATATTTTGTGTTTCTCTTTCATAAGCAATTGCAAACACAAGAAAGATCATGGAAAAATAAGTTGTCGAAAGAAGTAGAGTAAAGATTAAACTTGCAAGTGTTGTTAAAAGGAAATTCTTATGAGCAATCGCCATGCTTTCCTTTACATAATTAATTACAATCTGTGGCGGAGTTAAGAGGTTTACTAATACTTTGGGATTCATATATGTTTCAAGCGTCTTACTGAATGCCACTCAAAATCAAGAAAAAAAACATTCAATTTAAAGAATAATAAAGCGATCAATCATCTAGTGTGATAGGGTTAAACCTTGGACTAGAAATTTTGGGACTCGAAACAACTGGAGTAGTAGGGTTTGAAGTTTTAGGAATTGCTTCTGTGCTTTCTGTATCTACTTTTGTTAAGTTTGAAACTGGAATTTTTCCTTTTGAATCTTCATTTAAAACTTCATTTTTGATTACATCATTAATTCTTTTTGCCATAAATGTTTGGCTTGGATCGACTGGTTCTTCTTTTGCTCCAATTTTTTCATTCTCTAACTCCATCTCTTCCTCTAATAAATCTTCTAAGTCTTGAAGCGGAGGAGGAAAAGACAAATCAATCTTAGCCTGAGTTTTAACGGTATCTAAGTCAATGGTTGAATCACCCTGTGGAGGAATTATCGTATTATCCTCTGAAGTCATATCATCAAAATCCATAGCAAAGTCCATATCCATTCCATCTGCTAGCATGCCCTGTTCTATTTCTTCATTGATAATAGCATCAAAGTCTAAATAGTTTTTTGTTTTGTAATCAATCGTTGGAGTTGATGTTTGTGGTAAATCCTCATTATCCAGTGGAATTGTATCTATGTTAATTGCTGAGACTTTATCCATACTCGAACCGGATAAACTCTCTAGGGAACTAATATATTCAATCTCTTCGGATAAGTCAACGTCAAGCGAAAGACTATCGTCTACTTCTTGAACCGTTTGCGTATTTTTAATTTTCTCGTAATACTCTTCTGCTGATTCTTCTTTTTTAAAGTCAGATTCAACAAGGGAGTTCAAATTAAAGTTAATGGCTTCTTTTTCAGTAAGAAGTTGCTCATCATCAATGACAGATAAATTGAGCGAGCTTAAGTTTAGAGTGAATGCTGTAGTAGAGCTAGGTGCTTCAGCGGATAATGCTGATTTGGTTTCAACAGTATGTAAAAGTTTGGGAGAAATTTTTCTAAACTCGGCACGGTCTGGCTTTGTGATAAGATAGGGATCGAATTCTAAAAAGTTTTGAAATGATTTTAGTTCACCTAGTGTTAAATCGTCGGGGTCGTCATTTGTTAGATAGTTATAAATTTCGCTGATTGATGCGTTATTGTCAATATAGAGCATCAACTTGATGATTAAATCAATTAGAGCAGGGGACAACCCAAAAAAAAGAATCCCAATATTACCTGCCTTGTTAGCATCTAAAACTCTTTCGAATAATTCAACCTGGCTTTTTAATTCTAAATTGGATTTGTAAACAGAAACGGTAAAACCACTCGACGAAAGTGTTGTAGCAATCGATTCATAGTCCATACTTTTGGTCAAAGATTGGAGCATGATTAGTTTTTGGATTTTTTTAGTTTTAAAATCTTTGCACCTTGCTTGAATCGAGATGCTATCTTTGGAATCAAAGTCTTTTAGGTTATCTAGCAAGTAACAAATGTTACCTGTATCCCCTAAAGGTATAAAATTTTTTAAAAGTTGATTCATGATTGTATTCAATGTCTAAGAAATACCAAGCTGATTGCAATATCTATCTATGTGTTTAAAATCAGTATATTTTGCAAGCACAAACTTACAGAGATTATTTGGGCAATTCCTGACTCAAATCTAGATTAAATTTATAATTATTGAATGCTGCCTCTACTTGGATTTCTGTTGTTTTCCCATTGATGTTATAAGTTGAGTTTAAGAAAGTGCGAGAAGGAACCTGGAATCCAAAATCCTTCTCAAAGTTTAATTCAATGGAATAGGTAACAATTTCTTTCTTTTTAATGATTGGCTCTTTCAAAATTTTTAAAATGCGAGCTGATTTTAAATCGAGCCATAATTGTCCTCTATAAAAACCGTTTTGGATTTTATTCGGGCTTACCAGGAATTTAATCATTTTAGAATCAGAGTAAAAAGATTGAAAAGAATAGAACTTGAGTCCTTCCGTAGAAAGCCAATCTACTTCGTTTTTACTTGTTCTCTCAATCAATGGCTTTGTAAGCATTTGTTTGATTCCGTTGAGTTCAATCTCTTTGCAAATGAAAATATATTCATCTGGATATTTGTAATATCCTATCTGAATTCTTTTTTCTATTACACTCGAAGAAGTTTCTTTGATTTTAGAAATTACTTCTTGCTCAACACGAAAGTTTTTTATTTCTTTTTTTTCTTTTTGAAATAAATCAGCGGCTCTACCTATTAGGTTAGAGTTTTCTTCGGCTAGAATAGAGTGTGCTGTTACAACGATGAAGCACAGAGTAATCTTGATTAGCTTCAATTCTCTCATTTAGTCATTTGACTTTTAAATTTAAATCGGAATTTACTTTTGGGTATAGTCATAGAGTTTTAAATTCATTTGAGATTTTTCTATTTGGTGAATTTGATTGAAGTGTGCATTCGGACAAATAATATCTGAGCCAGTATTTAAATTGAGCTCTGGATATTCTAGTAAACTCTGGACAGATGCAGTTCCAGAGGTCACATTTGTTTTTGAACCAATATTATCTCCATTAAATACCACAAACTCTGTATTAGCCCCACTAGCTCCATTGCTCACTATTACGAAATCTGTTGTATTCGAAGTAATGCCTGTAGTAACTTTTGTAACTCTGCTTGCTTGGGAAGGGGTAAGATTATAAGAAGACGTGCTTATGGAAGAAAAAGGTGTTGTGGCTAATGCTTGTAAGGTGGAGGAAAAAGGATATGTTGTTCTTACAGTATCAATATTGACTGCAGAAGTATTTCCAAAATATACATTATTTAAATTCGAATAGCCAACTGCTTGTCCTAGAAAAGAGCTAAATATCCTTTTAAAAGTAGTCTTATTGTCTGTGCTCAGAACACTTGAATTAAAATTGCTTGCACTCATAAAAATGGTTGTTAGGTTATAAGCTGTATTAGCCCGAGTTCCATTAAATCCCTGAACAGATCGCTGGAAAAATTGATTGCGGGTAGTCGTTGTTGTCCCCGAACTTTCATAAAGATATTTCATAAAGCTATAAGCGTATGCATAATTTTTTAAACTACTAGTCCAGTTAAATAAAGACGGACTCCCAATGCTAGTGCTACCGACTCCTCCTGAACAGGAAGTAGAGCTACTTGCATCCCCTTTAAAACAACTAAGCCTTGCACTCTGAGGGCCATATCCAGTCAAATCGCTAGTAACCTCACTTGTGCCTTCGTCAATCCAGGTATCATCTCCACCTTGCGAATATTGAAACCGAATGAGATGTTGGAATTCGTGAGCAAGAGTTGATAAAAATGTATCCGGTTTGCCATTAGCCAGATCTTTATTTCTAAGTGTTAAAAGTTCGTTTCCGTCCATAAAAATAATTTCTCTCTGGTTAGAGTGAATTGTATAGGAAGGATCATCTGCAAAAAAATTCATTGGATCAACGTAACCTGCCACAAAGCCAGAACTCGCAGATGCTCCATCTTTTATATCTAGAATGAGAACTGTAACTTTTTTATCATTGTTAATATCAGAAGGTGCACCATAGGCATCTTTTTCAATTGGAAAAATATTTGTTTCGAATGCATTGGTGATATTTGAATAGGTTAAGTTTGTCGTTAATCCATTTTCTACATATAAATCCATATTTGTTGAAGAAGCGACTAACGATGCGTAAACGCAATAAGTCGCCTGCGATTTAATCAGTAAATTTCGAACCCAGAATCCTCCACTACTTGTTTTGCATCCAGAACTTTGAGAATCAATTACATATTTTAGAGAGAGGAGGCTCATGATATTCTTTTGATTTTTAGAATTTGAATGGGATTGTGTGCAGGACATGAAAAGGGGAAAAAGAGTTATAGTCATAACACTGCGAATAATTACTGAGAATAAGTTCATAGTTAGAATTAATTCCTTCGAATTGATTTGTCAAATGATTTACTTTAATTATTTTATACTGTTAATACATTAGACAAATGAGTAGGATGGTTTTTTCAAAATGTTTCTTCGCATAGTATTCCTTATTTTATTTTCTGGATTTTTTAATCTTGTAGCAAAAGATAATTTTTCATCTGGAAATTGGTTTTCCGAGAAAAGTTCTTTTCGTAATGGCTATGAATTTTTACAACTTTCCATTCAAGAGGAGAAATTCATTTTTGCTAAGCTTTCTTTCAATGAAGAGCGAAGCTGGGAGGAGACGAGAGTTCTGGGTGTTTGGGAAGAAAGAGAAGGAGTGTATCATTTTAAACCTGAAATGTGCACGGTTCATGCTACAAAAAAACTGGGCCTTCGGTGGATTTTGATCCAAGGATTTGACTGCGATCATTTGAATTTTCAAATAACCAAAAATGAGCAGGAAATAATTATTAGCCCATCTATTGGCATTTTAGATTTTGTTCGATTAAAAAAAGGGAAAAGTATAAATTTAGATGCGATAGACGCCATAGTAGTCTTCAAAGAAAAAAATATCCTCCATGCCTGGAGCCTTTTGATGAAGTATGTTAAAAAAGGATCAAGGGCTACTTTAAACGGAAAAGAACTTTCTATAATAGAGACTGTTGACTCAACCGGAAGCTTCAAAACAAACGAGTCATTTCAAATAGGGGATAAAATTATAATTTCGAATCAAAAGGAGACCGGGTTGTTTGATTAAGTCGCAAAGTCGCTATGGGAAATATCCATAATTTTAATATCACTCTCAATGTTTCCAGAATATAATTAAAAACTTTGCGTCTTTGCGGCTTTGCGTGAACTTTACTTTTTAGCTATAAAAATCCCTCTAACGTCCACGTTTCACAATTTTGAGGTATGGCAGGGATTTTCTCAATTCGAGTATTTCTTGTTCCTCGATATTTGTTCCGTCTATCTCTAAGTAAGTAAGGTCTTTTAAAGAAGCCAGAACTTTTACTGTCTTAATTTTTGTTCCGCCGATTTGGAGATCGATTAGTTTTTTATTTTCTAAAATTGGATTTAAGTCGGTGACTGACGTTTCTCGAATATCGAGATGCCTTAGCGCTGGAAATTCTTTTACGAAGTTTATATTTTTTATACCAGTTCGCGCTAGGGAAAGTCTCGTAATTTTCTTTAGCCCAAAAATGGGCGTTAAATCATCAATAGCCACATCGTTTAAATATAAAGTATGAAGATTGGATAATTCAGAAATGGATCTCAAATTGGAAATGGATGTTCCACTTAAATTTAGAAATTGAATGGATTTAAGTTTTTCTATTCCGGATAAATCTTTAAATTCAGGCGAAGAAATTTCTAGTGATTCCAGTTTTGAAAATTGAACGAGATCATTTAGGTTTGGAGAAAAACCTTCTTTGAATCCCATATACTTGGCTTGCTTTGGAAAATATTCTAACTGACTTCCCGATGCATCTTTAATTGGAACAAATCCTGGCTGCTCTTTGTAAATTTTCGGAGCACAAAACGTTAGGCATATTGTAATTGAGATGATTGCAATTTCTTTAGATTTCATCATATAATTTTTCGTTCAAAATATATTCTTATGAACGAAACCAAGAAAGGTATACATTTTCAATTCTTCATTGGTGGCTAAGATGCATTTGTCAGGATTGAAAAAAATAGTTCGCATTATAAAATTCCTTTTATCGGTAACACATAAGAATCATCTACATTGATAGATGCTGGCAAAAATAAAAAACTTTTTAAGTAAGAAGCAAAATCTTTTGGAGATATCATATCATTTTTATCGAATCCAGAACGATCATCCCAAATTGCTGTGCTTATGGCGCCGGGGTAAACAGTAAATATCCGTATTTGATCTTTTTTCCATTCTTCGCGCAGGGATTTCGCAAGTCCGGCAACTGCATGCTTTGAAGCGCAGTAAGCAGTAGATTCAGGAAAACCAACTTTACCCGCAGTAGACGACAAAAAACAAACAAATGGATTTTTATCGGAGTCTTTCAATAGAGGATAAAATTTTTGTAAGATTAAAAAAGAGGAAGTTACATTTAAAGCAAAGTGCTTATCGATTTTATCTTTAGTTAAAGAAGAAATTTCTCCAAACAAACCATCTCCCTGGCAAAAGTAAATAGCGTCTATCGAATCAAAAGAACGAATATAGGAATCAGAGAAGGAAATAATTTCTTTTTCATTAATCAAATCGCATTTATAATTGAAGCCTGAATTGATTTTATCGGAAAAAGAAATTCCTCTTCTAGAAATTCCAATTATCTTAAAATTTGAATCATCCTTTAAGCTAGCGAATAACGCTTCTCCAATTCCAGAGCCTGCACCAACTACCAATATTTTTTTAAGAATCATTTTTAGTTTTCTACATTCCCCAGATCGTATATCCCTGAGCCTTTTGAATTGCGATTACCTTTATAAGAAATAAGAATAAAATAAGTATAGAAAGTAAAAAGTATATACCGGGTTTTGTATCTTCTTCTTCATTTTTGAGTAAAATAAAAAGTGGAATGCTAATTGTAAACATTCTTGAAACATTTTCGTATACAGACCAGAAATGATAAAAACTAGCAGTCGATACCATGAAAAAGACAAGTGCAATACCAAGTCTAAATTCAATTCCCCGTTTTAAGTTTCCGGTGAATAATACTCCAATGCCGGTTATAAGCAATACTAAAAGCGGAAATCTAGAAAGCAAACGCGCCAACTCTTTGTAATCCGTAGTTGTAGAAATTGAATCCAGGATAGATTTTGAATAGGTTATAATTCCTTCTAATGGTAGGATAAAATCCATTAGCCTGGTCGCTTTCCAGTTAGGAAAAGTAACTTTTAGATATACATGCCACATAACAGGAATCGCCAATACAGAAAGAATTAGAAGAGCTTTCGGAACTCTTTTCTCTAAGACTGCTTTTACTCCTAATGGGAAAAATAAAAACAAAGCCGGCTCTTTACATAAAATTGAAAGGCTTGCTGTGAGCACAAAATACAGATTTTCCTCTTCTGTGTAAAAGTAATAAGCAATGATAACGAGCGAGACCATTACAGAGTCACTGACTAATACTGCGTAGCTACCCAGAGAAAAAGGAGATAGCAAATAGAATATTGAATATATTTTTTTATCCTCATCTAGAATTCTACGCAGTAAAATATAAGAAATGATAAAAAGAGATATATTTACGAAATACATTCCATAGACAGAAGCTTTTTTTCCCAAGAAACCAATGATTCCGACTAACAAAGGGTAACCGATGCGGGGCGCCCGGTAGCTTTCATCAAATCCTTTAGGCCAGTTCATGTTTAATTCTGAAATGGTTCTAGAATAAAAATAAAAAATTTGTCCATCGTATCCCGCACCCAGATCATCTTTATTTCCGAGAATAACTATCGCTCCATCTGGCATTTTTTCTTTGTTTTGAATTGCGAATTCCATTCCAAAGTTTATCATGGAAGTTGGATTGTAATTGTATTTTTTCCATAGAGCAGCGGTTACTACTATGTAGACTAAGGCAAATAGCGAGTATCGGATGTATGATTTTTCTAAAAAGGATATAATCTTGTTCATGGCGGTTACTTTGTATTTTCCTTAATAATAGTTGAATAAATCGGAACCATTCGTTCTGATCCTTTGTAAGTCAGATGATGTGAATCAATAAAGTCCTGAATTTTAGGAACAGATTCTTTGTGGTCGTAAAATTTTACAGAATGTGCGGCAATCTCTGAATAAAAATGTAGATAATCCTTATACCAATCGCTGTCCTTATACAAATTTAGTTCCAGCGGATTCTCAGGATTATTCACAATGACGAAGGGAATATTTGCTTGCTTGAACTTTATAGCGGCCTTTTCGAGCATCTTAAATTCTGACCAGCGATATGGACCTTTTTTACTTAAGTATTCCTTTACGCGATGAAGATAATACAATCGTTGCACTTCGGGGCGAACGAGTATTTTCCGCTCTAAATCTACATACTTATCTGCGTCTTTATACATTTTCTCGAAATAATCTTCTGCATATTCTGAGTCTTTCATATCCTGCAAAACTTGATCGTCCTTGCTATCAACACGTGTAAACGAAATATTTCTATCGATAGTTTTCTTGCAAAAATTTTGTGGTAGCCTAATTCCGTAGAAATATTCTTTACCATATATTTTTTGATCTATCTCTTTCGAACTGACTACATCTGAAATATCAAAAGTTAAATCAATCTTATCTGCTTGGAGTTCAGGGAGTTTAAATTGAATTTTTTGCCAGCCTGTTTTAGTAAAAGTATTCTTATACAATTCATTTGTGTTATTAGAAATTATAACCTGTATGTCTTTTTTAGGAATAAAAATAGTTTCATTAAAAAAAGAATTCGTCTTCAATTCACAGGATACCTGAAAATTTTTATCTGTCCAGCCTTTTCTCCATTGGATGGGAGTTAGAGTGGCTCCTGTATAATTATGATAGCTAGTCCCACTTCGCGTATGACGCTCTAAATAAGCGTCTATTGGGTCATAAATAAAGCTTCGATAGCGATTAACATAGAGTAAGGATTTTGTTAGAAGAGGAAGAATTTCTGTTTTCTTTAAGGAAGTAAAATGATCGAATAAAAATTGTAGAGGATAATAATACTTAACCGGATGGCGGCCTGCGTAAGCGTGAATTCTGCCCTCTTCCGAATACTCGCCAAAATTTTCCCCTACTTTCGGGAAATGGTCCATTTGTAAATCGCCTGGATTTACTAAGTATAAAATCAAGTCTGGTTTTTTTGAAATCATCTCGTCGGCATAATAATATAAATCAGTAGGCGACATGGCGACATGACCGAAGAAATCGGAATGGATTTTTATGCCAGACTTTGCCAGTTCTTCGTCAACTCTTTGTGGCAAATACGAATATAGCGCTACAGAACTTCCTGTAACAAGCACAGATTTTTTATCTTTGGTAAAGTTTAGATTTTCTTTTTTTTGTAAAAAATTATACCAGGGAGAGGTATCCCATTCTAGCTCGTTTGGAAATTTTAAAAATAAAAACGAGAAAACAAACCAATCTAAAAAAAATAAGATGGAGCAAAAAGCTGCGATTGAAAGAATAATTTTTGATTTTAAATTTTGAAGTGCCAAGATATTAAAACTTTTTGAATTGAATCATGAATTTTGGGTAAGAAAACTGCTTAAAGAAAAGGAAACATTTGAAACTATAGTCGAAGTAAATACTTCGTCTGTTTGTAAAATTTTAGTGAAAGAATACTTTCCATCTACTGGACTTGAATAAACTTCTAAAATTTTGTTTTGTAAATTTGCGATAATGTATTCGGGAATATTTGCTTTCGCATAAATAGATGCTTTGGCTCTATCTAGCGCAATAGAGGAATTAGCCACTTCAATTATAAGTAGGGCTTCTGTTGGATGAGCGCTCGAGTAATCTCCTTTAGGGACAATTGCAATGTCTGGTTCAGGCTCTGAAAATCCAGTATTGATAGGATTCTCTTGTCTGAGCTGGTATTCATTTTTAATAGCCTCATAAAGATAGGAGGCTAAGAGAGTAACGAGATTTGCATGAATTGGATCTTTTGGCATTTTTTCTATTACCACTCCTTCTAAGAGTTCTGTCTTTTCAGAAATAAGACCCTGCTTATACAATAAATGATAAGCCTCAACACTAATTGGAAGTGCTCTTTCAAAAAATGCCTGGCGTTCTTGCAATGCGAAACTCATGTCTTTACCTTGTAATTTCAATTCGTAAAGTCAAGAAAGAAATTTTTAAAGATTAGCTTGATGGAAACAGATGGGGGAAATTTTTTTTCCAAAGGAAAGGATTTCTTTATTTAAATGTCTAAGTCGATTTTATTTTAGACATGACTTCTCCGTGTGACAGGAGTTTTCCTTTTTTATAATCTTCAAGTCCTTCTTCAATCGCTTTTTTTTCTGAATTACTTATGATATTCCACCAGTCTGACTTCGATGACAAAATTACATTTTCTATTTCTCGCAATAATTCACTATTATATACTTGTGAAATCATTTGAATTAATTGGATCTTTTTAGATTCAATGGCTAGAGTTTTTTGGATTGATTGTTCCATAGAATTTAAGCCTATATGCTCTCTTTTTCTTTTCAAGTAAAAAATATTCTTGTCTTTCTAGTAAATTGCATCCCACTATTTTTCTACAAAGGGGTATTCCCCATTTTCAAAAACAGAGTATCCAATTTATTCTATTCATTCTGCCTAAACTGACAACGTATAAACTGTCATTTCTCCTTTTCCTTTGATTTGGATTTTTCCTCTAAGTTCAAATGGAAATTTATCTTTAACTAAATTATAACATTCTTCAGTAATCTGAATTTTATCTGTAAGTCCTGATGATTCCATTCTGGAAGCTAAGTTCACTGCGTCTCCCCATAGATCATAAATAAATTTTTGTTTTCCTATCACACCGGCAGTCACAGGTCCGGAATTTACTCCTACTCTTATAGAAATATTTTGTCCGAGTCTCGAACTGATTTCTTTCGTTGCTTTAATTATTGAAATACCAAAATGAATTATTTTTTCAGCATGCCTTTCGGAAGGAATTGGTATTCCTGATGCAACCATATAAGCATCTCCAATTGTTTTGATCTTTTCAATTTCGTGGATCTGAGATAATCTATCAAATTCAGTGAAATAAATATTTAAAACTCTAACCAATTCCTGTGGGGGAATGCCCGATGAGAATTGAGTAAAACCAACAATATCCGCAAATAAAATAGTTGCACTTTGGTAATTGTCTGCAATGACTTCTTCCTCAAATTTTAATCTCTTAGCAATTGGTTCAGGTAAAATATTTAGAAGTAATTGTTCAGATCGATCATGTTCTTCTTTCAATTTTCTTTGAGCGTTTTGTATATCTTTATGAAAAATAGATACAACTTGATTTAATAAAAAAGAAGTGCCGACAATAGCTGTAAAATGAAGAAATCTTAAATTGTTTTCGGAAATTGGAAGCAGCATACTCGAGGGTTGCGAAAAATACTCACAATATATAAGTGAAGTTATAGATAAAATTGTTACAATATAAATCCATAGTTTATCTTTTGGATGAAAGATGAGAAAGCTTAAACAGGGAATAATTAGTAAATAGATATGTGCTGCTGACTGTCTACCCAGAAATAATATCGTAAGAATCGTCATATGGATTGTTACCTGAATACAAAAATGAATTGGGGAAAGTCTATTGAGTCCAAAACGATTCAATAAAAATACTAAAATATAACCAACGAGAGCAATCATATTCAAGATAACAGGCTTATACCATTTTAGATAAGAAAATAAAAAAATATAACTGCTAACAATCATTACTGCTAATAGAGTAAGAATATTGATTAGTCTAACTCTTCTGACTTCCTGTTCATCTAGAAAATGAGTTCCAGTGGTTACAATACTATTATATATTTTCTTTCCAGTAATTTTCATTTAACTTCTCCCACTATTCTCTCCCATTCTATTCTGCAAGTTAAAAGCGTAAAGCAAATTAGGATTGTTTTTCTTTTATCAAAAGATGTTTTGAACTAAAAAATAATCACGATCGTTATCATAAAAAAGAATTGACTTTATTAATAATAACGAATACTATTAAAAAAACAATCAAAAGGAGATTGCAAAATGGAAAAATTTATGTTTATATTCAGAGGCGGAGATACTCACGTTCACACTGCTAAAGATTCACAAGAAGTTAAGGCATACATCCAATCATGGGATACTTGGATGCAAGGTCTTGGTCAGAAAGGAATCCTTGCAGGGGGAGATCCTCTTCAAACCACTGGCAAACTGGTAAACGGAAAAAATAAAGTCGTGACAGATGGTCCCTTTATGGAAGCCAAAGAAATGGTTGGTGGTTACCTCATCGTTAACGCAAAAGACATTGACGACGCTGTAGAGATTTCAATGGGGTGTCCTATTTTTGAAGAGAATGGAAAAGTAGAAGTTCGCCAAGTTCAGAAACGAAATTAATTTCAGACTTTCCAAGTTTTAGTTTGAATTACCAGAAATAGTTTAGGATTTTAAATTTAAGCTTAAATGGAATTCTGGTAAAGGGGGATATCTAAATGAAAACTAAGCCTGGAGAGAAAGAAAAACTTAGAGAAAAGATTATAGATCAATCAATCAAAGTCATAAAAAAGAAAGGTATTTTAGGCGCTAGCGTAGATACCATTATGGATTCTCTTGGTTTAACTTCAGGTGCTTTATATAGTCATTTCACAGGGAAAGATGAACTATTGGCTCTCAGCATTGAAAAGCAGATAAGCTCACTTACTGACTTTGTTAGTGCATTAATAGAGAAAGATAAAAAGGAAGGGTTTAGAAATTGGATTAAATATTATCTAAGTGAGGAGCATCTTCGAAATTTATCAAATGGATGTATCTTTGCCGCTCTTCTATCAGATGTTGCACGAGGACCTCAGAGGGTAAAAACTGTATTTCATGCCGGCTTAGATAAATTCTATTCGGCTCTAGAAAAAGGATTACCTGATGAATATAAAGATAAGAGAAGGACAGTTCAATCCATTTTTTCCATGATGGTCGGCTCTTTAAGCATTGCTAGAACAATGAAACCTGGAATAGATAGAGAGGACTTTTTAAATAACACCCTGGCATCTGTTTTGCACTTGCTCCCATAATTCTCTGCCCTTCTCTCCTTAAAAGTTAAAAGCTTAAAGCAGAAACGGATTGCGTTTCTTTCCTATAAAGATGTTTTGGAATGAATGGATAAAATTTCTTCCATAATTTGCGAATTATTAAAAAATTTATTAATTCTTAATTTATCGCATATTTACTATTATCCTCTAAGTAAAAAAAGTAAAAGATAATATTTCTTATCCTCTAAACGTGAATCTTTTAAATTTATTCTTTAAGTTATTTCGAAAGGCTAACACAAAAAAACCGCATTCATATATTTTTTTAATATGAGCAACCTAATTGTAATCGTATTATACATGCACGCGCTAAGCGCACCTTGGAAGCATGGCTTGAGTCTAATGCGTTAGCGATTGTAGAGGAAATGCTTCTTTGCATTGGAGCGGAAAGCGCGGCACGCAGTGCAACGCCCTAAATTGACCTTTGATATCAAAGGAGAAACGGCTTTCTTATTAAATTCTCTTTAAGCATTTCTTCTAGAAATAATTTGTTTTCTTGATTCAAAGTAATATTAATATCTACGACTGTGAAAATTTCTTTAGGAAGAGTTAAAAATTGATTTTTATTATATCTTTTCGGAATTATTAGATTCAATACCCAATCAAATGGGCCAATTAGTCTTTCTTTTAAATAATCGTGCAAGTTAATTACAAGATGGTCTTCTAATAGATTAATTATTAATTTATCATATATTATAGGCCAGCCATTGTATGAGAGAAACAATTGTATAATTGTGAGTTCATCTTTTTTTAAAATAGGATATCTTTTCATAAATCTACTAATTTTTTTATTTTTACTTTGTTTTTCAACGACTAAGAGGAAGTATAGAAATAAGGTAGCAAAAATGAGAATTGAAATTGATGATAGTAAAAAAATTGGCAAAAATTCATCCAAAGATAATCTGTTTATTTTTTTTTTGATATTGGAGAATTTAAGTGACTCGATGTTAGCGATTTTGCCTAGTATTGAAACATTTACTTTTGTTTCTTGATCGGTCAGAACAACAATTTTAAAAGTCACATATTTATCTTTTTCGAAAATAACTTTGGAAAAATAAACTTTATCAAATTCTGATTCCCTATTATTATAATTTTCAGTTAAGTTATTTTTTTCTCCAATGATTTTTCTCTTTATATCTTCCGAGTTGGAATCTATTATATCGATTGAAAGGATTCTTGCATTTGTAAATTGAATACCAAAAGGTTCTAGTTGATCGTAGAATTGCTGAAGTATAGTTTCTCCTTCGTTTTTTAGTGTAACTTTGAGAATTTTTATTTCTTTTTTCGATGTTAAAATATTTTCATCATTATATAATATTTTAAGGCTAGGAATGTTTTCTCTAACTTCTATTAAATTTAATTCTTCTTCTAATTCAAATTTAAGATTGTATTTAGAATGGTACTCTTGCCATAAAAAGATGCATACGGTTATTATTATTCCAAGTATTCCCCAAATTGATGCATTTATAATTGATTTAATAATTGGCATTTTTATAAATTCCATACTCTTTAATAGTAAGCATTTTAGATCTATTTATCTGAGGAAGAACTCTTAAGTTTTCTTGGATTATTATTCCCAGAGTCATCATTCTTGAATATTTCATCAAATACTTCGTCAAGGTTATAAGTTTTTTCTTGAAGCATAGTAAACAATTCCTCAAAAGTTTCATAGGCTTCCTTAGTTTTGATTTCATTGGTTGCGTATTTTACCATTTGCACTCCTTGGAAATCATTGGAGGAAGCATCGAGTGTTTTAAGTATCTCTATATCATTATTTGGATAATAGTAAACTATGAAATTAGAATCTGGGGTTTTCATTATTGACCAGTTTTGCTTCTTTAAATATTTAAAGAATATTTCTTGTTCATTATAATGGCTTATACCAACGTTTGTAATTTTATCACTATTCAAAAGCATTGTGTTTATTGCTGCAACAATTTTACTCATAATCTTATGCTCCTCGGTTTGAAAGATTTTTTATGTCAAGATTTTTTATTATTTCTCTGAGTTCACTAGTCATTTTTCTTTTTAATGGCTCGTTTAGTCCATCAGGATTTTTGTTAATTCTATTTAGCCTTTTAACAAAGTCACTACACTCACCAGCTAAGAATTTATTGCCTGACAACTGTCCTTCTATTTCATGCAATAGGTTTAGAATTTTATGTTTGCCATCCTTATCGTTTACTGAAAAATCGTTTAGTCTATCGATTTTTGATGTTATTTCCGAAAGTGTTGTTTTTAGGCTATAATTAAGAAGTATTTCAAAGAGTGTTTTAATTTTATCTCTTTGAAAAAAAAATATATATAAAGCTATAGACGAGGCGAAAAGAGAGATTATTTTTTCTAAAATGTCCAGTAAATTATACATAAGTTTAAAAAATATCCTATATTAGTAGTAACATCTTTTCTTTCTAGGAACTTTCATCTCTCTTGTCCCATAATTCTCTCTCATTCTAATTACACAAATTAAAAGCTTAAAGCAAAAACGGATTGCGTTTCTCTCATAACGAGATGCTTTGAACTAAACGGGTAAAATTTTCGCCCGAATTTAAAAGCTTGAATGTAATCAAGATATTCCTCAGGTATCCAAGAAAAACCTGGCTTTATAAATTGTCAATAGGATTCAAAATTCAAAAATAATAATTCAAAATTATTTATGGAGGACGAGCTTTGGGTCTGAAATATCCATTCAGATAAGTATGTGTCGCTTTTAATATTTCCATTGTCTTTTGTGCAGGATACGAGTAAACGACTGTTAGCTGCAGCATCCCCCTTTCGTAAAGGAGTTAGGGGATTTTTTTTAAAACAATCAGGACAGCTTTGTGGTTTAGCTTCAAAACTATTTTCTATTGCCTGTGCCCAAGTTCTTTGTGACAATACGGAATTATCCGGTTGGTAGCATTCACCATCTATAATTCAACATTAATCATTGATACGGTTACACATCATTGCAGTCCATCTTGCAGTTCATGTATCAGTTCATCTATACTCTAAAAATTCCCTGGCTAAAGATGGACTGCAATGTAAACCGCAAGATGAACTGCAACATGGGGATAAGTAATTTAAACTTAATCTTTTATCAACCTATACTGAACGCCAAAAGTAACTGCACCTTTCTAATTCGAAAAAATGCGTTCGTTCTATGCCAAATGCGAGTTCTATAAAGTTCTTGTGGGAAATTACTTTTGTCATTTGGTATATAGTAATGTTAATCTTGAAAAAGTGATTTGTGAAAAGG
>Ga0209174_10000208_pt1 | contig 45299 bp, 69 predicted proteins | sample JI91814BDNA_FD_187505 | JGI IMG/M metagenome (GOLD analysis project Ga0209174, IMG submission 187505) | Wastewater effluent complex algal communities from Wisconsin, to seasonally profile nutrient transformation and Carbon sequestration -... | ecosystem: Engineered > WWTP > Effluent > Algae...
TGGACAACTGCGGGCAATGGCGCGCAGCGATCAAGGTTCTAGCCGATGAAGTCCGTGCACTCGCCGCCTCTCCCCAGCCCGAGCCGAGCGCGCAGGGCGAGCCAGTGGCGCTGACCGAGCCCGCATGCCACGGCAACGGCGGATGCTGCCCTGACGACAAGTGCGAGAAGTGGAAGCCGCGCGCCTCCGCACCATCCACCCCACCGCATGCAGTGGTGGAGGCTGTGCCGCTGAATTTCGATCAGCTACAGAAAGTGATGTCGAAGCACTTCGGCGGGCGCGAGTTGACAGACGACGAGGCTGACAGCGCGGAAGCGTTCGCCCGCGCCATCGAACGCGCCCACGGCATCGCCCCCAAGGCAGCGCAGGAGAAGACATGACCATCGAGCGGCGAGATCCAGACACGATCGAGGTCCTCGGCGGCAAGCCCGGCGACAAGGAGCGCTACCTGAAGAGCGACTTCCTGATCCGCAGCGGCATGTGCCCGAACGGCCACGGACTGCTGCAGCTCGGCGGCTGGGGCCAGCAGTGCGCGACGTGCGGCTTCACGTGCAACACGCTGCCGGAGCTGACGAAGCAATGACGCCGGACCTCTTCCCGGGCACCAAGTCGCCGCGCGCGAAGGCGCGGGTGCTGATGCACGTCAGCGATGCAGGCCAGTGCCACACCGGAGCCGCCGAAGACCTTGGCAAGCCGATCTGCGTGATGCGGTGCACGCGCTGTGGCGCGGAGACCGACTGGCTGATCTTCGACACCGTGACCGAGGCCAAGCGCGGCATCCCGTGCGAGGCCTGCAACAAGGAGCCATCGTGAGCGACTTCTCTCTCACCGACCAGCTGGCCGAAGTCCAGCGCGAGATCGGCATGCGCCGCAAGGCCTATCCGCGCTGGGTCTCGCTCGGCCGCATGACGCAGCAGCAGGCCGACCGCGGCATCGCAGCCATGGAGGCCGTGCGCGACACGTTGGCTGGCCTGGTGGCGCAGCAGACGGCCAAGGACACGCCGGAGCTGTTCTGATGGACTGGAGGACCCATCCTCTCGACCACGAGTCGCGCGCTCTCTGGCACCTCGAGCTGCTCGGGTGCTTCGAGCCGGGAGACGCCGTGGCGCCGTGGGTGCCTGAGCCGGTGTCCGATTTCTGGGACGATGACGACGATCGCAACTACCTCGGCGAACTCGTCACATGCTGGGGCTGCGGCGGCGAGGGCAACGAGATCATGTGCTGCGACGACCTGTGCCACGGCCAGGGCTGGTGCATGCACGGCGACAACCGCGCGTGCCGGCAGTGCGGCGGAGACGGGTTTCTCTGATGGCCAGCCGCAGCCTCGACATCATGCTCAGCCGCCCCGGCATCTACGTGGTGGTGGCGCACTGGAACCTGACGTTCGTGGAGGTCGACGAGCAGGCGCGGTGCTACCAGCTGACGCTCGACGACTACCGGCGCGACGGCGAGCTGCGCCCTGGTGGCTGGGCCATCGACCAGATCAAGGCCATCCATGGCCCGTTCGCGAGGCCGGCGTGACGGACGACACGGCCCGCTTCCGCCACGAGCTCGCCGCCCGCCGCGACTTCTTCCGCGTGCGGCTGCTCGCTGGTGATCCGTGCTCCAAGTGCGGCGAGATCGTCGGCCACTTCGCGGGCAACCTCGAACGCGACCCGTGCCCGCTGATCCCGCTGGACGTTCCGCTCGAGGAGATCCGGCCGAACTGCTTCGCGGTGCGCCGGAGCTACATCGGCGATGCCATCCGGGCGGCGTGCGATCGGCTGAGGAGTGCCTGATGCCCTACTTCCGCGTCAACGGGATGATGGTGCACCTGAAGCTGTCGGGCCGCGCCAAGAACACGAAGCCGTGCGTCGCCACCATCGAGATCGACGGCAAGGCCTGCCGCTGCCTCGGCATCAGCACCGCGCTGTGCGACTGGCCGGTCGAGGGCGGAACGTGCGACGCGCCGCTGTGCTCTGACCACACGCACGAGCACCCGACCAAGGCCGACACCGACTACTGCCCACAGCACTGGGCGAAGTACCGAGAGACGGAGCTCTTCTAGTGGCCAGAGAGCCTTCCGAGTTCCTCACTCCCGCCGAGGTCAAGGACCTGGCCGGCGGTACGCCCACGGTCGAGGCGCAGCTGAGCGTGCTGCAGGCCGAAGGCATTCCATGCCGGATCGTGGGGAAGCGTCTGGTGGTGTCTCGCTTCCACGTTCGCCAGTGGCTGGAGTCGACGCTCCCAGGCGTGCCAGAGCGCCCGAGTGGACTCCCGAAGGGGCTGCGCGAATACTGGCGCAAGCACACCGAGGAAGCCAGGCGGCGCGCACAGGAGTCCGGCCAATGTCTCTGACCCTCAGCGTCGACGAGATCCGCGAGCTGACCGGCTCAACGGGGGAATGATGCCCATCAGCCCGGAAGCCAAGAAACGCTACCCGCCCGAGTGGCCCCAGGTCCGCCTCCAGATCCTCGAGCGCGCGAAGTGGAAGTGCGAGCACCCCGGCTGTGGCGCCGCGCACCACGCGGTTGGCCATTGGCACCGCCAGGAGGACGAAAGCCTCGTGTGGGCCCCGTTGAGCAGCCGCTACGGCCCCTGGAACGCGCAGGGCTACAACGAAGCGACGTCCGCCGGCGCCGGCCTGTGCTGGCCGAACACCTCGGTGCCGATGACCTGGAAGCAAGCCCGGGCAGTGGCCGCGGACTACCAGGACCCGGACGGACCGCAGTTGATCGTGATCGTCCTGACGGTCGCGCACCTGAACCACGAACCCGAGGACTGCCGGCCGGAGAACCTCGCCGCGTGGTGCCAGCGACACCACCTCTCGTATGACCTCGAGCACCACCAGCGCAACGCCTACGCCACCAGGCGCAAGGGCAAGGCGATCGGCGAGCTCTTCTGACGGTTTCACGTGGAACCCCCCTGGTCGAGGGGGGTGCGCAGTCGTTCACGCTTCGCCGCTTGCATATGTGCAAGTCCGGTCGCATAGTGAAGCCATCGACGCCCCACCACTAGGAGAACCCGATGAGCACCCTTCACGACACCTACACCACGCAGAGCGAGGTAGACACCTTCTGCCGCACGTACAACGGGTGGGTGAGCCAGGGCCGCTTCGCCGCGGTCCACCGGGCGGGCCCGGGCCAATACCAGGTCTGGCTGAGCATCTGAGCGGAGAGCAGCATGGCCACCGCGATCTACAACTGCAAGCACTGCAAGACGGGCAAGCGGGTGAGCTACCCGAACAGGCACGGCGACAGCTGGTGGCGCGACGGAGAGCCCGGCCAGGGCCGCGTCTACCCCGGCGTGCGCTGGGGTGCCGCCCAGATCGGCGACAAGCCGCGCCTCGAGGGAGACGGCGTCTGCGCCTGCGGCCGCCAGATGAGCTGGGGCTTCCTGCAAGCCTGGACGAACCCGGCCACGAAGTGCGACCTGCGCTGCGAGCATGCCCGGGGCTTCAAGTGCGACTGCAGCTGCGGCGGAGAGAACCACGGCTCCGGCTGGGGCGGGATGTTCACCGGCCTCCTGGCGGCCTGATTCAGCACCCCCCGAACAGGGGGGATTCTCTGCGGAATCCGTCTCGGTATTTCTCTTGCATATGTGCGAGAGCATGGCCATAGTAGAGGCATCGACTACGCCAACCCAGGAGAACAGCATGAACGAAACCACCACCCTGAGCCCCGCCTACGAACGCGCGCTGGCTGAGCACGACGCCGCCGGCGCGAAGTTCCGCCAGATCCGCGACGACTACCGCGCCGGCCGCGCCACCGACGACGAATTCCTGGCGGCCCGCCAGCGCTTCGCCGCGGCCACCGCGGTCTACGACGCCGCCTTCGCCCTCGAAGCCGCACGCTGAGCCCGGGAGAGCGCCATGAGCACCACTTACGAACTGCACCTCGCCGCCGGCCGCAAGATGGCGGATCAGCTGCACCGCGCCAGGACGCTGCAGGAGCTGGACGCCCTCTACGTCGAGTGGGTCGGCTACAGCATCGTCGCCGATGACCCGGAGATCACGCTCGAGATCCTCGCCGACCTGCTCGAGGAATACCTCAACGAAGTGCTGGCCAGCACCGGCGTGGCCTGGATTGACGCTCACGCAGAGCCCGAGCAGGCAGCCTGACCAGGAGCGCACCGTGACCCTCGCCGAACGCCTCCAGGCCGCCTACCGGGCCCACGCCGCATGCAGCCGGCGCCACGATCTCGCCGGCGCCATGCTGGCCAAGCAGCGGATCGCCCAGATCAAGCTGCAGCTCCGCCAGCGCCGCGAGCAGCGCGCCGCCGCCTGACCGACACCCCCCTCAATGAGGGGGATCGATCGCCAACTGATGCACGCTTATTCGCTTGCATGTGTGGAAACGTCCGCCCATAGTAGAGGCATCGAAACGACGCACCACCAGGAGAACATGATGAACGCACCCACCACCCGCCGCTACACCTGGATCGCCACCACCACGGACGCCGCCGGCACGCACGCCACGGTGCTCAGCCACCACGCCACGAGCCGCGAGGCTTTCGAGGCGCAGCGCGACCTCCCGCACGGCGGATACGAGGGCCCGGTGCCCGTCGACATGTACCCGGTCGGGAAGCGCTTCCCGATCACCCCGGGCCTCGAGCACAAGGCAGCCTGAGCATGAGCGCCGCCTTCGAGATCCAGGTCGAGCCGGCGCCCGCGAAGCGCGGAGAGGACTACATCCTTGTCGCGCGCTGCACATGCCCGAGCAGAACCGGCAGCATCCGCATCCTGGTCCACGGCGAACTGCTGCTCGATGCCGACCCGGTCATGGTCCGCGAGGTCATCGCCAGGGAGTGCCGGCTGGTGGTCAACGAACCCGAGCTCCGGGTGCTCAGCGCGCGCGCGGTCATGATCGGAGAGGGGGACAGGCCATGAAGACACTCGAACAGATCCAGGCCGCGGTCGACGCGGTGCGCGAGGTCTGCCGGCAGCACGGCGTTGTGCTCCTCGGCACCTGCTGGAGCGAGGGCATCTACGGCGAGATCACGATCGCGCCAGCGGTCGAGAGTGAGATCGGGTGGCGCGACGCTCGAGGTCACCTGACAAACCGCGTGGACGCCAGCGAGGAAGCCGCTGGAATCATCGACTTCGCAGTGCAGGGCATCGGAGACTTGCCATGAAGATGGACCCCATTCTCCGCCGCCTCCAGCGCCGCCTGGACCGCTGGGAGCTCGAGCACCTGCGCGAGCACGCCGCGGAGCTCGCCGCGCGCGTTGAGGACCTCGAGCAGCGCCTGCAGGCCGCGGAGAGCAGCGCGGACTTCTGGTGGCAGCAAGTCGAGCAGCTGCGCGAGGAACTGCCCGACGGCGCGCAGCTCGGCCTGACGGTCGACGGTGCGCTGCGCGTGCTCGAGCACCAGGAGCCAGCATGCCCTGTCTGACCATCGCCGCATTCGAGGCCCTGCCGGACGTCAGCACCGCCTACGGCCGCCGCCGCGTGGCGGTCGAGGGAAGGATGGTGAGCATCCCGGTCATGATCGAAGCGCCGGGTGCCCTGTTCCAGCGCGACGACGACGATGGCATGTTCATGGACCCGCGCGACGGGTCGACCTGGATGGTCGGCTGGGTCGACGGCGTCCGCGTGCGGCGCCGGGCCGGCACCTGATGGCAACGCGCACGAAGGGCCGCCAGGCGCAGGTCGAGCAGCCGCTGCTGTTCACCCGCGCCGACCCGACCGAGCTGGCGCGATTCGACCCGGCCACGAAGATCTGCACGATGAACTGCGGCGCCCACCGCGACGACCCACGCTCGCCGGCGGAGCGCAAGCTGCTCTGCGGCGATTGCTGGCCTAACGATGGAGCTGAACCGCATGCCCCTCGCTGACCCTTTCCCGGCCGCCGACGCCTCGCGGGGCATGTCGAGTTCGAGCGACGGGTTATGCGCCGTGGTGGAGCCTCGCATGGTGGCGGCGCTCTACGTGGAGCCGAAGGGATGCTATGTGGGAGTGCCAGGCGTTGACCCGTGGGACGAAGCGCGCGATGCGCGCACCTACGCCGGCCCGCACCCGGTTGTGGCGCACCCGCCCTGCCAGCGCTGGGGCAGGTTCTGGCACGGCAGCACGCGCAAGCCGCACCAGTACAAGCTGGGCGACGATGGCGGGTGCTTTGCTGCGGCACTGGCAGCGTTGCGCAAGTGGGGCGGCGTGATTGAGCACCCTGCCGACTCGCACGCTTGGAAGGCGTTTGGCCTGTACCGCCCCCCGCGCAACGGAGGGTGGATCTGCGCAGACCTAGAACCGCTGCTTTGGACTTGCTGCGTCTATCAGGGCCACTACGGGCACCCGAGCGGTAAAGCTACATGGCTTCTTGTCGGCGGCGTTCGCGCACGCGATTTGCCAGAGCTGAAGTGGGGCAAGACCGAGCAGCGCCTGCCCCACTGGATGATCGAGCGCTACGGCTACGAAAAGGCCAGGCGCATCGGCGTGGTGGCGATGGTGGGCGGGAAGAACAAGACCGCGATCCGCAACGCCACGCCGGAACCTTTCCGCGACCTGCTGCTGTCGATCGCGCGGCAGGCGCATAACCAGGAGATCACCGGCGCGTAGCGTCCGGTGGATCGGACGTTAGGCACCAGGACACGGAGAACCACAATGAAGATTCTGTTTCTACCCTCGAGCGCGCAGCGCCGGCGGCGCAACGGCGAGCCCATGCCGAACCGGCTGTTCCTCGCCGACGGGACCGAGCTGAAGGGGCTGACCCACCTCGAGGCGGTGATCGAGCCGGAGTGGGACAGCCTGGAGACGACGACCATCGATGTCCCACCGGAACGGAGCATGGGGGGGATGAGCCGCACCGTGATCACCAAGCTGACCCTGACGTTCGGCCCGAGCAAGGTGGTCCGGGTCGACCGCGTGCCGACCAGGCGCCGGCGCTGAGCCGCCTACTTCAGCGCGCGGTACTGCCGCTCGCAGACGTCGCGGGCCCGGGCGGTACCGTCTGCAAACTCGATAGTTCCCGCTTCAGCTTCGTCCAGCCTTCTGCGCAGGTAGGCTGACAGATCACGGGCCGCGGTGGCTCCTTCGCCTCCTCCGCTAGATCCGGGATCGCCGCCACAGGCCCGGGCCTCAAGAACGGCGAGACGGTCACGCAGCTCGCCAGCAGCAGACTGCTGCTCGAGCAGAGCAGCGCGAGCACGCGCCGCGGACTTCCTGGCTTCATCGATCGCCCCCTTCTTCTCCGCCTCGCGGCGCGCCGTGTTCGCCTTGGCCTCGGCGGCGCTGGCCGCCTGTGCGGCCGCCGCGGCGACCTCCGCCTCCTGGAACTTCGCCCGCTCGCTGCGCGCCGCGTGCCGGTTGACGCCGCCCCAGATGAGCGCGGCCGCCAGCGCCCAGACCCACCAGCGCACGCCGCTGGCCAGCCCGAGCACGGAGCCGATCAGTCCCACTCGGCCTCCTGCCCGATCGCCTCGAGGTCCGGCAGGTCGACCGTCTGCCCGGCCAGCTCGTGCCGGCAGTCACCGCAGTAGCGGATCTTGCCCTCCACGATGAAGTAGTGGCAGAGCCCGACCAGGTGCACAGACGGGTGGAACGTCGGCCGCTGCTGGTCGCCATTGAAGGACCACTTGTGCCCGTTCGCCTGCCCGCGCGAGTCGGTCGGGATCACGTGCATGCCCTTGCAGCCCGGGCAGTAGTGGCGCCAGGCCGGCGCGATGGTCGGATCGGAGTAGACGACCTGCTTAAGTTTCACGACCAGCCCTCGCGCCGCTGCTCGCGCCGCTTGGAGAGAATCCAGAAGCCCACCCCGACCAGGACCACGGCGAGCAGCGCGCCAGGCGGGAGCCCCAGGAACTCGGCCACCGTGCCCACGGAGCCGCGGATGGCACCCAGAGCACCCCGGACCGGCTCCAGCGCCGCCGTGAGGCCGCTGGCTGCCGTGCCGACCTGCTCCAGCTGCGGAGCGACCTCGCCCACGGCGGTGACGGCGCCGGCGGCGATGGTGACCACGGAGCCCTGCGCGATCGGGGAGCGGGTGAGCTTGGACTCGCCGTCAACCGCCTGTGGCATACGCTGCTGCGCCTCGTCTGGTTCGCGCATCATGTAGATGCCAGCCTCGCGCTGGCGCCGCTCTTCGAGGACCGGGTGCACTTGAAGTGGCGCCCCCTTCCTGGGGCGGTACTTGTTCCACAGTCGGAAGGCACGCGCAGCGCCGGCGTAGTCGCCCTTTCGGTGCAGACGGATCATCGATGAACCGCGCAGCCCTGGCAGGCCGATGTTGTAGGCGCAGAGCACCAGGCCGACGAGCTGGAAGGTCGTCGCGATGCCGTCAACCATCTCCATGACCTCGGCCATGTACCGATCAATCTCGACGCTGAGCATGCGGTTCATCTGGTCGCGGGTGATCGGCGGATCGCTCAGTTTCACTTTGCGTCCGTCGAGGTATGTCGTGGCACCGACACCCACAGTCGGGACGCCCGCGTCGCACAGGTAAGGCCTGAGCCTCTCACCTTCTTCAGAGCGCAGGTGGCGATCCAGTTCGCGCTTCGCTAGCTCTAGGTCTGCCATGCTGATATAACTCCCATATGGCAAAGGTTGAAGAGTGGCGCACCGTCGAGTCCAAGGGACTGACTTGGATGGTCTCGTCGCACGCGAGAGTGAAAGCGCCGCCGCATCAGACGCCATACACCAGGGTGCGAAATGGCAAAGTGTCGACGTTCAGCAGCAGCTTTCCGGAGAGAGAGATCAGACCGTGCGTGGCCCGCAACGGATACCTCGAGGTGGCGGTCCTGAAGCAAGGCAAGCGCGTGAAGGAGCGCGTGCATCGGCTCGTCGCTTTGGCCTTCTGCCCTGGCTTCCAGGATGGTCTGACGGTCAACCACGTCGATGGCAATCGGCTGAACAATCGTCCCGAGAATCTGGAGTGGGTGAGCCTTGCAAGGAACACCCAGCATCAGTGGGAAATTGGATTGATTGACCTCCGGGGCGAGAAGTCTCCGATGGCGAAGCTGACCAGCAAACGCGTCGTCTACATTCGCCGACTGCTCTCTCAGGGGATCCCGGCTCACACCCTCGCGATCGTTGCGGGCGTCAGCCAAAAGACCATCGTGAAGATTCGTGACGGCGGCGGATGGCCGACAGTGACATCGCGGCGGCCGGCTGTCGCCTGACAGCCTTGTGGGCATCACGGCTCGCTCCTGTTTCCGCCGTGCACGTGGCGCATGTGCTTCGGCGACAGCGGACGGGGCCGCTCAGTGCCCGACGGCGGAGCGTAGCGCCACCGCGAGAGGCTGAGCAGAAAGAAGATCAGCACGCCGGCTGCGACAGACGCTGTGCCCCAGGCGGCGAACTTGGTGAAGGACAGCAGAAACGCGTTGAACATGCCGAGCGCGAGCGCGGCGTGCTGAACGAACACCCGCAACGCGGTGACGCCTCGCATCATCTTCTCGATGCGGCACGAGATGATCACGCACCCGACCACCAGCATGGCGTCGGCCGCCACGGTCGGCAGGTTGCCGAGCGTCAGTTGGAACAGGATCAGCAAGACGTCGCCGCCGCTCATGGCTTCTCCTCCTTCTGCCCTTGGAGTGCCTGCCATTTCGAGTACAGCAACCGCCCGAACGCCGCCCACTTGTCAGGTGCCGCGGAGATCAGGAACGCCACCGGCAGCAGGAACCCGGTGAACGAAGCGTCCGTGAAGTCGACCAGGCGCTGCGCCAGGAACTGCGACGCCGGAACGGTCACGCCGATGCAGATGATGAGCGTGATCAGCGCATAGACCCACGCCGGCAGCTTTGAGTCCATGTCGCGCCGGTAGAGCCCGACCAGGAGCCCGGCGAACCACCCGAGCAAGATCAGCGCGTAGGCCGCCAGGAACTGCCCTGCGCGCGGGCCCCAGAGCAGGCCCGCGACGGTCAGCGTCGCTGCCCAGAGCGACAGGTCGAGCTCAGGCCCGGGTGGTGGTGCGGCCATAAAGGCTCCGATAGACGTAGATGGCAAGCCAGAAGATGACCACGATGCCCACGGCGCCGAGGTCGAGATCCAGGCGCGCGCTGCAGATGGAGTGCCCGACAGGAACCGGCCACGGACGCACCATGTAGGCGAACGAGCAGAGTGCGACCTGCACCTCCTCGATCGACCACCATAGGGCCACCAGAGTGACCGGCGTCGACCGCGGCACCAGGCTGACCACCAGCCAGACCATGCTCAGTAGCGCGAGCGCCCCCAGCGCCTTGGACGCCAGGCCGCGCAGCTCGGGCGGCCACGCGTCGTAGAGGTAGTGCCTCGCCCCCATGACCAGGAGCAGCACCACAGCGACATCAGAGCGGTTCGCTCGGACCACCGCCGCCACCTTGCGTGACCTTCGTGTCGAGCTTGCCGCGCAGCGCGAGCAGGACTTCGGACCAGGTGCGATCACCACGAAGGCGATAGGCGGCGGCCGCTGCTCCGATCAGGAGCCCGACCACGAAAGCGATCAGTGCAAGCATGAGGCTGACCTCCGGGAGTTGCGGTGGCGCGGATTATCCACCGGTCGGCGCGTCGATGAACGTCCGCAGGTCGATCGTCGCAGAGTCCTGCACCAGGCCTGTGGCGGTCTCGCGGATCTCGAAGAACAGGATTCGGATCGCGGCGCGGTCGGTGGACGCGTCGACATAGCCGGTGGTGAGCTCCCAGGTGCGCGCAGTCCCGAGCGTCTCCCAGGTGCCAACGGTCCCGGTGAAAGTCACAGGAGAACCACCGTCGACCGAGCTGACCACCGTCGCGCGCACCTCGTACAGATCCGCCAGCGTCGGCTCGATCTCGCCGTACAGGTTCCATTCGCCCACCGGCGTCGGCGGCAGGTAGAGCGAGCTGGCCAGCGTGGCGTAGGAGAGCAGGCCGGTCGCGCCGAACGTGACCGAGCAGCGCAGGTCGCCGGAGTAGACGGTGGAGTCGGTGACGTCGTAGACCGCCGCGTCGAGGATCCGCGGCACAACCAGCGTGCCACCACCGGTGTCGACGCCACCGGAGTCGTCCGGAAGCCCGACGGGATCCTGGATCTCGCCAGGGCCGGGCAGCAGCGCGTTGTCGGCGGTGTGCACGCGCTCGTCGTCGATCACGCCGCTGATCTCGAACAGCTGCGCACCTTCATCCGCGAGGCCGCCGTCGGTGATTGCCTGGACCTTCACCAGCTCGCGCGAGCCGAGCAGCGGCCCGAGCAGGAACTTCGGACGCTCCCGGGTACCGTCGTCGAGCACCAGCGTGAACCCGGGGCCATCCGACAGCGTGACGTCGTACGAAGTCGGGCCAGGAGTCACGCGCTGGGCATCGGTGAGCAGCCCGTCGTCCTTGATGAACGTGATGTACAGGTCCCCGGCGTCCCAATCGGGCTCCTCCGACAGGCCCATCACCAGCGAGCCGGAGTCGTACTCCACGACGTCGCCAGACTGCGCGTAGCCGACCTGATCAGGCACCAGCGCCACAGGCGACATGTAGGCCGGCAGCATGCCCTGCATTTCGGTGGTGAAGGACGCCGCGCGCGTGCGGTAGGCAAGGTTCGCAGCTTCGTACAGGCCCTCGCGCTCGGCATGCTTGGCACCGACGATTCCCTCGAGCCGCTTGTGCACGGGGTTGGACATGTCGGACAGTTCCACACCGGGCATGGGGCAGAGGATCTCGGTCCACTCGTTGGTCCGGTGGTCCTGATACTCGACGATGATCCCGTCCGGGCTGTTGCGAGAGCGCAGCTGCTCCGACACTGCGATGCCCGGCTGGCAGTTGCGCGGCGTGAATGCGGTGACCGGTGCGTCGACGAACTCGTCGCGCGCGATGCTGATCACGCCGTTTCGCCGGAAGACACGAGAGCGACCAGCGCGAGCAATGAGCTGCGCCGCGTCCCACCCGTTGACGGTGCTGTCGAAGACGTAGTCGAAACGATCCTGGCGCGCATCCGCCTGCACCGCCAGGTCGTAGAAGGACTGCAGGTCGATCCGCGCGTCGGGCTTGTCCATGCCCCAGGTGCTCGAGGCGATCAGGTCCAGGCACCACCACACCCAATTGCGGGTGTGCTCCTCGGCATTCCACGTGAGGTCGGCGGCCAGCGTGCGGCAATAGGCCTGACAGATCAGCCGCAGGTCCCTGCTTGCCGATTGCGAGAGCTGGCTAGAGGCGCGCATGACCACTTCGAAGTGGGCCGCTTCCGGATTGAGGCGCGCCGGCTCCGCGAGGTAGGCGCGAAGCCCGATCCAGGCGAGCTCGTGCAGCGCCGACGGATCGGTGTCCTGAACGTCGGTGCGCACCAGGCGGACCTCGACGCGGGCCGGCGAAGGCAGGGTGTAGCGCTCCGACCAGCGCTGCGGTGTCGCGGTGAACGCCGTGCGCGACTCGTTGGCCAGCGTGGTCCAGGGCCCGAGGACCTGACCGAAGTCGTTGATCTCGCGGTACTCGACGCGCCAGGTGACGGTCAGCGCACCGGTCTTGCCCAGACCCCGAACAGCGGAGACGTCGATGCCGATGGCGGTGCAGGTTCGCCGCGCAGCGCACGCCGCGTAGCCGCCGACGAAGCGTCCGGACTCGAGGGTGGCGGAGGACACCTCCACCGCAGTGGTCACATTCGCCAGGACCTCGGTCGGCTGCACGCCAGGCGCGAGGTACGTCGCGCGCACGACGTCGGCGAAGCGGGTGATCGGGGTGTTCCCGATCTTGGCCACCACGTTGTGGTTGCCGATGCCCACGGCGAACAGCGCCAGGAAGTATTGATCGTTGTCGAGGTCCGGGTCGGCATCGGAGTCGCCGGCGCGCGGGCGGTATTCGAAGTAGGGCTGGCTGGCGTAGGGAGGCGTTATCTCACGCTGCCCGCAGATTTTCCAGATCGGCTGGTCGAGCCGGGCCTCGTTGCCCTGCACGCTGGTCGAGAACGCGTCGCCGGTCGCCTGGGGCCGCGGGATCGCCTCAGGACCCACCGGTGGCAGGAGGATGTTGATCGCGGTCGACCCCGCCAGGGCGAACAGGAACCCAGGGATGCCTCCGATGAAACTGCCGGCGATCGCCACCGCCACCTGCAGCACGCCGCGCAGAGTGTCCCGATCCTGGGGCACATCGTGCCACTCGATGACGTCGCCGGGCTGGGTCAGGCTTTGCCAGGACTCGCGCAGCAGCCACTCGCCATTCACGCGGCAGACGAGAATGCCGGCGTTCTTGGGGGCCAGCGAGGCGATCGGCACCCCGACCGGAACCGGCTCCATGTCGGCCGGCCGGAGCTGCTGCAGGGGGACCGGCGCGAAGCCGCTGACGGGTTGCAGGTTCACTCGCGCCTCCACAGCTCGGCGGTCATGCCGGCGACCGCCTCTCGCCAGTGCTCGAGCACCACGCCACGCTCGTGCATCGCGTGGAGCACGCGCAGCCCGCCGTTGACCCGCACCACCAGGCCGCAGTGCAGCCGAACCAGCGAACGCATGATCACGATATCGCCGTCGGCCGGCGGAGTGCCGCTCGGCACTCGATGCATCGATGCACAGCGCGCGCTGGCCAGGATGGCGTTGGAGTTGTTCACTGACGCCGGCGCGTTCTCGTCGATGGCGACGTCACGAAGACGGATCTGGTGCACGTGCGCGAAGACGTGCCGCACCAGCCCCCAACAAGAGAATGCCGCGGGGCCATCACCACCTGCATCCTTGGCGTAGGGCAGACCCACGTACTGCGCGACCCAGCCGTTCATCGCTGCAGCCCCGGATACTCGGCGCGCCGGAACGTGATCGCCGGCACGGCCAGCGCGCCGTCGTCATCGAACTGCGCGGAGATCTGCAGGGCGGACCCGACCATGTCGACCGAGGTCAACTCCACCTCGAGCGGCGGCAGCAGCGCTGGCCCGGAAAGGTCGTCGCTGGCATAGACCCGCTCGATGATGATCCACGGATCCAGAGAACCTCGAGCGACCTCCAGGAGCGGCCTCATCATGCCGGCCAGGTCGGGCCGCGACATTGAGATCTTCGGCGACTCGGGCTGGTCGGATTCCTCCGGCCTCGTGACGGTCATCGGGCACGACAGGAACTCGACCTCGGCAGCTGGGTTGCGCGCCGCGGTCGGCTCGGTGAACGCCGACAGGTCCGCGTTGTCGTTCACGAAGTAGACCGGCGACGTCAGCGTCGGATGCCAGAGCTCGTAGCAGTAGAGCATCTGCCGATAGATCGGAGCGACGGCCGCCGCCTCCTGAAGGGCTTCCGCAAGCGTCACGCCGCGGCGAACGATGTCTGGCATGGATCAGGCCCAGGTGATGCCGATGGCGTCGACTGCGAACGCCGCAGCAGCGCCTCCACTGGCGATGGTCTTTGCCGCAGCGAGAGCACGCCAGAACATCAGGTTGCCGGCTGCGATGGCGTCGAGCAGCTCCCCGTGCGTGGCCACGCCTTGGTCAGCCGTCGGCGCCGGAAAAGTGACAGCCGCACGGTTGCCGATGCGCCCGCCTGTTCCAGAGCTCGGATCGGTCGACAGGTCGCCCTGCGTTGGCCCCCAGCCGGCGAGCGTTGACGGGATCGCCTGCCGAGCGTAGCCGCCAACACCCGGCTCGAGGCCGCCGGCGGCGTTGGTCGGGGTGGTGGTGGTGTAGGCCGCGTAGAGGTTCGCCGGCCAGACATAGGCCTCGTCGCGCCAGATCAGGTCGATCAGGCGGTTGGCCAGGTAGTCGGACATGCCGCCAGAGACGCCGAAGTCGAAGATGATCGTCCCGGGGTCGAACGAGATCGCCTCGTTCTCCGCGACGGTGCGCGGATCCATGTCAGCCCACGCAAACAGGTTGGCGCCATCGAACAGCCCGACGGCGATCGCCGGACCGCTCCAGCCACCGGCACCGCCAACACCGAAGTCGATCAGGCTGTTGTTTGAAGTCCGGTGCGAGGTTCCCGAGCTCACCAGGGTGGTTGCGGCGCCCTGCGTGCCCGCCCACTCGGTGAGGCTGCGAGCAGAGGACTGGCCAGCGTAGCCAGTCCCCGTCACCTTCGTGTGCGCGGAGTCGGACACCGCAGTCAGTAGGTGCACCGTCCAGTTGGACGCGAGCGTCAGGCCCTCGCCGCGCGCCATGTCGGCGAGCAGGTTCTCGGCGTAGTTGGTGAGATGCGACATCACTCCCCCTGAACATTCCAAGCGGTGAAGCCGGCCGGCACCGCGTAGGAGAAGCGATCGGTCCCGGTTCTGATCCGGCAGCTGTACGTGCTCTCGATGTCGTCTCCGAAGAAAGAGAGCCAGAAGTCGGCGGTGAGCCCGGTGATGGCGAACCCATCCGTCCCAGCCGCTGGGTCGGCACCGCCCAACCAGGCGCCATTCTTGCCGAAGTAGATGAAGTTCGAGAACGCGTCCAGCGCGATCATTATCACGTCGTTGGAGTTGATCGCCCCCAGGTTGTCGACGACCGCACCGTCGACGATGACGTCGCCGCTCAGGTCGATGGCGGCGCCGTTTGACCCGCTGCCAGGATTCGACCTGGAAACACCGCACTGCACAGTCGACGCCCCGCCTTCGAACGCGTCGAACACCGGCACCAGCTCCGCGTAGTACTTGCCGTCACCCAGAGAACCTTCGGCGGCCTCGATCGACACCACGGTCGCAGGAGCGGAGAAGGTGGCGGTGAAGTCGCCGTCCGTGAAGACCACGGTGCCCAGCTCGTTGGCGCTGTTCCACGGATTGGACGGCGGCCCGGAGTTGGGCCCGTCGATGACCGTCAGCCCGCGGCCGCGCTGCTCGAGCACGCCCTCGATGCGCCAGCGGCCACCAGGAACGAAGCGCCAGCGAGGCTGCTGGATGAAGCGGAACACCGCCCCCACGCGGCCCTGCGGCAGCGGCCAGGTCGCGTTGAACCAGGCGCCGCCCTCGTAGATCTGCACGCGCCACCATTCCTCGAAGATTGCCGCTTCGGCCGGAGAGAGAGGCGGCCAGGTCGCGCGGACGGTGGCGAGCCGATCGGTGGAGAGCGCACGCGCCTCGCGCGGCCGGTCAGCGTTCGAGAACTGCGCGCGCTCGAACGGAGTGACCGTCTCGGTTTGCGGTACCGGCAGCGTGGTCGGGTAGTCGGTGGCCATTTCAAGAGGTCTCGTCCACGAAGCCGTCGAGCGCGACGTCGATCTCCATCGCCAGATCGGCCGGGATGGTGGGAGTTGCAGCGCCGAGCAGCGGCGCGCGGATCTCCATCGCCAGAGAACTGAGGTCCGGACCTTCCTCGAACGGGCCCTCGATCAGGTACAGGCGCCCAAACACCCGCCCGCGACCATAGTGCAGCATCTCGGTCTGGAACTGAACCCAGCGCGCGGTCCACCAGGACAGGCTCGGCCAGACGCCCGAGGATGGCCCGGGGCCCTGTGTGGCCACGCGCGCCGCGAACAACCGCGTGCCGGCCTGCAGCGTGCCCTCGTACCACTCGTACACAGCCAGCAGCGCCGCCTCCTCCAGGAACCAGGTGACGTCGACCATACGCTCGGCCTGACTGCGCACCGCGCGCGGCCGGCTGTGCCCGGTCTGCATCTGCACCTGAGCGTAGCGCGAGAGCTCCTCGATCTCGTGCCCGTCCGCCAGGAACACCGGCGCCTCGGGCGGAGCGATGATGGTCGGCAGGGCCATGTCAGACGCCGCCGCGGCGCGGCAATCCGCGATTGAGGGAGAGCCCGGCGGACTTCAGCGCGACAGCGGTCGAACCGGTGCGCGATGAAATGCGGCGATCGACCTCGCGCACGGCAGCATCGATCACGAAGCGGACGTCGCCATTCGATTCGCGCTGCTCCTGGATCCGGGCGCCGTGGTTCTCGATGACGGTGCGCGGAGCGGCACCGCCGCCGAGCATGCCGTTCGGAATGATCCGGCCGCTGGTCGAAGGCCGGAACAGCTCGGGGCCCTTCTCGCCGACCAGGAGCACGCCGCTCGGGTTCGGATTGGCGTCGCCGCCGCCGGCCTTGCGCCCGAGGATCTGCGCGCCGGTCTGCGAGAACGCCGAGTCGCCGGTGGTGATGCCGAGGCCGCCGCCTGCGAACGCCGACACGGCGGACCCGATCAGCTGGCCAATGAGGTCGTTACCGGCCGCCGCAACCGGCTCGATGAGCGGCCGCAGGACGGTCTTGGCGAACTGCGCCTTCAGCTCGTTCAGGAAGATGGTGGTGAGGTCCGACCCCTTGCGGTAGCCGTCCAGGATGCCGGCCTCGATGGAATCGGCCAGCGCGGTCGACGCCTTGCTGCCGGCCTTGGCCACCGCCTCGTCGTTTCGGTTCTCGATCGACCGGCCAATCTTCTTGCCGATCAGCTCCTCGCGCTCGCGCAGCGCGGCGATCTCCGCCTCCAGGACCTGCAGGGTTTCATCGGCGGCACCGTTGGCGGCCCGGCGTGCAAGCTCCTCCTCCTTCAGCGCCCGCAGGCTGCTGATGCGCGCCCGCTCCACTCCGAGGATGCCCAGCTCGTCCAGGCCAATGAGCGCGATCTCCCGCTCCAGCTCCTTGTTGCCTTGGACCAGCGCGTCCAGGTTGTCGAGCTCGGCCTTGGCGCGCGCGGAGAGCGCGCCGACCTCGGCGGTGCGCAGCTCGATCGCCACCCGGGCCTGATCGTTCGCCTTCGCCTGCTCGAGGATGGACCGCTCGAGCGCCGGCGTGATTCCCTTCAGCCGCTTGGACTGGATGTCGTTTAGCGCCTTCTCGTAGTCGGTCAGCTTCTGCACCTGCTCCCCGGACTTCTGCAGCGTCTCCAGATACTTCTGCGCCTCGCTCTGCTTGTCGCCACCGCCGCCAGGCTTCCTCTTCGCGGCGCCGTCGAACTCCAGGCGAGGCTTGCGCGCCAGGCGCGCCGACTCGGCCGCGGATTGGTTGTCGCCGGACGCAGCAGCGGTCGCAGCGGCAGCACGGAGCCGGGCCAGCCGCTGGCTGAACAGCTCCGCGGAGAGCACCTTGTCGATGTCCTGGCGGGCCTCCTCGGCGATCGTGCGCGCCTGCTGGAACTCGCCAGAGAGCACGGCGGCCGCGGCGGCGCCAGCGGACCCGAAGTAGACCCCGAGCGACTGCACCACTCGCCCGACACCCTGCACAGAGTCGGCCAGGAACGCGAAGACGTTTGCGGCACTCTCGGCAAACTCCTTGATCGGCGAGTCGCCGGCGAGCTTGCGGCCGGCGGAGTCCACGCCAACCAGCTCGCGGAAGACCTCGCTGGTGACCTGCGTGAGCTCGTTCAGCGAGGGCAGGAGGTCGGTCACCGCCACCTGCGCATAGGCCTTGAGCGTGGCGGTGAGCTTGGCCTGCCGGTCGGCATAGGCATCGGCCAGCTCGATCTGCTGCTGGGTCAGGAAGACGGTGCGGCCGCCGGCCTCGTCCAGCGCCTTGAACACCTTCAGCTGCTCGGCGCCGGCCCTGCCAAACAGCGCCAGCGCGACGGCGGACTTCTGCGGCCCATCGGCAAAGCCGTTAAACGCCTTGGAAAGCGCGTCGATCTGCGCGACCGGGTCCAGCTTCTTGAAGTCCTCGATCGGGATGCCCAGAGCCGTCAGCGCGGCGCCGGCGGCCTTGGACTCGTCGTCGACCCCCGAGAGGTTCTTGGTGAGCTTGATGGCGGCCGCGGCAATCGAATCGATCTCCACGCCGGCGGTGGCCGCGACCACCGCGAGCGAGGCGAGGTCCTCGGCGGTGGCGCCGGTTTCCTCCTCCAGGTCCTTGAACTTGGCCGCGCCCTGCACCAGCGCGTCGAAGGACAGCGCGACGCCGGCGGTGGCCAGCGCTCCGACCAGCTGCGTCTTGATGGAACCGGCGGTGGAGACGACGTCCTTCTGGAACGCCTTCAGCTGCTTCGAGGCCCGAGCGGTGTCGGTCACGAAGCTGCCCGTGCGCATCAGGAGGTCGACAACGATCGAACCTGCAGCCATTGCTATCCCCTGCCCGGAGGCTTGATGCCGAACGCCGCGAACGTGTTCAGGTCGGCCTGAGTGTACGTACCCTCAACGCCGTCCGTCGACGGTTCGGGCTGGAGCCAGTCCATGCGGGCCTTCACGCCGGCGGTGAACGCGTCAGGATCCAGGTGCGAGCTTGACGCGGAGATCAGCGCCGCGGGCCGGTGGTAGCGGTGCCGATCGTCGAACGGGTAGAGCCGGTGGTATTCAATCCAGGAGTTGAACTCCTGCCGGGTCATCCGGGCTTTCCACTCCTCGACCGTGCGGCCGCCGAGCGCGAGCGCGAGCGTGTGCCAGAACCAGCGCTCGCCTCTGGCTTCAAGGCTTTTCCCACGGCGGTGACCTTCTGGCTGTCGTAGGTGTTCACCTCGAGCAGCGCCGCAAACATCGCCCGGAAAATGGGCCGCTTGAGCAGCGACGCTCGCTCGAAGCTGAGCGCGCGCGACCCGTCGGGGTTGCACAGGCCCTCGGAGAGCAGGCGCGCCGCGGCGGCGCCAGCCACCTCCGGATCGGCGGAGTTGACCTGCATCGCGTACGTCTCGAACGCGGTGTTCGACAGATGCGCGAAGTGCAGGATGTGCTTGGAGCCGTCCGCCAGGCGGATCTCCTTCTCCTCCAGCCCGGAGGGAACGAACCAGGACTCGTCCATGCGACCCCCGATCAGGCCGGGGTGTAGGCGTTGAAGACGACGTCGCCGGAGCGCTGGATCGTCAGCGTGCCGCGCACGATCTCGTTGTTGGCGATGTCGATGTTCACATCGGAGATGTAGCCCTGGAACTCGAACGAGGAACGGCCGGCCGGAGCGGTGATGACGCCGTCGCTGTCGACGCTCGGCGCGAGGGTGCCTTCGGAGAGGCAGGCGATCCAGCTGAGGACCTCGCCGGCCTTCTTCAGCACGAGCAGGTTCTGGTGCGAGTACTCGCGCGGGATCAGGTTGAACGGAACGGTGACCACGCCCGGGTTCCCGAGGCCGCCGGCGAACTCCTTGTCGCCCACGGTGTCCAGGCAGGTCGTCTCGATCTGGTCCTTGGCGCCGCCCAGACCCTGGATGCCGGTCGGGCAGGCAATCTTGATCAGGTCCGGATCGGAGGTGGTCACGGAGTTGTCGACGAAGTACAGCTCGGTGCCTTGGGTCTTCACGGTGCCGACGGTCATGATGGGTCGCCTTTCAGGTGGGGGCCCGCGCGACGGCGAGCTGGGTGGGGATCAGAGCACCGGTCACGCTTCGCGCGCCAGCCAGTAGTCGAAGTCCATGCTGATCCGGTAGAGCCGAGTATCGGCGTCTCGGCGCAGACCACGCAAGGCGGTCATGTGGGTGACCGTCTCCATTTGGTCGCGGATCGCCTGCGCGGCCTGCACGCACTCGGCGTCCTCCCGGGCATAGACGTCGATCTGCACGCCGTCGCGGTCGTGGCCAGGGGTGCCGGAGAGCTGGTTCTCGGGCACTCCAGAGACGAGCAGCCAGGTGGCGTAGGGCTTCACGTTCGCCTGCGACTCGCCGGCCTTGGGCGAAGGGAGCTGCGGCGCCTCGCCCTGGCGGTACAGGCGCGGCCGCGCACCGAAGATGGCACGCACGGTGGGGGACGCCTGCAGGGTGGTGTAGATCGGTGGGAACATCAGCGCGCTCCGTTCTGGCGTGCGAGCTTCCGCACCACCCGCTGGATGGCGGCCAGGAGCTCCTTCTCGATGGTCTGGATGGCCTGCGGCGCCGAGCTGGCGAACGCGGGCCGGAGCCAGGGCTCGGCCGGCTGCTTCTCCGAACCATACTCCAGGAGGTTGGCGGTGGCCAGGGTGGTCGTCTTCGGGCCGGGCCGGTTGTAGGTGAGCCGCTTCACGCGCACCAGGTAGCGCTCGCCATTGCCGCCATAGGGTGGCTTGCCGCGGGTGGCCACCAGCGCCGACAGGAGCAAGCCGGTGCTCTCGTAGTCGTCGGTCCCCAGGACGTCGGTCGAGCGCGCCAGGTTGAGCGACGCTTCTCGGAGAATCACCTGAGCGCCCTTGCGTAGCGCGAACTTGACCGGGCCGCCGTTCTTCGAGACGACCTCGGCCGGCAGCTCCTGCAGGGTTCGCAGGACGCCGTTGAGGCCCTTCAGCTCGAGAACGCCGGAGTAGTCGGCCATGTTGGCTCCAGAATGGAAAAGGGCAGCCTTGTGAGCTGCCCCATTCTATTGCCTGCCTTTCCACTCCGGGAACCGATCCGTCGCGCCTTACCCTGTCACGACATGCCTGCCTTGCCTTACCGTGCTCGTCGTTACCTCGCCACGCCTCGCCCGGGCCTGCCTGGCTCGCCAGTCCGCGTCATGCCCGTCCGGTCCTTGCCACTCCTTGCCCCGCCTGCCTCGCCGTGATCAGCCTATCCTATCCAGGCCTGGTATCGCCTGCCGCGCCCATCCCGACCTCGCGCCGCGTTGCCGCTACTTGCCCGGCCATGCCTGCCTCACCCGGCCAGACCTCTCCGCGCCACTCCGTGCCTGCCACACAACGACTCGCCCAACACCGCCTGGCCCAACCCAGCCTGCCTTGTCTTTCCGTGCCTTAGAAGGCCATGTCTTGCCAAACCTTGTCTGCAAATTCAGGCCCAGCAGCCTGGGCCTTCACCATCGCAAGATAGATCTCGCGAAGCATGGTCTCGCCGTCAGTGCCGGACGCCTCCGCGCGAAGCAGAGCCAGCGCTCCAGCATCGAGCATTGCCTGCGAGACGATGATGTCTTCCATGGCTACTGCTCTGTCGCGGATGCCTGAACTCGATCGCGAAGGTCGACGACAGATCGAACCAGCGATTCGACTTCATCCTCGCACTCCAGCGCCTTGGCAATCTCACGAGCACGTCGAAGCATGTCGGCGACCCGGGAGAACTCGGCCACGATGGCGGCACGCGCAGAATCTGCGTCGCTGCGCAGCGTTGTCGTGCTGACATAGCCCTGCTCGTCATCCGATGCGCTCGGGTCCCGCACATAGAACACCGCGCGCACCGCCGTTCGATCGGTCTTCTGAACGATGCGAATGCTGGTGATGAGCGAGCGAGCCTGGTCGAGCCGGTGGGCATGCGCAGCCTTCTCATCGTCCCACTGAAAGCAGTTGTGCAGCGGGCTTGTGGGATCTTTCGCGTCATCGACCACTGCCGCCGGCGTCAGCCGGCCGCCACCGTCCAGTTCCAGCTCGGCGAGGCGCTGTCTGATTGCTTCGCGTTGATCAGACGTCTTCATGCTGCCACCTTGAAGCCGCGGCGCTTCATCTCGACGTCAAACCAGGCGAGCATCTCGCTCGTCTCGTCGTTGTAGGCCTCCGGCTCCTCGAGCGCCTTCAGCTGTTCAGCACGCCCCTGCGTCGCGCAGATTCGCACGAAGTCCGGGTCATCGGCACTGACCAGGCGGAAGGATCCGTAGGAGCCGGAGCCCTTCTCCTGGCGCCAGTCGCCCACGCCGGACTGGAAGCCGGCCGCGGCCAGCAGGTTGGCGATCGATTGCTCACGCAGCACCGGCTTGGTGAACTCGATGCGCAGCTTGCAGGCCCATTCCGGAACGATGGCGCGCGTCCGGATGTCCGGCGTCTTGTTCATGTCGGCCGAGCGAGTCACCGCCATGAAGACCTTCGGGATTCCGAAGACCGGCAGCAACTCGCCATGGACGTAGACCAAGCGTCCGATCTGCGTGCGCTTCGCACCGGGCATGTCCAGAGCCGCGGTGCCCATTGCCCCCTTGAACGCGGTGGGGAGGATGGCCAGCACCGTCGGGTCGGCTTCGTTCGGCATGCGATAGACCGATGCCCGGAACTCGGCGATCGGATCGTGCTTCATGGTCGACGCCTTCTCGACGGCGGTCTTGCGACCCTTGGGCGCGAGAAGTTCGAACCAGACCTTCTGGGACATGCGATTCATGATGAGAGGACTGCTCCCGAGGATGCAGAACTCCATCAGACCCTTCTGGACCTCCATGATGGAGATCTCGGATTCCTTGACTTGGGGTTTCGTTGCCATGATGGGCTTCCATGAAAGAAGCCCTAGTGAACAGCGTGACCCTTTCGGGCCCGGGAAGACACGGCAAGTACCGCGCACGCTGCTCACTAGGGCCCACTTGTTGTCCGCTTCCCGGCGGATGAACAAATCATGCGGCAGCTAGAGCCTGCCTGTCAAGTAGCATTTAAGCTAGGCCAACGTGCTCGCTTGAAAGCGAACGAGCGGATGCTCTCGCGCCCCGCCGCCGATTCAAAGTCCGACGCTTCGAGCAGCACAAAGCCATGGCAGGCCATCCATTCGATAAGGCCCGCCTCTTCGAAGTAGTACAAGTGCTCGCCGGGCCGGTAGTGCTTGGACTCGCGGATGCGGTCCAGCGACTGCATGATCGGCATCGACAGGAACAGGAACGACCGGAGGTAGACGTGGCGCAGGTACTGCTCCGGCTCCGGCACGTGCTCGAGCACATCCCAGAACGTGTACGCCCCGAAGCAATCCAGGTTGTCGGCCCACCGGCCGGCATCCTTGAGCCACCGTACCGCGGTGGGGTTGACGTCGATGCCGAACGTATGGGGCCGCCGCTTGATGAACTCCCCGGAGCCCACGCCCACGTCGCACACTCGGCCCGGCCCGAAGTGCCGAAGCACGAAGGCGATGCGCCCGGCGTTGATCTGGTCCGCGATCGCCTGCCCCTCGTAGCCGCGGCACTTCTCGAAGTAGTCCTCGCCGTAGTCGACCAGCTGCGACTGGTCGGCTTGGTAGGCCACGCCGTGCTCCGGGCACAGCATGAGGTCGCCGTCTGCTACGGCTGGGAAGGCTTCGATGAATCGGTCCATAGCGCGAAGATATCCATGAACTGCAGCTCGTGCTGCGGCAGCGACATCACGAAGTTGTAGACGTGGTCCAGCTCCGGCTTGCCACGGCGATCGACATCATGGAACAGGACCCGCCCGCACCGGCGGACCAGCTCGAAGTCGTCGCGCACGCGCTGGTCGTGAGCCCCGTCGACGAAGGCGAAGTCGAACTCCAGGGAGTTGATCAGGGCCGCCTTCTCTGCGTCGTCTTTCACAAGGCGCAGCTCGATGTTGTCGATGCCGAGGGCAGACCAGAAGTGCCCACGATTCCAGGACTCGCCCAGCTGCTCGAGGCGACCGTGGTCCAGGTCGATGGTGATGACGCGGTCGACGAACTGCGAAATCTCCGCCGCGCCCACGCCGCGGTAGGTGCCGATCTCCAGCGCAGTCCGCACGCCCTTGCCGGAGAGAAAGTGCTCCATCACGCCGCCGCCCTCGCGGATGCTGAGAATGGAGCGCTTCAGCGCGTGCTGCCCGAACAGGTCGACGATCCGCTGACGCATCGCGCTCATTGAGAAGCCCCCAGGGGCCGCGCCCCGTTGAACCCGACCACGGAGAATGACCACGCCAGGTCGCGCTCGCTGGCCAGGACGTCCCAGAAGCCGAGGTCGATCAGGATGCGCCGGATCTGACCAGGCGACCAGGAGTGCAGGTGCTTTCGGCAGTTCTGCGGGAGCCAGTACTCCATGTCCGGGTGCGGCAGGTAGAGGAACAGCACGCCGCCGGGCTTCAGGCGCGATCGCCAGTGCTCGAGCGCGGCGATCGGGTTCTGCAGGTGCTCGAGGCAGTGGCTGGAGAAGACGTAGTCGAAGGGGCCAGGGGGTAGGGCCATCGCGGAGTGCTCCGGGCCCACGTCGACCGGCGTAGCGCCCGGGAACGGCCATCGGCCAGGCCCGACGTCCACGCCTTCACCCACGCAAAACTGCTGCGCGATCGGCACGATGAACCTGCACGCGTTCCCGTTGCGCAGGTACTCGGGATACAGCCGGCCCTTGTAGTCGAAGATCATCGCTGCTTTCTCCAGAGCGCCAGGCCCACGCCGCCGTAGACCACCTCCTCCGGCGGCAGCCGGCGGACCAGGTTGTAGACAGGAGGCTGCATCGGCAGGCACTCCTGGAACAGGACGCGGCCGCAGCGATTGGTCAGGTTCCAATCGAGCTCCGTGTCCTCGGCATGGTTGCCGTCGAGGTAGGCGAAGTCGAACTCCAGCGATTCGACCACGCGCCGCTTGTGCGCGTTGTCCTCGAGGTCGACGAACTCCACGTTGCGGATGCCCAGGTGCTCGAGGATCTCGTGGCGGACCGGGTTGTGGAAGATATCGACGCTCACCACCCGCCGAAAGAACCGGGAGAGCACCACCGCGGTGATGCCGTTCCACGTTCCGATCTCCAGGCAGGTGTCGCCGCTGACCTCGCAGGTCTGCAGGAACCTCTTCAGCTCGTGAAAGATGCTCGAGCGGCGGAAGACCTCACCACCGAAGCGCTGGTGGATGGCCAGCATGTCCGGGTCGGCGAGGACGATCTGCAGCATGCGCCCAATGCGCTTTTCGGTCTCTTGGGTCCATTCGATCATTGCAGCATGGCGGCCAGGCGCCGGTCGGTGGTGATGGGGATGGGCGACAGGCCGCGCCGCAACAGCTCGAGCTCGAGCTCCGGCACATGCCCAATCGGATCGTTGGCGTCGCCGGGCTTCCACTTCTCGTCGACGTTGTGCACGCCGGAGCTGAAGAAGTCGAAGCCGGTCAGGTGCACGGAAGCCGGAGCGAACGAGAGCACCGTGAGGATGGCGGAGAAGCCCGTGGTGGGCACGTGGCGACCGAGCAGCTCGAAGTGCTCGAGGAACTCGGCGAGCTCGGGCACGTACGTCTCGGTGAACCACCAGGATGCGCGCTGGCGGTAGATCCAGCGGAAGTCGACGCCGGCCAGCTTGTTGTGCCGCTGGTGCCACTCGCTGCGGATCGCGTTCGCGTTCGGGCACTTGCACATGCAGAGCCCAACACCGTCGCGCACAAGATCCTCGGCGCGCTTTCGGATGGCGTTTCCGAAGTAGGAGTAGAAGACGTCGGTGCGGCGGCCAGTCTCAGGCGACAGCTTGTAGTTGTTCACCCGAACGACGACGTCGTGCGCGTCGATGGCGCCGGGGCGGTTGTCGAGCACTCCAGGCCCTGAGCCGACGATCACTACCCGTTTGCCGGCGAAGACCGGCGCCACCTCAGCTCGGGAGACGAAGCGCATCAGAGAACCTCTTCACCATCGCGGACAACGCGTCCGGTGCGCAATTGTCCACCACGTGGTCGCTGCTTGCACGCTCCAAGATCTTCTTCGGCGTGATCTGGCGGACGAAGCCGGTGCTCGAGCGAAGCCCCAGCTTCGACCAGACCAGCGCCGCAGGCTTCTCCAGACACTCGGCCAGCGGCACGATGTAGGAGACGTAGCCCACGAACCCCGCCGCCACGCTGGCTACGTCCAGGAGCTGCGCCACGGTGGTCTCGTCGCGCAGGTCGACGTCCAGGCCGCGGAACTTGAACAGCGGCCGCCCGGCGCCGACCTGGACCTTCAGCACGCGATCGCCCAGCTGGTCGAGCACCTCCTGGATGCGCCGGCAGTCCGGCAGGAGCTCGTGGCCAACCCCGTCGGTCCGGCCCATTGGCGCGCGCGGGAGCTGCACCACCACGATCGGCCTGCCGTCGGCCTGCAGGCGGGCCACCAGGACCGGATCGGTCACGGTCCAGTCGAGGCGAAACTCCACCGGATCCTTCAGACCGGCCTGGATGCAGCAGTCCTGGAATTGAGTGGTCGGCCAGGAGCGCCGGCGCGAGTAGTGCGCCAGGACGTCGACGCCGACCCGCGAGAACGGAGCCAGCTCGATCATGCCGGCGTGCGGCAGGAAGACGTCCGGCCAGGCGGTGAGGACTTTCAGCCGCTCGCCCTTGGCCACCAGGTGGCGCACCACCGCCTGCAGGTACAGAGCATCGCCGATGCCCATGCCGCCCCGGATTGTTCTCACTCGGCAGTCTCCAGGTCCAGCGCGAGCGCCTGCTCGAGCGGCACGCGTTCGAAGCAATCCAGCGCGGTGCGCCGGGTGCAGTTGAGGACGCGCACGCCGGCGGCGTCGGCCATGCGCTTGGTGCGCTTGAAATGCCCTGGCCAGCGCGAGATCGACGCGCAATTGCCGAGGCCGCCCGGATGGTTGCCGTGCCAGTGCCGCTCGCCCTTCGGCCCGAACGTGCAGTCGAACCCGAGCAGGAGCACGCGCGCCGCGCCGCCGTGCACCGCCATCGCGATCGCGCAGGTGCCGCTGTTGCCGAAGCCACGAAACCAGCTGCTGCCATGCAGCGTCTCGATGCCGTAGGTGGTCCCGAGCTGCGACCTCGTGATGCGCCGGCCGGCGAAGTCGCGCGCCGACTCCTGCGCGTGCGTGAGGCCGGTTGCCGGGTCCTTGGTCGCCCACCAGCGCGCGTCGAAGCCGAACAGCATGTCCGCCCACGGAGCCATGCGGAACGTGGTGTTCGTGACCACCGTCGGAAGCCCGGCGCGGCGCACCAGGTCGACATCGGCCTGCGTGAGAGAGGGCCCGCTGGCCAGGCAGACCACCGTCCGACCTTTCCAGTCAGGCGCCGCCGCCTCCTTGGTCATCAGCCCTCGTTGACGCCGGTCGAAGCCAGGAACGTGACCTCGCGCCGCCCGCTGCGCGAGTCCGGCACCAGCGCCTCGAGGTTGTAGATGGTGCCGTCCGGTTGGGTCGCGCGCAGCGTGGCGTCGAAGCCAGGACGGTAGCGGGTGCTCAGCCTGCAGGAGACGCGCGAATTCACCATCTGCGCAGCGATCAGCTCACGCCCAGACAGGTACTCGACGCGGCAGGGCATGCGCGAATTCAGCTCGAACGCGTCGATCCAGGTCTCCACGGTCGCGCCATCGGAGTCCAGGTCGGTCACCTTCCGCTGGAACGTGAGCCAGTGCCGCAGGCCGCCAGCCTTCATGCCATCCCCAGACGCACCCGGAGCGGCCGCATCAGCGCGTCGGCGCCGTTCGGGATCGACGCGAGCGCCTTCTCGACGCTGTCCTCGCGGTTCGCGTACAGGTGTCCGAGCACCAGGAGGATCGCGGCGCGCAGCGAGCGCGGGAGCGGCGGCGCATCGGAGTCGGGATCCGTCTCGCTCTGGTAGCCCGCCCGAAAGCGAACCTTGACCGTGTTGGTCGCCTTCGTGACCTGCGGCCAGGACACCGCAGGCCAGAGCAGCACCGGCTGCTCCGGTGTGCCGTAGTCGTCGACCACGTAGGTCGACGGGTCCAGCTCGCCATCGGAGTCGTTCACCGCGGAGAAGGACTGCAGCTCAACCAGCGGCGGCCGCGGCAGCTCGATGGCGCCGGCCGGGAACGTGTCCAGCGCGGCCTCCCAGGTTCGCAGCAGGATCGATAGGCCTGTGAACTGCTCCGCGTGCGCCACGGCGGCGTCGAGCATGTCCAGGATCAGCCCGTCATCCGGGTGCGACTCGGAGTCGGAATCGCCATCGATCGCCACCACCTCCAGGTGCTGGCGGCAGGTCTCGATGCTCAGCAAGTGCCCGGTCGGGTGGACCAGGACCTTGGCGCGCGTGATGCGGACCGGATCAGCCATGAGAGCCCTCCTCGAGCTCGCGCGCGTCCTTGCCATCGCGGCCGCGCTTCACAGACAGGCGCCAGTCCGGAGACTCGCCAGGCTTGGCCTCGGTGTCGCGCTGCGCGATGAAGTACTGGCCGCCGAAGGTCACGCCGTCGCCCTTCTCCGCGCGCATGCCCGGCCTGAAGACGCCGCGGTCGAGCACGACGTCGAACTTCAGCGTGCGCACCATGCGCGAGTCGCCGGCGCCGAACGAGAACTCCACGGTCCGACCGTCCTCCAGGAGCTTCAGCTCCAGCTCCTCGAGCTGGAACGCGTCGCGGCCCGGCGCACCGTCCTTGCCGGCCATGCCCGCGGCGCCGTCCTTGCCGGCCGGACCCGGGTCGCCGCGCTCACCCGGAAGCCCGCGCTCGCCCGGAGCACCAGGAGCGCCATCCTTCCCATCGCGCCCATCGCGCCCGTCCGCCCCGTCCAGGCCCTTGTCGCCGCGCTCGCCGCGTTCGCCAGGGGCACCAGGGGCTCCGTCGCGTCCGTCGCGGCCGGCGGCCCCCACAGGCCCATCCCGCCCCGGCTCGCCAGGCATGCCACGCTCACCAGGCACACCGCGCTCGCCAGGCGCGCCATCCTTGCCGGCCGGACCAGCGTCGCCCTTCTCGCCACGCTCGCCAGGAGCCCCGCGATCGCCAGGAGCACCCGGCGCACCGTCCTTGCCCGCGATGCCCGGCTCGCCCTTCTCACCCTGGGGCCCGCGTTCGCCGGCCGGGCCAGGAGCGCCGTCCTTGCCATTGAGCCCCGGAGCGCCATCCTTGCCCGCAGGGCCGGCAGGACCTGCCGCACCGGCAGCACCGGGAGCACCGTCCTTGCCCATCGGGCCTTCGGGACCACGCTCGCCGACCAGGCCGGGCGCCCCATCTTTGCCGGCCGGGCCGGCAGGACCATCGGCGCCTCGAGCACCAGGTGCACCATCCTTGCCGGCAGGCCCCTCGGGCCCGCGTTCACCAGCCGCGCCGGGCGCGCCGTCCTTTCCTGCGACACCCGGAGCACCTGCAGGGCCGGGCTCGCCAGGGTCGCCCTTCTCGCCCTTCGGGCCGGCAGGGATCGCCTTGATCCGCTCGTCGACCGCGCGAAGCGAGGCATCGATCGGCGCCAGCTTCTTGTCGACGTAGGTCTGCAGGGCGGCGAACACCTGCTCGGCGAGTTTTTCGAGATCGCTCATCGCGTGGTCCTTACGTCGATTCCGTCGGCGTCAGCGTGACCGCGGTCCGCTCGCTGCCTGCCATTGTCGCGGAGACGACGACACCGGAGTCGTCGATGGCCTGGAACTCCACCGTGGCCGCGCCGCCACCCAGGTCAGCAATGGCGGTCTTGCCAGCGGCTACGGCGAGCAAGATGCGCAGCGCGTCGCCGGCAGTGTATGCGCCCTGCACCTGATCATCCAGGCAGGAACGCAACAGGAGCTCGGTGATTCCGGCGTTGATGTCGATGAGGTTCTGCGCCGCGCTCTTGCCGTTGGCCAGCGTGTACGCCCAGATCTCCGAAGCGGAAGCGCCCGAGCCGGAGCCCGGGCCGGTGCCGCCGTTGCCGAAGTAGCGTGAGCCGAACATGTCAGCTCAGGTCCCGCGTCACGGCTGAACGGTTGCCGTAGGAGTCGACCGTCGCGTCGATAACATCCTTGGAATCGGCCAGGTCGCGGAATACCGGGTTGAACGTGTCCAGGCCCTGCACCTTGCCGCCGAGCGCAGCGTTGTGCAGGCGGATCGACTGGCGCAGCGTGACCGTGCCTTCGACCACCTCGTCGTGCACAGCATCCGCGATCGCGGCCGCCGTCGGGACGTCGGACACAGCAGCAGGAGACGCCGGCAGCGCGTCGGTCTTGGCCTTGACCGCGTCCACCAGGAGATCCAGCCGGCCTCCGTTCGTCCAGTCGGTTTGCAGCTCGTTGGTGTCCGCCAGGATGGCCGCGATCTCCGTGTCCAGGTAGCCCGCAACGGTGGCGAGATTCGCCGCCGTGGCCAGCGCGGTGAGGCCCGCACCGGCGACGCCGATCTCCGCGGTGTCCACCAGGATGGCATCGACCACGCCGTCGATGACGTCGACCTTGCCGTCGAGCGTTGCCAGCGCGCTCGAGGTCGCCAGGCCCGACTGCAGCTCGGTGGTCAGGTCCGCCGCCGCGGCCGCCGCGGTCATGACGTTAGCCTGCATGGCGCCCACCGTCGCATCGATGCGCCCGGAGATGAGCGCGGTCGGCAGGCGCGCCTGAATGTCATTCGTGTCCGACTGCACCGCCGCGACGTCGGCGGAGAGGCTGGCGCCCGCCGGCGTGCCGAGCACCGCGAGCACGGCGTCGTCGGAAGTCCCCAGCGCGGTGGAGAGCTCCGCGTTCGTCGGCAGGTCGGCCAGCTGTGTGTCCAGGTTCGCCGATGCCAGTCCGATCGCCGCGCGCACGCCAGCGGCGTCGAGGCCGCCGCTCGAGGTCGGCGCATTCTGCAGCGCCGCCGCGGTGAAGATCTGCCCGTCGCTGGTCAGCTCCAGGGTTCCGTCGAGCTTGTCGGTGACCGCCTTGATGGCGGCCACTTCCGTGTCGACATAGCCGGCCACCGTCGCCAGATCGGCGCCGCTGGACCGGCTGCTGACGGTGGCGTCCAGGTTCGTCCCGAGGATGTAGCCTGCCTGCCCGGCGGTGTAGGAGCCCGGCAGCGCCGCCACCCACGGGTCGCCGGAAGCGCCGGCGGCGTTCAGAGCCTCCGCGGTACTGCCCGAGACAGCCGCGTGCGAGGCGATCGGCTCGTCCCACACCGCATCGGCAATGTCCGCCGCCGTCGGCCCGGCGGTTGCCGGAGCCTGCTGCAGCGCTGCGGTCGTGAAGATCCAGCCATCGCTGGTGTTCTCCAGCGTCGCGTCCAGCTTGTCGGTGGTGGCCTTGATCGCGCCCACTTCGGTGTCCACCGCGTCATCGATGGCGGCCAGCTGGGTGTCGAGGTTGGCAGACGCCATGCCGAGAGCGCCGCGGATCGTTGCGTCGAGGTCCAGCGTGGTCGAGTCTTCGTCGATCGCGGTGAGGGTGCGAGCGCCAGCCGCCCAAACGGCGGTGGTGTTCTCAGCCGCAGTCGGGAGAGCATCCAGCTGCGTGTCCAGATTGGCGGACGCCAGGCCAACCGCGGTGCGCACGCCGGCGGCGTCGAGCGTCGACAGACCGGCCTGGATCTCGGTCACTGCAGAGGCGGCCAGCGCGGTCGACGTCAGGACGTCGGTCTGCATGGCGCCGACGGTGACGTCCAGGCGTCCCGAGATCAGAGCGGCAGGCAGACGCGACTGCAGGTCGTTGGTATCGGACTGAACCGCGGCGACGTCGGCCGCCAGGCTGGCGCCGGCCGGAGTGCCGATCAGGTTGGACAGGGACGTGGTCGCAGCGATGATCAGCGACTGATCCGCCGGGTCGCTCGGCAGGTTGGTGGTCTTCGTGTCGATGGCTGCGAGCTGGGTGTCCAGGTTTGCGCTGGCCAGACCCACCGCAGCACGGACGCCTGCAGCATCCAGGCCGCCACCGGAGCTCGGCGCGTTCTGGAGAGCGGCGGCGGTGAAGATCTGGCCATCGCTCGTCAGCTCGAGCGTGGAGTCGAGCTTGTCCGTCGTCGCCTTGATCGCTGCCACCTCGGTGTCGACATAGCCGGTCAGGGTTGCGAGGTTCGCAGCGGAAGCGACAGCCGTCAGGCCAGCGCCCGCCGCTCCAATTTCAGCGGTGTCGACCAGGATCGAATCGACGATGCCGTCGATGGTGTCCACGCTCGCCTGCGAGGCCCGCGCGTCCAGGATCAGGTCGAGGCGGCCACCGTTGGCCCAATCCGTCTGCAACTCGTTCGTGTCGGCGAGGATGGCGGCGATCTCGGTGTCGAGATAGCCCGCGACCGTGGCCAGGTTCGCGGCGGTGGCGAGCGTGCCGATCTGCGTGTCGAGGTTCGCCGAAGCGAGGCCCACAGCGCCGCGCACTCCAGCGGCGTCCAGGTCGTTGAACCCGGTCACGCCCACGCCCTTGGCCAGGACGATGTTGGTGCCCGCCGTCAGTTCGCGCGTGGCGGTCGCCCAGACCGCGGTGCCGACCTCGGTGCCGAAGTCTGCTGCGGCCGCGGCGGCGGTGATCGAATTCGCCGCCAGCGCGTTCACCGTGGCCACCGAACCGTTCACGTTGCCGCCGACGTTGCCGGTGACCGAGCCGACAGCTCCGGTCACGGAGCCCACGGCGCCAGAGACACTGGCCACCACTTGATCGACATCGATGTTGGTCGCGGAGAGGTTTACCGCGGTGGTCGGGCTTCCGATGTTCGCCCAATCCAGGCCCGCCTCGCCGCCGGCGCTGACGTCGAGCGTTCGGCCCGCGACCGTCGCCTTCAGCGCGGAGTCCTTGCGCAGGGAGAACGAAGCGACACAGGAGCCGACCACCGACACGGAGTCGACGGTACCGGTCGTGATGACAGCTTCGAAGTGCGAACCCGCCGAGTAGAACGTCCCATCGGCGGAGGTATCGATCGCCAGGTGATGCAGGCCGGTCAGCCCGTCGAAGTCGACGGTCAGCGTGATCCCCGCGGTGCTCTGCGTGAGCGAGCCGTCCTTGTAGACCGAGACGACCGGCGTGCCGGCAAGCGTGAACGGAGCACCGGTGCTCGGACGATAGGTCGTGAACTTCGTGTACAGGACGCTGGCAGCGTCGAAGTCGCCTAGGTGCTTCATGATTCAGCCCACAAGAGGCGAGGCAGCGCCACCGCCGCGCCCGCTGAAGATGTTGACGACGACGCCGCCACCGCCGCCGCCCGACTTGCCGAAACCGAACGGGAGAAGCAGCATCGGAGATGAGAAGCCGCCGGAAGGCGCCGCCGCGGCCGGCTGCTGCAGCGGGATCGGATAGCCGAGACCCGGCAGAAGCCGCGTTTTCCCCTGCCTTCCGCCGATTCTGCTCGCCATGTCAGCCCCGAAGCGTCGTGAAGTGACCGGTGTAGGTCGTCGCCGTCGTCGCCGGCTTCAGGATCTCGAGGAAGGCGAGGCAGGCGTCATCCTGAATCCGCTCAAGCGAGATCGAAGTCGTCAGGCCGTCTTTCTCACAGCAGAAATTGGCGATGCCGCACGGCATGAAGGCGATCGCGTGTCCGATGGTGAAGGCGATCGCTCCCGTCGCCACTGACGCGCTGCACTGCATCTGCGTCAGATTCTTGATGCCGGAGTCTCCGCTCGCCAGCGGGCAGAACCACGTGCCGACAGGCTGATCGAGCCGGTTGATGATGTTGCTCGAGTTGCCCGTCACGCTCGGAAGCGTCGCGCCGGTGTTTCCGTCCTGATCGGTATACGTGCAGGTTGTCCAGTTGTGCGCCGTCGCGGGGAGCGCCGTCCTGCACTCGATCATCAGGAAATTGTTCCCGGCGTAGTCGTGCGCGCCGGGCGTCGTCGATTGGTAGCGCGTCGGCACGCCGGTAACGGCTTCCGTCGCCGTGCTCGCCATCGTCTTCGTTACCGAGAAGAGGCGATCGTAGAGAAGCAGCGTATTCGCTGCGACGGTCGAGAATGGGCTTCCGAAAACGAAGTGCTGAGTCTGCCCGCCGCTCGGATTGTCGAAGACGAAGGCACCGGTCGAAGCATTGGTCGGGATGGTGCCGCCTGGCGCGGCAGCACCGGCAGCGCCGGCCGCAGGCATGTTGCCCACATACCAGAGCGTATTCGTCGCGCCGACGACGCCGGTCGTGCCTGCCTTGTTGAAGTTGAATGTGCGATTGCCGCCGCCGAAGTAAGCCGACAGAGCTGCGTCGAGCGATCCGATCGCGCCGCGTTGCGAGCGCTTCACTCGCGCCATCCGCGCGCGCTCGCGACGCACTGCGCGCGAGACGATGTCCTCCGCCCGGTCGAGCGCACTCATCTCGAAGCCGGCATCGATGGCGCCGACGAAGTCTCCGTCGCCGCATGCGAAGACACGACCCGGCACGCCGGCGACAGCGATCGGCCGGCCCGGCCAGCGCGCGGCAGGGTTGCACATTGCAGCGGAGATCTGCGCGACCTTCTCGGCGCCGAGCCAGCGCTCGAGGCGCCCGGGGTTCGTGTGTTGCATCGCTGTCCTCAGGGTTTGCCGGCGAGCGCCGTCAGCACGTCGGCCCCGGTCGTGAAGGTGCCGGGGTTCGTGAATTGCTGCGTCGTGTCGTCGCGTTTGTAGACGACCAAGTCGGCGCCGGAGACTTCGGCGCGCGTCGCTTGAGCACTGACCTCGAGCCACTCGACGCCGGTGACGAGTGCCTCGTAGACGTTCGCCTGAAGCACTATGCATTCGACCTTGCAAGCCAGCGCGCCGGCCACCTTGACGAAGACGACGAGCGGCCCGGGTGTATCGGTGTCCGTCGCGTCGAGCACGAGGTAATAGACGCCGCCCGACATGTGCGTCGCGCCGCTTGAATTCTTGTCGACGAGAGAAGTCGCGCCGCGTTTCCAGAGCTTGACGTCTGTATTCGCGATGGTGAGCGCAGTCTCGGCAGTATCTCCGTCGGTGGAGTCGACGAAATGCCCGATCGGGATCTGCTGCGATGCGGTTGCGAGCTTGAGAGGAATCATGCGATGCCCTGCTGCCGGTAGTGATGCATAAATACGCCGATGAGACTCGCGACAGCCGCCTCTTCAAAACCTACAGCCGCGAGCACCAGATTCGACGCACCCGATGCCGTCATATCCGTAGAAACTGTACCCGTTGCGTTTAGGCCGGTGTAGACCTCAGCCGCAGCAGATGTCCCCCAATCGGCTAGCTCGGTGAACGAGGCTCCCGGTGTCCACGTTCGATCATTCGTCGATGTACCAATCGCAAACACTGGCCCGACTGTGGAGCCCATCGCGACGCTGGCCGTCGCCACAGTTGCGGAGAGCGGCACAACACCGTCTTCATCTATCGGCGCCTGATTTTTCAGGCCAGAGACTTCAATCTGTATGACATGCTTGTATCGAGTCGCTACGTCGAAGCCGACCGTGCACACGTTAGAACCGTCTCCGGTGATGTTGTGGCAGTAAAACCATCGGGCAATAGCGCCACCGCCGCCCGCCCCGTACTGCGTCAGTGCTGTGAATGTGTTCCCCGCCGTGTCTGTGCACGAGTCAATTACTGCGACCCCTAAACCCTCCTGAGCGACGACGCCGACTAGAAGAGAGTTTCCGGTCGTTGTGCTCTTCGCGCTGGTCGCGACTGACGTATTCGAAGACCCGTCATATCCAGTAGCTGAAGTGCCAACGATCGCCGCCGTCATAAGCCTAGCTGATCGTCGCGATCAGCGCATCTAGGTTCGTGCGGAACGTAGCGAGTGCCGCGGTGTCGAAAGTCCGATAGACGGGGATGCCGTTGCTCGCCAGAGTGAATGCGAGCTTGAATCCGCCGCCATCCTGCGGGAAGTTTGCGACGATCCATGCAACGACCGCGTCAATCTGCGCCACCATCGTGGTGTATTCGGTCGCAATGTTCAGAGCACCATTGTTTTCCTGGGCCTGCGCATAGGTTGCGAGTCCCGGCGTCGCCGCTAGTGTCGACATCTCTGACTTCGACCGAGCCAACATCGCCGCATAGTTCAGGATTCGATCCGCTCCGACCACGCCAGCAAGGGAAAGCGCACGCAGGCTAACCGATTGCGAGCGCACGTCGTTTGCGCGCCCCTTAAGCAGCCGATAGGCATCGGCGAGGTTTTGATTTGAAGCCGGGAACGGCATAGCGGTGCCTCCGTTTCATTGAGCGCGCGCCGCGGGTTGCGTCTGCGGCGCGCGGAGGATCACGGTGCGACGTTGACGGCCGCGGCGTCGGTCTCGGCGTCCTGCACGTTCAGCGAGTCGGTCGCGGCCTGCACCTTCGCGACGACGGTGCCCAGCGAGTCGGCGATCTCCTGCAGTTGCTCCGGCGTCGCTCCGCCGGCGTTCTGCAGAGCGACGAGCGCGTCTTTCGTCGTGTTGGCGACGACGATCAGCGCGTCGGTCTTCGTGTTGGCTTCTTCGACCTGAGCCGAGAGATCGGTCACGGTCGTGTCGAGTGCGGCGACTTGCGCCTTCAGTTCGTCGAGGGTCATGATGAGCCTTTCGAGTTGCGGTGAGTGAAACGAGAAGCGGACGTTGATGTCCATCAGGGGGCTACCTTCTTGCAGAGCGTGACCTCGGATGCAGGCCCTCCGGAGAGCGAGCAGTAGGTCGAGGTCCCGCTGGTTGCTTTGCCGGCGGCGCAATCGCATGGCGCGTTCGCCGCTGCCTTGCGCCCCGAGATGATGCCACCGAGAGCGCCGTTCTTGAGCGTGTACAGCGTGAAAGTTCCGAACGGCGGAGTCCGCCAGACGTCGACAGGCGGGGCGATCGGCGTCGGCGGCGTGCACGTTCCGGTGACGGTAGCGCCAGGCAGCGGCGGCAACGCGATGCCTTGCTGACAGGCGGCGAACAGAAGCGACTCCCACTCGAATCGATCCTGCGAGCCGACCGGTGGGACGATGCGCCCGGTTGTGAGCATCGCGTCCAGGGCTGCAAGTGGATCCGGAGCCTCGAGAATCGAGCGCGCGGCCGCGACCAGAGCAGCGCCGTTGACGGTACGGTACTTGTCGAGAACCGCGTGCGTCTTGAGCCTCCACACCTCGCCGGGGCCCCCGTTGAACGTTCCGGTCCGGCACCAGACGGCGTGCCACTCGCCCTTGATTGGCGGCACGATGCCCTGCATCAGCTGGCCGCCGGAGAGCTCGATCGGAACCCAGGGACTGGCGGGAAGACACCACGGCGCCGAAGCGACCTGTGCCGAAGCGACCTGCGCCCAAAGCGCCAGGAGGAAACTGAGAACGAGTCGCATGAAACCTCCGATCACCAGCCCGACGGAAAGTAGCTGTTCCCTGTCCCGCCGCTGTTGCCACCCTGCTGCACGATGACGCCGCCGCCCATTCCGTCGCGGCCGGGTTCTCCTTTCGGGCCTTTGAGGTCGACCGCGTCGCCCCAGGAGCCGTCGGGCTGTTCGAACTGCAGCCTCGTCTCGCGCCAGCGATGCGCCGGCACCGGGCCCACAGGACCCCGCGGGCCGGCCTCGCCACGAGGCCCACGCTCGCCGGCCTTGCCTGCAGCTCCGGGAGCGCCGGCGAGGCCGCGCGGCCCGATCGGTCCGCGGTCGCCGGGTGCGCCTCGAGCGCCGGCCGGACCGGGCTGGCCAGGATCGCCATCCGCGCCGTCGCGTCCGGGCGCGCCAGGCGCACCGTCCAGGCCATCCTTGCCGTCTCGACCGTCGCGCCCGTCACGGCCGCGCAGGGCGGCACGCTTAGGCTTCGGAGGTTGCTCGAGCGATTCGTCGGGTGAGGGCATCGCCGAACTCCTGCAGGCGGGCGGCCGCCTCTTCCTGGACCTGCCGCTCGTGCTCTGCGCGCGCGTTCATCCGCTGTTCGACCTCGGCCACGGAGGCAGAGATCAGCCGCGAGACTTCGGCCAGTGACGTCTCCGCGTCGGCCTTGACGGTGGCGATCACCTTGCCGATTCCGGCCTCCACAGCGCGCTGGACGTCCTCGGCGGACGCCGGGTCCTCGCCGTCCTCGGGCGGCACCGGCGCGGGAGCCGGAGCCGGCGTCGCGGCGACCTTGCCGAACGGGTCCGCGCTGGAGTCGCGCTTGGCCAGCGCCGCGAGCGAGTAATTCTGCTGCTGCACCATCGGCGAGTCGCCGCCTTCGGCCTCGGGCAGGTTGAACTTGGCCCGAGCCTCGTTCGGAGAGGCAATGCCACGCTGCACCTTGACGCCCTCCACTTCGGCCAGCGTCTTGGAGTCCATGCGCAGGAGGTCGTCCAGGCAGAACTCCGTGCGCAGGTCGGTGCCAGCGATGCCCAGACCCTCGTCGAGCACGGCCTCGATCGCCTCGAAGTGCTTCTGCAAGCATTGGTTGTAGTACTGCTGCCACAGCGCCTGCACGTTGTCGAAGGACGGAAGATCGCCCACGCCGACCATGAAGCCAGGCACGTGAAAAGCGCTGCAGATCCGGCGATCGGAGAGCTCCAGCTGCTCGGCCTGCTGCGCATCGGTGGCGTTGATCGCCATCGACTCGTACTTCAGCGAGTCGCCGAGCACGGCCACCTTGCCGAGGTTGTCGGCGGTGTAGTTGCTCTCCCACTCGCGCTTGAGACGCGCGGCGACCTCGTCGCTGATCGCAGCCGGCGCGGTGAGCACGCCGCTCGGCCGCGACATGTTCTGGAAAAACTTCGCCGCGGCGCCGTCGATCTTCAGACCCAGCGTGGCGGCCACGCCGCACGCGAAGATGGGAGACGTCCCGACGAGCGGGTGGAACAGGCACTCCATGCGGTCGTGGATGATCTCGCTCGCCGGCACCGCCGGCAGGTCGACCGGCAGCGTCGAGAGGTCGTCGCTGTTCAGCTGGTAGAAGACGGCGCCGTTGGGAGCCACCAGGGGCTGCACGCGTGTCGGGTCCAGCACGTAGAGCTTCACCACCACGCGGCGCGCGTCGCGCACCTTCAGCACGTAGGCGTTGCCACGCTGCAGCTTGGAGATCATCCAGACCTCGATGAACTGCTGGCGCGTCTGGTAGTGGTTGGGCTTGCGCAGCACCGGAGAGAACGCCGGGTTGTTCGTGACCTCCCAGTAGCCGTCGTCGTCCTCGCGCATGCGCAGCTCGAGCCCGACCTTGGCGACGTCGCTGGCGATCAGCGTGATGCAAGAGTAGACGGTCGGGTGGGAGAGCACCTTGTCGTGCACCACCTCGATGTCGCGCTGGAACTCCAGGTGGTCGCCAAACCAGGAGAAGCCCACGCCCCGTCCGTTGACGGGCACGTTCGAGAGCATGCCGGCCTTCTGCAGCAGCGAGGTCAGGCCGCGGCGCAGCGCGGGCGCGAACTTCACCGGCGCGAACTTCACTCCGGAGCCCCGGTCAGGTCGCGCCGGGTGTAGCGGCGGCGCGAGGGAGCGGCGTCGGCCGCCGGCGAGGTTTCGAGCTTGCCAGGCTCGGGCTTTTCCTCGGTGCCTTCTTCGGAGACTTGCGTCTCGCTGGCGCCAGGGCGCGAAGAATCCTGTGCTGTGTCGGTCGAAGCCTGCGCCTCGAGCGACTGCGTGCGGTAGCCCTTGCCGCGCTTCGTCGCCACAGGCGGAACGGAGATCTCGGGCAGGGGCTCGGGAACTTGGATGTGCCGGGTGGCGAAGCCCACCGCGCAGAGGGTGCGCGCATCGGACTCGCCGCGGGCGTTGAACTGCTCTCCGGCGACCAGGCGGCGGCCGGCGTAGGGGAAGCCGCGGAGGGCTTGGAGGGGAACGGACATCGGGTCCTCCTGTGGAAAGGCCCGGGCATCGCTGCCCGGGCCGGTTTCAGGTCAGAAGACCTCGATCAGCTGACCACGCCGCCGTACTCGGCGTTGCTCAGCACCACCACCGCGCCGGAGCGGCGCTTCTGGTAGTTGATGCGGCGCACCACCTTGAAGCCGACCGACTCGGTTTGCCACAGGTTCACCAGGTTCGCGGTCGCCGCTGCCGGCGTATCGCTGGCACCGGTCGGCGCGTCGTCCTGCTCGAGCGTCGCGGTGTCGGTCATCGAGATCTCGATGCCGGAGTCGCCGATCTTCCAGATGTCGCTGGGCTTCATCAGGATCCAGTCGCCGCCCGCGACGTTGTCGCCGGTGTAGACCTGATCGCCGAGCAGCGTGCCGCCGCTGGCATTGAGGCCCACGAACTCCGGTTGGCCCAGGGCGTTGACCAGGAGCGACAGCGCCTTGGCCATCGACGGGGTCATCACCTGCACCAGGCCGCTGGCGTTCTTCGCCGCCAGGAACGGAGCGTACAGCGACATCAGGTCGGCGCGCACTGCCGCAGCGTCGGCGCCCGAGGGCACCAGCGGCGTGAGGCCATTCAGCAGGCCGGCCGGCGAGACGCCGGCGACCGCTGCGGCGCTGCCGAGGAACGTGGTGTCCACGCGCTGCGCGCTCGCCTCGGCAATGCAGTCGCGGATCCACTGCTCGGCGGACGGCTGCGAGTCCTGGATCAGCTCCTTCGAGCTGACCGCGATGGCGCCGACCTTCAGCGGCGTGAGCTCGACGTCGGAAGCGTCGGCCTTGGTCACCGGGATGGACTTCGACTCGCCCACCCAGTAGCCGGTGGCCGCGCCGTCCTGGCCCTTGATGTGCACGCGCGCCGGGACGGAGCGCAGCGGCAGACGGTCGAAGACGGTCATCGAGTACAGGAACTCGATGAAGTCGCCGGTGTAGCGCGTGTCGGACTGCGCCAGCTCGGCGCCCCACTCGCCGGAGCCGGTGCCAGCGCCGGCCACGCCCGCCTTGATCCAGTTGATCAGGTTGGGGTGGGTCTTGCCCCAGCGGTGCTGCGCGATGTCGATCGGCGAGACGTAGCTGCCCTGCTTCATCGCGATGAACGCGGCCGCCTTGGCGATCGCGGCACGGATGTAGCTCTGGCCCTTGAACTTGTCCTCCGGGTCGGTCTTGCGCACGAAGCCCACCGGGCCACGCGACTCGCCGGCGGCCTTGGAGTTGTCGCCGCTGACCGGACGCGCGGCGGCGCCGTTCAGAGCCTCCAGCGACTTGGCGCGGATCTGGTCGTCGATGGCGTCGACCTCGGCGAGCAGCGCGTCGAACTCCTGCGCCTCGTCCTGGGTCATGCGACGCTCGGCGGACTTGGCCAGCGTCTGCAGCTCTTCCATGCGCGCCGTCTTGGTGGTGCGCTGCTCGCGGAACTCGGCGAGCTCCTGGTATGCGGTTTTCATGGTCGGTCCTTTCCCCGTGGGGGTTTGAGTGCCGCGCGAGGCGGCGTTCTTGGTGGCCCCCGGGACGCCGGGCGGAAGTGCGGAAGCCCGACCATCGTGGAGCTGCCGGTGGCCAGACGCGGCCTGCAGCGCCAGATCGGCGGACTTGATCGCAAGGATGGTGGCCTGCTCGTTCGCCGGGATGGTCACCGCGGAGAGCTCGAGCCAGGCCCACTTCATGATCCGGTACCCGAAGGTGCCCTCGATGCGCGCCGTCTCCTTGGCGTTGAAGCCGATGGACAGCCCGCGCACCAGGCCGGACTTGATGTACTGCCAGTAGGACTTCAGCGCCTTGGCCAGATCGCTGTCGGGGTCGTCGTTCATCGACGCGACCTCGCCCTCGACCTCGATACCGGAGTCGGTCACGCGGGCCTTCGTGATCCAGCCGATGGGGTTGCGCGAGTCGTGCTGCCAGAGCAGCGGCAGCGGCAGCTTGAACTCAGCGCCCTTCGGTTCCACGATGTCGCCCATGCGGTCGGTCTCGGGAGTCGAAGCGATGCCGGAGAAACGCCGCTTGCCGCCGTCTTCGGTGGCCGCCTTGATCTCGAGCGTGGAGTAGGCGCGCTGGTTCATGAGGTACCTCGGCCAGCCGGCCGGCAGTTCTGACAGGCGCGAGGATACTGCGATTTCAGACGAAAAAGGACTGGAACTTCTTCTCCGGCTCGGCGGACAGGCTCGATCCGATGCCCATCAGCAACGCGACGAAGTCGTCGATCTTGTCCGCAGCGCGCCGTTTGTCGGGCGCGGTGTTCATGTTGACGTCGCGCCGCGCCACCAGGTTGGACGCGCACCAATTGAGCACCGGATCGTTACCGTGCGAGAGCATGCCGGAGGTATAGGCGCGCTCCAGTTCCTGCATCGCCGGGTGGTAGGAGCGAGGGCCCTGGATGAACTCCGCCATCGGCACGCCGTCGGCCTGGAGCTTGGCGACCAGCTGCGCGGCGTTCCACTTGTCGTAGCCGACGTTCACGATCTTGAACCGCCGGTGCGCAGCGAGGATGTGCTCGCGCACCAGGTCGTAGTCGACGACCTCCTGGCCAGCTTCGATCAGGTACTTGGCCTGCACCCAGGGCTGATACGGGACCAGCCCGCGCTCCGTCCGGTTCTTGATCGCGGCCGCCGGCACGAAGCGCCACCCATGCGTGAACCACCGCTCTCCGACCTTCCACACCAGCCTGAACGAGCAGAGATCGGTCGTCGAAGCCAGGTCGAGCCCGCCCCAACACTTCACTGACCTCAGCGCCTCGAGGTCGACGGGCCCGGAGCACGCCCGCCACTTGCTGAGGTTCACCCAGCCGCCGGCGACAGACGACCGGCGATTCAGTCGCTTGATCTTGAACTCGGCGTGCCGGCCGGGCATGGCCTTCGCCTCGATCGCCTCCTTCCGGATCTCGTCGAGCAGGATCGGGTTAACCTCGATCAGCGGGTTGGCCTTGATCCAGGTGGACTCGTCGAAGTCTTCGTCCGCCGCCAGGCCGGCCTCCTCGTCGGCCTCGTCGACCGCGTAGTAGATCGCCAGGAAGTGGTCCGCCTCCACGATTCCCTGCAGGACCTGCTCAGCGAAGTGCCGCAGCTCCGGCCAGGGCCCAGGCGACTCGTAGCCTTCGGTTGTGGTGAACAGGAACAGCGGGTTCGAGCGCGCGCCGGCTGCGGAGCGGAGCACGTTCAGGAGGTCGTGCGTCTTGTGCGCGTGGATCTCGTCCAGGATCGTGGTGGAGGGGTTCAAGCCGTCCTGGGTGCTCGCCTTTGCATTGATGGGCTTGAACTCGCCGCCGTTCGAGTAGGACGGAATCGCGTTGGCGAACGCCTCCACGCCGAACGCCTGCTGCAGAGCCGGCGTCTTCTCCACCATGCGCTTGGCCACGTTGAAGACGATACGCGCCTGCTTGCCGGTGGTCGCGCCGGAGATGACCTGCGGCCCGAGCTCGTCCTCGCAACACTGGCAGTAGAGCCCGATCGCCGCGGCCACGGTGGACTTCGCGTTCTTCCGCGCTATCGCCTTCAGCGCGGTGGTGAATCGCCGGGTGCCGTTGGGCTTGCGGAAGCCGAACAGCTGCACCACGAAGAAAACGTCCGACTCGTGCAGCACCAGCGTGAGCTGCTCGGAGCCGTCGGCATTCTTCCACCGGCCCTCCACGTGCGGCAGGCACTCGATGAACGAGCACGCGCGGGTGGCCTCGTCGCGGTCGAAGTAGAACGGCGCACCCTTGGCCCGAGCGCGCTCAAGGTCGCGCAGGTAGCGCCGCCCGGCCAGGCGGATCCATTTTCCGAACTTCGCCCGGTTCTTTTCGTCCGCGGCGCGCTTGGCGTAGGCCAGCGCGATCCCGCAGAAGTCACGTTCCGGAGGGTCGGCGCTTGAACTGCTCGAACGGGTTTGCTTGGCCACCGCCACCACCTGAGCCATTGAGGCGCACGCGCGCGCTCGGGGTCATGCCGAACTCGGCCGCGTACCGCACCATGTCCGACATCGCCTTGTTCGCCACGCCGACCAGCGGCGACTGGACCACGTTCTGGCCCGTCGTCTTGATGAGCAGGCCAGCCGCCACCGGGTCCTTTTCCGCCATCGTCGCCAGCGCGCGCTCCGCCTGCGCCCACCGCCCGTAGGCTTGGCAGTAGGCCGCGAGAGCAGCCCGGTCCAGCTTCGATACCAGCTTCAGCGTGACCAGGGCCCCGATCATCCGGCCCCATTCGACCTTCGCATCGGTCGACAGGAACTCCGGCGGCGTGACCTCCTCGACGACCACCGGGATCTCGGTGCCCTTCTTCGGGAGCGCGCGCTTGCCCGGATTGCCGCGTACCAGCTTCAGGTGCGTCGGGGTGGGCTTGCGGCCGCGAGTCGCCATGTCAGGCCGCCTTGCGGCGCGGCGCCGCCTTGGTGGGGGCCTTGGCAGGGGCAGCAGGCGCCGGAGCCGCCGCGGCCGGTTTCTGGCGCAGCGCGGCCACCTCGGCGAAGGACTGCCCGGTCGCCTCGAGCGTGGCCGCCTTGCCGGTGAACGCCTGCCAGCGCAGGACGTCGACGTCCACGTAGCGCGGGTCCAGCTCGATGGCCCGGCAGTGCCGGCCGGTGACCTCGCACGCCATCAGCGTGGTGCCCGAGCCAGAGAACGGCTCGAAGACGAAGTCGCCCGGGTCGGAGTTGTTCTCGATCGGCCGGCGCATTGCTTCAATCGGTTTCTGCGTGCCGTGCCCGGTGTCGGACTTGATGTGCTCGATGAACCAGACGGTCGACTGCTTGCGCCCGCCGTGCCAGTCGGCGGTCTCGCCGTCCTTCACCGCGTAGCCGACCAGCTCGTGCTCCGGCACGAAGCGCCAGTGGTCGTCCTGCTCGCCTTCGCGCACCCCGTACAGGGCCGGCTCGTGTTGCCAGTGGTAGTGGCCGCGCGAGAGAGCAGGGCGGGACTTCACCCAGACGATCTGCGCCCGGATCTTGAACTTGCACGCGAGCAGGCTGTCCTCCACCACGCCGGCGTGCAGGCCGCCATGCCAGACGTACGCCACGGAGCCCGGGAACAGCGCCCAGACCTCGCGCCAGTCCGCCCGGTCGTCGTTCATCACCTTTCCGGTGGCCGCGCCCTTCGAGCCCACGCCGGCCTTCGTGCGCCAGGACGGGTCGTAGGAGACGCCGTAGGGCGGATCGGTCACCATCAGGTGGGGCTTCGAGCCCGCCAGGCACCGCGCGACCGTTTCTGGTTGTGTCGAGTCGCCGCAGGTCAGGCGGTGCGTCCCCAGGAGCCAGACGTCCCCGATCTGGCTGACCGGCTCGGCCGGCGCCGGCGGCGCGTCGTCCGGGTCGGTGTTGCCGCCGCCGTTCGGCATGAGGCGGAACAGCTCGTCGCGGGAGAAGCCCATGAGCCCGAGGTCGAAGTCCGCCGCCTTGAGCGCGGTGAGCTCCACCGCGAGCAGCGCCTCGTCCCAACCGGCGTTCAAGGCCAGCTTGTTGTCGGCGATGACGTAGGCGCGGAACTGCGCGTCGGTCCAGCCGGTGGCGTCGATCACGGGCACCTTGCCGGCCGGGAAGGGCTCCGGCCGCTCGGCCTCCGGCGCTTTCGGGCCAGGCGGAGGGTAGATGCGCTTACCCTGCCCGTACAGGAGCGAGCAGGCCGCCAGGGTGCCGTGCCCCTTGGCGATCATCCCGTCCCGAACCACGATGGCGCCGACCATGCCGAACGCGTCGATCGAGTCGGCCAGCTGCTGGACCTGCAGGGGCGAGTGCGTGCGCGCGTTTCGGTCGTACGGCGTCAGCGCCTCGACCACGCGGTAGGACAACTTCAGCTTCCCGTCACTCATGACCCCCCCGGTCCGCATTTCGCGGGTGTGAAAATTTGAC